>WBZM01000134.1_pt1 | contig 118657 bp, 108 predicted proteins | sample 5204271 | NCBI WGS metagenome assembly WBZM01 (sample SAMN12344346, study PRJNA552823) | activated sludge metagenome | biome: Activated sludge suspended growth; feature: Nitrification reactor; material: Wastewater; isolation source: activated sludge from nitrification reactor of wastewater... | reverse complement strand
ACCAAACTTCTTGCTCAGCACGGTGGCAATGGCCGCCGTCAGGGTGGTCTTGCCGTGGTCGACGTGACCAATGGTGCCGACGTTCACGTGCGGCTTGCTGCGCTCAAATTTCTCTTTTGCCATGTCGGAATACTCCAGTCAAAGAACGATCGCCCGTGCACGGGGGTTTTACGTCTGCACCCGGATGCCGGCGTCCGCACGCACGGGCACGCGCGGGGCTCCGGATCGCAGACGGGTGATGCCTCACCCGGTTCACAAATGCTATCGACTAAATAGCTGTTCGCGCTTGTTGTATCGAGCTTCGAAGCCTATTGGCTTCAAAACTCGGGGCATGATCACTTGGCGCGTGCCGCCACGATGGCGTCGGCGACGTTCTTCGGCGCCTCGGCGTAGTGTTTGAACTCCATGGTGTAGGTGGCGCGGCCCTGCGACATCGAGCGCAGCTGCGTGGCGTAGCCGAACATCTCGGACATCGGCACCTCGGCCTTGATGATCTTGCCGCCACCGACCATGTCGTCCATGCCCTGCACCATGCCGCGACGGCTGGACAGATCGCCCATCACGTTGCCGGCGTATTCCTCGGGGGTTTCCACCTCGACCGCCATCATCGGCTCCAGGATCACAGGCGTGGCCTTCCTGGCGGCTTCCTTGAAGCCGAAGATGGCGGCCATCTTGAAGGCCTGTTCGCTGGAGTCCACGTCGTGGTAGGAACCGAAGGTCAGGCGCACCTTGACGTCGACCACCGGATAGCCGGCCAGCACGCCGCTGGTGAGCGCTTCTTCCACGCCCTTCTGCACGGCGGGGATGTATTCGCGCGGCACCACGCCGCCCTTGATCTCGTCGACGAACTCGAAACCCTTGCCGGCTTCCTGCGGCTCCAGCGTGAAGACGACGTGGCCGTACTGGCCCTTGCCGCCCGACTGGCGCACGAACTTGCCTTCGACATCGGTGACGGTCTTGCGCACGGTTTCGCGGTAGGCCACCTGCGGTTTGCCCACGTTGGCCTCGACGTTGAACTCGCGCTTCATGCGGTCGACGATGATCTCCAGGTGCAGCTCGCCCATGCCGGAGATGATGGTCTGGCCGGATTCCTCGTCGGTGCGCACGCGGAACGACGGGTCTTCCGAAGCCAGGCGCGACAGGGCGATGCCCATCTTTTCCTGGTCGGCCTTGGTCTTGGGCTCCACGGCCTGCGAGATCACCGGCTCGGGGAACACCATGCGCTCGAGCACGATGGCGGCGTTCGGGTCGGACAGCGTCTCACCCGTGGTGACGTCCTTCAGGCCGACACAGGCGGCGATGTCGCCGGCCACGATTTCTTCGATCTCGATGCGCTCGTTGGCCATCATCTGCACGATGCGGCCGATGCGCTCCTTCTTGCCCTTGACGGTGTTGAGCACCGTGTCGCCCTTTTTCAGCACGCCGGAATAGACGCGCACGAAGGTGAGCTGGCCGACGAAGGGGTCGGTCATCAGCTTGAACGCCAGGGCCGAGAACTTCTCGCCGTCGCTGGCCTCGCGGCAGGTTTCCTTCTCGTCTTCGTCGGTGCCCGCCACGGGCGGAATGTCCACCGGCGAGGGCAGATAGTCGATCACGGCGTCCAGCATGCGCTGCACGCCCTTGTTCTTGAACGCCGTGCCGCACAGCATGGGCTGGATTTCGGTCGAGATGGTGCGGGCGCGCAGACCGGCCTTGATATCGTCTTCGGACAAGTCACCCTCTTCCAGGTACTTGTTCATCAGCTCTTCGCTGGACTCGGCGGCGGCCTCGATCATGTTCTCGCGCCACTTCTGGGCATCGGCCTGCAACTCGGCCGGAATGTCCTGGTAGTCGAACTTCATGCCCTGGGACGCCTCGTCCCAGATGATGGCCTTCATCTTGAGCAGATCGACCACGCCCTTGAAGTTGTCCTCGGCACCGATCGGGATGACGATGGGCACCGGGTTGGCCTTCAGGCGCAGCTTCATCTGGTCGTAGACCTTGAAGAAGTTGGCGCCGGTGCGGTCCATCTTGTTCACGAAGGCCAGACGCGGCACCTTGTACTTGTTGGCCTGACGCCAGACGGTTTCGGACTGGGGCTGCACGCCGCCCACGGCGCAATACACCATGCAGGCGCCGTCGAGCACGCGCATGGAGCGCTCCACCTCGATGGTGAAGTCCACGTGGCCGGGGGTGTCGATGATGTTGAAGCGGTGCTCGGGGTAGGACAGGTCCATACCCTTCCAGAAGCAGGTCACGGCGGCAGACGTGATGGTGATGCCGCGCTCTTGCTCCTGCTCCATCCAGTCGGTGGTGGCGGCGCCGTCGTGCACTTCGCCCAGCTTGTGGTTCACGCCGGTGTAGAACAGGATGCGCTCGGTCGTGGTGGTTTTGCCGGCGTCGATGTGCGCCGAGATGCCGATGTTGCGGTAACGCTCGATGGGGGTCTTGCGAGCCATGATGGGTTCTTTCTTGACACGGGCAGGCCCGCTCGTGGCGGGCCGCCGCTCGGGAAGGGAGAGATTCAGAAGCGGAAGTGGCTGAAGGCCTTGTTGGCCTCGGCCATGCGGTGCACCTCGTCTCGGCGCTTCATGGCGCCGCCGCGGCCTTCGTTGGCCTCCAGCAGCTCGTTGGCCAGGCGCAGGGCCATGGACTTTTCGCCGCGCTTGCGCGCCGCTTCCTTGATCCAGCGCATCGACAGGGCCAGGCGGCGCACCGGGCGCACCTCGACCGGCACCTGATAGTTGGCGCCACCGACGCGGCGGCTCTTGACTTCCACCATCGGCTTGACGTTGTTGATGGCAGTGATGAACAGCTCGAGCGGGTCCTTGCCGCTCTTCTTTTCCATGGTTTCGAGCGCGCCGTAGATGATGCGCTCGGCCACGGCCTTCTTGCCGCCTTCCATGATCACGTTCATGAACTTGGAAAGCTCGACGTTGCCGTACTTGGGATCCGGCAGGATTTCACGTTTGGGAACTTCGCGACGACGTGGCATGACTGACCTTTCAATTTGCTTCAGTTGGCGGCCGGAGCAGGGTTTGACGTTCTCCGCTCGCCTGGCAGGCCCATCGGGTGCCTGCACTTACTCGACCCGAACCGCGGGTCACTTCGCCTGATCCGGGGTCGTCGGACACCCGCACCAGACACCGAAAAAACGCAACGGCCGATCAGGCCTTCTTGGGACGCTTGGCGCCGTACTTGGAGCGCGACTGCTTGCGGTCTTTCACGCCTTGCAGGTCGAGCGAGCCGCGCACGATGTGGTAGCGCACACCGGGCAGGTCCTTGACCCGGCCGCCGCGCACCAGCACCACGCTGTGCTCTTGCAGGTTGTGGCCTTCGCCACCGATGTAGGAGATGACCTCGAAGCCGTTGGTCAGGCGCACCTTGGCGACCTTGCGCAGCGCCGAGTTCGGCTTCTTGGGCGTGGTGGTGTACACGCGCGTGCACACGCCGCGGCGTTGCGGCGAGTTCTGCATCGCCGGGCTCTTGGACTTGGTCGTCTCGACCGTCCGCCCGTGACGCACCAGTTGACTGATGGTTGGCATGAAATTCCCTTGAAACGTGAAAACGCGCGTGCAGCGCGCGCCGAAAAACCCCGCAACGCCAGCAAGGCGAGCGCCCTCACCCAAGATGGCGCGCGCGGCAAAAATACGGGAAAAGCCGCAGATTATAGCCCGCCGGCGCGGGCGCTACAAGCCGCTGCCGCCTGCGCGCCGGACTCGGAGTGCGGGCACGGGTTGCGGGCGCCAGAGAGTCGCGCCCCAACACGGGCGATCAAGGCACCAGGCACAGCCGCAGCCTGAGCGGCGCGAGCATGGGCCGCGCCGCGCGGGTGCACCTGGGCGATCGAGGCGGGCAGGCGGGATCGGGTCACCCCGTCTCACTTGATCCACAGTCGCATGGCGTCCCAGGCCCGACCCAGGAAGCCGGCCTCCTCGACCGCTTCCAGCGCCACCAGCGGCACTTCGGCCAGGGTCTGCTCGCCCTGGCGCACCTTCAGCGTCGCCACCGCCTGGCCCTGGCGGAACGGGGCGATCAGCGGCTCGGGGCGGGCGATTTCGGTCTTGATCTGGCCGGCGCTGCCGCTGGGCACGGCGACCACGATGGGCTCGCCGCGACCCAGCTTCAGCTCGGCCGATTTGCCCTTCCACACCTTGGGGCTGGCCACCGGCTGGCCACCGTCGAACAGCTTGACCGCCTCGTAGGCGGTGTAACCCCAGTTGAGCAGCTTCTGCGACTCGTTGGCGCGCGCCGTCTCGCTGCTGGCGCCCAGCACCACCGACAGCAGGCGCCGGCCCGGCAGGTTGGGAAAGTCGCGCCGCGCCGTGGCCACCAGGCAGTAGCCGGCGGCGCTGGTGTGGCCGGTCTTCAGGCCATCGACGGTGGGGTCGCGAAACAGCAGGGTGTTGCGGTTGGTGTCGTTGCTGGCGGGCGTGCCGGGGTAGCGGTACTTGCGAATGGTGTAGTAGTGCAGGTACTCCGGAAAGTCGCGCAGCAGCCGGGTGGACAGGGTGGCCAGATCGCGCGCGGTGGTGTGGTGGCCGGGCTCGGTCAGGCCTTCGGGGTTGCGGTACTGGGTGCCGGCCAGGCCCATGGCCTTGGCCTGCTCGTTCATCAGCTGCACGAAGCGCTCGGCGCTGCCGCCCACCCCCTCGGCCAGCGCCATGGTGGCGTCGTTGCCGGACTGCACGATCATGCCCTTGATCAGGTCTTCCACCGGCACCTGCATCTTGGGGTCGATGAACATGCGCGAGCCGGGCATCTTCCAGGCGCGCTCGGACACCGGCAGGGTCTGGTTCAGGCTGATTTTTCTGGCCTTCAGGGCGTCGAACACCAGGTAGGCCGTCATCAGCTTGGTGAGCGAGGCCGGCTCCACGGGGGCGTCGATGTCCTTGGCGGCCAGCACCTGGCCGGCCGAAACGTCCATCAGCAAATAGGCCTTGGCGGCCACTTCGGGCGCCTGCGGCGCCTGGGCGTGACCCACCAGGGTGGTGACCGCCAGCAGCGTGGCAACCAGGGTACGGGACAGCAAAGGGATCATCATGAACTATGAAAATGATAGCTTATGGCGCTTGCCAGTCGGGCGCCAGAGCCTGAAAAATCTTGGAACATCAAAGGGCGCGCAGGTGGCGTTCGACCAGGCCCTTGAGCAGCGGCAATTGTCCGTGAAAGAAGTGACCACCCCCCGGCACCACGGTGACCGGCAGCAGTTGCGGCCGCGCCCAGTCCATCACCGAGGTCAGCGGCACGGTCTCGTCGTGCTCGCCATGGACCACCAGGGTCTGGGCGTGCAGCGCCGGCGGCAGCGGCGCCACGTCGAAGCGCGAGGCCGCCGTGCCCACCAGCACCGCACCGGCCAGCGCCCGCTGCGGGTGCAGTCGGGCGATGGCTTGCGAGGCCACGAAGGCGCCGAACGAAAAACCGGACAGCAGCAGGGCCTGGTCGGCCGCCGCCTGCTGCGCCACCACGGCCAGCAGGTCGTCCTGCTCGCCCTGGCCGTGGTCGTACTGCCCGGCACTGGCACCAACGCCGCGGAAGTTGAAGCGCACCGCACGCCAGCCGCATTGCACGCAGGCGCGCGCCAGGGTCTGCACCACCTTGTTGCTCATGGTGCCGCCAAACTGCGGGTGCGGGTGGGCGATCACGGCGGTGCCGCGCGCTGCGCCGCCCGCCGCCGGACGATCGAGCAGGGCTTCGATCGCACCGGCTGGCCCGCGCAGCGTCAGGGATTCGGTCTGGGCATTCATTCAGCTATCTAAATTGTAGCTGCTCGCGCTTGCTGCGCCGGCGCCGGAAGGTGAAAAAGCTTGTAACCCGACGCCCGGTCGGGCGTCAGCGTCCGAGGTGTGGCGGCGTCAGCAGGCGCTCGACGATCTGGCCGCGCTTGAGGTGCGCGTCGACGATTTCGTCGATGTCGCTGACGTCCACGTAGCTGTACCAGACGCCCTCCGGGTACACCACCGCCACCGGGCCGGCGGCGCAGCGGTCCAGGCAGCCGGCCTTGTTGACGCGCACCTTGCCCGGCCCGGCCAGCCCCTCGGCCTTGACGCGCGCCTTGCAGCGGTCGAAGGCGGCCTGCGCGTCGTGGTCGGCGCAGCAGGCTTCGCCGTTGTCGCGCTGGTTGAGGCAGAAGAAGATGTGGCGCTGGTAGTAGGAAGACGGTGGCGACTGGCTCATGCGGCGATTCTAGGAGGCCGCTGTGGCCACCGGCCGCAGCGGCGACCGGAGCCCCGCGCGCCGGTGCGGGCTTGACGCGCGCCGTCAGCGTGCGCCGGTGGTGCCGACGCGCCCGATCAGGTAGACGAAGGCTGCGTACGGCCACAGCCAGCCGATCCACTGCGCCAGGCCGTGAAAGTGGATGAAGCGCCCCTGCTCCCAGGCCTGCAGGGTGAGGGCATAGAACGGGTTCTGCGGCGCCGTGTTGAGCAGCACCACCTGCGCCGCCAGCACCACCATCAGCAGCGGCACGCACAGCCGCACCGGCAGCGGCAACAGCAGGGCGGCCGCCAGCAACGCCAGCCACAGCCCCTGCTGCACCGGTGCGCCGATCCAGGCCCAGGCGTGGATCGGCCCGTAGGACAGGCCGGCCGACAGCGCCGACACCGCCACCCCCGCCGCCAGCGCCGCCAGCGCGAACAGCGCGCGCCGCCAGGCCCGCGCGATCACCGTGTAGCCCAGCAGGCAGGGCACCAGCGCGCCCAGGGCCACGCACAGCGCCTCCTCGCTCGGCAGCAGCGGCTGCAGGTCCAGCTCGCGCAGCGGCAGCCAGCGCAGAAACGGCGTGTCCTCCAGCAGCCGCGCCGCGCCCTCTTCCAGCCGCTCGAACAGCTGCCCCATGCCGAACGCCACCGGCGCCGGAAACAGCAGCCCCACCGGCCACAGCGCCAGCAGCACCAGCGCACCGCGCGAATCGGGCAGGAACCAGCGCGCGCGCAGGCGGCGCCCGCGGTCCAGGGCACCCAGCCGCTCCAGCGCGCCGGCCAGCAACGCGCCGGCCAGGCCACCGGTGGCGTTCAGCGCCCAGTCGACGTTGGACGACACGCGCTGCGGCAGGTAGGTCTGCAGCGCCTCCAGCAGCAGCGACAGCACTGCCGCCGCCAGCGCCGCCAGCAGCACCGCCGACCCGACGCGGCGCCGGTGCAGCAGCGCCAGCGTCAGCAGCAGCCCCAGCGGCAGGTAGCCGGCCAGGTTGGCGCCGACGTCAAAGCCGGTCCAGTAGCGCGGCAGCGGCGCGCCCAGATAGGCCCAGGGCGCCACACCGACGTCGCGCCAGCCGGTGAACGGGTACAGCGAGGCGTAGACGATCAGCGCCGCGTACAACAGCGCCAGCGGCAGCGCGGCGGACGGGTGGGAGTCGCGCACCGTCGCGGCCCGCCGTCAGAACGGCTTGACCACCACCAGGATGACGGTGGCCAGCAGCATCAGCACCGGCGCTTCGTTGAACCAGCGGAACCAGACATGGCCGTGGCGCTCCTGATCCTGCTCGAAGCGCGCCAGCAGCTGCCGGCACCAGGCGTGGTAGGCGATCAGCAGCAGCACGATCAGCAGCTTGGCGTGCATCCAGCCGTTGCCCGGCCCGGTCAGGCCGATGCCGTAGCCCAGCCACAGCCACAGCCCCAGCGCCAGCGCGATGGCGCCCAGCGGCGTCATGAAGCGGTACAGCTTGCGCGCCATCAGCAGCAGCCGCTGACGTTCGGCCAGCGAACCGGGCGGCACCATGGCCAGGTTGACGAAGATGCGCGGCAGGTAGAACAGGCCGGCAAACCAGCTGGCCATGAAAACGATGTGCAGGGCCTTGATCCAGAGCATGCGGCGAGTGTAGCCAGCCAGGGGCGGCGCACCGGTGCCGCGCGCCCATAAAAAACCCCGGCCAGAGGCCGGGGTTGAAAAGCCTGTCTGCTGTCACACATCAAGGCTCCCGCTCAGGGAGGAAAAGCGGGGGACGGCAAGCCGTCCGGGGAGCAATATAACAAAAGCAGCATGGCGCCGCAATGATCCGGCGTACAAGGCCCTTGGGCCGCCACGCGGCGGGCGCGCGTCGCCACGCGGGCCACCTTGGGGCACAATTTTCCCCATGAAGCACCTGCCCCTCGCCCCCTTTCCCGCCCTCCGGCCGCGCCGGCTGCGGCGCGACGACTTCACCCGCCGCCTGGTGCGCGAGCACCGGCTGTCGGTCGACGACCTGATCTACCCGGTGTTCGTGCTGGACGGCAAGAACCGGCGCGAAGCCGTGCCCTCCATGCCCGGCGTCGAACGCCTGTCGCTCGATCAGCTGCTGCCGCTGGCCGAAGAATGCGTGCAGCTGGGCATCCCGGTGCTGGCGCTGTTTCCGGTCATCGACGCCAGGCTGAAAGACGACAAGGGCAGCGAAGCCGCCAACGCCAAAGGGCTGATCCCGCGCGTGGTGCGCGAGCTGAAAATGCGCTTCCCCGGCCTGGGCATCATGACCGACGTGGCGCTCGACCCCTACACCAGCCACGGCCAGGACGGCTGGCTGGACAAGACCGGCTATATCCTCAACGACGAGACCGTGGGCCAGCTGGTCAAGCAGGCGCTGACGCAGGCGGCGGCCGGCGTGGACATCGTGGCGCCCAGCGACATGATGGACGGGCGCATCGGCGCCATCCGCGACGCGCTGGAGAAAAAAGGCCACATCCACACCCGCATCATGGCCTACAGCGCCAAATACGCCAGCGCGTTCTACGGCCCGTTTCGCGACGCGGTCGGCTCGGCCAAGAACCTGGGCGCCAGCGACAAGAAGGTCTACCAGATGGACCCCGGCAACAGCGACGAGGCGCTGCGCGAAGTCGCCATCGACATCGCCGAAGGCGCCGACATGGTGATGGTCAAGCCCGGCCTGCCCTACCTGGACATCGTGCGCCGCGTCAAGGACCAGTTCGGCGTGCCCACCTTCGCCTACCAGGTCAGCGGCGAATACGCCATGCTCAAGGCTGCGGCGCAAAACGGCTGGCTGGACCACGACCGGGTGATGATGGAAAGCCTGCTCGCCTTCAAGCGCGCCGGCGCCGACGGCGTGCTGACCTACTTTGCCCGCGATGCCGCCCGTTTACTACAAAATCAATAGCTACTGGCGCTTGTCCATAGCGCGCCAGAAGCCATTTTGACCACGATTCGGAGGGGGCCGTCGTGCACATCGTCGAATTCACCGGCGGCAGCCTGCGCTTTGCCGACGCCGTGCCGGCGGCGGCGCCGGCCGACGGCTTCGTCTGGATCTACCTGGACCGCGAGGACTTTGCCCGCCACCTGCCCGAGCTGCAAGAGGCGGCGCACCGCCTGGGCGGCTCGCCGCTGCTGGACGTGCACGCCAAGGACCTGGCCAACCCGGCCCACCCTTCGGGCTACGACGCCACCTCGGTGTACGACCTGGTGGTGTTCCGACGCCTGGCGTCGCTGGCCGAGGTGCAGCTCAACGGCAACCACGACCCCCACACCGGCGCGGCCGGCGCGCCGCGCGCGCCCAAGCCGCAGCCGTTCGAGCGCATCGATTCGCGCGCGGTCGGCTTCGTCGTCTTCGACCGCCTGCTGATCAGCGTGCACCCGCCGGGCTGCCAGACGGCGGTCGGCTTTCTGCAGCGCCAGGCCGACGACGCGCGCCTGAGCGTGGACAGCGCCAGCGCCCGCAACCGCGTGCCGCAGGGGCCGGACGACCTGGTGCTGCGCATGCTCAACGCCATGGTCGACAGCTACCTGGACCTGCGGCGCGACCTCTCCGAAGCGCTGGAGCAGGCGCAGGTCGAGCTGCTCAAGCCGCACCCGGCGCCGCACACCTGGGGCGCGCTGATGCACGCACGCGGGCGCCTGCACGGGCTGCAGGACCTGTGCGAGGAGCAGCAGGACGCCATGCAGGAATGGCTGGACACCTTGCGCGAGCTGCCGCTGTCCACCTATGGCCCCGACCCGCTGCTGGCCCAGCAGCGCCACGACCAGCTGGTGGCGCGCGCACGCGACGTCATGGAGCACATCGAGCGCGTGCTGCGCCACGCACGCCGGCTGGAACAGGCGGCCGAAACCGCGGTGCAGATCCACTTTGCCGCCCAGGGTCAGCGCACCAACGACACCATGCGTGCGCTGACCGCCATCACCGCGGTGTTCCTGCCGCTGAACCTGTTCACCGGCTTCTTCGGCATGAATTTCGAACACCTGCCGCTGATCCACAGCGTGGAAGGCATGTGGCTGGCGCTGCTGCTGCTGGTGGTGCTGGCGCTGGGCATCGTGGTGCTGTTCTGGCGCCGCCGCTACCTGACGCGCTGAGGCGCGCGCTGGCCAGGCAACACATGGACTCGCTCGACCTGATCCAGACCTTCCGCGAAGTCGCGCGGCGCGGCAGCTTTTCCGGCGCCGCGCGGGCGCTGGGCATGTCGCCGGCCAACGTCAGCAAGTACATCGCGCAGCTGGAGGCGCGCTTCGGCCTGCGGCTGTTTCATCGCACCACGCGCAAGGTGACGCTGACCGAAGCCGGCGAGCTGCTGTTCGAGCGCAGCGGCGCGCTGCTGGAGCTGATCGACTTCACCGAGGGCGAGATGCACGAGCGCGCCACCCGCCCGGTCGGCCGCCTGGCGCTGACCGTGCCGCACGCGCTGATGGCCAGCGAACTGCCGGCCCTGCTGGGCCGCTTCATGCAGCGCTACCCCGAAGTGACGCTGCACCTGCACGTCACCAACCGCCTGGTCAACCTGGTCGACGAAGGGGTGGACCTGGCGTTTCGCATCGGCCCGATCCTGCAGCCCAACCTGATCGTGCGCCGCCTGCTGCGGCTGGACCACGTGGCCGCCGCCACCCCCGACTACTGGGACCGGCGCGGTCGCCCGGCCCACCCCAGCGAGCTGCTGGAGCACGACCAGCTGGCCTTCGCCCTGCCCGGCGAAGCCCCGGTCTGGCAGTTCCAGGACCGCGGCAAGCCACTGGAGCTGCGCCTGACGCCGCGCTTCACCGCCACCGACCCGGCGCCGCTCAGAACCTGGGCGCTGCAGGGCCTGGGCGTGGTCTGGGGCACGGTGCACTGGCTGGCCGACGCGCTGGCCAGCGGCACGCTGGAGCCGCTGCTGCACGACTACTCACCCCCCGAGATCTGGCTGTACGTGGCCTACATGCAGCGGCGCCACAGCAGCGCCGCCCTGCGCGCCCTGCTGGACTACCTGGATGCGCAGTTCCAGCCGCCGCCCACGCCCACGCTGCCGGCGCCGGGGCGGCGGCGGGTCGATTCCCGATGACGGATGGGGCGCCGCCGCATCAGCGCAGGTGCCGGGCGAAGAAGGCCAGCGTGCGCTCGCGCGCCAGTGCGGCGGCGGCAGGCTGCCAGGCGGCGCGCTGGTCGCAGTTGAAGCCGTGCGCGGCAGGGTACAGGTGCAGCTCGACCTCGGGGTGCGCGCGGCGCAGCGCCGCCACGCCGTCCAGCGGCACCGAAGCATCGTGGTCCGACAGATGCGCCAGCACCGGCACGCGCGGCTGGCGCGCCAGCTCGGCCGGCTGCGTCATGCCGCCGCCGTAGTAGGGCACCGCCGCCGCCAGCCGGTCCAGCAGGGCGGCGGCGCGCCAGCTGAGCAACCCACCCCAGCAGTAGCCGATCACGCCCACCTTGCCGCCGCTGGCCTGCGCCGCGTGGTCGATGGCGGCCTGCACGTCGGCCAGCACGCCGGGGGCGGGCAGCGCCTCGGCCGCCGCCTTCAGCGCCAGGCCGGCCTTGACGTCGGCCTCCTCGTAGCCCAGCTCCACCCTGGCGCGCAAGCGCTGGAACAGGGCGGGCGCCAGCGCCAGATAGCCGTCGCCGGCAAAGCCGTCGGCGACGGCGCGGATGTGGCGGTTGACGCCGAAGATTTCCTGCAGCACCACCACGGCGCCGCGCGCCGGCCCCGCGGGCGGCGCCAGGTAGGCCGGCACCAGCTGCCCGTCGGCGGCCTTCAGCTCGATCGTCTGTCCCATCCGTTGGCTCCTGCAATCATCGTGTGGTTTCGGCCCTTGGATGCCTTGAAAGTTTCAAGACCCCGCAGCCATGGGAACCTGGCTGTTTGCCCTGGGTGCAGGCGCGCCAGCGCCCGCTCCGGCTTGAAGATCAACCCGATGCCGGCAGGCCGGCCAGCCAGTCGATCAGCTGGCGCAGCGCCTCGTCGGTGGCGTCGCGCAGCGCCTGGGCGCCGCCGGCGGCGTCGGGCGTGGGGGCGGGCCGGCGCACGCTGAAGCTGCGCTGGCCCAGCAGCGGCTGCGCGCGCGCGCCGGCGGCAAGGGCGGTCACGCGCAGCCGCACCACGCCTTCGCTGGTCTGCGGGCTGCTGAACTCGTGCGCGAAGTCGTCCAGCTCGACGCGCAGCTGCAGCGCCGCCAGCGCGCTGCCGGCGTCCAGCACCGGGCGCGTGGCCGCCAGCCGCTGGCGCAAGCGCAGCGCCAGCAGTTGCGGCGGCGGCATGCTCCAGCGCGCCTGCGCATACGGGCGCGGCTGCTGGCCGGCGCCGGCGTACAGCAGGCGGTAGACCATGGCCTGGCTGTCGAGGGCGGGGCTGGCCTCGATCGGCGCCAGCGCCAGCGGCGCGCCCGGCGTCGCGGCGGCGCCGGCCGCCGGCGGCGGCCCGAGGTCGTAAGGCTCGGTGCGCGGCGGCTTGTCGGGCAGCGGCAGGGCGCAACCGGCCAGCGCCAGCGCCGCCACCGCAGACAATGCAAAAAAAACGGCCCTGGCGCTTGCAGGACGTGCGCGAGCAGCTATCGATTTCATATCAATGCTCAGCGTGGAGAGGTCGGATGGGCGGGCGGCGGCACGAAGCCGGCTTCGCCCGGGCCGGGCGGCACCGGGCCACTGCCGTAGACCAGCGCCTGCGGGTTGTCGCCCAGGGTGCGCGCCACGCGATCGACGCGGCGCAAGGTCTGGTCGGCGGCGTCGGCCAGACCGTGCAGGCGCGGCAGCGTGCTGGCGTTGATGGTCTGCACGCCCTGATCCAGCCGGTCGATCACGCCGCCCGGCGCGGTCACGCGCGCCACGCCCTGCTGCGTCTGTTGCGCCGCCTGGCCCAGGGTGTGGATCACGGTGCGCGCCTCGGTGGTGGCGTCCTGCAGCGTCCTGAGGGTGTCGGTGGCCTGGGTGATCAGGCGCGGAATGCTGGTGCGGCTGGTGGCCAGCTGGGCCTGCAGCGTCTGGTCGGCGGTGCGCGCCAGCCGATCGACGCTGCGCGCGGCGGCGCCGATGTCGCCCAGCGCCCCGGTCAGCACCGCCTGGTTGTCCGGCGCCAGCAGCTGGTTGATGCGCTGGGCGCTGGTGTCGAGCTTGCCGATCAGGTCCTGCGCGCGATCGCCGAGCTGACCCAGCAGCCCCGGCTTGAGCGGGATGCGCGGCACGCCGTTGGGGCCGGGCGGCAGCGGCGCGGCGTCGCTGCCGTCGTCGTCGAGCTGCACGAACGACAGGCCGGTGACGCCCTGGTAGGCCAGCTCGGCCACCGTGGCGCGGGTGATCGGGGCGTCGGGCGCGATGGCCAGCGTCACCAGCACGCGGCCGCGCTCGGCGGGGTCGAAGCTGATGCGCGTGACCTTGCCCACCGCCACGCCCTTGAAGCGCACCGCCGCCTGCGGCTGCAGGCCGCTGACGGCGTTGTGGCTGACGATCTCGTAGGCGCGGGTGTTGGTGACGTCGCGCAGCAGCCACATGGCCAGCCCGATGAGCAGGGCGGTGACCAGCACCACGAAGGTGCCGGCGGCCAGGGCGTGGGCTTTGTTTTCCATCGAATCAGTCTCCTTGCGCGGGCCGCGCGTGCTGGCGCTGGCGCAGCAGCTCCATGGCGCGCCGGCCGCGCTCACCCAGGAAGAAGTGGCGGATGAAGGGGTGCTCGAACGCCAGCACCTCGGGCACCGGCGCGTTGATGATGACGCGCTTGTCGGCCAGCACGGCCACGCGGCTGGACAGCTCGAACAGCGTGTCCAGGTCGTGCGTGACCATCACCACCGTCAGCCCCAGCTCCTGGTGCAGCGCGCGCAGCAGGGCGACGAAGGCGTCCGAGCTGTCCGGGTCCAGCCCGGCGGTGGGTTCGTCCAGCATCAGCAGCGGCGGGTCCATGATGAGGGCGCGCGCCAAGGCCACGCGCTTGATCATGCCGCCCGACAGTTCGGCCGGCATCTTGTGCGCGTCGCTGGCCTTCAGGCCCACCATCTGCAGCTTCAGCAGTGCCGCTTCGCGCACCAGCGCCGGCGGCAGCGCGCCGCTCTCGCGCAGCGCGAAGGCGATGTTGTCGAGCACGCTGAAGGCCGAAAACAGCGCCCCCTGCTGAAACAGCATGCCCACCCGCGCCGCGGCGCCCTCGCGCGCCAGCTCGCCGGCCGGGCGACCCAGCACCGTGGCCTGGCCACGCGCCGGCCGCGTCAGCCCCAGCATGTGGCGCAGCAGCACCGTCTTGCCGGTGCCCGAGCCGCCCACCAGGGTCAGCACCTCGCCGCGCCGCACCGTCAGATCGAGGTCCTGGTGCACCACGTGCTGGCCGCCGCCGGGCAGCGCAAACACGCTCCACAGCCCGCGCACCTCGATCACCGGCTGGCCCGGCGCCAGCGCGGTGTCGACTGCATCGGACGCTTGCACCGCCGCCTCCATCAGCCAGCACCCCACGGCGCACGCGCTGCCCGCATGGCGCGACGCATCGAAGATCGAATGGCCGCGCAGCAGGCCAAGCCAGTACAGCCGTGGCCGGACCTGCGCCGGCCACGGGGTGCGTCCCCCCTCCCAGAGGGGAAGACGCGCAGCGGTTCAGGGGAGTTCGTCATATCCCCACGCTCTTGAACAGCACCGCGAACAGCGCGTCGATCAGGATCACCGCCGTGATCGACGCCACCACCGAGGCCGTGGTGCCCTGGCCCAGGCTTTCGGTGTTGGGCTTGACGCGCAGGCCGTAGTGGCAGCCGATCAGCGCGATCGACACCCCGAACACCACCGACTTGGACACCGCCAGCGTCAGGTTGGGAATGCGCACCGCCTTGGGCAGCGCCTCCACGAAGTACGCCGGCGTGATGCCCAGCGTGATGTCCGACGCCAGCATGCCGCCCACCAGCGCCGCCAGCGTGGTCCAGACCGAAATCAGCGGCATCGCGATGGCCAGCGCCAGCGCGCGCGGCAGCACCAGCCGGAACCCCGCCGGGATGCCCAGCACGCGCATGGCGTCCAGCTCCTCGGTCACGCGCATGACGCCGATCTGCGCCGTGATGGCCGAGCCGGAACGCCCGGCCAGCAACACCGCCGCCAGGATCGGTCCCAGCTCGCGGATCAGCGCCAGCCCCAGGATGTTGACGATGAAGGCCTCGGCGCCGAACTGGCGCAGCACCTGGCTCATCAGGTAGGCCAGCACCACGCCGATCAGAAAGCCCACCAGCGCCGTGATCGGCAGCGCCTGCGCGCCGATGCGGTACAGGTGGCCGGAAAAGTCGCGCCACGGCCCGCGCCCGGGCCGCGCCAGCAGCCGCAGCGCGTCCAGCAGCAGCTGCCCCATCAGGGTCACGAAGTCCCGCACCTGAAAGGCGGCGTCGGTCACGCGCAGGCCCAGCGCCTCCACCCCCTCGGACCAGCCGGCGCGCGCCTCGGCCGGCGGCGCCGGCGCGGCACCGGCGGCCACGCGCTCCAGCAGCGCGCGCTGCTCGTCGCTGCTCAGCAGCTCGGCCGGCCAGCGGCGGCCCCAGTGGTGCCACAGCACCAGCGCCCCCAGGTGATCGAGCGCCGCCAGCTGGCGCAGGTCCCAGCTGCCACCGGCGGCCACGCCGCCCAGCGCCGCCTGGGTGGCGCGCCAGACCGGCCGCGTGCTCAGCCATGCCGCCGTCCACTCGCCGCGCAGCAGCACGCGCGCCGCCGCGTCGGCGGGCGCGTGGTCGATGCGGGGCGGTTCGGCGGACATGGCGGCAAGGCGATCGGACAGACACTGTAACGGCCCCGCCCGCACCAGGCAGGTGGCCGGCGACCACGCGGCATGGGCGGGCCGGCACCGCGCCCCCGGGGCGCCTGGTTACGAATCTTTCCTCTTGTAGGGCGTGTTGGCGACTTAGGACATTAGGATCAATTGTTTACCACAAGGAGCTAGCATGGCACTTCAAGGACCGTTCTTCGGCAAGCGTGACGAACCCACCTCCCCCCGCGGCCCCGGCAGTACGCCGCTGAGCGGCACCAGCGCCCTGGGCTCGGCCGGCGCCGCCGGCGCGCAGCCGTTTGCGGCCCCCTCGGCGGCGGCCAGCCCGGCCGCCCCCGCCAGCACCCCGGTGGCGGCCTCGGTCACCGAAAGCGGCGCCAAACTGATCGTCGGCCCCAACATCAAGCTCAAGGGCGTCGAAATCACCGATTGCGACACGCTGGTGGTGGAAGGCATGGTCGAAGCCACCATGGACTCGCGCGTGATCCAGATCGCCGAGCAGGGCTCGTTCAAGGGCTCGGCCGAGATCGACATCGCCGAAGTGCGCGGCAGCTTCGACGGCAACCTGACGGTGCGCCAGAAGCTGGTGATCTTCGCCACCGGTAAGGTCACCGGCAAGATCCGCTATGGCAAGATCGTGATCGAGGAAGGCGGACAACTGTCCGGCGAGATCAGCTTTGGCACCGACAAGGATCACAAGAGCGACAAGCCCGCCGCCAGCGCGGGCAGCAGCAAGGGCGAGCAGCTCGCCGTCGCCTGAGCGTTGGCGCCATCGGGCCGGCGGCGCCGCCGCTGGCCTGCCCGCCCCGCAGGCCGTCCGCGCGACGGCCTTTTTGCTGGCCGCGGCCCTGGCCTTGCCGCTGGGCGGCTGCGCCGGCAGCGCCCCCACCACGCGCGGCGTGGTGCGCGGGCAGGACTTTCAGCCCGCCGAACTGCTGCAGAGCGAAGGCAACCGCGTGGCACACAACGCCATGCAGGCCAACCAGCGCAGCCTGCTGCTGCTGGCCGACAAGCTGTACCGCCGCAACCCGGCCGAATGGCGCAAGCGCGCCAGCACGCGCGAGGCGGCGCTGGCCGACATCGAACGCAGCCTGCTCACCGGCCAGCCCTGGCCCCCGCTGGGCGACCGGCGCGACGTGGCGGCGCTGTCGTACGCGCTGGCGCCCGACTTCATGGGCGACCGCGTGGCCGCCTTCGTCATCGCCTGCGCCGACACCATCGTCACCGCGCACGGCGGCAAGCGCGAGTTCTACTACCTCGACGGCGTCGATCCGCAGCATCTCTACAACGCCGCACGCAACATGGAAGTGGCGCTGTGGATCCTCAACAGCCGGCGCGACGCCCAGGGCCAGCCGCTGCTGCTGGCCAACGACATCGGCCCGGACCGCCGCAACCTGAGCTTCGAGCGCGAGTTCGGCAAGATCATCGGCCGCCTGGACCTGCTGGCCAGCTACGCCACCGAACGCTACCGCCGCGCCGTGATCGGCTACGTGCAGGGCGTGGTGGCGGCGCCGCTGCTGGCCTTTCTGCCGGTCCGGTGACGCCACCCGGGCGCCGCGCGCTCCTTTGTCCTTCGTCATGGGAAGGTTGCCGTTCTGACGGCACGCTCGGGGGCATCGGCCTGCCGCCGCCCGCGTGGGGTGACCGACACGCCCGTGCCCCCCATGGGTTCCTGCCGCGCCGGGCTTGTGGCATGCTGCCAGCGCAGGAGACATGGCATGGACGAACTGACTTTCGACCACATCATCGTGGGCGCCGGCACGGCCGGCAGCCTGCTGGCCAACCGGCTGTCGCAGGACGCCGGCAAGCGTGTGCTGCTGATCGAGGCCGGCGGCAAGGACGACTACCACTGGATCCATATTCCGGTCGGCTACCTGTACTGCATCGGCAACCCGCGCACCGACTGGCTCTACCAGACCGAGCCGGCCGACGGCCTGAACGGGCGCACGCTGCGCTACCCGCGCGGCAAGGTGCTGGGCGGCTGCAGCAGCATCAACGGCATGCTGTACCTGCGCGGCCAGGCGCGCGACTACGACCACTGGGCGGCGCTGACGGGCGAGGACGAGTGGCGCTGGGAGCATTGCCTGCCGGACTTCATGGCACACGAGGATCACTATCGTCTTGATAGCGATTCGCGCAGTTCCGGTGCGGTCGGTGGCGCCAATGACCAGGATTGGTCGGGCTTTCACGGGCACGGCGGGGAATGGCGGGTGGAGCGCCAGCGGCTGCGCTGGCAGGTGCTGGACGCCTTTGCCGAGGCGGCGGTGCAGGCCGGCCTTCCGGCCAGCGAGGACTTCAACCGCGGCAACAACGAGGGCGTGGGCTACTTTCACGTCAACCAGAAGAACGGCTGGCGCTGGAACACCGCCAAGGCGTTTCTGCGCCCGACCTGCTACGGTCGCAGCAATTTCGAGCTGTGGACGCGCGGCCAGGTGATGCGGCTGGCGCTGGAGCGCGACGCCGACGGTGCGCTGCGCTGCGCCGGCGCCGAAGTCTGGACCGGTGGCGAAATGCAGAAGGCCCGCCTGGCGCCCGGCGGCGAGCTGCTGCTGGCCGCCGGCAGCATCGGCTCGCCGCAGATCCTGCAGCTGTCGGGCATCGGCCCGGCCGCGCTGCTGCAGCAGCACGGCATTGCAGTGGTGGCCGACCTGCCCGGCGTGGGCGCCAACCTGCAGGACCACCTGCAGATCCGCAGCGTCTATCGGGTGCAGGGCGCGCAGACGCTGAACCAGCTGGCCAGCACGCTCTGGGGCAAGGCGCGCATCGGCCTGCAGTACCTGTGGTCGCGCAGCGGCCCGATGAGCATGGCGCCCAGCCAGCTGGGGGCCTTCACGCGCTCGTCGCCGGCCTACGCATGGCCCAACCTCGAATACCACGTGCAGCCGCTCAGCCTGGACGCCTTCGGCGAGCCGCTGCACCGCTTCCCGGCCATCACCGCCAGCGTGTGCAACCTCAACCCCACCAGCCGCGGCACGGTGCGGATCCGCAGCCACCGCTTCGAGGATGCGCCGGCCATCGCCCCCAACTACCTGAGCACCGACGAAGACCGCCAGGTGGCGGCCGACAGCCTGCGCGTGACGCGCCGCATCATGGCCCAGCCGGCCATGGCGCGCTTTGCGCCCGAAGAGTACAAGCCCGGCGTGCAGTACCAGAGCGACGAAGAGCTGGCGCGTCTGGCCGGCGACATCGCCAGCACCATCTTTCACCCGGTGGGCACCACCAAGATGGGGCGCGACGACGACCCGATGGCGGTGCTCGACCCCCGGCTGCGCGTGCGCGACGGTGCCGGCGGCCTGATCCGCGCGCTGCGCGTGGTCGACGCCGGCGCCATGCCCACCATCACCAGCGGCAACACCAACAGTCCAACGCTGATGATGGCCGAAAAGGCGGCGCGCTGGATCCGCGGCGCGTAAGGGGCGCAAGGCCCCACCGCGGTCGATTGGGGCATGTTTGGGGCCCTGGCGCCCGCCCATGGCGCGCCATCAGCTCTTGTTTTTATAGCGATCCAGGCCTTGCCGCTGGCCCGGACACGGACGACCGCGCTGTGCTTCGATGCCCCATGGGACATGGTTTGGAACGCGATTCAGCACCAGGTTCAGATGCCGTGGTAGCGGTCCGGTCGGTGGTTGATGGCGATGACGAAGTTGAGCGCCGCCGCCGACAGCACCGACAGCGCCACCCGCCCCGGCGGCAGCAGCCACAGGGCCGAGCCCAGGATCAGCGCGTCGCACAGCATCTGCACCGTGCCGGCGCGCCAGCCGCGGCGCTGCTGCAGGTAGAAGGCCAGCGCGCCCAGGCCGCCCAGGCTGGCCTGGTGGCGCATCAGGATCAGGATGCCGGTGCCGGCCAGCAGGCCGCTCATGACGGCCGAGAACACCGGGTCGAGCCGCGCCAGCCCGACCAGCCGCGGCAGCAGCTCGGTGTAGAGCGCCAGCACCGCCACCGCCACGAAGGTTTTGAGCGTGAAGCGCCAGCCCAGCGCGCGCCAGGCGAACAGGTAGAAGGGCAGGTTGAGCACGAACAGCGCCGCGCCCAGCGCCCACCCGCTGGCGTAGTGCACGATGAAGGCCAGCCCGGTGACCCCACCCGGCAGCAGCCGGCTGTCGCGCATGAACACCAGCGCCAGGGCGACGAACAGGCAGCCGGTCAGGATGGCCTGCACGTCTTCCAGCGCGCTGTGGGCGCGCGGCGGCACCGACGGCCGGCCGGCGGCCCGCGCGCGCCGCGCCGCCCAGCCCCGAAGCCCCTGCCACCCTTGAACGCTGCGCATGGCGGCGATGTTAGGGCCGCCAGCGCCGGCCGCCCTTGCGCCAGGCCAAGCTTGGCTGCCGCCGGCGGCCGCTTGCGGCGTGTTGGCACCCATGGTGTAATCGCAGACTTTCGCGAAGGGGAGTAGCTCCCTGGGCCGCCCGGCCCGCCTGGTGCCTTGCGCACCGGCCACGGGCGGTTTCGCCGGGTCGTCAATACGAAGCCTTGCGGCTTCCGGCCCGGCGGGTGGCAGACCGCGTCGGCCACCGAGCAAGACCTTCGATCCTGCCCGGCACGCGCCGGGGTCGGTCGAAGCTGCGGTCTTGCTGCCTTGCCCCCAAGACAGTGCCCGTGCGGCGGCCACCCCGGCAGGTGCCGCTTCGGCGTCGCGCCTTGTCCCTGTCTGGAGCTGCAACCATGGAATTTTTCTCTGCCCCCTGGTGGTCCGCCTTGCTGGCCATCGTCCTGATCGACCTCGTGCTGGCCGGCGACAACGCCATCGTCATCGCGCTGGCGGCGCGCAACCTGCCGCGCGAGCGCCAGCGGCAGGCCATCGTCTGGGGCACGGTGGGCGCCATCGGCGTGCGCACGCTGATGACGCTGGTGGTGGTGTGGCTGCTGAAGATCCCGGGCCTGATGGCGCTGGGCGGGCTGGGCCTGCTGTGGATCGCCTACAAGCTGGTGGCCGATACCGGCGCGGACGAGAGCGAGCACGGCCCGGCGGCCAGCACCTTCTGGGGCGCCATGAAGACCATCGTGATCGCCGATGCGCTGATGGGCATCGACAACGTGCTGGGCGTGGCCGGCGCGGCGCACGGCGCCATGGACCTGGTGGTGATCGGCCTGCTGATCAGCGTGCCGATCGTGGTGTTCGGCTCCACCGTGGTGCTGCGGCTGGTGGAGCGCTTTCCGGTCATCATCCAGCTGGGCGCGGCGGTGCTGGCGTGGACGGCGGCGTCGATGATCGCCGGCGAGCCGCTGCTGGCCGGCTGGTTCGGCCCGCGCGAGGCGCCGGCGCAGGCGCTGCGCTGGGCGCTGGCGGCGCTGTGCATCGTCGGCGTGCTGGGCGCGGCCTGGCTGATGCGCACTCGCCTTCAGAATGACCCATGACCCATGGGCCATGGTCTGGAACGCGAAGCCGTAGGTGCGGCCGCGCTGCGCTATGCTGCGTCCCATGGCAAGGATGATCCTCAAATGGTTGCTCAGCGCCGCCGCGCTGCTGGGCGTGGCCTACATCTATGGCGGCGTGAGCGTGAGCAGCTTTTCCACCGCGCTGCTGGCGGCGCTGGTGATCGGCCTGCTGAACATGCTGGTGCGGCCGGTGCTGGTGCTGCTGACCATCCCGATCACGCTGCTGACGCTGGGGCTGTTCCTGTTCGTCATCAACGCCCTGATGTTCTGGGCCGCCTCGGGCCTGGTGGGCGGCTTCAACGTCAGCGGCTTCTGGGCCGCGCTGCTGGGCTCGCTCATCTATTCGGCGCTGGGGCTGGTGATCGACGCCCTGCTGGAGCGCGCCTGAACGCTCGATTTGCTATTGTTTAGATAGCTGCCTGCGCTTGCCAGGCAAGCGTCGGAGCCTTGTTGACCGCTTGTCAACTTCGGGCAGACCGCACCGCTGCGTGATCTGGCGGCTGCGATGGCTTTCACCTCTTGGGTGAGCACGCTACGCACCCGCCCGCACCGCGCTCGCGGCGCTTCAGCGGCGCGCCTTCTGCTCTTCCTGCCGCTGCTGCTGCAGCAGCGCCTGCGCCTGGCGCAGCCGGGTGTCGACGATGCTGGCTTCGATCAGATCGGCGGCGCCCGCGGCGCGGCGCGCCGCGTCCTGCGCGGCGCGCCAGCGGTCCACGGCGCCGGCGTAGTCCAGCTGGGCCATGGGTACCTCGCCCTCGGCGCGCAAGGCGCGCAGCGTCTGCCCCTGGGCCGCATGGGCCTGGGCCAGGGCCTGCCAGGCGCCGGCGTCCTGCGGCTGGTCGCTGACCCAGACCTGCAGCGCGTCGGCCGCCTGCGCTGCCTGGCCGCTGGCGGTCTGGGCCTGGGCGCGCAGCAGCAGCGTGGCGCGGCCGGCCTGGCCGCGGCCGCTCGGACGCTCGGGCGGCAGCAGTTCGAGCGCGCGCGCCGGCTGGTCGGCCGCCAGCGCCAGTTCGGCCTGCAGCAGGCGCGCCTGGCGCGCCGCCGCGGCGTCGCCGGCCACCGCCTGCGCCAGCTGGCTGGCCAGCGCCTGCGCGCGCGGCAGCTCGCGCAGCTGCGCCCGCGCCAGCGCGGCGGCGTACAGCGCGCCGGCGCGCGCGGCCAGCGGGCGGGCGGCAAAACCGGGCTGGTCGGGCTCGCCGGCCCAGGCGCGCAGCACGTCGACGCCGGGGCGGCCGAGCACGCGCGCACGCGCCGCCACCAGCAGCGCCTCCAGCTCGGGCGCGGCGCCGCGCGCGGCCGCCGGGGCACGCTGCTGCATGTCGGCGATGCGCTGGGTGGTCAGCGGGTGGCTGCGCAGGTAGGGCCAGTCGCCGTTGTCGTTGATGCGGGTGGCGTTCTGCAGTTTTTCGAACATGTCGACGAAGCCCTGGCCGTCGAAGCCGGCCTGCACCAGCACGCCGTAGCCGATGCGGTCGGCCTCGCGCTCCATGTCGCGCGAGAAGTTGAGCTGCTGCTGGATCACCGCCGCCTGCCCGCCCACCGCCAGCGCGGCGCCGGCCTGCGGGTTCCGGCTGGCGGCGATCATGCCGGCCACCATGGCCGCCAGCATCAGCGGCGTCTGGCGCTTTTCCTGCTCCAGCAGGCGCGGGATGTGGCGCTGCGTGATGTGCGACAGCTCGTGCGCCAGCACCGACGCCAGCTCGGCACGCGAGCCGACCACGCCGACCAGCCCCAGGTGCAGACCGAAGTAGCCGCCCGGCAGCGCAAAGGCGTTGATGCTGCGGTCGCGCCCCAGCAGCACGCGCCAGGCGTAGCGCTCGTCCAGCTCGGGCGGCAGCTCGCCGCGCGCCCGGGCGCCGTCGAGCAGGGCGCGCCACAGGCCGTCGACGTATTCGCCGACGATCGGGTCGTCGATGTAGTCCGGGTCGCGGTACAGCTCGCGGATGATGCGGTCGCCCAGCTTGCGCTCTTCCAGCGCCGTCATTTCGCCGGCGTCGCCGAGCGAAGGCAGGCCGCGTGCGGCCGGCGCCGGCTGGGCCGCGGCCGGGGTCGCCAGCAGCAGCGCCGCCAGCGCGGCCGCGGCGCTCGCCCGCAGGCGCCAGCTGCTGAAGCAGGGGGTGGAGGTGGTGGTCATGGTGCGTCGCCGCGCCACGCGGCACGGCCGGCCGGCGGCAAAGCTGGCTCTATGATGCCCGCATTCGCGCCGCGTTCCCCCTCAGAGTGTTACCCATGGTCTCTCGCGCCCCCGCTTCCCCGCTCACGCATTTCGACGCTCAGGGCCAGGCCCACATGGTGGACGTCGGTGCCAAGCCTGCCACGCACCGGGTGGCGGTGGCCGGCGGGCGCATCGAGATGCAGCCGGCGACGCTGGCGCTGATCGAATCGGGCAACGCGAAAAAGGGCGACGTGCTGGGCATCGCGCGCCTCGCCGGCATCATGGCGGCCAAGAAGACCAGCGAGCTGATTCCCCTGTGCCACCCGCTGGCGCTGTCCCGTGTTGCTATCGAATTCGAAGCTTCTGGCGCAAATGGGACGGGCCCTGCGGCCGTTTTTTGCACCGCCACGGCAGAAACCACCGGCCCCACCGGGGTGGAGATGGAGGCGCTGACCGCGGTGCAGGTGGCGCTGCTGACCATCTACGACATGTGCAAGGCGGCCGACCGCGGCATGACCATCACCGGCGTGCGCCTGCTGGAAAAGCGTGGCGGCAAGTCGGGCCATTTCGTCGCCGCGCGCGCCTGAGCCGCCCATCCGTGCCGCCTTCGCTCCGTCACGTCGCGCGGGTGCTGCTGCTGGCGCTGCCCTGGCTGTGGCCGTTCACCTCCGGCCCGACGGCGGCCACCCAGCCCTACCTGGCGGGCGCGGCGCTGGCGGCGCTGCTGCTGCTGGCCTGGCCGCGCCAGCGCCAGGCCGGCTGGTACGCGCTGCTGGACGGCTGGCTGCTGGCGGCGCTGGTCAGCAGCGCCATCGCCCTGCTGCAGTACTTCAACCTGGAAGCGCCGCTGTTTCCCTGGGTCAACCAGGCGCAGACCGGGCAGGCCTTCGGCAACCTGCGCCAGCCCAACCAGCTGGCCACCCTGCTGGTGATCGGGCTGCTGGCGCTGGCCTGGCAGGCGCAAGCCGGCCGGCTGAGCCCGCGAGCGGCGGCGACGCTGGGCGTGCCGCTGCTGCTGGCGCTGGCGGCCAGCGCCTCGCGCGTGGGCGCGCTCGAGCTGCTGCTGCTGGGCGCGCTGTGCCTGTGGTGGGCGCGCGGCGGCGGGCAGTTGCGCCGCGCGGGCGCGCTGCTGGCGGCGGCCTGGCTGCTGTACGCGCTGGCGGCGCTGGCGCTGCCGTGGGCGCTGCAGCTGAGCGAGGGCCAGCAGGGACGCGACCTGATCGAGCGCCTGCGCGCCGGCGAAGGCACCTGCGGCAGCCGCCTGATCCTGTGGCGCAACGTGCTGCACCTGATCGCCCTGCGGCCCTGGACCGGCTGGGGCTGGGGCGAGCTGGACTGGGCGCACTACATCACCCTGTACCCGGGCGAGCGCTTCTGTCACATCCTGGACCACGCACACAACCTGCCGCTGCACCTGGCGGTGGAGCTGGGCCTGCCGCTGACCCTGCTGGCCGCGGGCGTGCTGGCCTGGGCGGTGTGGCGCGCCCGGCCCTGGGCCGAGCGCCAGCCGGCGCGCCAGCTGGCCTGGGCGGTGCTGGCCGCCATCGGCCTGCACAGCCTGGTGGAGTACCCCCTGTGGTATGCGCCGTTCCAGATCGCGGCGGCGTGTTGCCTGTGGCTGCTGTGGTCCACGCGGCGCGGTGCGCCGGCCGAGGCCGGGCCGGCGCCGGGCCGGCGGCTGCTGGCGGTGCTGCTGCTGGCCGGCGTGGGCTGCGCCGGCTGGGACTACCACCGCATCAGCCAGATCTACCTGCCGCGCGAGCAGCGCGCCGCCGCCTACCGCGACGACGCCATGGCGCATGCGCGCCGCTCCTGGCTGTTTGCCGACGCGGTGCGCTTTGCCGAGGTGACCACCCGACCGCCGACGCGCGACAACGCCGCCTGGCTGCTGCCGGCGGCGCTGCAGACGCTGCACTACTCGCCCGAGCCGCGCGTCATCACCCAGGTGATCGAAAGTGCCAGCCTGCTGGGGCGCGACGAGCTGGCGCTGACGCACCTGGCGCGCTTTCGCGCCGCCTTCCCGCGCGAATACCGTCAGTGGTCGGCCGACAACCGGCAGCTGCTGCAGGACGCGCAAGCCCAGCAGCGCGCCGCCGGCAGCGCCCCGCTGGCGCCCGCAAGCGCTATGAACAAGTGAGCTGTCGGCGCAGGATGGACGGGCGCCGCAGGCCTATTTCGCACTTCTACGACACGGGCCCGCCGCCGGGTCGCGCGTCATCCTAGGAGGCTGTCGGACTCGGAAATCGCCGGCTGCAAATCGACCGCAGCGGCCCATTTTTCACCGGCTTTTTGCCCAATAGCTCAACTATTGGGCTGCAAATCCGGCAAAAACTGGTCTCGCTGGGGCCGATTCTCGCTTTCGGCGCTCCAAGCCCGACAGCCTCCTAGAAACGACAGTTGGATGCGCCTGCCCGTGCCGTGATCGGTGTGCCAGGCAAGGGTGACGACGCAGCGCACTGCTGTGCGCAAGAAGGAGCCACGCCGCATGGCGCGCCGAGCGCGGTGCGGGTGGGGGCGTAGCGTGCTGACCCAAGAGGTGAAGACCATCGCAGCCGCCGGTCCCGGCATCGATGCGGTCTGCCCGAAGTTGACAAGCGGTGAACTGCGGTTTCCGGGGTCATCCGCCAGGTGGCGAGCGCATGCCGATCAGCCGAGGCCGCTCAGCGCGCGCCGGTACTGCACCGCCTCGGCCACATGGGCCAGGCTGACCGCCTCGCTGCCGGCCAGGTCGGCGATGCTGCGCGCCACCCGGAGCGCGCGGTGGATGGCGCGCGCGCTCCAGCCCAGGCGGGCGGCGGCGCTGTGCAGGAAGGTGCGGGCGGCGGCGTCGAGCCGGGCGTGGGTGTCGATGGCCTGGCCCTGCAGCGCCTGGTTGGGCTGGCCCTGGCGCGCCAGCGCGCGCTCGCGCGCGGCCACGCAGCGCGCGCGCACGGCGGCGGTCGACTCGCCGGCCGGCGCGTTCAGCAGCTCCTCGGGCGCCAGCGCGCCGACCTCGACGTGCAGGTCGATGCGGTCGAGCAGCGGCCCCGACAGCCGGCCCTGGTAGCGCGCCACCTGGTCGGGCGTGCAGCGGCAGGCCTTCAGGCGTGAGCCCAGGTAGCCGCAGGGGCAGGGGTTCATGGCCGCGATGAGCTGAAAGCGCGCCGGGAATTCGGCCCGCTGGGCGGCGCGGCTGATGGTGATGTGGCCCGACTCCAGCGGCTCGCGCAGCGCCTCCAGCGCGGCGCGCGGAAATTCCGGCAGCTCGTCCAGAAACAGCACGCCCTGGTGCGCCAGCGAGATCTCGCCCGGCCGCGGCGGCGAACCCCCGCCCACCAGCGCCACCGCGCTGGCCGAATGGTGCGGCGCGCGCGTCGGCCGCCGGCCCCAGTGCGCCAGCCGGAAGCTGCCGTCCAGGCTGGCGATGGCGGCGCTCTGCAGCGCCTCGTCCACGTCCATAGGCGGCAGCAGGCCGGCAAAGCGCTGCGCCAGCATCGACTTGCCGGTGCCCGGCGGGCCGACCATGAGCAGCGAATGGCCACCGGCGGCGGCGATTTCCAGCGCCCGCCGCGCCGCCGCCTGGCCCTTGACGTCGGCCAGGTCGGGGTAGGCCGGCGCGGCCGGGCGCGGCGACTCGGGCACGCGCAGCCAGCCGGCGTCGACCTCGTCCTCGGGGCCGAACGCCGAGTCTTGCATCGGCGGCTGGCTGTGCGGCGGCTGAAAGCGCGCCACCACGTCCAGCAGGTGGCGCGCCCGGTACACCACCTGACCGGGCACCAGCGCCGCCTCGCCGGCGCTGCCGGGCGGCAGCACCAGCCGGGTGTCGACGCCGGCCTGCTGGCGCGCCACGCTCAGCGCCAGCGCGCCGCGCACCGGGCGCAGCTCGCCCGACAGCGACAGCTCGCCGGCAAATTCCCAGCCGGCCAGCCGGCCGCCGTCGATCTGGCCGCTGGCCGCCAGGATGCCGAGCGCGATCGGCAGGTCGAAGCGCCCCGAGTCCTTGGGCAGGTCGGCCGGCGCCAGGTTGACGGTGATGCGCTGGTTGTGCGGAAACTGCAGGCCACTGTTGAGCAGCGCGCTGCGCACGCGCTCGCGCGCCTCCTTGACCTCGACCTCGGCCAGCCCCACCAGGGTGAAGCTGGGCAGGCCACTGGCCAGGTGCACCTCGACCGTGACGGCGGGCGCTTGCAGCCCCATCAGCGTGCGGCTCTGTATCAGACTCAGGCCCATGCGGCATCTCCCCCAAAGGGTGCGTGCACCGACTTGCGGCACCCGCGACAGAAAAAAAAGCACCGCTTTGGTGCAGACCGCCCGGCGACGGGCGCCGCCACCCGAGGCGCTGGCCTGAAATGTAGCGGGCGCGAGGGCTGGCACGCGGCGTGCTTGGTGTGCCATGTCCCATTTTTTTTGATGTCACCGGAGAGCAAGGATATGCACCCCACCCTGTCACCCCTGACCCCCCGCCGCCTCGCCCTTGGCCTGCTGTGCGCCAGCGCCGCCGGCGCCTGGGCCCAGAGCAGCGGCGCCGCGGCGCCGGCCACGCCTGAGCACAGCCTCAGCTTCAACGTCGGCCTGACCAGCGACTACCGCTACCGCGGCATCTCGCAGAGCCGGCTCAAGCCGGCCGTCAGCGCCGGCGCCGACTACAGCCACGCCAGCGGCCTGTACGCCGGCGCCTGGCTGACGTCGATCAAGTGGATCAAGGACGCCGGCGGCGACGCCGCGGCCGAGCTCGACCTGTACGCCGGCTACAAGGGCAGCGCCGGCCCGCTGGCCTACGACGTGGGCGTGCTGCGCTACCAGTACCCGCGCGCCCACCTGGCCGTCAGCCCCAACACCACCGAGATCTACGGCGCGCTCAGCTACGGCGTGTTCACGGCCAAGTATTCGCATGCGCTGACCAACCTGTTCGGCTTTGCCGACAGCAAGGGCAGCGGCTATCTGGACCTGTCGGCCAACCTCGACCTGGGCGATGGCTGGTCGGTGGTGCCGCACGTCGGGCGCCAGTGGGTGCGCCACAACAGCGCCTTCTCCTACACCGACTACGCCGTCACGCTGAACAAGGACTTCGGCCACGGCCTGGTGGCCAGCGCCGCCGTGGTGGGCAGCAACGCCGACAAGGCGCTGTACGTGACGCCGTCCGGGCGCTTCACCGGTCGCACCGCGCTGGTGCTCGGCCTGAAGTACACGTTCTGATTCAAAACCGCCGCTGGTGCTTGTCCATTCAGCGCCAGAAGCTATCAAAAAGGAAGCATGATGAAACTGGTCACTGCCATCATCAAACCCTTCAAGCTCGACGAGGTGCGCGAGGCGCTGTCGGCACTGGGCGTGCAGGGCATCACCGTCACCGAGGTCAAGGGCTTCGGCCGCCAGAAGGGCCACACCGAGCTGTACCGCGGCGCCGAGTACGTGATCGACTTTCTGCCCAAGGTGAAGCTGGAAACCGCGGTCGCCGACGATCAGGTCGAGCGCGTCATCGAGGCCATCGAAGCGGCCGCACGCACCGGAAAGATCGGCGACGGCAAGATTTTTGTCGCCGCGCTGGAACAAGTCGTCCGCATCCGCACCGGCGAAACCGGTGCGGACGCACTGTGAACCCCTGCAAGGACATGGCCATGAAACACCCCATTGCTCCCCTCACCCTGGCCTTCGGGCTGGCGCTGGCCCTGCCGGGCGCCGCCTGGGCCCAGGCCGCCAGCGACGCCGCCGCCGCCGCGCCGGCACTGGCCGCTTCGGCCGCTTCGGCCGCTGCCGCCGCTTCGGCCGCGGCGGCGGCGCCGGCACCCAAGATCGACACCGGCGACACCGCCTGGATGCTGACCTCCACCCTGCTGGTGATCCTGATGACCATCCCCGGCCTGGCGCTGTTCTACGGCGGCCTGGGCCGCGCCAAGAACATGCTGAGCGTGCTGGTGCAGGTGTTCGTCATCTTCGCGCTGGTCAGCGTGCTGTGGGCGCTGTACGGCTACAGCCTGGCCTTCAGCGGCGAGGGCAACTTCTTCGGCGGGCTGGACAAGCTGTTCCTCAAGGGCGTGACGCCCGAGACCTTCGGCGCCCTGACCACCATCCCCGAGTACGTGTTCCTGGCCTTCCAGGGCACCTTTGCCGCCATCACGGTGGCGCTGATCGTCGGCGCCTTCGCCGAGCGGGCGCGCTTTTCTGCCGTGCTGCTGTTTGCCGTGCTGTGGTTCACCTTCAGCTACGTGCCGATGGCGCACATCGTCTGGGGCGGCGGCCTGCTGGCCAAGGACGGCGCGCTGGACTTTGCCGGCGGCACCGTGGTGCACATCAACGCCGGCATCGCCGGGCTGGTGGGCGCCTACCTGGTGGGCAAGCGCATCGGCTTCGGCCGCGAGGCGCTGGCGCCGCACAGCCTGACGCTGACCATGGTGGGCGCCTCGCTGCTGTGGGTGGGCTGGTTCGGCTTCAACGCCGGCTCGGCCGGTGCCGCCAACGCCATCGCCGGTCTGGCCTTCGTCAACACCGTGCTGGCCACGGCGGCCGCCACGCTGAGCTGGATCGCGCTGGAGGCGATGCACAAGGGCAAGGCCTCGATGCTGGGCGCGGCCTCGGGCGCGGTGGCCGGCCTGGTGGCCGTGACGCCGGCGGCCGGCTTCGTCGGCCCGATGGGCGCCATCGTCATGGGCGTGATCGCCGGCGCCTGCGGCCTGTGGGGCGTCAGCGGCCTCAAGCGCCTGCTGCGGGTGGACGACGCCTTCGACGTGTTCGGCGTGCACGGCGTGTGCGGCATCGTCGGCGCCATCCTGACCGGCGTGTTCGCCGCGCAGGGCCTGGGCGGCACCGGCGGCCTGACGCCCGACAGCTTCAGCATGGGCGCGCAGGTGTGGATCCAGATCAAGAGCGTGCTGTTCACCATCGTCTGGTCGGCCGTGGTGTCGCTGATCGCCTTCAAGATCGCCGACCTGGTGCTGGGCCTGCGCGTCAGCGAGGAAGACGAGCGCCAGGGCCTGGACATCAGCAGCCACGGCGAGACCGCCTACAGCCGCTGACGGCGCCCGCTTCTCCAAGGTCTTCATGGCCCGCCCGCCGGCGGGCCTTTTTTTTCGTCCCGGGCGCGGCCCGCGCAGCGGGCTGCCGCTACCATGACGGCATGGAAGCCGCATTGCAGTCCCTGGCCGCAAAGATCACGCAGGCCGCCGCGCGCGGCCGCCCCCTGCGCATCCGCGGCGGTGGCACCAAGGATTTCTATGGCCAGCAGCTGCACGGCGAGCTGCTGGACGCGCGCCCGCTGGCCGGCGTGCTGGCCTACGAACCGAGCGAGCTGGTGGTCACCGTGGGGGCCGGCACGCGCCTGCGCGAGCTGGAAGCGCTGCTGGCCGAAGCCGGCCAGCACCTGCCCTTCGAGCCACCACGCTTTGGCGTCGCCGGCACCGTCGGCGGCGCGGTGGCGGCCGGGCTGTCGGGGCCGGCACGCGCCAGCGTCGGCGCGGCGCGCGACTTCGTGCTGGGCGCGCAACTGATCAACGGCCGAGGCGAGCGGCTGAACTTCGGCGGCCAGGTGATGAAGAACGTGGCCGGCTACGACATCAGCCGGCTGCTGGCCGGCTCGCTGGGCACCCTGGGGCTGATCACCCAGCTCAGCCTGAAGGTGCTGCCGCGCGCGCCGGCCGAGGCCACGCTGGTGTTCGCGCTGTCGGAAACCAGCGCCCGCCAGCAGCTCAACCGCTGGTGCGGTCAGCCGCTGCCGCTGAGCGCCAGCGCCTGGGCCGACGGCCAGCTGTGGGTGCGCCTGCGCGGCGCCCAGGCGGCGCTGGCCAGCGCCTGCCGGCAGATGGGCGGCGAGCGGCTGGACGAGCCGCGCGCCCAGCGCCAGTGGGACGCGCTGCGCGACCAGACGCTGCCGTTCTTTCGCCTGGCGCCGGACGAGGCGCTGTGGCGCGTGTCGGTGCCCGACACCGCCAGCCCGCTCAACCTGGGGCCGACGCTGGTCGAGTGGCATGGCGCGCAGCGCTGGCTGCGCCTGCCGCCAGCCGAGGCGCCGCGCGTGCGCGAGGTGGCGGCGCGGCTGGGCGGCCACGCCACGCTGTTTCGCGGCGGCGACGGCGTCACCCCGGTGTTCACCCCGCTGACGCCGCCGCTGGCGCGCATACACCAGGCGCTCAAGCGCGAGTTCGACCCGGCCGGCATCTTCTGTCCCGGCCGCCTGACCCCGGATTTCTGATGCAGACCGCACTGGCCCCCGAATACCAAGGCACCGCACTCGGCCAGGAGGCCGAGGCCATCCTGCGCAAATGCGTGCACTGCGGCTTCTGCACCGCCACCTGCCCGACCTACCAGCTGCTGGGCGACGAGCTGGACGGCCCGCGCGGGCGCATCTACCTGATCAAGCAGGTGCTGGAAGGCCACGCCCCGACGCGCGACACCCAGCTGCACCTGGACCGCTGCCTGACCTGCCTGAACTGCGAGTCCACCTGCCCCAGCGGCGTGCAGTACGGCCACCTGATCGACATCGGCCGCCAGGTGGTGGAAGCCAAGGTGGCGCGCCCGCCGGCCGAGGCGCGCACCCGCGCCCTGCTGCGCCGCGGCCTGAGCTCGCCGCTGTTCGGCCCCGCCATGCGCCTGGGGCAGTCGCTGCGCGGCCTGCTGCCGGCCACGCTGCGCGCCAAGGTGCCGGCGCCGCGGCCGGCCGGCGCCTGGCCGCGCCGCACGCACGCGCGCAAGGTGCTGCTGCTGGAAGGCTGCGTGCAGCCATCCATGGCGCCGGGCATCAACGCCGCCACCGCGCGCGTGCTGGACGCCGCCGGCATCGAATGCGTGCTGGCGCGCGGCCAGGGCTGCTGTGGCGCCATCAAGTACCACCTGGCCGACGGCGCCGGCGGGCTGGCGCAGATGCGCGCCAACATCGACGCCTGGTGGCCACACATCGAGCGCGGCGCGGTCGAGGCCATCGTCATCAACGCCTCCGGCTGCGGCGCCATGGTCAAGGACTACGGTCACCTGCTGCGCCACGAGCCACCGTATGCCGAGCGCGCCGCGCGCGTATCGGCCATGGCGCGCGACGTCAGCGAGCTGCTGCCCGATCTGGTGGCGGCGCTGCGCGGCCGCGTGCGCCCGCCGGCCGAGGTGCTGGCCTGGCACGCCCCGTGCACGCTGCAGCATGGCCAGCGGCTGCGCGGCGGCGTCGAGCAGCACCTGGGCGCGCTGGGCTTTCGGCTGCGCCCGGCGGCGCAAGAGGCGCACCTGTGCTGCGGCTCGGCCGGCACCTATTCGGTGCTGCAGCCCGAGCTGTCGTTGCGGCTGCGCGAGCGCAAGCTGGGCCAGCTGCTGGATGAGGGCGCGGCCGACCAGCCGGCGGCCATCCTGTCGGCCAACATCGGCTGCATCACCCACCTGCAGGCCGGCACCGAGGTGCCGGTGCGGCACTGGATCGAGCTGCTCGACCAGGCCCTACATGCTACTTAATTGATAGCTGTTGGCGCTTGTCTGTCGGGCGCCAGAGCCGTTTTTTGCTCTTGTCTCAAGCGCCGCACCAAGGATTCGCACCAAGGAATCGCCCATGACCGGCATTCAGGACTGGACCCTGCCCTACGCCTCGCGCCGCTCGCCGGTGCTGGGGCGGCAGGTGGTCAGCACCTCGCAGCCGCTGGCCGCCCAGGCCGGGCTGCGCATGCTGCTGGCCGGCGGCAACGCGGTGGACGCAGCGCTGGCCGCCGCCATGGCGCTGACGGTGGTCGAACCCAGCGGTTGCGGCATCGGCAGCGACGCCTTCGCCATCGTCTGGGACGGCCAGGCCCTGCACGGCCTGAACGCTTCGGGCCGCGCGCCCCGGGCCTGGACGCCGGACTACTTTGCGCGCCTGGGCGGCATCCCCGACAAGGGCTGGAACGCCGTCACGGTGCCGGGCGCGGTGTCGGGCTGGATCGCGCTGTGGCGCCGCTTCGGGCGGCTGCCGCTGGCGCAGCTGGCGCAGCCGGCGATCGACTACGCGCGCCACGGCTTTCCGGTCTCGCCCACCATCGCCACCCTGTGGACGCTGGGCGCCGAGCGGCTGGGCGCCCAGCCCGGCTTTGCCGAATGCTTTCTGCCCGCCGGCCGGCCGCCGCGGGCCGGCGAGCTGTTCCGCAGCGAGGCCCATGCGCGCACGCTGGAGGACATCGTCGCCACCGAGGGCGAGTCGTTCTACCGTGGCGCGCTGGCCGCGCGCATGGCCGCCCACGCGCGCGCCTGCGGCGGCGCCATGACCGAGGACGACCTGGGCGCGCACCAGGCCGATTGGGTGGGCACGCTGGCGCAGCGCTTCGGCGACTCGGTGGTGCACGAGATCCCGCCCAACGGCCAGGGCATCGCCGCCCTGATGGCGCTGGGCATGCTGGACGAGCTGGGCATCGGAGACGCGCCGGTGGACAGCGCCGACAGCCTGCACCTGCAGATCGAAGCCATGAAGCTGGCGCTGGCCGACACCTACCACTACAACGCCGACCTCGCGCACATGGCGGTGGCCCCCGCGCAGCTGCTGGAGCGCGGCTACCTGCGCCAGCGCGCCGCCCTGATCGACCGCCAGCGCGCCGGCGAGCCGACCTGGGGCACGCCGCGCCCCGGCGGCACGGTGTACCTGGCGGCGGCCGACGCCCAGGGCATGATGGTGTCCTTCATCCAGTCCAACTACATGGGCTTCGGCTCCGGCGTGGTGGTGCCCGCCACCGGCATCAGCCTGCAGAACCGCGGCCACGGCTTCAGCAGCGCCGCCGGCCACGCCAACCAGGTGGGGCCGGGCAAGCGCCCCTCGCACACCATCATCCCGGCCTTCGCCATGCACGCCGACGGCCGGCCGCAGATGGCCTTCGGCGTCATGGGCGGGCCGATGCAGCACCAGGGCCATGTGCAGATGGCGCTGCGCGTGCTGCGCCACGGCCAGAACCCGCAGGCCGCCGCCGACGCGCCGCGCTGGCGCGTCACCGGCGGGCGCGGCGTGGCGCTGGAGCCGGCGGTGGACGCCGGCGTGGTGCAGGCGCTGCGCGCGCGCGGGCACGACGTCCGCGTGGAAAGCGGGCACGGCGTGTTCGCCTTCGGCGGTGCCCAGCTGGTGCTGCGCCAGGACGGGCACTACGTGGCCGGCTCCGACCCGCGCAAGGACGGCGGCGCAGTGGCGTTCTGAGGCACGGCGCGCCGGCGGCGTGCAAAAGTCACGTCGGCGCGGCGCGACCGCCACGCCGAGGCCGAGCAAGCACGCATTGGCCGCCTGGGTGAGGCGCACCGCCCCAGCAGTGCCGCCACGCCGCGCCGCGGCGCCCCACAATCCCGCCGCCCGCCACCGTGGCGGGCCCAACCCCTGCATCGCCACCGCATGCGCCACCCCTACACCCTGATCGGTCTGACGCCGTCCGAACGCGCCCTGCTGGAGTCGCTGTTCGCCCTCGAGCGGGACACCAGCGGGGCCATGGTGCCGACGCCGGATCCGCGCGAGGCCCACCTGATCGTGGTCAACGGCGACGACCACACCCTGGTCGAGCAACTGCGCCAGGACAACCCGCGGGCGCTGATCGTGCTGGCCGGCCACCCCGCGGGCGCGCCGGTCACCGGACTGCCGGTGCTGCGCCGCCCGTTCGACATGCCGGGCGTGATCGAAGTGCTGAGCGGCCTGGACTGGCCGGCCGGGCTGCCGTGCGTGGCGGCGGGCGAGTTCGACCGCACCTTCGTCTCTTCGGCGCCGACCAGCAGCCAGCTCGACACCGGCGCCCCGCCGGCGGTCGACCCCCAGGCGTTTGCGCCCACCACCGCTTCGGCGCCGCTGGCGCCTGCGCCGCAAGGTCGCGCCGTAGCCGTACCCGACCGGGCCCCGGTGTCCTCGCGCGCCGCCTGGGCCCGCAGCGAGCTGGCGCCGCCGCCCTGGAGCGCCGCAGCAGCCGCTGCGCCAGGCGGCTTCGTCGACGACCGCGAGGCCGAGGTGCTGGTGGTCACCGGCGCACTCGGCGAGCGCTCGCTCACCCTGCCGCGTGGCATCCGGCGCCTGGGCTTGCGGGTGCGGCTGCTGGACGGCCCCGCGGCCGTCCTGGCGGCCCTGGACCAGGGCGCGGCATCCTTTGTCTTCCTCGACCAGCTGTCGCTGGGCGAGCAGCTGCTGCCGCTGGCGCGCGCGCTGGCGGCGCGGCGTGCCGGCAACGGTGCGCCGCCGCACGTGGTGGTGGTGGCGCGGCGCGGCACCCCGCTCGATCGCCTGCGCGCCCGCCTGGCCGGCTGCCACTGGATGCAGGTGCCGATCGACGGGCCGCGGCTGGTGGCCTTCTTCGCGCGCCGCGGCCTGAGGCCGCGCGACGGCGTCGGGCCTGCATTCAGCTCAACGCCCGATGACCAATGACGCATGACGCCTTCGTCATCGAAGCGCAGCGAGGTCATTCGTCATTGGGCATGGCTCAGGGCTTGAGCGCCAGGCCGCACCACCGTCAACCCGCTCGCCCACGCGGCATCGGCAGGATCGACAGCAGCGCCGCCAGCAGGATCAGCACGCCGCCGGCCCAGGTCCAGCGGGTGGGCGTGGCGGCGCCCAGCAGCACCGCGGAGGCGCTGGCGAACACCACCTCGGCCAGCATGATGAGCGCCGTCACCCGTGCCGGCAGCCGGGCGGCGCCGTACTGCAGGGCCAGGTTGCCGGCCAGAAAGGCCAGCGTCAGGCCCAGCACCCAGGGCAGCCAGGCCAGCCCGTGCGTGCTCAGGGCCAGCGGCGACAGGCCGCCGGCCAGGCCGGCCAGCGCCAGTCCGGTGGCGGTGGCGAAACCGCCGCCGAACATGGCCAGCACGCGCGCCGGCGGCGGGGTGGCGCGCCAGCGCCGCAGCAGCACGTTGGTGAGCGCAAAACCCGCCCCGCCCAGCAGGGCCAGCTGGTCGGCCGCGCCGCGCGGCCACGGCCAGGGCGCGCCGGGCCGATGCAGCACCAGCACCAGCCCGGCCAGGGCGAGCACCAGCCGCAGCAGCGCCGCGCGCGTGGGCCGCTCGCCCAGCAGCCACCAGGCCAGACCGACCGACCACACCGGCATCAGGTAGAACAGCAGGGTCACGCGCACCACGTCGCCCAGCGTCACCGCCCAGTTGAAGCCGATGTTGGTCACCCCCGCCGCGGCCGCCAGCACCAGCAGTTGCGGGTGGCGCGCGAAGGCGCGCAGGCTGGCCGGCTGCCAGGCCAGCAGCGCCAGCAACGCCACGCCGAACACCACCGCCGTGCTCCACAGCGGGTGCAGGCCGTGCTGGTGCAGGGCCTTGAAGGCGATCCAGGACAGACCCCAAACCAGCGCGTTGCCCAGCAGGGCCAGCGCCGGCAGCAGGGCCGACGGCGGATGGGCGGCGGCCATGGGAGGCATGCCGGGGATCACCCTGCACGCGGCCGGCGCAGCCGAACGCCGCTGGCGTGATCGACGTCCCAGGCCGGGCGCGGCACGCGCCGAGCATGCGGGCGCGCCGCCTGCCCACCCCTCAGGCAAAGGCCCGCCAGGCCGCAAGTTCGCCTGTGCATACGGATTTCAGGAAGATGACAAGCCTCAACGGCCGCTGTGAGGTTCAATGTCCGCGATCGCGCCGGGCGATGTTCAGCAGGCGTTCGACCTTGCCCGGGTAGCGGCGCAGGTTGTGGCGGTGCCAGCGCTGGATCAGCAGCATGAAGGCCATCACCACGCCACCGAACAGGGCAATGGCGCCGAACGCCGACAGGCCGGCGCCGGTGGAAGCGCTGTAGAGCGCGCCCAGCCCCAGGATGCAGGCCTGCTCGTTGAAGTTCTGCACCGCGATCGAGCGCCCGGCCCCCATCAGGTTGTGGCCGCGGTGCTGCAGCAGCGCGTTCATCGGCACCACGATGTAGCCGCCCAGTGCGCCCATCAGGATCAGCAACGGCACCGCCAGCCACAGCCGGTCGATGAACACCATCAGCACCACCAGCGCACCCATCAGGATGCCCAGCGGCATCACCGCGATGGCGCGGTCCAGCCGCACGCGCAGCGAAGCCAGCACCGCCCCGGCGGCGGTGCCGATGGCCACCACGCCCACCAGGCCGGCGGCCTGGGTGGTGCTGTAGTGCAGGGCGGCGGCGGCCCAGGCCAGCACGATGTAGCGCATGTTGCCCGACACGCCCCAGAACAGCGTGGTGGTGGCCAGCGAGATCTGGCCCAGCTTGTCGCGCCACAGGCGCGCGTTGCAGCGCCAGAAGTCGGGCAGCAGCGACAGCGTGCGCGCCGGCAACGGGCGCATGCGCACGCCGGTGTGGGGGATGCGCAGGTTGATGGCGGCGGCGATGGCGTACACCAGCACCAGGCTGGCGATCGCCGCCTCGGCCGGCGTGTCGATGCCGCTGTGCAGGCCCGGCAGATCCAGCCCCAGCAGGCGCGGCGCCAGCTGCGGGCCGACCAGCTGTCCGCCCAGCAGCACGCCCAGGATGATGGAGGCGATCGTCAGGCCCTCGATCCAGCCGTTGGCGCGCACCAGCTGCGAAGGCGGCAGCAGCTCGGTCAGGATGCCGTACTTGGCCGGCGAATACGCCGCCGCGCCCAGCCCGACGATGGCGTAGGCCAGCAGCGGGTGACCGCCGAACAGCATGGCCAGGCAGCCGACGATCTTGATCGCGTTGCTGAGGAACATGACGCGCCCCTTGGGACGCGAATCGGCGAACGCGCCCACCCAGGGCGCCAGCACCACATAGAACAGCGCGAACATCGGCACCAGCGCCGCGCGCTGCCATTCGGCCGCACCACTGCCGCGCAGCAGTTCGACGGCGGCGACGAACAGGGCGTTGTCGGCGAGCGAGCTGAAGAACTGCGCCGCCATGATGGTGTAGAAGCCCCGTCTCATGGGCGCTGGGCCGGACACGCCGGGCCGTGGCAGATCCGAACCAAAGAAGTAAGCTCCTGTATCGGTGCGCGGTTATAGCACGCGCCGGCGGTGCCAGAATCGCGCTCCATCGTCCCCAGCCACCCTGTCATGCCCCGCCCGATCCAAGCCACCATCCACACCGGCGCGCTGCGCCACAACCTCGAACGCCTGCGCCAGGCCGCGCCCGGTGCCCAACTGTGGGCGGTGGTCAAGGCCAACGCCTACGGCCACGGCATCGAGCGCGTGTTCGAAGGCCTGCGCGGCGCCGACGGCTTTGCCCTGCTCGATCTGGCCGAGGCCGAACGGGTGCGCGCGCTGGGCTGGCGCGGCCCGATCCTGCTGCTGGAAGGCGTGTTCGAGCCGCGCGACCTGGAGCTGTGCTCGCGCCTGTCGCTGTGGCACGCGGTGCACGACGACGCCCAGATCGACTGGCTGGCCATGCACAAGACGCACCAGCCGCACCATGTGTTCCTGAAGCTGAACTCGGGCATGAACCGGCTGGGCTTCGCGCCCGAGCGCCTGCGCGCCGCCCACGCGCGGCTGTCGGCGCTGCCGCAGGTGGGCGAGATTTCACTGATGACCCATTTCAGCGACGCCGATGGCGCGCGCGGCATCGCCGCCCAGTGGGCGGTGTTCCAGCGCGTCACCGAGGGCCTGCCGGGCGAGCGCAGCGTCTGCAACAGCGCCGCCACCCTGCGCCACGCGCAGGACGCGGCGGTGCGCGCCGACTGGGTGCGCCCCGGCATCGCCGCCTATGGCGGCTCGCCCGACTTTCCGGCGCACGATGCGGCCCACTGGGGCCTGCAGCCGGCCATGACGCTGCGCTCGCGGCTGATCGCCACCGGCAGCCTGCAGGCCGGCGACAGCATCGGCTACGGCTCCACCTTCACCGCCGAGCGGCCGATGCGCGTCGGCGTGGTCGCCTGCGGCTACGCCGACGGCTACCCGCGCCACGCCCCCACCGGCACGCCGGTGCTGGTCGATGGCGTGCGCACCCGCCTGCTGGGGCGCGTCAGCATGGACATGCTGAGCGTCGATCTGGAGCCCGTGCCACAGGCCGGCCCCGGCAGCGCGGTGACGCTGTGGGGCCAGGGCCTGCCGATCGACGAGGTGGCGCACGCCGCCGGCACCATCGGCTACGAGCTGATGTGCGCGCTGGCGCCGCGCGTGCCGGTGCAGGTCGACTGAGCCCGAATGGTATTCAAGACATCCCAAGGCCGCATCCATCGACGCGATCGGCGATCAGAACAGGCGCCAACGCCCATCCGGCAAGCGCCAGGAGCTCTGATTTGAATAGCGTTCGTGGCACCCGTGGCAGCGGCGCCGCCAGTCAGCGCAGGAAGGCGTCGTAGCCGGTCTTGAGGATCAGCGCCCCCACCACCACGATGAACACCCCGCGCACGAAGCCGGCGCCGTGCCTGAGCGCCAGCCGGGTGCCGATCAGGCTGCCGGTGACGTTGGCGGCGGCCATCAGCAGCCCCACCTGCCACCAGACGTGGCCCTTGGCGGCGAACAGGGCGATGGCGGCGACGTTGGTGGCGACGTTGAGCAGCTTGGCGGCGGCCGAGGCGTGCAGAAAGTCGTAGCCCAGCAGGCGCACGAACAGGAAGATGAAGAAACTGCCGGTGCCGGGGCCGAAGAAGCCGTCGTAGCCGCCGATCACGGCGCCGATGGCGCAGGCCAGCAGGGTCTCGCGCCCGCGCTCATGGCGCGGCGCGTGGGTGCGGCCCAGGTCCTTCTTCGCCAGCGTGTACAGCAGCACCGCCAGCAGGATCAGCGGCAGGGCGCGGCGCAGGAAGGTGGGGTCGATCAACGTCACCGCCCAGGCGCCCAGAAACGAACCTGCCAGCGCCGCCAGCGCCGCCGGCCCCAGCACCGCCCAGCGCATCTGCACGCGCCGGGCGTACTGGAAGGTGGCGATGCCGGTGCCCCAGACCGAAGCACTCTTGTTGGTGCCGAACAGCGTGGCCGGGGCGGCGTTCGGGTAGACCGCGAACAGCGCCGGCACCAGCACCAGCCCGCCGCCGCCGACGATGGCGTCGATGCCGCCGGCCAGCAGCGAGGCCAGCGAGACGAGGAGCAGGTCCATGAATGCCCGAAGAACTATTGATTTGATAGCTTTTGGCGCAGGTCTGGCAAGCGCCAGAGGCCAAAACCGTGTGAATTATCGTATGGGTTCGGCCATGGGCTGTCTTGAGCTCCAGATTCCGAGGCCAGAGGGCATCCGTCAACCGGGCAAGAAAAAAGGGCGCCACATGGGCGCCCTGCAAGTCGGTGTTGACGGAAATGATGATCTGTTGTGGTGGTCTTTGGGTTTGTCTCCTCGGCCCTTCGGCGTGCGCACACGCCTGAGTGCCCGCACTGTAAGCGACCGCCCGGCGGCCGGCCATTGGTGCTTGCCCGTAGGGGATTTCCGCCAAGGCAGGACTGGTGAGCAATTGCTCACTTTCGTGATGCGCTGCTGTCGTGGCCGAGCTGGGGCAGCATCGAGCCTTCGCCCAGCTGCAACAGGCCGCTGCGGCTGTAGACCGCCAGCTTGCCGCGCGTGTCGGTGATGTCGAGGTTGCGCATGGTCAGCTGGCCGATGCGGTCGAGCGGGGTGAAGGGCGCGTTTTCGACCTTTTCCATGCTCAGGCGCTCGGGCGCGTAGGTCAGGTTGGGCGACTCGGTGTTGAGGATGCTGTAGTCGTTGCCGCGGCGCAGCTCCAGCGTGACTTCGCCGGTGACGGCGCCGGCCACCCAGCGCTGGGCGGTTTCGCGCAGCATGATGGCCTGCGGGTCGAACCAGCGGCCCTGGTAGAGCAGGCGGCCCAGGCGCAGGCCGTTGATGCGGTACTGCTCGATGGTGTCTTCGTTGTGGATGCCGGTGACCAGGCGCTCGTAGGCGATGTGCAGCAGCGCCATGCCGGGCGCTTCGTAGATGCCGCGGCTCTTGGCTTCGATGATGCGGTTTTCGATCTGGTCGCACATGCCCAGGCCGTGGCGCCCGCCGATGCGGTTGGCTTCCAGGAACAGCTCCACCGGGTCGGCGATCTCGCGGCCGTTGAGCGCCACCGGCCGCCCTTCCTCGAAGCGCACGCGCACCTCTTCGGCCTTGACCTCGACCTCGGGCTTCCAGAACGCCACGCCCATGATCGGGTTGACGATGCGGATGCCGCTGGACAGCTCTTCCAGGTCCTTCGCCTCGTGGGTCGCGCCGAGCATGTTGGAATCGGTCGAATAGGCCTTTTCTGCCGACATCTTGTAGTCAAAACCGGCCTTCTGCATGAATTCCGACATTTCCTTGCGGCCGCCCAGCTCGTCGATGAAGCGCTGGTCGAGCCAGGGCTTGTAGATCTTCAGCGCCGGGTTCGCCAGCAACCCGTAGCGGTAGAAGCGTTCGATGTCATTACCCTTGTATGTGCTGCCATCGCCCCAGATGTTGACGTCATCTTCCTTCATCGCGTTGACCAGCATGGTGCCGGTCACGGCCCGCCCGAGCGGCGTGGTGTTGTAGTAGGTGGCGCCGGCGGTCTGGATGTGGAAGGCGCCGCACTGCAGGGCGGCGATGCCTTCGTTGGCCAGCTGGGTGCGGCAGTCCACCAGACGGGCTTTTTCGGCACCGTATTCGAGCGCCTTGCGCGGGATGGCGTCGTAGTCGGACTCGTCGGGCTGGCCCAGGTTGGCGGTGTAGGCGTAGGGCACGGCGCCTTTCTGGCGCATCCACAGCAGGGCGGCCGAGGTGTCCAGGCCGCCCGAGAAGGCGATGCCGACCTTCTGGCCGGCGGGAAGCGATTGCAGGATGGTGTGGGACATGGGCTGGGGCGGCGGGCGGGCGCCCGCGCGGCGGCTGCGGGGGTTGGAAAAAGCGCGATTGTCCCGCCTTTTTGGCGCGCGCCGCCGGCGGCGCCTGCCGGCGGTCCGGTGCGTTGCGGCCAAATCGGCCTCTGACGCACAACCAGCGAGCGCTGGCAGCTACGCTTTCAATAGCGTATGGCGGCGCCGCTCAACCGTCCAGGCGCTGGCGCAGGGCGATCACCTCTTCCATCAGGTCGGCCGTCAGGGCGGCCAGCTGCGGGTCGGCGTCGTACACCTGCTCCAGCTGGGCGATGCGGCGCGCGCGGCGCAGACTGAGGCTGGCGAAGCGCCACTCGGTGCTGGCGCCGCCGCCCAGCGGCTGCAGCACGCCGGCTTGCACATGGGCGTGCACCCATTCGGGGCTCATGGCGCAGGCGCGCGCCAGTTCGTGCAGGCTGAGCGCGGCGTCGTCCAGCAGCTCGACCAGCTCGGCGGGGATGGCGGTGGGGCGGGAAGGCATGGCGGTCATCCTCTGCGTGGCCGCGGGGCGTGCCCGCCCATCGGGCGCAGGCCAGCCAAGCGGCGAAATCGGAACATCATGCGGGTCTGTAACAGGTGACGGGTGATCGACGGTCGTTCAGCGAGCGGTGCGGCCGCGTTCAGGCGCCGCGCGGGTCGAAGCCGGGGTAGGCCTCGGCCAGCCGCGCCCAGGCCGCCTTCTGGGCGTCGGTGACGGCGCCGGGCACGGCCAGTTCGAGCTCCAGCAGCAGATCGCCCGGCGCGCTGGCCGAGGGGATGCCGCGGCCTTTCAGGCGCAGCTTGCGGCCGCTGCCGGAGCCGGCCGGCACGCCCACTTCCACCGTCTTGCCATCGGGCGTGGCGACCTGCACCGCGCCGCCCAGGGCGGCTTCCCAGGGCGTCACGCGCAGCCGCTGGGTGACGTCGCGGCCATCGATGCGCCAGCGCGCATCGGGCCGGAACTGCACTTCCAGGAACAGATCGCCGGCCGGCCCGCCGTGCCAGCCCGGCTCGCCCTGACCGGCCAGTCGGATCAGCTGGCCTGGCTTGACGCCCTGCGGGATGCGCACCTGCAGCGTGCGCTCCTGCGGCCGCACCTGGCCCTGGGCGTCGAGGTGCGCGCCGCGCAGGTGGATGGCGCGTTCGGCACCGCGGTAGGCGTCGATCAGTTCCAGCTCGATGCGCGCATGGTGGTCCTGGCCGCGCAGCGGCGCCTGCGCGCCGGCGCCCGGCCGGGCACCGCGGGCACCGGCACGGGCGCGGCCGAACAGCTGCTCGAAGAATTCGCTGAATTCGCCGCCCTCGCCGTGCGGGCCGAAGCCGGGCGCGGCGCCGTCGGAAAACTCGTAGCCGGTGTTCCAGCCCGGCGGCGGGCGCACGTCGTCGCCCGAGCGCGCGCCAGCCGCCCAGGCCTGCGCGCCCACGCTGTCGTAGGCGGCGCGCTTTTCGGGGTCGGACAGCACGGTGTGGGCTTCGTTGACCTCGGCCATGCGCCGGGCGGCGTCGGGTTCCTTGCTGACGTCGGGGTGGTAGCGGCGCGCCAGCTTGCGATAGGCCTTCTTGATGTCCTCCGGGCTGGCGCTGTGGCTGACGCCCAGGATCTGGTAGTAGTCCTTGAACTGCATGCGTTTGCCTGTGTGTGCCAGGGCGGCCACCGAAACCGGGCCACCCGTCGGCATTTATATGAGGGTCCGGCCCCGGGCTGCAAGCGGCGCCGGGCGGGCATCCCGCATGCTATGCTTAATATAGCTACCGGCGCTTGTTGCGCCTGCGCCGGTGACCGATTTGAAAACCGGCTCAGTCGGAGCGCGCCGGCGCGCGGCGGTTGACCAGCAGCATGCCCAGCGCCACCAGCGCCAGCGCCACCACCAGGCTGACGGTGATCGGCTCGCCCAGCCACAGCGCGCCGGCCATGAGGGCGAAGATCGGCGTCAGAAAGGAAAACGCCGACATCCGCGTGGCCGGGTAATGCGCCAGCAGCCACATCCAGGCCAGGTAGCTGGCGAAGGCGCCCACCACCGTCTGCAGCGCCAGCGAGCTGGCGGCAAACGCGCTCCAGCGCCAGCGCCAGGGCTCGCCCAGCGCCAGCGACAGCAGCGGCAGCACCACGGCGCTGACGGCCACCTGGTAGAACAGCATCTTCTCGGGCGCCACGCGCACCAGCCGGGTGGCACGGATGCTGACCGTGGTCAGCCCCCACAGGGCACCGGCCGCCAGCGCCAGCAGGTCGCCGCGCCAGGTCGGCCCGGCGCCGCCCTGCGCAAAGCCTTCGCGCAGCGCGAACAGCACCGCCGCGAAGGCGCAGGCCAGGCCCAGCCACTGCAGGCGGTGCAGGCGCTCGGCCGGCACCAGCCAGGGCAGCACCAGCGCGACCCAGAACGGCGAGGTATAGAGAAACACCGTCAGCCGCGAGGCGGTGGTGTATTGCAGGCCCAGGTACATGGCGGCGAATTCGCCGGCGAACAGCGCCCCGGCCAGCAGGCCCGCGCCCAACGTGCCGTCGCGCTGGAACAGCGGCACGCCGCGCCAGCGGCACCACAGCCACAGCAGCGCGGTGGCGCCGACGAAGCGCAGCGCGGCCTGGAACACCGGCGCCAGCTCGGGCAGCGTGGCCTTGACCATCACCTGCTGCACGCCCCAGAACAGGCAGCAGACCAGCAGGATGGCGATCGCCCGCCCGTCCAGGTGCTCGCGGCGCGCGCTCATGGCAAGCCCTGCGCGCGCATGCGCTGCGGGATTCGCGCTTGGGAGCGGCCCGGCGCGCTTATTCGGTGTCCCTCCGCGCTGACGCGCTGCGGGATTCGCGCTTGGGAGCGGCCCGGCGCGCTTATTCGGTGTCCCTCCGCGCTGACGCGCTGCGGGATTCGCGCTTGGGAGCGGCCCGGCGCGCTCATGCGCCGGGCCCTGCGGCGGCGCTCACAGCGGATGCTCCGTGTAGAACCGGCCGCCGTGAAACAGCAGCGGCGCGGCGCCCGGGCGGTGCGCGCAATGCTCCACCTGGCCGATGAACAGCACGTGGTCGCCCTCGTCGTGGCGGCTGCGGTTGAAGCATTCGAAATGCGCCACCGCGCCTTCGATCAGCGGCGCCCCGGCCACCCCGGGGTGCCAGGCCACGCCGGCCCAGCGGTCGCCCACCGGCGCCGCAAAGCGCAGCGCCAGCTCCTGCTGCTCGGCCGCCAGCACGTTGATGGCGTAGTGCGAGCCGCGGCGAAACGCGTGCAGCGACAGCGAGCGCAGGCCCAGGCTCCAGGCCACCAGGGGCGGATCGAGCGAGACCGAGTTGAAGGAATTGGCCGTCAGCCCCACCAGCGCGCCGTCGGCGCTGCGCGCGCTGACGATGGTCACGCCGGTGGCGAACATGCCCAGCGCGGCGCGAAATTCCTGCGCGGAAAAAGCGGGCTGGTGGGCGCGAAGGGCGTGGGGCATGGGCGGGCGGCGTGGGCAGCCGGCCATGATAGCGAGGCGGCCGGCGCCGCGTGTGCGCCGGGGTGATCGCCCTGGCCCGGCACCCGCCGGCGGCGTACCATGGCCCCATGGCGCTGCTGCCCTCCTTCGCCACCCTGGGTCACGGCCCGCCGGTCGTGCTGCTGCATGGTTCGGGCGGCGGTGCCCGCAGCTTCGCGCCGCAGCTCGAGTCGCTGGCCAGCCTGGGCTTTCGCGCCATCGCCTGGGACATGCCGGGCTACGGCCAGAGCGCACCGATCGAGCCCTACGGCTTCAAGGGGCTGGCCGAGCGTGGCGCGGCGCTGATCGAGGCGCTGGCGCCGCTGACCGGCGGCGCGCCGGTGGCCCTGGTCGGCCACGGCCTGGGCGGCATGGTGGCGCAGGAGCTGGTGCTGCGCCGCCCCGATCTGGTGCGCCAGCTGGTGCTGGTGGCCAGCGTCGCTGCGGTGTCGGCCGACGACGGCTACGGCCGCCACGTGGCGCAGGCGCTGGCCTGGCTGGACGAGGGGCGCGACATGGGCTGGATCGCCGCCGAGCGCGTGCCCCGGCTGATCGGCCCGGGGGCGCTGGCCAGCGGCGTGCGGCTGGCCACCCACTGCCAGGCCACCGTGCCCGCCCCGACCTGGCGACGTGCCCTGCTGGCGCTGGCCGGCTTCGACCGCCGCGCCGCACTGGCGCACATTGCCGTGCCGACGCTCCTGGTGGCGGGCGAGCTCGATCCGCTGGCGCCGCCGCCGGTGCTGCGCGCCATGGCGGCGCAGATCACCGGCGCGCACAGCGAACGGCTGGCACACACCGGCCACCTGCCGCAGCTGGAGCGCCCGCAGGCGTTCGACCGCCTGCTGCTGCCCTTTCTGCGCCACGCGCGGGCCTGGCGGCACTGAATTTTGCTATTAAGATAATAGCTGTCGGCGCTTGCCTGGAGCGCGCCAGAGCCCGATTCAACTCAGTATCGGTTCAGCGCACCAGCAGCACCGGCACTTCGCAGCTGGCCAGCACCTTGGTGGCCACCGAGCCCATCACCAGGCCACCCAGCGCGCCGTGGCCGCGCGAGCCCATGACGATGAGGTCGAATTTGCCGCTTTCGGCCGTCTTGGCGATCAACTCGCCGGCATTGCCGACCTTGGACAGCGTCTTCACGTTCAGCTGGTGGCGGGTCAGGAACTTGACCACCGGGTCCAGCACCTTGGCCGCTTCTTCGGCGTAGTACGTCTCCACGATCTCGCGTCCCACCGCCGCGCGCGCCCGCGGCGGCAGCGCGCCGTGCACCGTCAGCGCGGTGTATTCGATGTCCCCGGAAAACAGGTCCAGGTGCGTGGTCAGGTAGGCGAGCATCTTCTTGGTGAAGGCGCTGCCGTCGACGGCAAGCAGAATCTTCATCGCGCGGTCCTCGAAATTGCGGGTTGGGGGGCGGACAGTGTAAGCGCCCCCTGGCGGGGGCCGTCCATGACGGCGCTCAAGCCTCGCGCTGGCGCGCCGGCGCCACGCTCACCCAGGCGTCGGGGACGAAGCCGTGCCGCTCGCCCTTGCTCGCGCAGGGCCTGCTGACGCTATGCAAGGGGACCGCGTTGCTTCGCCAAGGGAAGTGCTGCTCGCCCCGCCCCGGCAGCGCCGAGCCGCGCTGGCAGGCACCGACGTCGCCCGCCAGCACCAGCAGGTCGGCCACCGGCGCCGGCCGCGGTACGACGTCGGGCTGGCGCTCCGGGTGCAGGTCGGGCCGCAGTTGGATGTTCACGACGGACGGCGCAGTCGATGGCGCGCCGCCGGTGTGACACGAACCCCTTCCCGCCATGGGGTCTTGGTGTAAACCCTTAGGGGTTAACCCTAGGTGCGACTACAATTTCTCCATCGGCCAAAGGCCTTGCTGGAGAACGCCCGACGTGACCCGAACGGCGTGTGATGACCATGTGGAATGTCTGGATCCGCCATCTGACGACCCTGTTCGCCCCGCTCACCAGGGCGCCCCGGCACGGCCCGGGGGTGCCCGCCAGCTTGCTGGAGCGCGCCGACGCCTGTGCCGGGCGTGACCCCCGGGGCGCCGCCGACCTGCGCGCCGCGGCCCTGAACTATCTGGGTGTGGTGCGCTGAGCCTCACCCGTCATCGCGAACCAAGGAACCCACCATGAGCACCACCAGCCTGACCCTCGGCCGCACGGCCGTCCGTGAACCGCAGTTCGAACCCGCCCGCCTGGACCACTGGCTGCCGCGCCCGCAGACCGGCGGCCCGAGCATGAGCCAGCTGCTGCGCGCACGCTGGAACCAGCTGCGCCAGCGCCTGGCGCAGGCGCGCAGCGAACGCGAAATCCAGGCCCTGGCCGACCTCGACCACCGCGTGCAGCGCGACCTGCAGACGGCGCGCGACCTGGCCGAATGGAAAGTGCCGCACCGCCCGTTCGTCTGAACCGCACCGGCAAGGTGGCTGCGCCGCCTGGGCCGACCAACGAAAAGCCGCCCGCGGGCGGCTTTTTTGCGTGCCGGTGCGACACGGCGTCAAGCCATCACGCCTGCTGACCCCTGACCCAAGGGTGAGGGGTCGGGCGGGGCGCCGTCAGGCCGCCTCCAGCCGCTGCGCCAGCGCCTGTCGGGTGGCCAGCAGCTCGGGCGGCAGGCCCTGGGCCAGCTTGGTGAACAGCTCGTCGTGCAGGGCGAATTCCTGTGCCCAGACGTCGGCGTCGATGCGGGTGACGGTGTCGAACTGGGCGGGGCTGAAGCTCAGGCCGCTCCAGTTGATCTCGTCATGGCGCGGGGCGACGCCAAACATGGTGGGCTGACCGGCGGCGCGGCCTTCGACGCGGTCGATCATCCACTTGAGCACGCGCATGTTCTCGCCGTAGCCGGGCCAGACGAACTTGCCGGCGGCGTCCTTGCGGAACCAGTTGACGCAGTAGATGGCGGGCAGGCGCGCGCCGGCGGCCTGCAGCCGCTGGCCCAGCTTCAGCCAGTGGCCGAAGTAGTCGGCCATGTTGTAGCCGCAGAAGGGCAGCATGGCGAACGGGTCGCGCCGCACCACGCCCTGGGCGCCAAAGGCGGCGGCGGTGGTCTCGGAGCCCATGGTGGCGGCCATGTACACGCCCTCCTGCCAGTCGCGCGCCTCGGTCACCAGCGGCACGGTGGTGGAGCGGCGGCCGCCGAAGATGAAGGCGTCGATCGGCACGCCGGCCGGGTCGTCCCAGGCGGCGTCGAGCACCGGGTTGTTGGTGGCGGCCACGGTGAAGCGCGCGTTCGGGTGCGCCGCCTTGCGGCCGGCCTGGCCGTCGGCCGGGGTCCAGTCCTTGCCCTGCCAGTCGATCAAGTGCTCGGGCAGCACGCCGGTGTCCTTTTCCATGCCTTCCCACCAGACGTCGCCGTCGTCGGTGAGCGCGACGTTGGTGAAGATCACGTCGCGGTCCAGACTGTGCATGCAGTTGGGGTTGGTGTGCAGGTTGGTGCCGGGCGCCACGCCGAAGTAGCCGGCCTCGGGGTTGATGGCGTACAGCCGGCCGTCCGGGCCGGGCTTGATCCAGGCGATGTCGTCGCCGATGGTGGTGACCTTCCAGCCTTCAAAGCCGGCCGGCGGCACCAGCATCGAGAAGTTGGTCTTGCCGCAGGCGCTGGGAAAGGCGGCGGCCACGTGGTACTTCTTGCCTTCCGGGCTGGTCACGCCCAGGATCAGCATGTGCTCGGCCAGCCAGCCCTGCTCCTGGCCCATCTTGGAGGCGATGCGCAGGGCAAAGCACTTCTTGCCCAGCAGCGCGTTGCCGCCGTAGCCCGAGCCGTAGGACCAGATTTCGCGCGTTTCGGGGTAGTGGACGATGTACTTGACCTCGGGGTTGCAGGGCCAGGCGGTCTGGTCCTGCTGGCCCGGCGCCAGCGGCGCGCCCACCGTGTGCACGCAGGGCACGAAGTCGCCGTTGTCGCCCAGCACCTCGATGGCGCCGCGACCCATGCGGGTCATCAGCTTCATGTTGACGGCCACGTAGGCGCTGTCGGACAGCTCGACCCCGATGTGGGCGATCGGGCTGCCCAGCGGGCCCATGCTGAAGGGGATGACGTACATGGTGCGCCCACGCATGCAGCCGTCGAACAGCGGCTCCAGCTTGGCGCGCATTTCGGCCGGCGGCTCCCAGTTGTTGGTGGGGCCGGCGTCCTGCTGCCTTTCGGAGCAGATGAAGGTGCGGTCTTCCACCCGCGCCACGTCGGACGGGTCGGAGCAGGCCAGAAACGACCCCGGGCGCTTGGCGGGGTTGAGCTTCTTGAGGGTGCCGGCCTCGACCAGCTGCTGGCACAGCCGCTCGTACTCGGCCTGGCTGCCGTCGCACCAGTGCACGCGGTCGGGCTTGCACAGGGCCACCATGTCGCCCACCCAGGCGATCAGGCGGGCATGCTGGACGTACGGCGGGACGTGGAGATCCTGGATCATCCCGGGGGTCAGGGGTGCGTTCATCGACAAAGCTCCTGAAATGAAAATCGCTCTTTCCGAAGGCGCCAGGCCTTGGGAAAGCCGACTCGAACCCTGGTCGACCCGCACGGACGCTGCGGCGACGGCACGCCCCTTTGCAGCCACGGGCAAAGGGGGATGATTTTATGAAATCCGCCCCACGCGATCCTGACGGCCCTGCCGTGGGCCGGGAGGGCGCGCCGCAAGCTATGATTTCAATAGCTGCTGGCGCTTTCCTGGTGGGACTTGAAGGCCGATTTGGCGCTGAAACTCAGGCGACGGTGACGGCGATGAAGGCCAGCAGGAAGATCAGCACCGCGCCGGCCAGCGGGATGACCACGGGGATGCTCCGGGTCACGGATTCCACCGGGTCTTCGGAGGTCAGATGTTCGGTGCTGGCAGACATGGGAATGGCCTTTGGGTTCGGAATCGGGGATAGCGGGGCATTCTATGCGCGCCACCTGCGGCTTGCATGGGGTCAAACCCGGCGCCGGGGGCGCCCTCAGGGCCGATCGCCGGGCGGCGCGGGCTCGGGCTCGGGCTCGGGTGGCGGTGGTGGCGACGGCGGCGGGGTGGCCGCCGCTTCGTCGGCGGCCTGCTCTCGGGTCCAGCGATCGACCCAGTGCGCCGCCAGACGGGCGGCGGCTTCGCGCCCGCCCAGCCCGAAGGCCAGCGCCACGGCCACCGCGATGGCGCCCAGCGTCAGGCCGAAAGCCAGGTTGACGATGTCGTCGGCAATGCCCATGGCGCGCAGGCCCATGGCCAGCACGATGCCCAGGATGGCCAGACGCGCCAGCCGGGCCAGCGGCGTGTGGCGGCCGCTGGCGCGCGAAATCGCTTCGTAGGCGGCGTTGGCCAGCATGAAGCCGACGATCAGGATCAGCGAGCCCAGCAGCACGTCGCCGGCGAATTCGATGAAGGTCGTCACCAGGTCGGCCAGGCGCTGAAAGCCCAGCTGGTTGCTCGCCTCGACCACCGCGAACAGCATGGCAAACAGCAGGCCGACGCGACCGATCAGCTGCGACGGCGGCGTGCGCGCAAAGGCCTGCTGCAGACCGAGCCGCGCCGGCAGGGTGTCCAGACCGAGGCTGGCCAGCAGGCTGGACAGCAGGCGCGTGGCCAGCGTGGCCACCAGCCAAGTCAGCAGCAGGATCAGCCCGGCGGCCATGATGCGCGGCACGGCGTCCAGCAGCACCCCCAGCATGTCGGTGGCGGGGCGCGAGATGGCCTCGATGCGCAGCGCGTCCAGCGCGGCGATCAGCGCCGGCACGAACACCAGCACGAACACCAGCAGCCCGGCCAGGCGCGACAGCTGCACGCCGGCGGCCAGCCCCAGCTTGCTGCCCAGCTGGTCGAAACCGGCCGAGCGCAGCAGGTTGCTGGTCAGGTTGCGCAGCACCATCGACACCACCCAGCCGACGCCACCGATCACCACCGCCGCCACGATGTCGGGCAGGATGTCGACCGCCCGCGCCGTCATGTCGCGCAGCGGCAACAGCAGGCCGTCCATCTGCAGCGTGCCCAGGATGGCCGGCACGAACAGCAGCACCACCAGCCAGAACAGGGCGTTGGACAGGTTTTCGCTGATCGGCGCGATGTGGGCGTGCTCGGACAGCTTGTCGTCCAGCGTGGTGCGGTCCAGCAGCTTGCGCGCCAGACCGCGCACCAGCGCCGCCACCAGCCAGGCCAGCAAGGCCAGCAGCGCCGCCCCCAGCACGCGCGGCGCATATTCGAACAGTTGCAGGTTGAGCGCCGCGAACGAGCCCGACACCTGCGACAGCTCGAGCGCACCGAACATCGCCCCCAGCGTCAGCAGCATCACCAGCCAGAACAGCGCCAGCGCGATCGCGCCCTCCAGGTCGGCGCGCTGGCCCGAGGTGCCGGCAAAGCGCTCGTTCAGGCGCAGCAGGCGCAGGCCCTTGCGCGCCCCCGCCTTCACCAGCGCCGCCAGGAACCAGCCGACGATGACGATCAGCAAGGCCCCCAGCAGTTGCAGCACGTGGATCCCCAGCGTGCCGCGCAGGCCCGCCCACATCGTGTTCCAGTCCGCCATGTCGATGCTTCTCCTGTGTTGCCGCCTATTGTGACCCCCTGCCGCGCCGCCAGCGCCGGCCGGCCGCCGAGCGTGACGAAATGCCGCCACCGGCGCCGCGGACGTGACCGGCCGGCGTCTTCCGCGCCTGCGTGGATTGCGTTATGGTGGCGCTTGATCTGGCGCTCAACCTTCAGGGAGGTCGCTGATGACGAAACGGACGACGACGACGGTGCGCGAACCCGCGGGCATGCTGGCCACGCCCGGTCTGGCGGCTGCGCCGGTGATGGATCTGATGTGTTCGCACTTCGTGCTGACGCTGGCGGCCCAGCAGGGCAGCAAGTTCAACGTGCGGCGCGACATCAACGGCCTGATGGCGCTGGCCGGCCGCCACCTGATGTGGCCCCAGGCGGTGCTGGCGCGGCTGCGCGAGTTCCTGGCCCGGCGCTGCAAGGACAACGAATTCTGGCGCGGCCACGAGCGGCTGTCGGACGCCGAATTCCTGGAGCGCCACGGCGCCTGGCGTGGCCCCTACGAGGAAGGCACGCTGTTCTTCTACCTGGACGAATACGCCAAGGACGCCCCCAAGGACCTGCTGGCGCTGCTGGCCGCCACCGGCCAGTGGCTGCGCCATGCCCTCAAGAAGCAGTCCACCCTGGTCGAAAAGAACATCGACGCGCTGGCCAACCTGCTGCAACTGAACAAGGCCGAACGCGCCCTGCTGCTGTACGGCACGCTGGCGCGCTACCAGCGTGACCTGCGCAGCCTGCTGGTGGAGTTCAAGGTCAACAACGCGCCCGAGGCCTATGCCGCCATCGGCGATCTGGCCGGCGTCAGCGCCGCCGAGGTGGGCGAGGCGCTGCGCGCCGGCGGGCGGCTGGAGCGCATCGGCCTGGTCGAGAACCTGATTTCCGAGCACAGCATCACCGACCTGGCCGACCTGATGAAGGTGAGCGAAAAGCTGCCACCGGTGCTGATGCGCGAATACCGCGACCGCGCCGAGCTGATGGCGGTGTTCACCCGCCCGGCCAGCAAGAGCAGCCTGAAGGCGAGCGATTTCAGCTTCGTCGGCGACGACGTGCAGGTGCTGATCCAGCTGCTGCGCAAGGCCCAGCAGACCCAGGCCGCCGGCGTCAACGTGCTGCTGTACGGCCCGCCGGGCACCGGCAAGACGGAGCTCGCCAAGGTGGTGGCGCGCGAGGCCGGGCTGGACCTGTTCGAGGTCGAATACGCCGACCGCGACGGCAACAGCCTGTCCGGGCGCGACCGCTACCGCTCGATGCAGATCGCCCAGGTTTTCCTCAAGGGCGCGCACGAAGCGGCGCTGCTGTTCGACGAGGTGGAGGACGTGTTTCCGCCCATCAGCGTCGACGCCGCCGGCCTGATGGCGCGCGCCGAGCAGCAGGCGCTGTCGGCGGCGGTGAGCCACAGTGTCAACGGCAAGGCCTGGGTCAATCAGATCCTCGAATCCAACCCGGTGCCCACGCTGTGGGTGACCAACCGCATCGAGCAGATCGACCCGGCGTTCCGGCGCCGCTTTGCCTACCACCTGGAGCTGAAGTCACCGCCGCCCGGCGCGCGTGAGCAGCTGGTGCGCCGGGCGCTCGACGGGGTCGAGGTCAGCGAGGCCCTGGTGGTGCGGCTGACCGAGCGCAAGGGCCTGACGCCGGCGCAGATCCGCACCGCGGTGCGCTTTGCCGATTTGGCGCATGCCGACGACGCCCGCGGCGGCGCCGCCTTCGAGGCGCTGATCGAGCGCCAGCTGAAGAACGCCGACGCCGCGCTGGGGCGCAGCGGCGAGAGCGCGCCGGCCAAGGGGCGGCGCAGCGTCACCACCTACGACCTGGGCATGCTGAACGTCGAAAGCCGCTTCGAGGTGCCGCGCATCGTCGAGGCGCTGAAGGCGCGCGGCCATGGCGCGCTGTGCTTCTACGGCGCACCGGGCACCGGCAAGACCGCGCTGGGTGAATACATTGCCGAGCAGATGGGCAAGCCGCTGATCGTCAGGCAGGCCAGCGACCTGGTGAGCAAGTTCGTCGGCGAGACCGAGCAGAACATGGCCGCCATGTTCAAGGAAGCCAGCGAGGAAAAGGCGGTGCTGCTGCTGGACGAAGCCGACAGCTTTCTGCTGGACCGACGCGGCGCCCAGCGCAGCTACGAAGTCACCGAGGTCAACGAGATGCTGCAGCAGATGGAGCGCCACGACGGCGTGTTCATCTGCACCACCAACCTGCTCGATCGCATCGACCAGGCGGCGCTGCGGCGCTTCACCTTCAAGATCCGCTTCAAGCCGCTCACCGCCGAGCAGCGCGAGCACATGTTCGTCACCGAGGCGCTGGACGGCCAGGCCGACGCGCTGACCGACGACGCGCGCCGCCGCCTGGCCCGGCTGGAGCAGCTGTGCCCGGGCGACTTCGCCGCCGTCAAGCGTCAGGTGGACATCCTGGCCAGCCGCCTGACGCCGGAGGAATTTCTCGAGCAGCTCGAATCGGAGCACCGCATCAAGCCCGAGGTGCGCGAGCAGCGCTCGATGGGCTTTCTGCACTGAGCCTGTTGCTTCGGAAACTTGATGTTTGAACCTAGAAACGGCTTCGCGCCCAAGAACGCGACCGATGACACCGGCTGCGCCGGTTCGTGAATCAAGCCTGCGTCGCGGCGGACGGCGACAGCGCGCTCGGCACGGTCGGCATGAATTCGCACAGCCCGCGCGCCACCTCGTGGTCGGGGCGCAGAACCGGAGCCACGGCGGCCAGGCGCTCGGCCTTGCTCATCGGCACGGTGGGCATGAATTCGAACCGGGGCGGCGCCGCGTCATCGAGCGACAGCAGGACGGTGGGTGCTTCGGCGCGCACGGGCGCGGGCTCGGCGGGCGGGGGCAGGGTGCTGAGTGTCGCGGCCTGCGACCTGGCGTCGGGCCGCGGTGCGGCACTCGGACGGCTGGACAGCTGCTGCGGCTCGAGCAGCAGGATGCCGCTGCGGCGGGCAAGCTGCCGCGCCGCCGCCGTGAACACGTCGCCGGCGCACAGCAGCATGCCCCGATCGGCCCCGCGGCGCGCCATTTCGCGCGACAGCCGCTGCACCGCAGCGGCGTCGACCCGGCGCGCCCGCCACAGCTTGGTCTGCACCAGAAAGCGGTGGGATTCGTTGTGCAGCAGCAGGGTTTGGCCAGCCGCCCAGGGCCTGGTGGCGCCCTCGCGCACCAGGCCATGGGCATCGAAGAACCAGTTGGCCATCTGGGTCAGCCGCGACCAGTCCGGTGACGCCAGCGGTCGCCGCACGCCCACGCCGGCGCGCCGGCGCGCCGGCCAGGCCAGAATGCCGAACCCGAGCGCCAGCAGCAGCAGCAGCGCCGCCAGCATCAAGGGCGGCGGCAGGCCCAGATCGACGGTCTGGCGCGCCACCGCCTCCTGCCGCAGCGTCAGCGTCAGCGCCAGCAGCGCCGCGCCGGCGCTGGCCAGCAACCAGGGCGTGCGCATGCGGGTCGAGGCCCGCGAGGGCAGAGCGTGCTTGCTCCGCGTGGTGGATGTCATGTGATTCTCCCTGCGGGCAGCGGGTGCCCAGCGGCATTGTCGGCGCGCCGGGGCGCTGATGTCTGTGTCACAGTTCACGCGCCGCGCGTCGGCGCCGGCGCCGCACCCCGCCACGGGGCGACGGCGTGCAATAGTGCGCAGTCGCGGCGCGGCGGGCGCCGCCGGGTCGTGGCCGGCAGGCGACGCTCAACCGGCCCCGCGCGCCACCCGCAGCACCTCGTCGCCGTAGCGCTCCAGCTTGCTGGCGCCGATGCCGCTGATGCCCTGCAGCTCGGCCAGCGACTGCGGTGCGCGCTCGGCGATGGCGGCCAGGGTGGCGTCGTGAAAGATCACGTAGGCGGGCAGGTTGTGCTCGCGCGCGACTTCGCCGCGCCAGGCCTTGAGGTCGGCAAAGCGCTGCTGGGCGGCGGCGTCCAGGCTGGCCGCGGCGGGCGCGGGCGTGGCGCCGCGCGCCGCCTTGCGTGGGCGCTGGCGCGCCGCCGGCGCGGCCACGTCGGCGCGCAGCCGCACCGCCTGCTCGCCGCGCAGGATGGGGCGCGCGCCGTCTTGCAGCTGCAGCGTGTGGTAGCGCTCGGCATCGACGTGCAGCGCGCCGCTGGCGATCAGCTGGCGCAGCACGGCGCGCAGCTGCGCCTCGCTGAACTCGGCGCCCAATCCGAAGGTGCTGAGCTGCTCGTGACCGAACTGGCGCACCTTGTCGGTGGCCTTGCCGCGCAGGATGTCCATGATGTGGCCGGCGCCAAAGCCGATGCCGCTCATCTGCTGCACGCGATAGACGGTGGACAGCAGCTTGCGCGCGCAGTCGGTGGCGTCCCAGACCTGGGGCGGCTGCAGGCAGTTGTCGCAGCCCCCGCAGTAGGCGAGGGGCTGCGGATAGGAGCCATTTTGGCCGCTGGCGCTTGCTGGTGTTGCGCGAATAGCTATCGAATCAATAGTATCCTCACGCGGCCGGGACACCATCTGCTCGCCAAAGTAGGCCAGCAGCCGCGCACGCCGGCAGTCGGTGGCCTCGGCCAGCGCCAGCAGCGCGTCGAGCTTGCCGCGCATCACCTGCTTGAAGTCTTCCTCGGCCGGGCTTTCGTCGATCATGCGCCGCTGGTTGACCACGTCCTGCAGGCCATAGGCCATCCAGGCGTCGGCCGGCGCGCCGTCGCGCCCGGCGCGGCCGGTCTCCTGGTAATAGCCCTCGATGTTCTTGGGCAGATCGACATGGGCGACAAAGCGCACGTCGGGCTTGTCGATGCCCATGCCGAAGGCGATGGTGGCGCACATCACCACCCCGTCCTCGCGCTGAAAGCGCTCCTGGTTCTGCTTCCGCTCATCGGCCGGCAGGCCGGCGTGGTAGGGCAGCGCGGCGATGCCGTGCTGGCACAGCGTGGCCGCGAGTTCTTCCACCCGCTTGCGCGACTGGCAGTAGACGATGCCGGCCTCGCCCTCGTGCTGCTGTTCGATGAACTGCAGCAACTGGCGCGTGGCGTCCTTCTTCTCGACGATGCGATAGAAGATGTTGGGCCGGTCGAAGCTGCTGACGAAGGGGCGCGCATCCTGCAGTTGCAGGCGCTCCACGATGTCGGCGCGCGTCAGCGCATCGGCGGTGGCCGTCAGCGCGATGCGCGGCACCTGCGGCCAGCGCTCGTGCAGCACGGTGAGCTGCCGGTACTCGGGCCGGAAGTCGTGGCCCCACTGGCTGACGCAGTGCGCCTCGTCGATGGCAAACAAACTGAGCTGCCCGTGCGCCGCCAGCGTGTCCAGCAGGCCCAGAAAGCGCGGCGTGGCCACCCGCTCGGGCGCGGCGTACAGCAGGGTCAGCTGGCCGGCCAGCAGGCGGCGCTCGATGTCCTCGGCCTGCGCCCAGTCCAGCGTCGAATTGAGAAACGCCGCCGCCACGCCCGCCTCGTGCAGCGCACCCACCTGGTCGTGCATCAGCGCGATCAGCGGCGAAATCACCAGCGTCACCCCGCGCCCGGCGCGCTGGCGCACGATGGCCGGCACCTGATAGCACAGCGACTTGCCGCCGCCGGTGGGCATCAGCACCAGCGCGTCGCCGCCCTCGATCACGTGCTGGACGATCTCGGCCTGCTGACCGCGAAACGCCGGGTAGCCAAAGACATCGTGCAGAACGGCGAAGGCGGAGGACACGAAAATACTATGATTTATATAGCTACTGGCGCTTGCTGGTCAAGCGCCAGAGCCTGATATGACTTGGAACGATGGGGCGCGATCGGGCGACGCGGCGGCCGCCAAAGCTGCCGATTGTGCCCCCGGGAAGGCGTGCGGCGTCAGCCCAGGGCGCGCACCAGCGCCGCCGCCGCCGCGCCCAGCACCACCACCAGCAGGAACGGCGCGCGCAGCGCCAGCGCCAGCGCCGCCACGGCCAGCGCGGCCAGCCGCGCGTCCAGCGCCAGCGCCTGCCCGTTGGCGAAGGTGTTCATCACCGTCAGCGCCGCCAGCAGCGCCACCGTCATGGCTCCGGCCACGCGCGGCATGCGCGGGTTCAGCAGCCAGCGCGCCGGCACGGCGTAGCCCGCCAGCTTGATCGCCAGCGCGGCGGCACTGGCCAGCACGAGGGCCGTCCAGGTCGTCATGCGCGCGCCTCGTCGTCGTTGGCGCGCGGTGCGCGCCCCCACCAGCCCCAGGCCGCGCCCAGCAGCGCCGCCAGCAAAATCGGCAGCCCCGGCGGCAACTGCGGCAACGCCAGCGCCGTCGCCAGCCCGCAGACCAGTGCCAGCGCCACCGCCTCGCGCTGGCGCAGGCGCGGCCACAGCAGGCCCAGAAAGGCCGCCACCGCCGCGCCGTCCAGCCCGAAGCGGCGCGGATCGCCCAGCGCGTCGCCCAGCAGCGCGCCCACCCCGGTGAACAGGTTCCACAGCACGAACACGCCCACGCCCGCGGTCCAGAAGCCGCGCCGCTGCTCGGCCGCATCGGTCTGTGCCAGCGCGGTGGCGGTCGATTCGTCGATGGTCAGCTGCGCCGCCAGCACCTGGCGCCAGCCGCGCAGGCCCAGCACGGGCTTGAGCTGCAGGCCGTACACCCCGTTGCGCACCCCCAGCAGCGTGGCCGCGCCGACTGCCGCGCCCGCACTGCCGCCACCCGCCAGCACGCCGATGAAGGCGAACTGCGAGCCGCCGGTGAACATCAGCAGCGAGAGCGCCATCGCCTGCGCCACGCTCAGGCCCGAGGCCACCGCCAGCGCGCCAAACGAGACGCCGTACAGCCCGGTGGCCACGGCGATCGACAGGCCCATGCGGGTGGCGGGGGTGAGCGGTGGCCGCGAGGGTGGCGGCGCGGCGTGGGAAACAGTCATAGGGCGCAGAGTGGCAGGGCGGGCGGCGGGCACAACCCGTGCCAATGTGCCACAGCGGGCGGCGCCGCGGCATGACCCTGGCGCGGCGCGCCGCGGCGGCGATTCCTACAATCGCGCCCATGACCGCCCCCGCCTACACCCGCGCCGCCGCGCTGCCGGCGATCCTGCGCCAACGCCTCGTGATCCTGGACGGGGCCATGGGCACCATGATCCAGCAGCTCAAGTTGAGCGAGGCGCAGTTTCGCGGCGAGCGCTTTGCCGATTTCGCCAAGGACGTGAAGGGCAACAACGAGCTGCTGAGCCTGACGCGGCCCGACGTGATCCAGGCGATCCACGAGAAATACCTGGCCGCCGGCGCCGATCTGGTCGAAACCAACACCTTCGGCGCCACCACCATCGCCCAGGCCGACTACGGCATGGAAGCGCTGGCGCGCGAGATGAACGTGGCCTCGGCCCGACTGGCGCGCGCCGCCTGCGACAAATACAGCACACCCGACAAGCCGCGCTTCGTCGCCGGCGCTCTGGGCCCGACGCCGCGCACCGCCAGCATCAGCCCCGACGTCAACGACCCCGGCGCGCGCAACATCAGCTTCGAGGAGCTGCGCGCCGCCTACCGGGAGCAGGCCGAAGGGTTGATCGAGGGCGGCGCCGACGTGCTGCTGGTGGAAACCATCTTCGACACCCTGAACGCCAAGGCGGCGCTGTTTGCCATCGACGAGGCGTTCGAGCACAGCGGCGAGTCCCTGCCGATCATCATCAGCGGCACCGTGACCGACGCCTCGGGCCGCGTGCTGTCGGGCCAGACCGTCACCGCCTTCTGGTACAGCGTGCGCCACGCCCGGCCGCTGGCCGTGGGCCTGAACTGCGCGCTGGGCGCGGCGCTGATGCGCCCCTACATCCAGGAGCTGGCCAGGGCCGCGCCCGACACCTTCATCAGCTGCTACCCCAACGCCGGCCTGCCCAACCCGATGAGCGACACCGGCTTCGACGAAACGCCCGAGGTCACCAGCCGCCTGCTGCACGAACTCGCCGCCGAGGGCCTGGTCAACATCGTCGGCGGCTGCTGCGGCACCACGCCCGAGCACATCGGCGCCATCGCCCGCGCCGTGGGGCCGCTGGCGCCGCGCGGGGTGCAGGCGGCGGGGTTTTACAAGGAAGCGGCCTGAAGGGCGGGCGCCCCGGTGCCTGGGGCTCGCTGAATTTTTTGTGAAACAGGGCGTCAACCCTTGCTGGATATTCCCGATCAGCTCTTGATTTTGTAGCTATCGGTTGGGCCGCAGCAACACCGTGCCGATGGCCACCACCACGCAGACCATCGCCGCCAGGTCGTGCCAACCAGGCCATTCGCCCACGATCAGCGGGGCGCTCAGGGTGCCGACCAGCGGCACCGCCATCACGCTCATGGCGCTGGTGGCCGCAGGCAGGGCGCGCGCCAGCGCAAACCAGATCACCTGCGCCGCGCCGTAATTGATCAGCACCGACCACAGCAGGCTGAGCCAGACCGCGGCGCTCAAGGATGCCCGCTGCGGCGGCTCCAGCCACCATGCCAGCAGCGCCAGCACCAGCGCCGACCAGGCCATCATCCACACCACCAGCGACTCGGCCGGCAGGGTCAGATGCGCGCGCCGCATCCAGATGGTGCCCAAGGCCCAGGCCAGCGCTGCGCCCTGCATCCAGGCGATGCCCGCCGGGCGGCCGGCCAACTGGGCCAGCTCGCCCCACAGCAGCAGGGTGATGCCCGCCAGCACGGCGCCCACCGCCAGCAGCAGACGCGCGCTGAGGCGCTCGCCGTAGAACAGCACCGACAGCAGCACCGTCCACACCGGCATGGTGAAGCCCAGGATGGCGGCCCGACCGGCGGGCAGATGGGCCACGCCGATGATCGACAGCGCGTGCCAGCCCAGAATGTTGGGCAGACCCAGCACCAGGACGTCGCGCCACTCGGCGGTGCCGCGCGGCCACAGGCGCAGGCCACGGGCGGCAAAGTAGGCCGCCAGCACCAGCGCACCCAGGCCCATGGTGAGGGCACGGAAGTGCAGCGGCGCCAGCTCGCGCAGCGACAGCTTCATGATGGGCCAGTTCAGGCCCCACATCAGGGTCAGCAGCAGCAGGCCGGCGAGCTGGCGGCGCGTGAGGGTGGTCATCGGCGCCAGCTTACCGAGCCCAGCAGGCAGCCCGGGTTCACACCGATGGCGCAGAGTCTGCCGCGAGCAGGGCGCGATCGTGCGCGGCAAGATGTGCCTCGCCATGCTCGAGGATGAAATAGCGCAGCGCCTCGGCTGCCGGCGACAGCAGCTTGGACTGCATGTGCACCACGTTCCAGGTGCGCACCAACGGCGTGTGCTCGACCGGCACCCGTTCCAGCAGGCCGCAGCGCAGCTCCAGGCCGATGGTGTGCAGCGACAGAAAGCTCAGGCCCATGCCGGCCATCACCGCCTGCTTGATGGTCTCGTTGCTCGGCATCTCCATGGCGATGCGCGGCTCGACCCGGTGGTCCTGAAAGAAGCGGTCCATCAGTGCGCGCGTACCGGAAGCGGCCTCGCGCACGATGAGCGGGAACCTGGCCAGCGCCGCCAGCGATGGTTGGCTGACAGCCAGGATGGGATGTCGCGGCGGTGCGACAAAGACATGCGGGTGCGCGGCAAAGGGCTCGGCGCGCGTGGCCATCTCCTTCGGTGGGCGGCCCATGATCGCCAGATCCACGTCACCTTGCTGCAGCATCGCCACCAGCTGCTCGCGGTTGCTGCCCACCAGCAGCTTGAGCTCGACGCCGGGGTGTTCGTCGCGAAAACGCGTCAGCAGCTGCGGCACGAAATACTTGGCCGTGCTGACCAGTCCGATCGACAAGGCCCCTGATTCCAGCTTGCGAAAGCGCGCCATCGCATCGTCGGCGTCCTTCAGCGTCGCGAGCAACCGCTTGGCGTAGACCAGAAAGTACTCACCGACCGTGGTGAGCGACACCTTGCGCCCCTCGCGGTTGAACAGCGGCAGCTCGATCGCCGACTCCAGCTCCTTGATCTGCATCGTCACCGCCGGCGGCGTCAGATGCAGCGCCTCGGCCGCGCGCACGAAGCTCAGGTGCCTGGCCACTTCGACAAAAACCCTGAGCTGTCGGAAGGTGACGGTCTTCATTCAGGGATTCTGAATCGAAAGCCAAAGATATGTGAATTTACCATAAGCATGGTGCCGCCTACATTGAAAAAAAGACGCATGCCGCAGCACCCATGGACCATCGCATTGCCCCGTCGATCCTTTCTGCCGATTTCGCCCGCCTGGGCGAGGAGGTGCGCGATGTCATCGCCGCCGGTGCCGACTGGATCCACTTCGATGTGATGGACCACCACTACGTGCCCAACCTGACCATGGGCCCGGCTGTGGCGCAGGCCATCAAGCCCCATTGCAAGCGTGCCGACGGCACCCCGGTGCCGCTGGACGTGCACCTGATGGTGCAGCCGGTCGACGCGCTGGCCGCTGCCTTTGCCCAGGCCGGCGCCGACCTGATCACCTTCCATCCCGACGCCAGCACGCACGTGGACCGCACCTTGCAGCTGATCCGGGCGGCCGGCTGTCAGGCCGGGCTGGCGTTCAACCCGGCGGCACCCATCGATGTGCTGGAGTGGGTGATCGACAGGGTCGATCTGGTGCTGGTGATGAGCGTCAACCCCGGGTTCGGCGGGCAGACTTTCATCGACGGCACGCTGCCCAAGCTGCGACGGCTGCGTCAGTGGATCGACGCCGAACACGAACGGTCCGGACGCACGATCCGGCTGGAAGTGGATGGCGGCATCAAGGCCGACAACATCCGCCGCGTGGCCGATGCGGGGGCCGACACCTTCGTGGCCGGCAGCGCGATCTTCGGCCAGCCCGACTACCGCGCCGTCATCGAACGCATGCGTGCCGAGCTCGAACGCGCCCGCTGACCGCACCCGAACCCCACCGACGCGACACCCCGAGGAAGTCCGCCATGCCGCTGTCCGAACGCCAGACCCTGACCCAGTACCTGATCGAGCAGCGGCGCCGCTTTCCGGGTGCCAGCGGCGAGCTCAACGCGCTGCTGCTGGATGTGGCGATCGCCTGCAAAGGCATCGCACGGGCGGTGGCCCAGGGCGAGCTGGGTGCGGACCCGGCAAGCGCGAACGCGGATGCCGGCGACGTCAACGTACAGGGCGAAGTGCAAAAGCGCCTGGACGTGATCTCCAACCAGATGTTCCTGCGTCAGACCGAGTGGTCGGGCAACCTCGCGGGCATGGCCTCCGAGGAGATGGCGCAACCCTACCCGATCCCTGCGCGCTATCCGCGCGGCAAGTATCTGCTGGTGTTCGACCCGCTCGACGGCTCGAGCAACCTCGACGTGAACGGTGCCGTCGGCAGCATCTTCTCGATCCTGCGCGCGCCGCCGGAGGTGGTCGGCGCCCACCGCGACCTCACCGAAGCGGACTTTCTGCAGCCCGGCACCTGCCAGGTCGCCGCCGGCTACGCGCTCTACGGGCCGGTGACGATGCTCGTGCTCAGCGTGGGCAGTGGCGTGGTCGGCTTCACGCTCGACGCCCACATCGGCGAGTTCAAGCTCACCCACCCGAACATCGCGGTGCCCGAGGACGCCAACGAGTTTGCGATCAACACCTCCAACAGCCGCTTCTGGGAACCACCGGTCAAGCGCTACATCGACGAGTGCCTGGCCGGCAGGAGCGGGCCGCGCGGCAAGGACTTCAACATGCGCTGGATCGCCAGCATGGTGGCCGAGGCGCACCGCATCCTGATGCGCGGCGGTGTCTTCATGTACCCGCGCGACACCAAAGACCCGAGCAAGCCGGGCCGCCTGCGCCTGCTGTACGAGGCCAATCCGATCGGCTTCATCATGGAACAGGCTGGCGGTCGTGCCAGCACCGGCCGCCAGAACGTGCTCGGCGTGGCGCCGAGCAGCCTGCATCAGCGCATCGGCCTGGTGTTCGGCTCCAGGAACGAAGTCGAGCGCATCGAACGCTACCACCAGGAACCCGCTCGCAAGGCGCCGGCGCCGCTGTTCGCCGAGCGCAGCCTGTTTCGCGAGTGAAGGCGTACACGACACAGGAGAGTCCATGTCCGAACGAAATCCCATCATCGCCATCACCGGCTCCTCAGGGGCAGGCACGTCTTCGGTGACGCGCACCTTCGAGAACATCTTCCGCCGAGAGGGCGTGACCGCCGCGGTCATCGAAGGCGACAGCTTCCATCGCTACGACCGCAAGGAGATGAAGGCACGCCAGGCCGAGGCCGAGCGCAACGGCAACAAGCATTTCAGCCACTTCGGCCCAGAGAACAACCTGTTCTCCGAACTCGAACAACTGTTTCGCAGCTACAGCGAAACCGGCACCGGCCGCCGCCGCAAGTACCTGCACGACCCGGTGGAAGCGGCGCCGTACCAGCAGGAACCCGGCACCTTCACGCCCTGGGAACCCCTGCCCGAAGGCACCGAGCTGCTGTTCTACGAAGGTCTGCATGGCGCCGTGGTCACGCCGGAAGTCAACGTTGCCCGCTACCCGGACCTGCTGATCGGTGTGGTGCCGGTGATCAACCTGGAGTGGATCCAGAAGCTCTACCGCGACAAGAACGTGCGCGGCTACTCGGCCGAGGCGGTGACCGACACCATCCTGCGCCGCATGCCCGACTACGTCAACTACATCTGCCCGCAGTTCGCGCACACGCACGTCAACTTCCAACGCGTGCCGGTGGTCGACACCAGCAACCCCTTCATCGCACGCGACATTCCGGCCGCCGACGAGAGCATCTGCGTCATTCGCTTCGCCAACCCGAAGGGCATCGACTTTCCGTACCTGCTCAACATGATCCACAACGCATGGATGAGCCGCGCCAACACGATCGTGGTGCCGGGCGGCAAGATGGATCTGGCCATGCAGCTGATCTTCACGCCCTTCATCTGGCGCATGATGGAGCGGCGGCGCCACGCCATGGGAGGACTGTGATGGCGGCCCATGCCACCGAACGTGTCGTCCGAGGCAGCGCGGGCTGCAGCGACCCACGCGCCAACGCGCTGCGTGCGCTGGCCATCGACGCCGTGCAGCAAGCCAGCTCCGGACACCCCGGCGCACCGATGGGCATGGCCGAGATGGCCGTGGCGCTGTGGGCCCGCCATCTGCGACACAGCCCGGCCAACCCGCAGTGGCCCAACCGGGATCGGTTCGTGCTGAGCAATGGCCATGCGTCGATGCTGTTGTATGCGCTGCTGCACCTGAGCGGCTATGACCTGCCGGTGGAGGAGATCCGACGCTTTCGCCAGCTGCACAGCAGAACGCCGGGGCACCCCGAGGTCGGCATCACGCCCGGCGTGGAAACCACCACCGGCCCGCTCGGCCAGGGCATCGGCAACGCGGTCGGCATGGCGCTGGCCGAGCAGATGCTCGCCCGCGAGTTCAACCGGCCGGGACACACCATCGTCGACCACCACACCTACGCCTTCGTCGGCGACGGCTGCCTGATGGAAGGCGTCAGCCATGAAGCCTGTGCGCTCGCCGGCGTCTGGGGCCTCGGCAAGCTGATCGCGCTCTATGACGACAACGGCATCAGCATCGACGGGCCCGTGCACGGCTGGTTCCGTGACGATACGCCGTCGCGCTTTCGCGCCTATGGCTGGGAGGTGATCGGTCCGGTCGATGGCCACGACATCGGCGCCGTCGAGCAGGCCATCGCACAGGCCCGGGCGGGCGCCGATCGACCGACCCTGATCGTCTGCCGCACCACCATCGGACAAGGCTCGCCAGCGCGCGCCGGCACCGCCCGGGCGCATGGCGAGCCGCTCGGCGCGGAAGAGGTGGTCGCCACCCGGGCGGCGATCGGCTGGACGGCGGATGCCTTCGACGTGCCGCCCGCGGTGCGTGCGCAGTGGGATGCGACGACGGCGGGCCGCGCGCACGAGGCCGCGTGGCAGGCGAAGTTCGACGCCTACCGCGACGCCCATCCGGCACTGGCCGCCGAGTTCGAGCGCCGTGTCCGGGGCGAGCTGCCGGCGACGTTCGGCGCCACACTGCACGCCGCCATCGAGACCCTGGGTGCCACGACCGACAAGGTGGCTTCGCGCAAGGCCTCGCAGCAGGTGCTGGGCCTGCTGGCGCCCAAGGTGCCGGAGATGTTCGGTGGCAGCGCCGACCTCACCGGATCGAACCTGACCGACTTTCCCGGTGCCGACCAGCGCCACCTGAGCTATGGCGTGCGCGAGTTCGGCATGGCCGCCATCATGAACGGGGTGGCGCTGCATGGCGGCTTCATCCCCTACGGCGGCACCTTCCTGACCTTCAGCGACTACAGCCGCAACGCCATCCGCATGGCGGCGCTGATGAAGCAGCGCGTGATCCACGTTTTCACGCACGACTCCATCGGCCTGGGCGAGGACGGCCCCACACACCAGGCGGTCGAGCATGTGCCGGCGTTGCGACTGATCCCGCACCTCGACGTCTGGCGCCCGGCCGACAACGTCGAGACCGCCGTGGCCTGGGGCGCGGCGCTGCAACGGCGTGACGGCCCCACGGTGCTGGCGCTGTCGCGCCAGGGGTTGCCGCAGCTGACACGGCCCACCCAGGCCGAAGCCATGGCGCGCGGCGGTTACGTGTTCGCCGAACCGCCGCAGGAGCTGCCCGCTCAGGCGGTGATCATCGCCACCGGCTCGGAGCTGCAGCTGGCACGGCAGGCGCAGCAGCTGTTGTGGGCCGAAGGACTGCCGGCACGTGTGGTGTCGATGCCGAGCACCAGCGTATTCGACCGCCAGGACGCCGCGTACCGCGAGCATGTCCTGCCAAGCCAGCTGCCGACGGTGGCGGTGGAAGCCGCACACCCGGACTTCTGGCGCAAGTACGTCGGCCGTCGGGGCGGCGTGCTGGGGGTCGCAACGTTCGGCGAATCCGCCCCCGCCGAGGATCTGTACCGGCACTTCGGCCTGACGGCAGAGCGCGTCGCCGCCGCGGTGCGCGCCTGCGTCCGGGCGGCGGCACCTGTCGGTGGGGCAGGCTCCTGATGCGGGCCGTCCTGTTCGACCTCGACGGCACGCTGATGGAGACCGCACCGGAGTTGACCGACGCGTTGAACGACACGCTGCGCCGGCACGACCTGCCCGCGGTCGACGAGGCGCGCGTGCGCGGCTGGATCGGTGACGGCGCGCGCGCGTTGCTGGCCAAGGCCTTCGCGCACGCCGGCGCAACGCCGGCAGCGGCGAACGCCGCCTGGCCCGGGTTCCACCGCGACTACAGCGCCCGCTGCGGCACCCGATCGTCCCTGTTTCCCGGTGCGCGCGAGCTGCTCGCCCGCCTGAGCAAGGCGGGTATCCGGACGGCACTGCTCACCAACAAGGAATCCGCCTTCGCACACAGGCTGCTGGCGCGCCACGATCTCGCCAGCGCCTTCGACCTCATCGTCGCCGGGGACACGCTGGCCGTGAAGAAACCCGATCCGGGCGTGGTCATGCACGCGCTGCAGAAGCTGCACATCGAACCCGGCCAGGCGCTGCTGCTCGGCGATTCGCTCACCGATGTGCGCACCGCGCGCGCGGCAGGCATCGCCGTGCGGATCGTGCGCCACGGTTACCCGCAGGGCGAGCTGGCGGGTGCCGACGCGCCCGACGCCTTCATCGACCATTTCGACGACTTCGATCCCGGCGCATGCAGGCACGCGCCCGCGACCTAGTTTTCAACGTCAACCCAGGAGTTCCCAATGGCCCTCGTCTCACTGCGCCAGGTGCTGGATCACGCCGCCGAACACGGCTTTGGCGTGCCGGCTTTCAACGTCAACAACCTGGAGCAAATTCAGGCCATCATGGAAGCCGCCCAGGCCACCGACTCGCCGGTGATCCTGCAGGCTTCGGCCGGCGCGCGCAATTACGCCGGCGAAGCTTACCTGCGCCACATGGTGCTGGCCGCCGTGGAAACCCATCCCGACATCCCGGTGGTGTTGCACCAGGACCATGGCGCCTCGCCTGCCGTGTGCATGCAGGCGATCCGTTCGGGCTTCACGAGCGTGATGATGGACGGCTCGCTGCAGGAAGATGCCAGGACGCCGGCAAGCTACGCGTACAACGTCGACGTCACACGCCGTGTCTGCGCGATGGCGCACGCCGTGGGCGTGTCGGTCGAGGGCGAGCTCGGCTGCCTGGGCTCCCTTGAGACCGGCGAAGCCGGCGAGGAAGACGGCAGCGGCGCCCAGGGCAAGCTGAGCCACGACATGCTGCTCACCGACCCGGCGCAGGCCAGAGACTTTGTGGCGGCCACCGGCGTGGACGCGCTGGCGATCGCCATCGGCACCAGCCACGGGGCCTACAAATTCAGCCGCCAGCCCACCGGCGACATGCTGGCGATCGACCGCATCGCCAGCATCCACGCCGCCATACCGCACACGCACCTGGTGATGCATGGCTCGTCGAGCGTGCCGCAGGAGTGGCTCGCCATCATCCGCAAGCACGGTGGCACGATCAAGGAGACCTACGGCGTGCCGGTCGAGGAGATCCAGCGCGGCATTGCCCATGGGGTACGCAAGATCAATATCGACACCGACATCCGCCTGGCAATGACCGGCGCGATGCGCAGGCTGTTCGCCGAGCAACCGGCCGAATTCGATCCGCGCAAGGCCATGGCCGAGGCCCGGCGGGCGGCCAAAGGCATCTGCCAGGCACGCTTCGAAGCGTTCGGCTGCGCCGGACACGCCGGCCGCATGCGGCCGATTCCGCTGGATGCGATGGCCCTGCGCTACCGCTGAACCCGAACCCGGCCGTTGATCGCTGGCCAGACGCCGGAGCGGCATATGGGGCCACACCGCTTCCCTGACCTTCACCGGGTGGGCGGACGCGCGCGGACGACCCGCGAATCGGACAGGGAGCACACTGCGTCATGTTGCGCGCATTGATCTGGGATGTGGACGGTACGGTGGCCGAAACCGAGGCCGATGGCCATCGGATCGCGTTCAACCAGGCCTTCGAGGCGTGCGGGCTCGATTGGCACTGGGACCTGCCGACTTACGGCCAGTTGCTGGAAGTGACCGGCGGCCGCGAGCGCCTGCTCGCCTACATGGACAGGCGCGACGATGCGCCGGCCAGCCCCGCAGGCCGTGCCGCCCTGGCACGCGCGGTGCACCTGCGCAAGAACGCGTTCTATGCCGATCTGGTGGCGCGCGGCGGCATCCCGGCCCGTCCCGGCGTGCGCCGGCTGATGGACGAATGCCAACGCCAAGAGGTGCGGCTGGCGATTGCCACCACCACCAGCACGAGCAACGTCGAGGCCCTGTTTTCCAGTCTGTTCGGCCCGACCTGGCGCGATCGCTTCGCTGCCATCGTCTGCGCCGAAGACGCCCCACGCAAGAAGCCCGACCCGCAGGCCTACCTGCTGGCGCTGCGTCGGCTCGGCGTCACGCCCCAAGAGGCCTTCGCCATCGAGGACTCGCCCAACGGCCTGCGGGCCGCGCGAGCGGCCGGCCTGCGCTGCGGCATCACTTGCAGCAGGTATTTCGCCGACGCCGGGTTCGAAGGAGCGGCATGGCTGCGGCCCGACCTCGAGACCCCAAGGCCCATGACCTTGCAAACCCTCCAGGCGCTGGATGGCGCCGCAGAAAGCGAAACCCGGCCGCGCGGCCGACCATGAACAAGAAGATCCCAGCCGCTCGGGTGCCCGGGGCGCCTGCGGCGCGCGAGGGGCCTGTTCGGCATGACCCTAACGCGTCAGGGCCAGGAACAGTTCGGGCAGCCGCCGCGGCAGCTGTTCGACACGGTCGATCACCGTCCAGCGCTGGCCAAAGATGCGGCTGACGTAGGCATCGGCCCGCGCGTCCAGACTGATGCAGTGCGTGTACAGACCTTGCCGGTCGAGCTCGCGCACCGCCTGCGCGGCGTCGGCGATCAGGTACTGCGGATCGTCCACATCGATATCGGCGGGTTCCCCGTCGGTCAGCACGAGCAGCAGCCGCTTGTCGGCCCTGCGTCCCGACAGCAGGTGTCCGGCGTGGCGCAATGCCGCCCCCATGCGCGTCGACCAGGCCCCCTGCGCCGCCGCCAGGCGGGCTTTGGGCGCGTCGCCCCACGCTTCGGTGAACCCCTTCAGGTGCAGGTAGCGCACCTCCTGTCGGGTGTTGGACTGAAACCCGGCGATGGCCAGTTCGTCGCCCAAGGCCGCGATCGCCCAGCCCAGCAGCGCCGCTGCGGCTCGGCTGAGCGACAACACCGTTGGCGCGCCGCCGGCGGGGGCGCCGGTGTGCGGCTGCCCGACCGTCTGATTGACCGATTGCGACAGATCCATCAGCAACAGCACCGAAATGTCACGCCCGTCGGTGCGTGTGCTGGTGTGGATGCGCGGGTCGGGCTGGGCGCCGGCGCGCCAGTCGGCGATGGCGCGCAGCGCCAGATCGAGGTCGAGTTCGGTGCCCTCTTCCTGGTGGCGCAGTCGCGTGCGATCCTGCGGCTTGAGCAGATCGATCCGCCGCTTGAGGTGCCGTGCCACCGGCGCGTACTGTGCGAGCAGCGCGTCGACATCGCCGGCCTGGCCTGGGGGCTGCAGGATGTCGTACACGCTCACCCAGTCGGGCCGATGGCCGCGAGTCAGGTGATCCCACTCGGGATACAGGCGCGGCGGCAGACCGCCTTCATCGGCCACCGGAGCGCGGCGCCGCGGCTCGGCGCCGGTGTCTTCCTCGTCGCCCGGTTCGATGAAGGTCCACAGATGGCGGTTGTCGTCGCGCCAGTCGACCAGCGTGTCTTCGAACTGCACGCGCGCCCGCTGATCGCTCGCGCGTCGCGTGGCGGCCGACCAGTCGAGCGCCAGCACGGCCATCTCGCGGGTGGACGACACGCCGTCGCGCAGGGCGGCACGAAAACGCCCGGCAAAGGCGAGCAGTGTCGCATCGCGGTACGGATGGGCCGGATCGAGCAGCGCGCGCGACAGGCAGACCAGCCGGTGACGCAGGCACGACACGCGGGCCGCATCGCAAGCGTCCTCGGCCGGCATGGGGTGCAGCGCCAGCAGCGCCGGCCGCAGACCGGGGTAGCGGCGCAGCACCAGATGATCGACACGCGCATCCTCGAAGCACTCCAGCGCCAGGCGCTGCAGCGGGCTCAGGTTGTCGGCCAGCTGCGGTGTGCTCCAGCGAAGATGCCCTGCCAGGTGGGCCAGCATGGCGCGGTAGCGCTGCAGGGCGGAAACTCCGGCGCGATCGTCCAGCACCTCGGGCAGGCGCAGGCCGTCGTCCTGCAGGTGCGGCAGCAGGGGCTGGCCGGTCGGATGGTCGACATGCACCGGGTACGGCACCAGCGGCAGCGCCACATCCCACAGCCCACGCAGGCCCAGTGCGAGCCGACGCTCGACGTCGATCAGCAGAGTGCCGCGGCGCTCACGCTGGAGCAGCGCGCGGGCGTCTGCCGAGGTCAGGCTGAAATAGTCGATCTGGCGCTGCGGGTGCGCGCCATGCAGACGGATCCCTTCCTGCACCCAGCGCCGCAAGCCCTCCATCGGCACCAGGGCCACCAGCACCCCCGCCTGCTGCAGAAAGGCTGGCAGGCCAGGGCTCGGTTCGGTGGCGTGGCGGCCATGGATGGAAAGGCTGGTGCGCTGCATCAGCTCGACCGTCAACGCCAGGTACTGCGCCAGCAGATGCGGCGCCGGAAGCTGCCGCGCCACCGCCGGCAGGCTGTGCAGCAGGGTCACGATGGCGGGTCCGTTGGGCGACTTCTGGAACGCCGCCGCGGCCGCGCACAGCGGCGCCAGCGAAGACTCGCCACAGCAACGCGCCACCGCGGGCCAGGCGGCGAGAAACTGCAGCACCGGCTGGGCGCCGCGCCCCAGCTTGCCGAACCAGCGCGCCTGGTCGAGGTAGGCCGCCATGCCAGCCGGGGTGAGCGTGCGCAGGGCCTCGTCGATGCAGTCGTCGAACACATCGTCGATGGCGGGAAAGCGACAGTCGAGGCGCTCGCGCAGTGCCGCATGGCGCGACGCCGCGGCCGCCGGCGGCGGCGGCGCCTTGCCGTAGGCATCGAAGCGGGCCGTCTGGCTCATCGACAGTCACACCGCGATGGCGTGCCGGGCTCGACCAGGCCGGGCTTTGCCGCCTGGCCTACCGCCCGTGATCGAGGGACCGACCCCCGCCCGGCTGCGGCCGCCATCAGACGTCGCATTGGCGTCGCTGCAGGCATGCGATCAGCTCATTCAAACACGGCATCGATCGCGTGGTCCAGCGACTCGCGGATGTCGGTGTCGTCGGTGATCGGTCGCACCATGGCCATGCGGCAGGCCGCGCGTGCATCGATGCCCTGCCGGATCAGCGTGGCGGCATAGACCACCAGGCGCGTCGAAATGCCCTCGTCGAGACCATGGCCCTTGAGTCGACGCGCCGCACCAGCCACCTGCACCAGCGCGGCAGCGACGGCTGCGTCGATCCCGGTTTCGGCAACCACGATGCGCGCCTCCAGCGCAGCCTCGGGATAGTCGAAGTCCAGGGCGGCAAAGCGCTGCCGCGTCGAGGTCTTGAGGTCCTTCATCAGGCTCTGGTAGCCCGGGTTGTACGACACGACGAGCTGGAAGTCGGCGTGCGCGCGCACCAGTTCGCCCTTCTTGTCGAGCGGCAGCGCACGTCGGTGGTCGGTGAGGGCGTGGATGACGACCGTGGTGTCCTGGCGCGCCTCCACCACCTCGTCCAGGTAGCAGATGGCACCGTGACGCGCGGCCGTCGTCAGCGGCCCATCCTGCCAGCGCGTGCCGTCGGGTTCGAGCAGGAAGCGCCCCACGAGGTCGGCCGCGGTCATGTCCTCGTTGCACGCCACCGTGACCAGGGGGCGTTGCAGCTTCCAGGCCATGTGCTCGACGAAACGGCTCTTGCCGCAGCCGGTGGGACCCTTGAGCATGACCGGCAGGCGCGCCGCATAGGCGGCCTCGAACAGCTCGATCTCACCGCCCTGCGGGGCATAGAAGGGCTCGGCGGCGACGCGCCAGTCAGCGAGTGGGTTCATGACACGGCGGGACGTTGGCCAGGTTGGACGGCGCCTGCCGGTCGATCACCGAGCGCGATGGTCGGCACGCGCCGCACACCGACGGACCTGCTGGGGTGACAGGCACGGGCGCCGCCGTGGGTTCAGCGGTGCACGCCCGCCAGCTTGTCGCGCCAGCCGGGATACAGCTTGTCGGCGTCGCCGGGGAAGGAGTCGAACGCGCGCGCGAACTCGCGGTGCTCGCGCGCCCATTCGATCGGGTCGGCCTTGGCCTTCCAGCATTCGTAGGCCTGGCGCAGACTTCGGGCGCCATCGGCCGGCGAGTCGATGTGACCATAGCTGCCGCCGCCGGCGGTGTTGATGACGTTGCCGTGGCCCAGGTTTTCGAAGAAGCCAGGCAGGCGCAGCGCGTTCATGCCGCCGCTGATGATGGGCGTGGTTGGCCTCATGCCCAGCCACTCCTGGTGATACGCGGGGCCGGTGTAGCTGTCGCGCTCGATGATGTAGGCAATGGCGCGGTCGTCCTTCTCGCCTTCCATCTTGCCGTAGCCCATGGTGCCGACGTGGATGCCGGAGGCCCCCTGCAACCGGCTCATCTTGGCCAGCACGTAGGCGGTGTAGCCGCGCTTGCTCTGCGGGCTGGTCACCGCCCCGTGGCCGGCGCGGTGGTAGTGCAGGTACTGGTTGGGGAACCAGCGGCGCGCGGTGGTGACCATGCCGGGCCCGCCCACGTAGCCGTCGACCAGGAACGCCACCTTGTCGGCGTCCGGGCCGAAGGTTTCGAGGATGTACTCGCCGCGCGCGAGCATTTCGCTGTGGTCGTCGGCGGTGATGTTGGCCGAGAAGATCTTCGCTTCACCGGTCCTGTCCATGGCCCGCTTCATCGCGTCGCGAACCAGCGGCATCACCTGCTTCATCGGCGCGAAGACCTGGTTGCCCTGCGGTTCGTCGTTCTTGATGAAGTCGCCGCCGAGCCAGAACTCGTAGGCCGCCTGGGCAAACGGTTCGGGCCGCAGGCCAAGCTTGGGCTTGATGATCGTGCCGGCGATGTAGCCGCCATCCTTCAGCGGGCGGCCAAGCACGCGCCACAGGTCGCTGATGTCCTTGCTCGGACCGTCGAACAACTGCAGGGCACGCGGCGGCACCCAGAAGTCGTACATCTTGGCGTACTCGATGTCGCCCATGCCCTGGTTGTTGCCGATCGCCAGCGTCAGAAACGAGACGATCATCATCCGGCCATCGATGAGGTTGCGATCGAACAGGTCGAGGGGGTAGGCGATGCGCATTTCCTCGCTGACCTCGTCGATCAGGTAGACGAGCGCATCGACCCCTTTGGTGAACTCGTCGGTGGTCGAGACCTCGACGTTGGTGCCGGTCGATGACTCGGCCGCGAAGTGCGCCGCCGCCGCCAGGTAGCCGTGCCCGGCCTTCGGCCGCATCTTGTAGGCCACCAGGATGTGTTTGCCGCCGCGGATCAGGTCTTCTTCTCGCAGGCTCAGGTCGGCATAGCGGTTGGATTGGTCCATCTGGGGCTCCTGGGGTGGGTTCGCTGGGATGCGAGGCACTTTAGAAGACCGATTGAATAAGTACAACTAAAATAATTTGGTGCTTGAATTAAGTATTTATTGAATTCACCCCGCCCACCTGGCCGAACTTGAACACGGCCGCCGGGCGCGACCGCCCGTGCCGTGAGCGGTGCGCCTGGTACGACGTGCCGCCGTGTCAGAAGTCGACCAGACTGAGGCCGATCGAAAACACCGTGCGTTTGAAGTTGTAGTCCAGCAGGCTGTCGCCATAGCCGTGAAACAGCGCCGTGTACAGGCGCAGGCTGGAAAAGCTGTTGCCCCAGCCGTCGCCCAGCGAGCGCGTCCATTCCAGCCGGCCCGAGCCGTAGCGGTTGAAGCTGCCGGTGTAGGTGGCGCGCAGCGTGTTCTTGGCGTCCACGTTCCAGGCCAGGCTGAGGTCGCCGCGCCCGATGTGGCGCACGATGTCGGGGTTGTTGTCCTTGGCGCTGTCTTCCGGCAGGCGCTTCCACAGCCGCAGTTGCAGGTTCAGCGCGTTGCCGCGCTCGAAGCCCGCCATCAGGTAGGCGCGGTTCCAGCTGCGCGACAGCGGGTCGCTCTGGCCGTTGGACTGGTGCGCCAGGCCGATGCCGCTGTAGCGCCACAGCCAGCCGCCGGGCAGCTTGAGCGTGGTCGGGTAGACGTAGATCAGCTCGGGCATGTGGTCGGTGTTGCGAAACGGCCGCGACAGGCTGCCGTTGAACACCTGCCAGTACGACTGCTGGGTGTAGGCGGCCCACAGCGAATCGCGCAACGTGCCGCCGGCGGGGGTGAGCAGCCCGCCAGCCAGCTTGGTGCGCACCGACAGTGCCAGCCGCATTTCGCGCTTGCCGTAGTCGATCGGCGTGATGGCGCTGTTGGCCGGGTTGGGCGAGGTCGGCAGGCGGTTGATGTGGTCGCCGGCGGCGATCGACGCCGTCGTCGGATGAAAGGCGCGCAGGCCGAAGGTCGGGCAGCTGGAGCCCGACTCCAGTTCCCAGAAGCGCGACAGGTCGGAAAACTGGCGGTCGCGGCAGCCCTGCTCCAACCCGACGCCGACGATGCCGGCCGAGCCCGACACCAGGGCCCCGTCGGCGCGCTCGGGCTGCGTCGTGGCCAGCGCCTGGGCCAGTTCGCCACGCACCGCCGCCGCCTGCGCACTGGGTGCCGCATTGCGGGTGGGCGTGGCCTCGACCGACTGCGCCTTCTGTGCGATGGCTTCGATCAGCTGCCGCTGTCCGTGCGCCCAGCCGTCGAAACAGGCCAGGCGCTGCGCGTCGGGCTGGCCCAGACAGGCCTGCCAGGCGGTGGCGGCGTCGATGCGTTCGGCGCCGGCCGGCATGGCGGGCGATTGCGCGCTGGCCATGGCGGGCAGCGCCAGGGCCAGACAGAACCACAGGGGGTGGGGGCCGGAAGGGTGCATGTGAAACCAGAACGATGGGCAGCGCAAAAAGACCGACGGGCCAGCACCGGCCCGCGGGCACCGATTGTGCGTGCCGCGGCGGCGCGCCTGCATCCAGTTGTGTCCACGGCCCCGGCGGCGCAGGTCGGCCGCGGTTTATGAACCCAATCCGGCTCCGACGCCCGAACCATCTGCGCCAAAAGCTATTGTTTTCATAGTACATGGGCATGCGGACCGACGCTGCAGCTACCGCCAGCGGCTGGTTACAGTGACGCTCCATGACGCCTTCTCCACTGCTGTTTCCGCTGCAGGGCGCGCTGCGGCGCGTGCTGTACGTCGGCCTGTACGAGGCGCTGGCGATCGCGGTCGTCACCGTGGCCTTCGTCGCTGGCGACCGCAGCCTGGGTTCGGCCAGCGGCGTGGCGGTGGGCAGCTCGCTGATCGCGGTGCTGTGGAACCTGGTGTTCAACGCCGCCTTCGAACGCTGGGAGTCGCGCCAGCGCGTGCGCGGGCGCAGCCGGGCGCGGCGGCTGGCGCATGCCATCGGCTTCGAGGGCGGGCTGGCGCTGTGGCTGGTGCCCTTCATGGCCTGGTGGCTGGAGGTGGGCCTGTGGCAGGCGCTGCTGCTGGACCTGGGGTTGCTGCTGTTCTTTCTGGCCTACACCTTCGTCTTCACCTGGGTGTTCGACCGCCTGTTTGGACTTCCGCGCGCCGCCGCGTGACAATGCCGCACCATGCTTGAACTTGCCGACATCCAGCAGGCCGCCGAGCGCGTGCGCGGTCAGGTGCTGGACACCCCCTGCGTCGAATCGCGCACGCTGTCGCAGCTCACCGGCACGCAGTTGTTCCTGAAGATGGAAAACCTGCAGTTCACCGCCTCGTTCAAGGAGCGCGGGGCCTGCAACAAGCTGGCGCAGCTGACGGACCAGGAAAAGGCACGCGGCGTGATCGCCATGAGCGCCGGCAACCACGCCCAGGGGGTGGCCTACCACGCCGAGCGGCTGGGCATTCCGGCCACCATCGTCATGCCCAGCTTCACCCCCGGGGTGAAGGTGGCGCGCACGCGCGGCTTCGGCGCCCGGGTGATCCTGCACGGCGACTCGCTGGAAGCGGCCTACCAGCACGCCAGAACCCTGGCCGAAGCGCAGAACCTGGTGTTCGTCCACCCCTACGACGACCTGGCCATCATGGCCGGGCAGGGCACGCTGGCGCTGGAAATGCTGGCCGCCCAGCCGGAGCTGGACACCCTGGTGGTGCCGGTGGGCGGCGGCGGCCTGATCTCCGGCATCGCCACCGCGGCCAAGGCGCTGCGGCCCGGCATCCGGGTGATCGGCGTGCAGACCCAGCGCTATCCGGCCATGGTCAACGCGGTGCAGGGCACGCGCCATGCGCAGGGCGGCAACACCATCGCCGAAGGCATTGCCGTGGGCGCGCCGGGCGCGCACTGCCTGGAGGTGATTCGCCAGCGCGTCGACGACCTGCTGCTGGTGGACGAAGGCGACATCGAGCAAGCCATCGTGCTGCTGCTGGAGATCGAAAAGACCCTGGCCGAAGGTGCGGGCGCGGCGGCGCTGGCGGCCCTGCTGCGCCACGGCGAACGCTTTGCCGGCCGCAAGGTCGGCATGGTGCTGTCGGGCGGCAACATCGACCCGCAGCTGCTGGCGCAGATCATCGGCCGCGGGCTGGTGCGTTCGGGGCGGCTGATCCGCATCGTCATCAGCGCGCGCGACGTGCCCGGCTCGCTGGCGCGCATCACCGCCCTGGTGGCCGAAGCCGGCGCCAACGTCGACGAGGTGCACCACCAGCGCGCCTTCACCCTGCTGGCGGCGCAGAACGTGGAGATCGAGATGGTGCTGCAGACGCGCGGCCACGAGCATGTGCAGGAGCTGCTGCAGCGCCTGCGCGGCGCCGGGTTGGAGGTGCGGCTGGCCACCGCCTGACCCGGCCCGGGGCGGCGGCCGGCCGATCTGCGCTATGCTCGCTCGCCTTGCGGTCGCCGGCCCGTTGGCAGGGCGGCGCCCGCACCTGTCTGCCGCCCCATGCCACCGCCGCCCTCCGCACCCCAGGCCCCGCACCGCCACCCGCCGCTGCTGCTGCGTTCGGCCGGCTGGCGCCTCGGCGTGGCCGCGGCGCTGGGCGCACTGCTGCTGCTGCTGTGGCGCTGGGCGCTGGCGGGCGCCTCGCACTGACGGATCCGAGCTGAGTTGTCTGCGCCGATCCTCCTGCACGACCTGACGCTGGGCTATGACGGCCACCCGGCGGTGCATCACGTGTCGGGCGTGATCGAGGCCGGCGCCCTGCTGGCCGTGGTGGGGCCCAACGGCGCCGGCAAGTCCACCCTCATCAAGGGCCTGGCCGGGCTGCTCAAGCCGCTGGGCGGGCGCATCGAGGGGCTGGCCGGCCAGCGCGTGGCCTACCTGCCGCAGCAGGCCACGCTGGAGCGCGGCTTTCCCGTCACGGTGGGCGAATTCGCGGCCATGGGGCTGTGGCGGGAATGCGGGGCGTTCGGCGGCTTCTCGCCCGCCCAGCGCCAGCGCGTGCGCGAGGCGCTGGCGCAGGTGGGGCTGGAAGGTCACGCACGCCAGCCCATCGACACCCTGTCGGGCGGGCAGTTGCAGCGCACGCTGTTTGCACGCCTGATGCTGCAGGACGCCGACGTGCTGCTGCTGGACGAGCCCTTTGCCGCCATCGACCAGCGCACCACCGACGAGCTGCTGGCGCTGCTGCGCCAGTGGCACGCCGGCGGCAAGACGGTGCTGGCGGTGCTGCACGATCTGCACCAGGTGCGCGCCAGCTTCCCGCGCACGCTGATGCTGGCGCGCGAGCTGCGGGCCTGGGGCGACACCGCGGACGTGCTGACACCGGCCAACCTGCAGGGCCTGCGCGTGATGCCCGAGGCCTTCGACGAGCACGCGCCGGTGTGCGAGGCCGCCCCCGGCCACGACCACAGCCACCATGGCCGCGCCCACCATCACGCGGAGCACGACCGGTGAGCGGCGAGCTGCTGGAGGGCGGCCTGTGGGCGCTGCTGGTGGCACCGCTGACCGAGTTCGGCTTCATGCGCCGGGCGCTGGTGGGCTGCCTGGCGCTGTCGCTGGGCTGCGCGCCGGTGGGCGTGTTCCTGCTGCTGCGGCGCATGAGCCTGACCGGCGACGCCATGGCGCACGCCATCCTGCCGGGCGCGGCCATCGGCTACCTGCTGTCGGGCCTGTCGCTGACGGCGATGTCGCTGGGCGGGGTGGCGGCCGGCCTGCTGGTGGCCGTGGGCTCGGGGCTGGTGGCGCGCTCCACCGTGCTGCGCGAGGACGCCAGCCTGGCCGCCTTCTACCTGCTGTCGCTGGCGCTGGGGGTGCTGATCGTGTCCACGCGCGGCTCCAGCGTCGATCTGCTGCACGTGCTGTTCGGCAGCGTGCTGGCGCTGGACGACGCCGCGCTCGGGCTGCTGGTGGGCATCGCCCTGCTGACGCTGGCCACGCTGGCGCTGCTGTACCGGCCGCTGGTGCTGGAATGTCTGGATGCGCAGTTTCTGCGCAGCGTCAGCCGCTTTTCGCCCGTCGCCCACTACGGCTTTCTGGTGCTGGTGGTGATCAACCTGGTGGCCGGCTTTCACGCCCTGGGCACGCTGATGGCGGTGGGCATCATGGTGCTGCCGGCAGCCACCGCGCGCCTGTGGGTGCGCGGCGTGCCGGCGCTGATGGCGCTGGCCGCAGGGCTGGCGCTGGCCGCCTGCGTGGTCGGGCTGCTGCTGTCCTACCACCTGGACTGGCCGACCAGCCCGACCATCGTGCTGTGCCTGGGCGGGGTGTACCTGCTGTCGCTGGTGGCGGGACGCTTCGGCGCCTGGCGCCAGGGCCAGCATGGGCGGCAGCGCCATCTGCGCGGCTGAGCTGGCCGGGCCGCATCGAAATGCATCATCAAATCGGCATCCGGCGCACATCAGGAAAGCGCAAACAGCTATGCAATTGATAGTACACCGACGGATGCGCAGGCACCTTGTGCGCGCCACCCTGGCCCTGCTGACGGCGCTGCCCGCGCTGGCCCAGGGCGCGGCGCCACTGCGCGTGGTGGCCAGCTTCAGTCTGCTGGCCGACATGGTGCGGCAGGTCGGCGGCGACCGCGTGACGGTGAGCGCGCTGGTCGGCCCCGGCGCCGACGCCCATGTGTTCCAGCCCACGCCGGCCCAGGCGAGCCAGGTCGGTCAGGCGCAGCTGGTGGTGACCAACGGCCTGGGCTACGAAGGCTGGCTGCCGCGCCTGCTGCGCAGCGCCGGCTACCGCGGCCCGCAGGTGGTGGCCGCCCGCGGCATCGAGCCGCTGCCGGCCACGCCCGGCCACGGTCACGGCGGTCACGGCCGCGACGCGCATGGCCACACCGACCCGCACGCCTGGCAAAGCGTGCCGCACGCCATGGTCTACGTGAAGAACATCGCCGACGGCCTGTGCGCGGCCGACCCGGCCGGCTGCGCCGACTACCGTGCCGGCGCGGCGCGCTACAGCGCCGAGCTGAAGGCGCTGGACGCCGAGATCCGCGCCGCCTGGGCCCCCATCCCGGCACCGCGCCGCCTGGTCATCACCGCACACGCCGCCTACGCCTACTACGGCGCGGCCTATGGCGTGCGCTTTCTGGCGCCGCAGGGCGTGAGCACCGACAGCGAGGCCTCGGCCCGGGGTGTGGCGCAGCTGGTGCGGCAGATCCGCCAGCAGGGCATACGGGCGCTGTTCATCGAAAACATCGCCGACCCGCGACTGATCGAGCAGATCGCCCGTGAAACCGGCGTGCGTCCCGCCGGCCGGCTGTACGCCGACGCCTTGACCGAAGCCGACGGCCCGGCACCCAGCTACGTCGCCCTGATGCGCGCCAATACCCGCGCCCTGACCCAGGCCGTGGACGGCCCGTAAAATCGGCCCCCTCGCCGCCAAGGAGCGTTGCAGCGGGCACCGCGCCGGGCGCGGCCGGCCCGTCAGGCTTGGTGGCGGTTGCCCGTCTGAACCGCAACGACGCTCACCTCGACCGACCCGATCCAGGTGAGTGCCATGTCCGCTGCCGCCCCGCCCCCCCCGCCGCCGATGCGTCTGTCCGGCCTGGAGCCGCTGACCCTCGGCGAAGGCACGCTGTTCGTCAACGTCGGCGAGCGCACCAACGTCACCGGCTCCAAGGCCTTCGCGCGCCTGATCCTCAACGGCGAGTACGAGCAGGCGCTGGCGGTGGCGCGCCAGCAGGTCGAAAACGGCGCCCAGATCGTCGACGTCAACATGGACGAGGCCATGCTCGACTCGCAGGCCGCCATGGTGCGCTTTCTCAACCTGATGGCCAGCGAGCCCGACATCGCCCGCGTGCCGGTGATGATCGATTCCAGCAAGTGGAGCGTGATCGAGGCCGGTCTGCGCTGCCTGCAGGGCAAGGGCATCGTCAACTCCATCAGCATGAAGGAGGGCGTGGCCGAGTTCAAGCGCCAGGCCACGCTGATCCGCCGCTACGGCGCCGCCGCCGTGGTGATGGCCTTCGACGAGCAGGGTCAGGCCGACACCTACCAGCGCAAGATCGAGATCTGCGAGCGCGCCTACCGCATCCTGGTCGACGAAGTGGGCTTTGCGCCCGAGGACATCATCTTCGACCCCAACATCTTCGCCATCGCCACCGGCATCGAAGAGCACGCAGGCTACGCGGTCGACTTCATCGAGGCCACGCGCTGGATCAAGCAGCACCTGCCGGGTGCCAAGGTGTCGGGCGGGGTGTCCAACGTCAGCTTTTCCTTCCGCGGCAACGACCCGGTGCGCGAGGCCATCCACACCGTGTTCCTCTACCACGCCATCCGCGCCGGCATGGACATGGGCATCGTCAACGCCGGCATGATCGGCGTCTACGACGAGCTGGATCCCGAGCTGCGCCAGCGCGTGGAAGACGTGGTGCTCAACCGCCGCCCCGACGCCGCCGAGCGCCTGCTGGACATCGCCGAGGCCGCCAAGGGCGCGGCCAAGGACGATTCGAAGAAGCTGGAGTGGCGCCAGGCCCCGGTGCGCGAGCGCCTGACGCACGCGCTGGTGCACGGCATCACCGACTTCATCACCGAAGACACCGAACAAGCCTACCGGCAGATCCTGCAGGATGGCGGGCGCCCGCTGCACGTCATCGAGGGCCCGCTGATGGACGGCATGAACGTGGTCGGCGACCTGTTCGGCGCCGGCAAGATGTTCCTGCCGCAGGTGGTCAAGAGCGCGCGCGTGATGAAGCAGGCCGTGGCCCACCTGCTGCCCTACATCGAGGCCGAGAAGCAGGCGCTGGCGGCCGCCGGCGGCGACGTGCGCAGCAAGGGCAAGATCGTGGTCGCCACCGTCAAGGGCGACGTGCACGACATCGGCAAGAACATCGTCACCGTGGTGCTGCAGTGCAACAACTACGAGGTCGTGAACATGGGCGTGATGGTGCCCGCGCACGAAATCCTGGCCAAGGCGCGCGAGGAAGGCGCCGACATCGTCGGTCTGTCGGGCCTGATCACGCCCAGCCTGGAGGAAATGCAGCATGTGGCCGGCGAAATGCAGAAGGACGCCTACTTCCGCGAACGCCAGATTCCGCTGCTGATCGGCGGCGCCACCACCAGCCGCGTGCACACCGCGGTCAAGATCGCGCCGCACTACGACGGCCCGGTGATCTACGTGCCCGACGCCTCGCGCAGCGTCGGCGTGGCGCAGGGCCTGCTGGGCGCAGACGTGGCGCGCTACTGGGCCGACGTGCGTGCCGACTACGAGCGCGTGCGCCAGCTGCACGCCGGCAAGAAGCAGGCGCCGCTGTGGCCGATCGAGCGGGCGCGCGCCAACAAGGCGCGCATCGACTGGGGCAACTACACCCCGCCGGTGCCCAAGTTCATCGGCCGGCGCGTGTTCCAGCACATCGAGCTGGCCGGGCTGCTGCCCTTCATCGACTGGACACCGTTCTTCCAGACCTGGGATCTGGCCGGCAAATACCCGGCCATCCTGAACGACGAGGTGGTGGGCCAGGAGGCCAGGCGCGTGTTCCAGGACGCGCAGACGATGCTGAAGAAGATCGTCGACGGCCGCTGGCTCACCGCCAACGCGGTGGTCGGCTTCTGGCCGGCCAACAGCGTGCACGACGACGACATCGAGCTGTACGCCGACGAGGCGCGGCAGCACGTGGTGCTGACCTGGCACGGCCTGCGCCAGCAGAGCGAGAAGCAGGAAGACGCCGCCGGCCAGCTGCGCCCCAGCCGCTGTCTGGCGGATTTCGTAGTCCCCCGAAATGCTATTGATTCAGTAGCTGATGGCGCTTGCCAGTCGGGCGCTGGAGGCCAAAATGCCTTCAAGGACTATTTGGGGGCCTTTGCCGTCACCGCCGGCATCGGGGTGGAAGACAAGGTGGCCGAATTCATGGCCGCGCACGACGACTACAGCGCCATCACGCTCAAGGCCCTGGCCGACCGCCTGGCCGAGGCCTGCGCCGAATGGCTGCACCACCGCGTGCGCACCGACCTCTGGGGTTACGCCGCCGACGAAGGCCTGAGCAACGAGGAGCTGATCGCCGAGCGGTACCGCGGCATCCGCCCGGCCCCGGGCTACCCGGCCTGCCCCGACCACAGCGTCAAGCGCCCGCTGTTCGAGCTGCTGCGCACGCAGGAGATCGGCATGGGGCTGACCGAGTCCTACGCCATGACACCGCCGGCCAGCGTGAGCGGCTTCTATTTCAGCCACCCGCAGAGCAGCTATTTCAACGTCGGACGCATCGACATGACGCAGGTGGCCGACATGGCGGCACGCCGCGGCATGGCGCCGGCGGCGCTGGAGCGCCTGCTGGCGCCTAACCTGGGCCTGTGAGGGCGGGGGCGCCGGTCACAACTCGAACACGTGGCCGGCGCTGAGCCAGCGGATGTCGTGCGCCACCTCGCGGCGCGGCGGACGCACCTGGTCGAACTGGGCGATCTCGCGCATGATGGTTTCGGTGTCGGCCGGCTTGGTGTGGGTGATGTAGATGGGAAAGCGGTGCCGGCGGTCGATCCGGTCCAGCTCCTCGGCCAGCGTCTCGGGCGACAGGTGCTGGGCCATCTGCGCCAGCTCGCGTTCGCGGTTGGCGAAGGCGGTTTCGATCACCAGGCTGTGCACCCTGAGCTGGTTGAGGCGCTGCCAGAAGTCCGGGTGCCCGCTGGTGTCGCCGCTGAACACCCACCAGGGCGCGTCGGTCGCCTGACGGCGCAGCGCAAAGCCCAGCGCCGGCACCGCGTGGCGCGCCGGCAGCGCCTCGATGACGCGCCCGCCCAGCTCACGCGTGTGCCCCACCTGCAGCGGATGAAACTGGATCAGCGGCAGCTCGGGCGTGGGCAGGCGCGAGAAATCCGGCCAGATGACGTCGTTGAGCACATGCGCGCGCAGCGCGGCAATGGTCTGCGGCAGCGCATGCACATGAATCGGCCGGCCGATGCGATCGCAGGCCATGGTGTCGACCATCAGCGGCAGACAGGCCACATGGTCGAGGTGCGAATGCGTCAGAAACACATGCTCGATGCGCAGCATCTCGTCGCGCGTGAGTTCGCCGACCCCGGTGCCGGCGTCGATCAGGATGTCCTGATCGACCAGGAACGACGTGGTGCGGCAGTCGCGCGCAATGGCGCCGGAGCAACCCAGCACGCGCAGTCTGATGACCAATTCGGTTGTTGTTGTCATTTGGCGTCGAACACCGTGGTCCCATCCCAATCCGGACCGGGTGGAAAACGAAGCAAGAAGACTAACCGCTCGGCATACAGCCGGTAAAGGCAATAGTTGGCATTTCGCGCCTGCAGCGCCTCGACTGCCGATCCGAACTCGGCAAAGTGTCCGGCGCGCCACAGGCTCAGGGCCTGCCGCCAGGCGGCCAGCTCCTCCTGCAACGCCACGTCGTCCTGGCCCGCCGCCGCCCGCACGGTGTGGATGCTGACCGCCTGGTGGCGACCCTTGACGCGCACCCGATCGAGTTCCTGCCAGACATGGCCAGCCGCTGCGGCGGCGTCCCGGGTGGCCTGGCTGGCCACCAGGTCGACCTCGTACACGCGCGACAGCGCCTCCAGCCGGGCCGCCAGATTCACCGCGTCGCCGATCACCGTGTAGGCGCGCCGCAGGTCGGAGCCCATGTTGCCCACCGACATCACGCCGGTGTTCAGGCCGATGCCCACCGACACCGCCGGCAGACCTCGGGCGGCGTGGTCGGCGTTGAGGTCGCGCAGGCTGGCGACAATGGCCACGGCGGCATCCACCGCGCGTCGCGCGTGGTCCGGCATGGCGACCGGCGCGCCCCAAAAGGCCATGACGCAGTCGCCGATGTATTTGTCGATCGTGCCCTGATGCGTCTGGATCACCTCGGTCAGGTGACTGAGCACTTCGCCCAGCAAGGTCTGCAAGGTCTGCGGCTCCATGGTTTCCGCCAGACTGGTGAAACCATGCAGGTCGCAGAACATTACCGTCAGTTCCTGCGAGCGCGCCGCCATGCCGTAGCGTTCGGGCTGCTGCAGCATCTGCTGCACCAGTTCGGGCGGCACGTAGGTGGCGAACTGGCGCGCCAGGGCGCGCTTGGCCCGGCCCTCGACGAAGTAGCCCAGTGCCATATCGAGCGTCAGCGCAATTAGGATCAGCGCCAGCGGTGTGGCCAGCGGCAGGGCCAGTCCGGCGCCGACGTACAGGCTGAGGTCCAGGGCCAGCAGGGCCGCCAGTAGCGCCGCGCCCAGGCCGAGCGCCCCACCCACCGACAGCAGCGGCAAGCCCAGCGCGAGCACCCCGCCCAGCAACACCAGCAGGCCGACCTCGTACCCGGCCGCGTAGTCCGGCCGCACCGCCACGCGCCCGTCCAGCATGCCGGAGATCAGGTTGGCGTGAATCTCGACCCCAGGGTACACCTCGGCCACGGGGGTGGCGCGCAGATCCATCAAGCCGGGAGCGGTAAAGCCCAGCAGCGCGTAGCGCCCCTTGAGTTCGGCCGGCGCAAGCCGCCCCTGCAGCACATCGCTGGCCGAGATGTATCGAAACGACCCGCCCTGAGGCCCGCCCGGCCCGCGGTAGGGCACCAGCACCGTTCCGCGATCATCCACCGGAAGGCGCCAACGGTGCACATCGTCACCCAGCCACAGAGCCTGGAGCGGCGCGTCCGCCTCTGGGCCGAGGCGCTCCTCACGCAGTTGCCGTGCGCCCAGGCCAAGGCGCAGCGTGGCCAACGAGAGTGAGGGATACAACGCCCCTTCGAACCCCGCCACCAGGGGTACCGCACGCACGCTGCCATCTGGGTCGGCGACAGCGTTGAAGAAACCTGCAGTCCGGGCCGCGCCGTTCAGCACGGCGATATTGCCGCCGTAACCATCCCAGTGCAGCAGCCCCCTCGGGAGGCGATCCGGCCGAATCCAGGGTTCGGGCAGCGCGCCGGTGCGGCTGCCAGCGCGGTCGCTGCTGAAGTAGTACCCCAGCGCCACCGGAGCCCGTGCCAGGCGGGCCGCCAGCAGGCGGTCGCCATCCAATGTCGGCGCGGTGCGCGCCAGCCAGTCGAGAAACGCCGGGTTGTCGCGCAGTTCCCCGCGCGCCAACCGCTCCAAGGCACCCAGTCCACCACCCGCATCGAGCTCGGCAAACACCACGTCCAACCCCAGCGCAGCCACCTGCTGACGCTCGATCAGTTCCTCGATCAACCGAGCGACCTCGGCCCGTCGCCAGGGCCACTGACCATGGCGCGCCAGACTGGGCTCGTCGACGTCGATGATGACCACGCGCTCGTCGAGCGTGCCCGGCATGGTCAGCCGCAGACGCAGGTCGTACAACACCTCGTCGAGCCGATCCAGCAGGGGCGCGCGCCACACCCCCACTGCGTGCAACGAGGCCAGCAGCACCAGCAGCGCGCTGGCCAGCATGCGCCGGCGATGTCGCTGAAACCCTTGCCAAGCCATGATTCAGGGGCATGCGCCGTCAGGAAGGCGCGCGGCATGGCCGTTTGGCCTCCGCGGTGGATGACCACTGCGATCCGGCATGCGCCTGTTCAGCGCTCGAGGAATTCCAGCCGAACTCCGCCCAACTCCATCTGGTCTCTGTCCACCAGTGTGATAGGGCCCACATCGACGGTGACGCCATTGACCCTGGCCATCTGTTGCCCTTCCACCTGAGCCAGGTCGAACCCATGTGACTTGCGAGTGATGGACGCCACGCAGATACCCGGCTTGCCGATGGTAGTGACAACCTTGGTGAGCGGCAGTTCACGTCCGGCCGCCAGGCCACTGAGCACACGCACGCGCGGCCCGACCAGTTGCTCGGCGCTGGGCGCAGGAGGCGCATCGATGCCCATGGGCAGCGACAGACCGATGGCGGTAGCGCTGTCGCTGTGGATGCCGACTGGCTCCGGAGACGGCGCGCTCGCTTCACCATCCAGGAACCGGATTTTGTACTTGCCGATCTCGATGCTGTCCTCGCTCTCCAGCACCTCACTCTTGACCGATCTGCCGTTGACATAGGTACCATTGGTGCTGCCCAGATCCTCGATGGTGACCTGGCCAGCGCCCATCTGGAGGACGGCGTGTTCCCCGCTGACGGCAAGGTTGTCAATGACCACGTCATTGTAAGGTCGACGACCAATGGTGGTGCGATCCTTGGTGAGTTGGACCTCCTTGACCACCACCCCGCCGATCGAAACGATCAACTTCGGCATGAAGACTCCCTGTTTTTTGGCCCGAACCGATGGCCGACGAGCAATTGGACCTCAGGGATCGACCCGCGGCAAGCCAACTGTTTCCTATTTCCTCAGCAATTTCGCCATCATTCCGGGCTTTCTGGGCGGTTCCTGCGCCTTGACCACGATCACCGAGACATTGTCACGACCGCCACGCCCGTTGGCCAGTTCGATCAGGTGCTGGCTCATCTCGTGCGGCGACTCTGCGCTACCGAGCACCGCAGCGATGTCGGCGTCGTGCAACATGTCGTTCAAGCCGTCCGAGCAAAGCAGCAGCACGTCCCCGGAAGCAATCCCAACCTCCTGCACGTCCAGCAGCACCGTGTCCTCGACCCCGAGGGCGCGCGTCACCAGGTTGCGGTAACCCGAAGCTGCGGCATCTGCCGGCGTGATCAGGCCGATGTCGATCTGCTCCTGCAACAGGGAATGATCGCGCGTGAGCAGCGTCAGCACACCGGCACGCCAGCGATAGGCCCGCGAATCTCCCACATGGCCGACCAACAGGGTACTGCCCAGCACAGCCCCCATCACCAGGGTGGTACCCATGCCAGCGCAGTCGTCGTTGGTGTTGGCGGCCTCGAAGATCGCCCGGTTGGCGTTGTCGACGCAGATTTCCATGGCTCGGCGCACGTCGCGCAAGGTGGCCGCGGCCGCCGCCTCGTGCAACCAGCGACCCAGTTCCTCGACGATGAGGTCGACCGCCATGGCGCTGGCCACCTCGCCGGCGTTGTAGCCCCCCATGCCATCGGCCAGCACGACGATGCCATGCTCGGCGTCGACGCGCACCGCGTCTTCGTTGTTGGCGCGCACGCGGCCAACGTCGGTCAGGGCGCTGTAGAAAAACTCCATCTCCGTGACCGGTGGCCTGGCGGATCGGGGACGAAGCATGCGCGTTGCAGCGTGTGAGGCCGCCCGCTCACGTCACGGCCGAAGCCGAAGCGCGCCGACGCTCGAGGAACTTGCCCAGCGCCAGCACCAGCAGCGCGCCCACCACGCCCATGCCGTAGTGCCACGCCCGGTCCTGCGGGATGAACGTTGCCAGGGCCGGGTCGCTCTGCGCCATGGTGCCGGCGATCCAGCCCAGCAGCATGCCGCCCAGCAGGATGATGACGGGGAAGCGGTCCATCAGTTTGAGCACCAGCTGGCTGCCCCAGACGATGATGGGAATGCTCACCAGCAGGCCGAAGATGACCAGCGCCAGCTGGTGCTGTTCGCCCGCACCCTGCGCGGCACCGGCGATGGCGATCACGTTGTCGACGCTCATCACCAGGTCGGCCACGATGACCGTCTTGACGGCGCCCCACAGCTTGTCGCTGCTCTGAATGCCGTCGTGACCGTCCTCCTCCTCGGGAGCGATCAACTTGACCCCGATCCAGATCAGCAGCAGCGCGCCCACCAGCTTGAGGAACGGGATCTGCAGCAGCGCCAGCGCGAACGCGATCAGGATGACGCGCAGCACGATGGCGCCGACCGTCCCCCAGATGATGCCCTTGGTGCGCTGGTGCGGTGGCAGGCCACGGCAGGCCAGCGCGATGACGACCGCGTTGTCGCCCCCCAGCAGGATGTCGATCATGATGATCTGGCCGACAGCCAGCCAGAAATGGGCGGTCAGGAAGTCTTCCACGGGGCGTCTTTCTTGTCGGGGCTGCGAGCGGCTTCCGAAATGATACAGCCGGACCGCCCGTATGGCGTCCGGCTGGCGGGCGGTTGCGCGTCAGCGCAACGTGGTCACAGCAGCGCCTTGAGCAGCCGCCCCATTTCCGAAGGGTTGCGCGTGATCTTGAAACCGCACTCTTCCATGATCGCCAGCTTGGCGTCGGCCGTGTCGGCGCCGCCGGAGATCAGCGCGCCCGCGTGGCCCATGCGCTTGCCCGGAGGGGCCGTGACGCCGGCAATGAAGCCGACGATCGGTTTTTTCATGTGGTCTTTGCACCAGCGCGCGGCTTCGGCCTCGTCGGGGCCGCCGATCTCGCCGATCATGATGACGGCGTCGGTGTCGGGGTCGTCGTTGAAGGCCTTCATGACGTCGATGTGCTTGATGCCGTTGATCGGGTCACCGCCAATGCCCACCGCGCTCGACTGGCCGATGCCCAGCTCGGTCAGCTGCGCCACGGCTTCGTAGGTCAGGGTGCCGGAGCGCGACACCACGCCGACGCGGCCCTTCTTGTGGATGTGGCCCGGCATGATGCCGATCTTGATCTCGTCGGGCGTGATGACGCCGGGGCAGTTGGGGCCCAGCAGCAGGGTCTTCTTGCCGCCCCTGGCCTCTTTTTCCTTCATGCGGTTGCGCACTTCGAGCATGTCCCGGATCGGAATGCCCTCGGTGATGCAGACCACGAAGTCGAGGTCGGCTTCCACCGCTTCCCAGATGGCCGCGGCGGCACCGGCTGGCGGCACGTAGATCACGCTGCAGGTGGCGCCGGTTTCACGGGCGGCGTCCTTGACGGTGGCGAAGATCGGGATGTTGAAGATGCTCTCGCCCGCCTTCTTGGGGTTGACGCCGGCGACGAAGCAGTTCTTGCCGTTGGCGTATTCCTGGCACTTTTCGGTGTGAAACTGGCCGGTCTTGCCCGTGATGCCCTGGGTGATGACCTTGGTGTGCTTGTTGATGTAGATCGACATGGCTGGTGGCTCCTCAGGCTTGGACGGCGGCAACGACCTTCTGGGCCGCTTCGGCCATGGTGTCGGCGCTGATGATGGGCAGACCGGACTCGGCCAGCATCTTCTTGCCCAGCTCTTCGTTGGTGCCCTTCATGCGCACCACCAGCGGCACCTTCAGGTCGACCGCACGGCTGGCGGTGATGACGCCGGTGGCAATGGTGTCGCACTTCATGATGCCGCCGAAGATGTTGACCAGGATGGCCTTGACCTTGGGGTTGCGCAGCATGATCTTGAAGGCCTCGGTGACCTTCTCGGGCGTGGCGCCGCCGCCCACGTCCAGGAAATTGGCCGGCTCGGCGCCGAACAGTTTGATGGTGTCCATGGTGGCCATGGCCAAGCCGGCACCGTTGACCAGGCAGCCGATGTTGCCGTCCAGGCTGATGTAGGCCAGGTCGAACTTGGAGGCTTCGATCTCGGCCGGGTCTTCCTCATCGAGGTCGCGCAGGGCGACGATCTCGGGGTGGCGGAACAGCGCGTTGCTGTCGAAGTTGAACTTGGCGTCCAGGGCGATGATGTTGCCCTTGCTGTCGCGGTTCAGCGGGTTGATCTCGACCAGCGAGGCGTCGGTGTCCATGTAGCACTGGTAGAGCTTGCGGCACACGTCCACGAACTGCGCCGCCGAGTCGGCCGGCATGCCCACGCCGCGCGCCAGTTCCTGGCCCTGCGCGTCGGTGAAGCCCACGAGCGGATCGACGAACACCTTGACGATCTTCTCGGGCGTGCTGTGCGCCACTTCCTCGATGTCCATGCCGCCCTCGCTGGAGGCGATGAAGGCCACCTTCTGGCTGGCGCGGTCGGTCACGACCGACAGGTAGTATTCCTTCTGGATGTCGGCACCGTCCTCGATGTACAGGCGGCGCACCTTCTGGCCCTCGGGGCCGGTCTGGTGGGTCTTGAGCTGCATGCCCAGGATCTGGCCAGCCAGTTCCTTGACCTGTTCGAGCGACTTGGCCACCTTGACGCCGCCGCCCTTGCCGCGACCGCCGGCGTGGATCTGGGCCTTGACGACCCACACGGGGCCGCCCAGCTTCTGCGCCGCCTCGACGGCTTCCTGAACGGTGAACGCGGGGATGCCGCGCGGCACGGGCACGCCGAACTGACGCAGGATCTCCTTGCCCTGGTACTCGTGGATCTTCATGAGGCCCCTTTGAGGATGGGTGAGTGAGTGGAAAGCCCGTCCGCCATGCCGGACGGTGCGCAAATAACACGGCCGCACCCACGCTACGACTCGAAGCAGGCGTCAGTCGAGGCCTGCGAATGTATCATGTTGCGGCGCACCAATTCTCCCACTGGGGCTTACGTCGCCTTGACGTCGGCCACTTGAAAGGACCGCCCATGGCCAAGGTTTTCATTGACGGCGAAGCCGGCACCACCGGTCTGCAGATTCGCGAGCGCCTGCAGGGCATGGCCGGCGTGGAACTGCTCAGCATCGATCCGGCGCGGCGCAAGGACCCGCAGGCCAAGCGCGACCTCATGGCGGCGGTCGATCTGGTCGTCCTGTGCCTGCACGATGACGCGGCGCGCGAGTCGGTGGCGATGATCGACGCGCTGGGCGAGCGCCGGCCGCGCATCATCGACGCCAGCACGGCGCACCGGGTGGCGCCCGGCTGGGTGTATGGGTTTCCCGAGCTGTCGGCGCAGCAACGCGCCGCCGTGCAGGCCGCCGAGCGGGTGGCCAACCCGGGCTGCTACGCCACCGGCGCCATCGCCCTGCTGCGCCCGCTGGTGGACGCCGGCCTGCTGCCGCCGGAGCATCCGGTGGCGCTGCCCTCCGTGAGCGGCTACACCGGCGGCGGGCGCCAGATGATCGAAGCCTACGAGGCCGGCAACGCCCCGCCCTACGAGCTGTACGCGCTCGGCCTGAAGCACAAGCACATCCCGGAGATCATGCGCTACGGCCGCGTCACGCGCCGCCCGATCTTCGTGCCGGCGGTGGGCAATTTCGATCAGGGCATGCTGGTGGAGTTGCCGCTGCACCTGGACCTGCTGCCCGGCCAGCCCAGCGCCGAGCAGCTGCTGCGCACCTACCGCGCCCACTACGCCGGCGCCGAGGCGGTCAGCGTGGAGGCGGCGCCCGAATCCGGCAAGCTGGATGCGGTGGCCCTCAAGGGCACCAACCAGCTGGAAATCCGCGTGTTCGCCAACCCCGAGGCCGCGCAGGCGGTGTGCGTGGCGCGACTGGACAACCTGGGCAAGGGTGCCAGCGGAGCGGCGGTGCAGAACCTGAAGCTGATGCTCGGATTGGACTGAGCCTGAAAACAGCCGCCGCACCGCCCGGCGATGCCGGCGAGCGTGCGCGCCAGCAAATGACCCTAGGAGGCTGTGGGACTTGGAAATCGCCGGCTGCAAATCGACCGCAGCGGCCCATTTTTTTCGTCTTTTTGCCCAATAGCTCGACTCTTGGGCTGCAAATCCGGCAAAAACTGGGCTCGCCGGGGCCGATTTTGGCTACGCCGCGCTTCGAGAACGCTTTCGGCGCTCCAAGCCCGACAGCCGCCTAGGATGACAGACGGTCAACCGCCGTTGCTGGGGCCTGTCGCCTGCGCCGCCGCACTCAACACGCGCCAGGCGACTTCTGCGCTGAAGCCGCGCCCCGCCAGGAAGCGCAGCTGGCGCGCACGCTCGCCGGCATCGCCGGGTGGTGCGGCGAAGCGGCGGCGCCAGACCGCCAGCGCACGGTCGAACTCGCTGCCCTGCAACTGGCGCGCCGCGTCGGCGACCACCGCCTCGGGCAAGCCCTTGGTGCGCAGCTCGTGCAGCACGCGCGCGCTGCCCAGACGGGGCGCACGACGGTGCAGCACCGATTCGGCCACCCGCGCCTCGTCGATGAAGCCCTTGGCCGCCAGCTCGTCCAGCACACGCTCGATCGCCGCGGGCGATTCATGCTCGGTCGCATGGCGCGCCAGCTTGGTCGCCAGTTCGGCGCGTGAATGTTCGCGCGCCGCCAGGTAGCGCAGCGCGCGCGCCTTCAGCGAAAGGGGCGCCCTGGCCATGGCGTCAGTTGGCGATCACCCGCGCGGCCGGCCGTGCCGGGCAACGCTGACGGGACCGGCTCAGGATGGCCTCAAACCTCATCGGCGTCGGCCAGCGCCGCCGGTCGCTGGGCCACGCCCAGCGACTCGCGGACCTTGTTTTCGATCTCGCGCGCCAGTTCGGCGTTTTCGCGCAGGAACTCGCGCGCGTTGTCGCGGCCCTGGCCGATTTTTTCGCCGTTGTAGGCGTACCAGGCGCCGCTCTTGTCGAGCACCTTGGCGGTCACGCCCATGTCGATGATCTCGCCCTCGCGCGAAATGCCCTCGCCGAACAGGATGTCGAATTCGGCCTGCTTGAAGGGCGGGCTGACCTTGTTCTTGACCACCTTGACGCGGGTTTCGTTGCCGATCGCTTCATCGCCCTTCTTGATGGTGCCGATGCGGCGGATGTCCAGGCGCACCGAGGCGTAGAACTTGAGCGCATTGCCGCCGGTGGTGGTTTCGGGGCTGCCGAACATGACGCCGATCTTCATGCGGATCTGGTTGATGAAGATCACCGTGCAGTTGGTTTTCTTGATGGTGGCCGTCAGCTTGCGCAGCGCCTGGCTCATCAGGCGTGCCTGCAGGCCGGGCAGGCTGTCGCCCATCTCGCCCTCGATTTCGGCCTTGGGCACCAGGGCCGCCACCGAGTCGACCACCACCAGATCGATGGCGCCCGAGCGCACCAGCGAATCCACGATTTCCAGCGCCTGCTCGCCGGTGTCGGGCTGGCTGATCAGCATGTCCGACAGGTTGACGCCGAGTTTTTGCGCATACTGCGTATCCAGCGCGTGCTCAGCATCGATGAAGGCGCAGGTGCCGCCCAGTTTCTGCATTTCGGCGATGACCTGCAGCGTCAGCGTGGTCTTGCCCGAGGATTCCGGCCCATAGATCTCGATCACCCGCCCGCGCGGCAGGCCGCCCACGCCCAGTGCGACGTCCAGGCCCAGCGAACCGGTGGAGACCACCTGGATGTCCTCGATCGCCTCGCCCTCGCCCAGGCGCATGATGGTGCCCTTGCCGAATTGCTTTTCGATCTGCGCCAGCGCGGCCTGCAGGGCCTTGGCTTTCTCGTTCTTGTCGGCGACGGCCATGTCCATGATTTTCTCCTTGTGTATCAAGTGCTTAACGAATCCCGGATGCCCGGCGTGGCGGCTGGCTGGATGTTTGAACAGGACTGTACATCAATCCATTCAAAGACACAAAGCTGATTTTTGGTCAGTTTGCCTTATCATTTGCGCATGTCACCCGATGCCCCTGAAGACCGCTGGCGCCAGACCCACCTGGGCCGCCTGCTGGGCCACGCCATGCGGCGTTTCGACGCCCGCGTGCTGCAGTTGATGGCCGCCAGCGAGCGCGCACCGCTGGCGCTGTCCAACCTGGCCGCGCGCGACAAGGTGGGCGCGGCCATCGTGCACGTCACGCGCCATCTGCCGCTGACCGGCGCGCGCCTGACCGAGCTGGCGGCCTGGGCCGGCATGAGCAAGCAGGCCATGGGTGACCTGGTGGACCAGTGCGTGGCCTGGGGCCTGGTCACGCGCGAGGGCGACCCGCTGGACGCCCGGGCGCGCCGCATCGCCTTCACGCCTGCCGGGCTGGACTGGCTGGCAGCGTTCCGTGACGCCGTGGCGCAGGCCGAGGCCGAGTTCCGCGCCGCCGTGGGCACCGAGGTGGCCACCGTGGTGGCGCTGGGGCTGGAGGCCTACGCCGCCTGAAGCGTGCCGCGCGCCCGGCCCTGCCGGCGCAGGGTCAACCCCAGCGCCGCAGGCGTCGGTCTCGGCCCTAGAATTTCCCTCGGCACAACCGAGAATCATGACGGCCGCCTCCGCAGCCGCCCCATAGGAGACAAGCATGCGCATCCTCATCGCCGAAGACGACCAGGTGCTGGCCGATGGCCTGATGCGCGGGTTGCGCAATTCCGGCGCCGCCGTCGACCACGTGGCCAGCGGCAGCGAAGCCGACGCCGCGCTGATGACCAACGCCGAGTTCGACCTGCTGATCCTCGATCTGGGCCTGCCCAAGATGAACGGCCTGGAAGTGCTGCGCCGCCTGCGCGCGCGCGGGCAGACGCTGCCGGTGCTGATCCTGACCGCCGCCGACGGCGTGGAAGAGCGCGTCAAGGGCCTGGACTACGGCGCCGACGACTACATGGCCAAACCGTTCGCGCTGTCCGAGCTGGAGGCGCGCGTGCGCGCGCTCACGCGCCGCGGCATGGGGGCGGCCAGCGCCATCATCCGCCACGGCCCGCTGGAATACGACCAGACCGGCCGCGTAGCCAGCATCGACGGCAAGATGATCGAGCTGTCGGCGCGCGAGCTGGGCCTGCTGGAGGTGCTGCTGCAGCGCAGCGGCCGTCTGGTGAGCAAGGAGCAGCTGGTCGAGCTGCTGTGCGAATGGGGCGAGGAAGTCAGCAACAACGCGATCGAGGTCTACATCCACCGCCTGCGCAAGAAGATCGAGAAGGGGCCGATCCGCATCGCCACCGTGCGCGGACTCGGCTACTGTCTTGAAAAGATATCAGCCTGAAAGCGCCCCAGCGCCCGCCCAGACAGCGCAAGCAGGTATAAAAACTGAAGTGTCCCGGTGAAACTGTTCCAGCGCAACCAGCGCTCGCTGTTCGGCGAGATTCTGGACTGGATGCTCACGCCCCTGCTGCTGCTGTGGCCCATCAGCCTGGCGCTGACCTGGCTGGTGGCGCAGAACCTGGCCAACAAGCCGTTCGACCGTGCGCTGGTCTACAACGTGCAGGCGCTGGCGCAGTTCATCCAGGTCGGGCCGCGCCAGCGCGCGCGCTTCTCGCTGCCGCAGCCGGCCAGCGAGCTGCTGCGCGCCGACGACGCCGACAACGTCTACTTCCAGGTGATGGGGGCGCACGGCGAGTTCCTGGCCGGCGAGCGCGAGCTGCCCGCGCCGCCCGCACCCGGCCTGAGCGAAGACGACGCCGCGCTCAGCGACATGCCGCAGCTGCGCGACGCCGAGTTCCGCGGCCTGCCGGTGCGCGTGGCCTACCTGTGGGTGCCGATTGCCGGCGCCCCGCAGCCGGCGCTGGTGCAGGTGGCCGAAACGCGCGAAAAGCGCAGCGTGCTGGCGACCGAAATCATCAAGGGCGTGATGCTGCCGCAGTTCGCCATCCTGCCGCTGGCGGTGCTGCTGGTGTGGCTGGCGCTGGTGCGCGGCATCCGCCCGCTGTCGGAGCTGGAGTCGCGCATCCGCGCGCGCCGGCCCGACGACCTGTCGCCGCTGGACGACCACGCCGTGCCGCAGGAGGTGGCGCCGCTGGTGGCTTCGGTCAACGACCTGCTGACGCGGCTGAAGGACTCCATCGCCACCCAGAAGCGCTTTCTGGCCGACGCCGCGCACCAGCTCAAGACCCCGCTGGCCGGCCTGCGCATGCAGGCCGAGCTGGCGCAGCGCGAGGGCGCCAGCGAGGAGGAGCTCAAGCAATCGCTGCAGCAGATCGGCCTCGCCAGCGTGCGCGCCACCCACACCGTCAACCAGCTGCTGGCGCTGGCGCGGGCCGAAGGCGGCAGCGCGGCGCTGGCGCACGAGCCCTGCGACCTGGCCGCGCTGACCATCGAAGTGGTGCGCCAAGCGGTGCCGACGGCGCTCGAACACGGCACCGACCTGGGCTACGAAGGCCCCGAGCCGGGCGCGCCGCACCTGGTGCGCATGGGCAACCCGGTGCTGCTCAAGGAAATGCTGCGCAACCTGGTGGAAAACGCACTGCACTACGCGCGCACCCCCGGCACCGGCGCCGCGGTGGTGACGGTGCGGCTGCGCGCCAATCCGCCGGGCGGCGGCCTGGCGCTGGAGGTCGAAGACAACGGCCCCGGCGTGCCGGCGGCCGAGCGCGAGCTGGTGTTTCAGCCCTTCTACCGCGTGCTGGGCACCAACGTCGACGGCACCGGCCTGGGCCTGCCGATCGTGCGCGAGATCGCCGAGCAGCATGGCGCCAGCGTCAGCCTGAGCGAGGCCCGCCCGGGCCAGCAGCCACCCGGCGCGCGCTTCGTGGTGCGCTTCATGGCGCCGGCGTGACGCGGCGCTGCCGGTCACGCCGTCGTCACTTGATTATTGATAGCTGCTGGTGCTTGCTGGACGGGCGGCGAGGTCGTTTTTGGCATTGATTCACAACGCGGCATCACTTACCGATGCAAAAGCGCGCAAAGATGGCGCCCAGCAGGTCGTCGGCGCTGAAGGCGCCGGTGATCTCGCCCAGCGCCTGCTGCGCCAGGCGCAGCTCCTCGGCCAGCAGGTCCAGCGCGGCGCTGCCGTCTAGCTGCGCCTGCGCGGTCTGCAGGTGCTCGTGGGCGCGCGCCAGCGCCTGCAGATGGCGCTGGCGCGCGATGAACAGGCCCTCGCCGGCGCCGCCCTGCCAGCCGACCAGCTCCAGCAGGCGGCGGCGCAGCGCGTCCAGCCCCTCGCCGGTGCGCGCCGACAGGGCGATGTCACCCGGCGCGATGGCGGCGTGCGGCGCCGCGTCGTGCTTGTTCCACAGGTGCAGCACCGGCACCCCTGCGGGCAGGCGGTCGGCCAGGCCGCGCGCGATCTGGGCTTCGGCGGCGGCGTAGTCGGGCGCGCCCTGGCGCGTCAGGTCGTGCAGCCACAGCACGGCGTCGGCCTGTTCGATGTGGCCCCAGGCGCGCTCGATGCCGATGCGTTCGACCTCGTCGCCGGCTTCGCGCAGGCCGGCGGTGTCGAGCACGTGCAGCGGCACGCCGTCGATCTGGATGGTCTGGCGCACCGCGTCGCGCGTGGTGCCGGCGATCGGCGTGACGATGGCCAGCTCGGCGCCGGCCAGCGCGTTCAGCAGGCTGCTCTTGCCGGCGTTGGGCTGGCCGGCGATCACCACCTGAATGCCTTCGCGCAGCAACGCGCCCTGGCGCGCGCGGGCCCGCACCTGGGTCAGCGTTTGCTGCAATTTTGATAGCTGCCCGGGCACATCGTGGGCGGCCAGGACGTCGATTTCTTCTTCCGGAAAATCGAGCGTGGCCTCGATCAGCAGGCGCAGCTGGATCAGCCCGTCCACCAGCTGGCGGATCTGGCGCGAGAACTCGCCCGCCAGCGAACGGCTGGCCGAGCGCGCGGCGGCGGCGGTGCTGGCGTCGATCAGGTCCATCACCGCCTCGGCCTGGGCCAGATCGAGCTTGTCGTTGAGGAAGGCGCGCTCGGTGAATTCGCCCGGCCGCGCCAGCCGCAGGTGCGGCAGCCGTGGTGCGCCGCGCACCGGATCGGGCTCGGCCGCAGCCTGCAGGCAGCGCGCCAGCAACAGCTGCAGCACCACCGGGCCGCCGTGCGCCTGCAGCTCCAGCACGTCTTCGCCGGTGTAGGAATGCGGGGCCGGAAAGAACAGCGCCAGCCCGTGGTCGATCGGGCTGCCGTCGGCCTCGGTGAACGGCCCGTAGCTGGCGTGGCGCGGCGTCAGCACGCGCCCGGTGAGCGCCTGCGCCAGCGGCCCCAGGCCGGCCCCGGACACGCGCACGATGCCCACCGCGCCGCGCCCGGGGGCGGTGGCGATGGCGACGATGGGGTCCGGCGCAGCGGCTGGCATGGCATGATTGTCCGCCACCTGCCTGCCCTTTCACCCGCCGCCGCCATGGACCGCCTCCTGATTCAGAACGTGCATGTGCCGGACCTGCGCCGCGGCACCCGGCGGGCGCACCACCAGGTGCTGGTGGAGGGCGGCGTGATCCGCGCCGTCACCGACGAGGCGCTGCCGGCCGCCGGCGCGCGCGTGCTGGACGGCGGCGGGCGCACCCTGCTGCCGGGGCTGATCGACTGCCACGCCCACGTCACCTTCTCACAGACCAACCTGGCCCTGCTGGCCGACATGCCGCAGACCACCCTGGTGCTGCGCGCGCTGCCGATCCTGCGCGGCATGCTGGGGCGCGGCTTCACCACCGTGCGCGACGCCGGCGGCGCCGACTGGGCGCTCAAGCAGGCCATCGACGACGGTCTGGATGGCAGCGTGCTCGGGCCACGCCTGTTCGTCAGCGGCCCCGCGCTCAGCCCGACCGGCGGGCACGGCGACTTCCGCCCACGCTCGGACCGGCTGCGGCCGTTGGGCTGCGGCTGCCAGCGCCTGGCCAGCACCCGCGTGGTGGACGGCGTGGACGGCGTGCGGCGGGCGGTGCGCGAGCTGCTGCAGATGGGGGCCGACCAGATCAAGATCATGTCGTCGGGCGGCGTGGCCTCGCCCACCGACCCGATCGACGCGCTGGGTTATTCGGTCGAGGAAACCCGCGCCATCGTCGACGAAGCGGCGGCACGCCACACCTACGTGCTGGCGCACGCCTACACGCCGGCGGCGATCCGGCGCGCGGTGGACTGCGGGGTGCGCAGCATCGAGCACGGCAACCTGATCGACGCGCCCACCGCCGACCGCATGGCCGAGCGCGGCGCCTGGGCCGTGCCGACCCTGATCACCTACGAGGCGCTGGCGCAGGGCGGCGTGCGGCTGGGGCTGGGGGCCGACAGCGCGGCCAAGATCGAGCGCGTGCGCGCGGCCGGGCTGCGCTCGCTGGCCATCTTCAAGGCCGCGGGCGTGAAGATGGCCCTGGGCACCGACCTGCTGGGCGGCTCCCACGGGCTGCAGAGCGAGGAGCTGCTGATCCGCGCCCAGGTGCAGTCGAACCTGGAGGTGCTGCAAAGCGCCACCCTGATCGGCGCCGAACTGCTGGGCCAGGCCGGCCAGCTGGGCGAAGTCAGCCCGGGCGCGCGGGCCGATCTGCTGCTGGTCGACGGCGACCCGCTGCAGGATCTGCGCTGCCTGACCGGCCAGGGCGAAGGCATCGCGCTGGTGATGCAGGCCGGACGCATCGTGATCGACCGCCGCAGCGGCCCGACCCGCCCGCCGACCGAAGGTCAATCAGGCCTCTGACGCCCTGTCAGCAAGCGCAGGAAGCTATTGTTTTGATAGTCGCCTGCCGCCGCCCACGGCCACCGCCGCCTTCCCGCGGCGGCGCGGGAGGCGCCACCGCAGCTCAGGCGCCGATCACTTGACGGTGGTCCAGATCGCCATCGGGCGGTCGTCGGCGCGGTGCACCGTGGTCACGCCCTTGCGCATGGCCCAGGGGCGGATCTGGTCGTGCAGCGGCAGGTAGTTGTAGTTGTCCTTGACGATCTGCAGCGCCTGATGGATCTCTTCGGTGCGCTTCTTGGCTTCCATCTCGCTCTTGATCTGCTGGATCAGGCCGTCGACCTTGGGGTCGCTCATGCGGCCGCAGTTGAAGTTGCCGGCCGCGCCGCCCTTGGTGTCGACGGTGCTGATGAGCGAGTCGAGCGAGTACAGGGCGTCGAAGGTGGCCACGCCCCAGCCCAGCAGGTAGGCGCTGACCTCGAAGCGCTGGATCTTGGCCGAGTGGATGGCCATCGGGTTGCTCTGCAGCTTGGTCTTGACGCCGATCTTGGTCCACATCGAGGTGATGGCCTGGCAGATCGCCTCGTCGTTCAGGTAGCGGTCGTTGGGGCAGTCCAGCGTCAGCTCGAAGCCGTCCGGATAGCCGGCGTCGGCCAGCAGCTTCTTGGCGGCGGCGACGTCGAACTTGGCGGCGCGCGTGGCCAGCTCCTTGGTCCAGCCGTTGACCATGGGCGCGATCATGGTGCCGGTGGGCTTGCCCAGACCGCGCATCACGTTGCGCTCGATGGCGGCGATGTCCACCGCCTGGTAGAGCGCCTGGCGCACCCGCTTGTCCTTGAGCGGGTTCTTGCCCTTGACGTTGGAGCCCAGCAGCTCGTCGCGGAACTGGTCGAAGCCGATGAAGATGGTGCGGTTTTCGGCGCCCTCGATGACGCTGATGTTGGGGTCGCGCTTGATGCGCTCGAGGTCCTGCACCGGCGGGTCGACCACCATGTCGACCTGGCCCGAAATCAGCGCCGCCGAGCGCGTGGCCGCCGCCTTGATGGGGGTGAACACGATGCTGTCGACGTTGCCCTTGGGCTTGTCCCACCAGGCGTCGTTCTTCTTCAGCGTGGTCTTGGTGTCGGGCTGCCAGGCTTCCAAGATGAAGGGGCCGGTGCCGTTGGCGTTGCGGGCGGCGAAGTTTTCTTCCTTGGCCTTGTAGTCCTGCGCCTTGGTGGCGTTGTTCTTCTCGGCCCAGGCCTTGTTCATGATGCGCGCGTCGGTCAGCTCGCGCAGCACCACCGGGCTGGGCGCCTTCAGGATCACGTCCACCGTGTGGTCGTCGACCTTCTTGACTTCCTTGACGCTCTGCACGTAGGCCGTCATGTTGGACGGCGGCGTCATGGCGCGGTTGAGCGAGAACACCACGTCGTCGGCGGTGAGGGGCGCGCCGTCATGGAACTTGACGCCCTTGCGCAATTCGAAGCGCAGCTGGGTCGGCGTGACGAAGGTCCACTTGGTGGCCAGCGACGGCTCGACCTCGTATTTTTCGGTGTAGCGCACCAGCGACTCATAGACCATCTGCTGGTAGGCCAGGGTGGTCTGGTGGTTCTGCGCGTGCGGATCGAAGGTCAGGATGTCGTTGGCGCCGGCGATGCGCAGCGCGGCGGCCTGCGCGGCCCCCGCCAGGGTCAGGGCAGCCAGCGCCACGGCGCCACGAACGAACAGGGGACGAGCCATGAAATCACCTTCCAGTGAAGTTGGAAAGTGCCCATGCTACCGAAGAATTGGCATCGAATTCGGGCTTCCCGGGGTTTCCCCGGGGGTCGGCATTGTCGACGATTACTATGAATTCAATAGCTGCTTGGGCACAACAGGCAAGCGCTGGCGATCGAATTCTTCAACGTTCCGATGCCAGTCGGGTCACCGACCCACCGCGGCCGGCGAGGCGCGCCGGCCGCGGCGGCACAGGGCTCAGAACTTGGGCAGGTTGAACTGCGGCGGCACGCCCATGCGGGTGTTGATGATCCACTGCTGGGCGATGGTCAGGATGTTGTTGGTCACCCAGTACAGCACCAGACCGGCGGGGAAGAAGAAGAACATCACGCTGAACACCAGCGGCATGATCCACATCATCCTGGCCTGCATCGGGTCGGGCGGCAGGGGGTTGAGCGCGGTCTGCAGCAGGGTGCTGAGCGTCATCACCACCGGCAGGATGAAGTACGGGTCCTTCACCGACAGGTCCTTGATCCACAGGATCCAGGGCGCGCCGCGCATTTCCACGCTGGACAGCAGCACCCAGTACAGGGCGATGAACACCGGGATCTGGATCATGATGGGCAGACAGCCGCCCATCGGGTTGACCTTTTCCTCGCGGTAGATGCGCATCATCTCCATCTGCATCTGCTGCGGGTTGTCCTTCAGGCGCTCGCGCAGCTCCTGGATGCGCGGGTTGATGGCCTTCATCTTGGCCATGCTGGCGTAGGCCTTGGCGTTGAGCCAGTAGAAGGCGATCTTCAGCAGCACCACCAGGGCCACGATGGCCCAGCCCCAGTTGCCCAGCACGCCGTGCAGCTTGTCGAGCAGCCAGTACAGCGGCTTGGCCAGGATGGTGAAGTAGCCGTAGTCCTTGACCAGCTCCAGCCCCGGGGCGATGCCTTCCAGCACCTTCTCGTCCTGCGGGCCGATGAACAGGCGCGCCTGCACCGCCTGGCTGGCGCCCGGGGCGATGGCGCCCAGCGAAGCGATCATGCCGGCGGCGTACAGACCACCATCGAGCTTGCGCGCGAAGTTGTCGTGCCCCATGCCCTGCGGCAGCAGCCAGGCGCTGGCGAAGTAATGCTGCACCATCGCCACCCAGCCGTCGGGCGACGGCGTGGCGAACTCGGCCTTGCCCTTGTCGATGTCGGCAAACTCGACCTTCTGGAACTTCTTGGCGTCGGTGTAGAAGGCCGGTCCGGTGAAGGTGGAATAAAAGCTGGTGCCGCCCGGCGCCGGGTTGCCGTCGCGCACCAGCTGCACGTACAGCTGAGGGCTGACCGGCTGGCCACCGGTGTTGACCACCTCATGCCGCACCTGGGCCACGTAGTCGCCACGCCGCAGCGTATAGGTCTTGACCAGCTTGAGGCCGCCCAGCTCGGGCGACTCGAAGCGCAGCACCAGCTCGCCCGCACCTTCGGCCAGGGTGCGCTCGCCCGTGAAGCGCATCGCCGTCTTGTGGGTGGGGAACGGCCCACCGATCAGGCCCGACTGCGCCTGGTAGGTGCGCTGGGGGCTGTCGTCCAGCAGCACGAAGGCCTGGCCCGGGTGTTCGGTCTGGTCGAACTTGAGGAACTCGCTGCGCACGATAGAGCCGCCCTCGGTGTCGAGCACCAGCTTGAGCACGTCGGTCGTGACTTCGATGCGCTCGCGCGGCGCAGCGGCGGCGGCAGCGGGTGCGGCGTCGCCGGGCGGCACACCCGCCGGTGCCACCCCCGGCACCGCGGCCGGCTGGGCGCTGGCCGCCGGCACCGCCGACGCCGGCGCGCTGGCCTGGCTGGCCGGCGTGGGCGCGCCGGGGAAGAAGGTCGCCTTGCGGCCGTTGTGCACCTGCCACTGGTCCCACAGCATGACCAGCGAGAAGGCGAAGATCACCCAGAGGATGGTGCGGCGAATGTCTTTCATGACGGCTGACGAGGCGTTGACGGGTCCGACCGCTCGCGGTCGATCAGACGGGTGAAAAAGCGCGGCGGCTGCGGCGGCACCGGATCGCAACCGCCGTCACAGCCGGGGTGGCAGCGCAGCAGCCGGCGCAGCGTCAGGTAGCTGCCCGCCAGCGCGCCATGCCGTTGCAGCGCGCCGATGGCGTAGAGCGAACAGGTCGGTTCGAAACGACAGGACGAACCCAGCCAGGGCGACAGCAGCAGGCGATAGGCCTTGACCAGCCCGATCAGCAGCGCCCGCATCAGGAGGCGCTCCGGCCCTGCGCGAACAGCTGGCACAGCTCGGCGCGCACCGCCCGCTGCAGCGCCACCGACGCGGCGCTGGGGTACTGCGCGGGGGCAAACGCCGCCCGCAGGCGCACCAGGTGCGCCCCCGCGGCCAGCGGCGGCTGCAGGCGCTCGCCCACGGCGTAGATCTGGCGACGGATCAGGTTGCGCGTGACGGCGCGGCGCGCCCAGCGCTTGGGCGCCATGGCGCCCAGCCAGGCCACGCCGGCAGGACAGAACAGCCCCGGCGCGACGGCGTCGGGCAGGCCCTGCGGCCCCGCCAGGCGATGCAGGGCAAAGTGCGCCGTGCGCGCCACCGGCCGCTGCGCCAGCAGGGCCTGGAACTGCTCACGCGTGCGCAACCGGCCAGGCGTGGCCGAACGCAGCGCAGGCGCAGCGGTGGCGTCGACGCCGCTCACCACGAGCCGTCCCAAGCCGGCAGGCTCAGACCGCCAGGCGTTTGCGGCCCTTGGCGCGGCGCGCGTTGATCACCGCGCGACCGCCGCGCGTCTTCATGCGGACTAGAAAGCCGTGGGTGCGCGCGCGGCGCGTCTTGGAAGGTTGGTACGTGCGTTTCATGACGAATCGTCCTTGGAGTAAATGGGCTTGGGGTCGTCCCGGCCCGTCGCGGCATCTTGGGCGCCCTGCGCACCCGCCAGGCGCCCGGCCGCACCACTGGTGCGGCCAGCCCCATGGCATGCCCTGCCACTGGCGCCACGCGGGGAAGGCGGGCTCGCCTGCCGCCCGGCTGGCGCGGACCCCGTGGCCCCAGCGCTCGCCCGGCCCGACCCAGGAAAACCCGTCATTATCGCAAATTCCGCCGTGCCGGCCAAGGGGAAGGTCATGGCATGCGCGCCGGCCCGCGACCCGCAGGCTTTGGCAGACGCTCTTGTGGCCGCCCCCGACATGTGGATAATTGGCGTCGACCGACCCTTTTCGGCGCTCCTGCGGCGCCACTTATCCACACCACCGGCACCCCCATGCACATCGATCAACCCCAGCGCGCCAGCGCCAGCCACGGCGCGGCCTTGTGGGACACCTGCCTGGAAACGCTGGCGCGCGAGCTGCCCGAGCAGCAGTTCAACACCTGGATCAAACCGCTGTCGGCCCAGCTGGCGGCCGACCACAGCCGCCTGACCCTCTACGTGGGCAACCGCTTCAAGCTGGACTGGGTGCGCGCCCAGTACGCCACCCGCATCGCCGCCGTGCTGGAGGCGCTGCAGGGCCACGCCGTGCAGGTTGAGTTAGCGCTTGCACCCAGGGCAGCGCCCATCAAACCGTCGTTCTCCATCCCAACATCGGAAACCACCCAGGGCGACCCGGAGCCCGCGCGGGCGCCCGAGCCCTTGCCTGCGCCGACCGGCGACCGCGACAGTGCCGGCCCGGTGCGCACCCGGCTCAATGGCGCGCTGACCTTCGACACCCTGGTGGAAGGCACGGCCAACCGCATGGCGCGGGCCGCCGCGCTGCACGTGGCCGGCGCGCCGGGCCAGCTCTACAACCCGCTGTTCATCTACGGCGGCGTCGGCCTGGGCAAGACGCATCTGATGCACGCGGTCGGCAATCGACTGTTGCAAACGCGCCCGGACGCCAAGGTTCTCTACATCCATGCGGAGCAGTTCGTGTCGGATGTGGTCAAGGCCTATCAGCGCAAGACCTTCGATCAGTTCAAGGAACGCTACCACTCGCTCGATCTGCTGCTGATCGACGACGTGCAGTTCTTCGCCAACAAGGACCGCACGCAGGAGGAGTTCTTCAACGCCTTCGAGGCGCTGCTGGCCAAGAAGAGCCACATCGTGATGACCAGCGACACCTACCCCAAGGGTCTGACCGACATCCACGAGCGCCTGGTGTCGCGCTTCGACTCCGGCCTGACGGTGGCGCTGGAGCCGCCCGAGTTGGAAATGCGCGTGGCCATCCTGATCAGCAAGGCCGCCGCCGAAGGCGCCGAGATGCCGGAAGAGGTGGCCTTCTTCGTCGCCAAGAACGTGCGCTCCAACGTGCGCGAGCTCGAAGGCGCGCTGCGCAAGATCCTGGCCTATTCGCGCTTCAACCAGAAGGACATCTCGATCGCCCTGGCCAAGGAGGCGCTGCGCGACCTGCTGTCGATCCAGAACCGCCAGATCAGCGTCGAGAACATCCAGAAGACGGTGGCCGACTACTACAAGATCAAGGTGGCCGACATGTACAGCAAGAAGCGCCCGGCCAGCATTGCCCGCCCGCGCCAGATCGCCATGTACCTGGCCAAGGAACTGACGCAAAAGAGCCTGCCCGAAATCGGCGAGCTGTTCGGCGGGCGCGACCACACCACCGTGCTGCACGCGGTGCGCAAGATCGCCGGCGAACGCCAGCAGCTGACCGAGCTGAACCAGCAGCTCCACGTGCTGGAGCAGACGCTCAAAGGTTGATGATTCCGAAGTCGAAAGGCCACGAAAACCGGCGACAATGCGGGGTTGGCTCGCGCCGGCCCCAGGGAGCGGCGATGCGCGGCGCGCCGACGGTCATGACAAGGATCAAGAGGAAGACATGATTGTTCTGAAGACCACCCAAGACAGGCTGCTGGCGGCGCTGCAATCGGTCGCCGGCATCGTCGAGCGGCGTCACACCCTGCCGGTGCTGGCCAACGTGCTGCTGCGCAAGAGCGGCGACACCCTGCAGCTGACCACCAGCGACCTCGAGATCCAGATCCGCACCGCCGCCGAACTGGGTGGCGACAGCGGCCACTTCGCCACCACGGTGGGCGCGCGCAAGCTGATCGACATCCTGCGCACCATGCCAGCCGACCAGACGGTGAGCCTGGAGAGCAGCCAGTCCAAGCTGATCCTCAAGGGCGGCAAGAGCAAGTTCACCCTGCAGACGCTGCCGGCCGAGGACTTCCCGCTGGTGCAGGAAGCGCCCAGCTTCGGCGCGTCGTTTCAGGTGCCGCAGAAGACCCTCAAGACCCTGCTCGACCAGGTGGCCTTCGCCATGGCGGTGCACGATATCCGCTACTACCTCAACGGCATTCTGTTCGTGGCCGAAGGCAAGCAGCTGTCGCTGGTGGCCACCGACGGCCACCGTCTGGCGTACGCCAGCGCCACCCTGGAGGTGGACGTGCCCAAGCAGGAGGTGATCCTGCCGCGCAAGACGGTGATCGAGCTGCAGCGCCTGCTGTCGGACGCCAGCGTGCCCGAGGGGCAGCAGGCGCCCATGATCGAGATGCAGTTTGCCGCCAACCAGGCCAAGTTCAGCTTCGGCGCCATGGAATTCGTCACCAAGCTGGTCGAGGGCAAGTTCCCCGACTACAACCGCGTGATCCCCAGGAACCACCGCAACAGCGTCACCCTGGGCCGCGCGCCGCTGCTGGCCAGCCTGCAGCGCACCGCCATCCTGACCAGCGAGAAATTCAAGGGCGTGCGCCTGAACTTTGAGCCCGGCAGTCTGCAGATCGCCTCCAACAACAGCGAGCAGGAAGAGGCGGTCGACGAAATCGACATCGATTACGACGGCGAACCGATCGAGATCGGCTTCAACGTCACCTACCTGATCGACGCCCTGGCCAACATGAACCAGCAGGAGATGGTCAGGGTCGAGCTGCAGGATGGCAACAGCTCGGCCCTCATCACCCTGCCCGACAACGCCCACTTCAAGTACGTGGTGATGCCGATGCGGATCTGAGCGCGCTCCTGATTCAGGAGCTGCCCGCGCCCGCAACCCGCCGCCCGAGGCGGGTTTTGGCTTTCAAATGAGCGAGAAACGACGATGACCGACCCCCGCCCCGACCCCGACCAGCCCGCCGCCGCCACCCCATCCGCCGGGGCCGAAGGCTACGGCGAAGGCGCGATCCAGATCCTGGAGGGGCTGGAGGCGGTGCGCAAGCGCCCCGGGATGTACATCGGCGACACCTCCGACGGCACCGGATTGCACCACCTGGTGTTCGAGGTGGTCGACAACTCGATCGACGAGGCGCTGGCCGGCCACTGCGACGACATCGTCGTCACCATCCACAGCGACGGCTCGCTGAGCGTGGTCGACAACGGCCGCGGCATCCCCACCGGCGTGAAGATGGACGACAAGCACGAGCCCAAGCGCTCGGCGGCCGAAATCGCCCTCACCGAGCTGCACGCCGGCGGCAAATTCAACCAGAACAGCTACAAGGTCTCGGGCGGCCTGCACGGCGTGGGCGTGTCCTGCGTCAACGCGCTGTCCAGCCGGCTGCACCTGGTGGTGCGGCGCGACGGCAAGAAGCACGAGATCGAGTTCAGTCGCGGCTTCGTGCAGAACCGCCTGGTCGAGACGGTGGGCGGCGTCGAGGTGTCGCCGATGCGCGTCACCGGCGACACCGACAAGCGCGGCACCGAGGTGCGCTTTCTGCCCGACACCGAGATCTTCAAGGAAAACCACGACTTCCACTACGACATCCTGGCCAAGCGCCTGCGCGAGCTGTCCTTCCTCAACCACGGCGTGCGCATCCGCCTGATCGACGAGCGCAGCGGCAAGGAAGACGACTTTTCCGGCGCCGGCGGCGTCAAGGGCTTCGTCGACTTCATCAACGGCAGCAAGAAGGTGCTGCACCCGAACGCCTTCTACGCCAGCGGTGCGCGCCCAGCCGAAAGCTACGGCGGCATCGCCGGCACCGAAATCGGTGTCGAAGTGGCCATGCAGTGGAACGACGGCTACAACGAGCAGGTGCTGTGCTTCACCAACAACATCCCGCAGCGCGACGGCGGCACCCACCTCACGGGCCTGCGCGCCGCCATGACGCGCGTGATCACCAAGTACATCGCCGACAACGAGCTGGCCAAGAAGGCCAAGGTCGATGTGAGCGGTGACGACCTGCGCGAAGGCCTGGTGTGCGTGCTCAGCGTCAAGGTGCCCGAGCCCAAGTTCAGCAGCCAGACCAAGGACAAGCTGGTGTCCAGCGAGGTGCGCGCGCCGGTCGAAGACATCGTCGGCAAGGCGCTGGCCGAATTCCTGGAAGAGCGCCCCAACGACGCCAAGATCGTCTGCGGCAAGATCGTCGAGGCCGCGCGCGCCCGCGAAGCCGCCCGCAAGGCGCGCGAAATGACGCGGCGCAAGGGCGTGCTCGACGGCTTCGGCCTGCCCGGCAAGCTGGCCGACTGCCAGGAAAAGGACCCGGCCCAGTGCGAGATCTACATCGTCGAGGGCGACAGCGCCGGCGGCAGCGCCAAGCAGGGGCGTGACCGCAAGTTCCAGGCCATCCTGCCGCTGCGCGGCAAGATCCTGAACGTCGAGCGCGCGCGCTACGAAAAACTGCTCACCAGCAACGAGATCGTCACCCTCATCACCGCCCTGGGCACCGGCATCGGCCGCAGCGCCGAAGACGGCAACGGCAACGGCGGCACCAAGAGCGGCGCCGACGACTTCAACATCGACAAGCTGCGCTACCACCGCGTCATCATCATGACCGACGCCGACGTCGACGGCGCCCACATCCGCACCCTGCTGCTCACGTTCTTTTATCGCCAGATGCCCGAACTGGTCGAGCGCGGTCACATCTACATTGCCCAGCCGCCGCTGTACAAGGTCAAGAACGGCAAGGAAGAGCTGTACCTGAAGGACGGCGCCGCGCTGGACGCCTTCCTGCTGCGCGTGGCGCTGAAGGACGCCGTGGTGCACACCGGCGGCGCCGCCCCGCGGCAGCTGAGCGGCGACACCCTCGACGAGCTGGCGCGCCGCCACCAACTGGCCGAAGCCGTGATCGAGCGTCTGTCGGCCTTCATGGACACCGAGGCGCTGCGCGCCATCGCCGCCGGCGTGACCCTGAACCTGGACACGGTGGAAGCGGCCCAGGCCTCGGCCGCCGTGCTGCAGCAGCACCTGCACGCCGAGCAGGCCAACGGCAGCGCGCCCGAAGTGTCGGGCGAATTCGACCCCCGCAGCGACAAACCGGTGCTGCGCATCAGCCGCCGCCACCACGGCAACGTCCGCCACAGCGTCATCACGCAGGACTTCGTGCACGGCGCCGACTACGCCGCCCTGGCCGAAGCGGCGCAGACCTTCCGCGACCTGCTGGGCGAAGGCGCGCGCGTGCACCGCGGCGAAGGCGAGCGCCAGCGCGAGCAGGCGGTGGCCAGCTTCCGCGAGGCCATGGCCTGGCTGATCGGCGAGGCCGAGCGCACCACCACGCGCCAGCGCTACAAGGGCCTGGGCGAAATGAACCCCGAGCAACTGTGGGAAACCACCATGGACCCGGCGGTGCGGCGCCTGCTGCGCGTGCAGATCGAAGACGCCATCGAAGCCGACCGCGTCTTCACCACCCTGATGGGCGACGAAGTCGAGCCGCGCCGCGCCTTCATCGAAACCAACGCGCTGCGGGCGCTGAACATCGACGCCTGAGGCCCCCCGACACCGGCCGGCTGGCGCCGCGCGCCATCCGGGGATCCGGGGACCCGCCTCCTGTGGCTTCGCGAAGAACAAGCGGACCAACGACAGCGGCTGCATCGGCTTGACCCATGTCCCATGGGTCATCGAAGCGCAACGAGGTCATTCGTCTTTCCAAGCGAGCCCGCTTCAGCCCGGTGCGCTGCCGCGCATCACCTCCAGCGCCAGGCAAAGGTCCTGCCAGGCCTTGGCCTTGTCGGGCAGGGCGCGCAGCAGGTAGGCCGGGTGGTAGGTGACGATCACGGGCACGCCGGCGTAGTGGTGCACGCGGCCGCGCAGGCGGCCGATGGGCTCGCTGGTCTGCAGCAGCGACTGCACGGCAAAGCGGCCCATGGCCAGAATCACCTTGGGCTGCACCAGCGCGACCTGGCGGCGCAGATAGGGTTCGCACTGGGCGATTTCGTCCGGCTGCGGGTTGCGGTTGCCGGGCGGGCGGCACTTCAGGACGTTCGCGATGTAGACCCCGCGCTTCAAGCCGTTGGGGCCTGCAGCGTCCGCTGGTTCAGCGCCGAAAGCTACTGAATTCATAGCGTCGTCGGCCAGCCGCGAGAGCCCGATGGCGGCCAGCATGGCGTCCAGCAACTGGCCGGCGGGGCCGACGAAGGGCTGGCCCTGGCGGTCCTCGGTTTCGCCCGGGGCTTCGCCCACCACCATCCAGTCGGCGCGCCGGCTGCCGGCGCCGAACACGGTTTGGGTGCGCCCGGCGCACAGGCCGCAGGCGCGGCAGGTGGCGACGGCGGCCTGCAGTTGCGGCCAGTCCATGGCCTCCACGCCTTCCGGGCGCGGGCCCAGGGCGCTGGCGGGCGCGGCGGCCGGCGCTGGCGCCGGGGCGGCCGCTTCGGCCATGCGCCGTGGGGTCATCGGGGGGGGCGCCGCGCCCCCCGCGGATTTTGCGTCAAAAAACTTGCTAGGCCGCGCCTCATCTGCGGCAGCAGCTATTGTTTCAGGAGCTTCCAGGGTGACGGGCTGGGGCGCGCGCTGCCACAGCCGGATGCCCATTTCGGCCAGCATGGCGCGCTGGCGTGCGTCCAGCGCCAGGGTCATGGAACGATCCGCGGCGACGGCGCCATCAGGCGGGCTCCAGGCGCAGGTTCATGACCACGGCGTCTTCGCGCAGGCCGTGGCCGTCGGGGTAGTAGCCCTTGCGCAGGCCGACGCGGGCAAAGCCGTGGCGCAGGTACACCTGCTGCGCGCGGGTGTTGCTGGCGCGCACTTCCAGCCACAGCCATTCGGCCTGGCGCGCGCGCGACCACAGCGCCAGCGCGTCCAGCATCACCAGCGCCCAACCCTGGCGCTGGTGGACCGGCGCCACCGTGATGTTGAGCAGGTGCACCTCGCGATGACCGAGCATGGCGACGAAGTAGCCCAGCAGCTCGTCGCCCGCCAGCAGGCACTGCGCCTGGTGGCCGGCGGCCAGGCTGTCGCGGAAGTTGCCGCGCGACCAGGGGTGGCTGTAGGCGCTTTGCTCGACCGCCAGCACGGCGTCCAGCCGCTCGGGCGTCATGGGGGCGAAATGGGCCTCCAGTGCGGCCGCGGGGGCGGGGGAAGGGGGCGACAGCAGGGTGCTCATGGGGTCTGGGCCGGGGCGCTGCGGGCGGCAGCGCGCTCGGCCGTAGTCTGCGCCACTTTGTCGCGGATGTAGAGCGGCAGCGCCTGATCGGCCGGCACCGCCCGACCGGCGGTCAGGCCGGCCGGCGCCAGCGTCAGCAGCGCCTGGGCGCCGGGCAGGGCGTGCACCTGCGGCAGCGCCCGCAGCGCGGGCGGCAGGCGCTCGCCATGAACGGCCATGGCGTTGCCGGCCAGCACCGCCCCGGGCGGCGGCGCCGGCAGCCGCTCGGGCGCGCAGACCGCCGGCTCGGCCAGGGTCTGCCAGCCGTGGTCGGCGGACCAGGCGTAGGCGGCGTGGTAGACCTCGCCCATGCGCGCGTCCAGCAGCGCCAGCACCCGGGTGGCGCCGGCCGACTGGCGCGCCGCTTCGGCCACCGCCAGCAGGGTGTCCAGCGGCAGCACCGGCAGGCCGGCACCCCAGGCCAGCCCCTGCGCCACCGCGCAGGCGGTGCGCAGCCCGGTGAACGAGCCCGGCCCGCGCCCGAACACGATGGCGTGCAGATCGCCCAGCGCCAGCCCGGCTTCGGCCAGCAGCCGCTGCACCGTGGGGATCAGCGTGACCGAGGCCTGCGCCCCGCCGGCGCCCTGGTGCGCCCAGCGGCGGCCGTCGGCGCCGCGCTGCACCGCCACCGACAGCTGCTCGGTGCTGGTGTCGAAGGCCAGCAGGTTGAAGGCCGTCTGGTTCATGAGGCTTTTACGGCTCCAGCGCTTGTCTGGCGTGCGCCAACAGCTATCGAATCAGGAGTGACCGGGCGCGCCGCCCGCACCCCGAACAGGATGCCGGCGGTCACCAGCGCCAGCCCGGCCAGCAGGTTCAGGCCCAGCGGCTCGCCCAGCAGCAGCACCGCCCCCAGCGCCGACAGCCCGGGCACCAGGGCGGTGATCATGGTCGAGCGCACCGGCCCGAACACGCGCACCATCTGCACGAAGGTGATGCCCGAAATCACCACCGAGCCGACGCCCTGGAACAGCGCCTGAAACAGCAGCTCGCCCCACGGCGCCTGCGCCAGGCGCGTGGGCAGCAGCCCGGCAGCGGCCAGCAGGGCGAACGCCGGCACGTAGACGAAGAACGCCAGCGCCGTGATGGCGATGGTGGCGCGCACCGGATCGAGCCCGAAGCGGCGCGCCAGCACGCTGTAGACCGACCAGCAGAAGGCCGCGCCCATGAAGATCAGATCGCCCTTCCACACCTGGCCGCCGTCGAACGCCGACAGCAGGCCGCTGCCGCCCACCGCCAGATCCCCCGCCACGATGCAGGCCAGACCGAGCGCGCGTGGGCGCGAGATGCGCTCGCCCAGCAGCGGCAGCGCCAGCAGCGCCGTCCACAGCGGCAGGCTGCCCGGCATCAGCACCGAGGCGTGCGCCGCCGGCGCGTAGAAGAAGCCCGCATAGCACAGGATGGCGTACACCAGCCCGCCGAACAGCCCGGTCAGCAGCGTGGGGCGCAGCGGCAGCGGCGAAAAGCCCAGCAGCGAACGCTGCCCCGGCGCGGCGCGCCGCGCCAGCAGCCAGCCCCAGGGCAGCAACACCGCACCCGCACCCAGGATGCGCAGCAGGGCGATGTCGAACGGCAGCAGGGTGTGCGCCGCCGAGGCGCGGCCGATGACGATGAAGCCGGTCCAGATCGCCACCGTGACCACGGCCGCCGCGATGCCGACCGTGCGGGGAGACAGAGACATGGCGCGAATTATCGCCCCGGCCCTGGCTCGCGTGCTGCCAGCCCCAGCGCCTGGCGCAGCAGCGCGACGCGGGGGTTCACCGCCCCGGTCCGATAGACCAGCGACACCGGCCCCCGGCCCAGGCGCGCAGGCAGCGCCAGCTGCGTCACCTGGCCCGCAAATCCGGGCTCGGACAGCAGCTCGGCCGGCACCGCACTCAGGCCCTGACCGGCCGCCACCAGGCGCAGGTTGGTGATCGGGTTGGACGACTCAATCCAGGGCGCGGGCGCCAGTTGCCCGGACTGCGCGAACACCTCGTCGACCCAGCGGCGCAGCGTCGTGCCGCGGTCCGGCAGGATCCAGCGCTCTTTGAGCAGCCCCGCCCACGCCAGGCGCGCGCGCCGCGCCAACGGGTGCCCGTGCGGTGCGATGACGGCCACCGTCGAGTCGTGCAGCTTCTCGAAGCACAAGCCGGCGCCCGCCTGGCTGATCTCGGCCGCATAGCTGGTGATCAGGGCGTCCAGCTGCCCATCCAGAAGCGCTTGCACCAGGGCCGGCACGCGCCCTTCCCGCAGTTGCAGGCGCAGCAGCGGCGCCACGGCCGACAATTGCGCCACCACGGCGGGCACGTGGGCCTGCGCGACGAACGGCGGCATGCCCAGGCGCAGCACGGCGCTGGCGGGTTGCTCCAGCGTGCTGCGGTGCAGGTGCGCCAGTTCGGCCAGCAGCAGCGTGGCGCTGTCCAGCACCAGCCGACCGTCGGCGGTGGCGGTCAAGCCGCGCGGGCCTCGCTCGAACAGCGGAAAACCGAACGCGGCCTCGACCTCGGCCAGCGCCTTGCTGAGCGATGGCTGTGTCAGGTGCATGGCCGCGGCGGCCGCGTGCAGGCTGCCACGCGCATGCACGGTCGCCAGCAGCTGCAGGTGGCGAAACCGCAGCTTGCCCAGCAGGTGGCGCCATCGGCGATCGGGATCGACAGCAGGGTCCATGGTGTTGGTCAGCAATTCTGTTTGGCTATCAATCCATAGAAATTTACCAGTTTTACGAATACCTTGAGATCCCTAGACTGACCCCATCGTCGTCAACCCCAGGAGACCCCGCCATGCAACGCAGAGCTTTTCTTGCCACCAGCGCCGCCTGTTGTCTGCCCGTCTGGACCGCCCGTGCGGCCGACAACTTCCCGGTGCGCCCGGTGCACATCGTCGTGCCCTACGCCGCCGGTGGCGGCCCCGATGTGCAGACGCGCCAGCTCGGCCCGCTGCTGGGCGAGGCGCTGGGCCAGCCGATCGTGGTCGAGAACAAGGTCGGCGCCGCCGGGGTGCTGGCGGCACAGGTCGTCGCCGCCGCCGCGCCCGACGGCTACACCGTGCTGCAGGGTGCCATCACGCATTTGCTGCAGAAGGTGCTGCAACCCAGCCTGAAATTCGACCCGCTGGCCGACTTCAGCCCGATCGGCAACATTTCCACCGGCGCCTCGGTGCTGGTGGTCGCGGCCGACGCCCCGTGGCGCACGGCACAGGAGCTGATCGCCGCGGCGCGCGCCGCGCCCGGCAAGATGAACTTCGGCTCGGGCGGCATCGGCACCACGGCGCACCTGGCCGGTGCCACCCTGGTGGCGCTGGCCAAGCTCGACGCGGTCCATGTGCCACTGCGCGGCTCGGTGGAGATTGCCGGCTCGCTGCTGCGCGGCGACACCCAGTTCGCCTTCCCGATCGCCGCCACCGCGCTGCCGCAAATCCAGGGCGGCAAGCTGCGCGCGCTGGCCATCACCAGCGCGGAACGGGCGTCAGCCCTGCCCGACGTGCCCACGCTGCACGAGTTGCTGGGCAGCAAGCTGGCGGTGCAGGAGGCCTGGTCCGGCCTGTGGGCCCCCGCCCGCACGCCGCCCGAGGTGGTGCAGCGCCTGTTCGCGGCGCTGGGCAGCACGCTCAAGACGCCCGCGGCACGCAAGATCATCGAGGCCGGTGGCGGCCAGCTGGCGGCCAGTGCCAGTCCGCAGGCCTATGCCGAATTCATCCGCGCCGAAGGCGCCAAGTGGACCGAGATCGTGCGCCTGATCGGCCTGACCCCGAACTGAGGAGCCGCACATGAGCAAACCCCTGGAAGGCGTGCGCGTGCTCGACCTGTCGCACGTCATCGCCGGGCCGCTGGCCTCGTTCTACCTGGCGCAACTGGGCGCCGAGGTGATCAAGATCGAAGCGCCGCAAGGCGGCGACGTGATGCGGGCGGCGCGCGTGCGTCCCGGCGATGGCGACACGCCGGCGGGCTTCACGGCCCTGAACGCCGGCAAGCGTTCGCTGGCCATCGACATTCGCCAGCCGCAAGGCGCCGAGCTGGTGCGCCGGCTGGCGGCCACGGCCGAGGTGTTCATCGAGAATTTTCGCCCCGGCGTGGTGGCGCACTGCGGGCTGGACTACGAGTCCATCCGCGCCGTGCGGCCCGATATCGTCTACTGCTCGATCTCGGGCTACGGCCAGCAGGGTGCGTGGGCCGGCCGCGGCGCCTACGACCACGTGATGCAGGCGCTCACCGGCATGATGCTGATGTCCGGTGCCAGCGCCGACGCGCCGCCGATCAAGGTCGGCTTTCCGGTCATCGACGTGGCGGTCGGGATGCTGGGCGCGCTGTCGGTCAGCGCCGCGCTGCACCGGCGCGCACGGACGGGCGAGGGCCAGCACATCGACGCCTCGATGCTGCAGGCCTCGATGATGCTGATGTACCCCAACGCCAGCAGCTACCTGACCGAAGGCGTCGAGCCGCAGCGCGCGGGCAACCGCGGTTACACCGGCAGCCCCACGGCCGACACCTACCGCTGCGCCGACGGCTGGCTGGCCGTGGCCGCCAACACCCCGGCGCAGTTTCGCAAGCTCACCGCCGCGCTCGGCCTGCAGGCGCTGTGCGAGGACGGCGAGCTGCTTGATCTGCGCGCCTTCAACGCGCCCGGCGGCGGCTTCGTGGTGGCGCGCGACGCCGACGGCCTGCGCGCGCGCTTCGAGGCGGCCTTTGCCCGCCAGTGCGCGCAGCCGATGGAAGAACGCCTGAACGTCGAAGGCGTGCCGGCGGCGCGGGTGCGCCGGCTAGGCGAGTTCCTGGACGAGGTGCGCGCCGGCGACAAAGCCAGCTTCGTCCCCCTGACTCTGGGCCCGGCCGAGCGCCCGGTGCACACCCCGGGCCTGGGTTTCTGCGCCCGCCCGGCCAACCGCGCCGACCGCCGCGCCGCGCCCGCCCTGGGCGCCGACGGCCAGGCCCTGCTACACGAGCTGGGCCTGGATGCAACCGAGCTGCAGGCGCTGCAGGCCAGCGGCGTGCTGCGCCTACCCGCGCAGCCGCCGGTCGCCGGCTATGCCGCCTGAAATCCCACCGCCCCCTCACGCGAGAACCCGAACCATGTGGACCTTGATCTGCCGCGTCCTGCTCGGCCTGCTCACCCTCACATTCACCGCCCTGGCGTCGGCACAGGAGGTCGGCCCGGCGCGCTTCTTCGACCTGCCCGCCATCCGCGACGAAAGCACGCTGGCCACCACGATCCGCAGCGACGCCGTGCGCGCCAGCCACGTGCGCCCGGGCCAGCGCGTGCGCGTGATCGAGCTGGAATTCACCAGCCAGCACTGGAAGGGCCTGGTGTGGAAGCACCCGGCGCGCATCTACGTGCCGGACGGCTACGCGGGCGGCGGCAACGCCGGCATCATCGGCACCGAGCGCCAGTTCTTCGACCGGCCCGATTGGCCGCGCCGACGCATCCCCGGCACCGAGCTGGACACCGAAGCTGAATACGGAGAGGCCACGGCGCTGGACCTGGGGCTGCCGATCATGCTGTTTGCCAACCCGGCCGAGGACTACTGGGGCCTGGGCGAATCCGACCTGGCCGGCTACACCCTGCGGCAGGCGCTCAAGACCGGCGACCTGAGCTGGAACGGCTACCACCCGATCACCGTGGCCTATCTGCGCGCCATCACCCTGCTGCATGCGCTGCCCGGCGTGGCCAGCCAGCGGGCGGTGCTGATGGGCTGCTCCAAGCGCGGCCAGGCGGTGGGCATCGCCACCGGGGTCGATCCCGAGCGCGTGGCCGGCGTCATGGCGGCCTGCCATTTCGGCGGCAACACGCTGTACTACATCGCGCGCAAGTTCGCCGAGTTCGGCGCCGGCGTGGGTGGGCCCGACCAGGTGCGCCAGGGCCCGGGCTTTCAGCCCGCCGACGAGGTGCTGCGCGCCATCAACAACCCCATCGGCTTGCAGATGCTGGTGCACTACGACCCTTACATGTGGCGCCACCGCATCCGCGCTCCTTTTCTGGTCGCCCTGGGCACCAATGACGAGTTCTTCGCCCTGGGCACGCCCAACAGCATGCTCGGCGAAATGAAGGGCGACCGGGCGTTCCTGGCCATCGACAACCTGCGCCACAGCTGGGTGTCGACCAAGCATCTGGCGGCCTGGCGCATGTGGCTGGCGCACAGCTTCCTGGGACGCCCCATCCCGGGCATCTCGGCGCGCGCCCACGTCGATGGCGCGGAGCTGGCGGTGCAGGCGCGCGTCGAAGCCGCCACCGACCCCATCAAGGTACGGCTTTTCCACGCCTACAACCCGCTGCAGACCGATTGGCGCCGGGCGCACTGGAGCGCGATCGAGCTGCCGCTGGTCGATGGCGCCTATGCGGCCCGCCTGCCGCGGCGCGAAGGCCAGCGCCTGGCCTGGTACGTCGAGGTGGAAGATCGGGGTGCGGGCAGCACGGGCTACTTCAGCTCACTGGTGCAGATCGCCGATTGACCGGCCAGATGAACCGCCCGGAGCACGGCAGCAAGTCTAGTTGTAGTTTCTCACCACGTTGTTCCCCTCGAAGCCGAGGCGAGTGATGGGCGGCTTGCCGGAGGTAGCCGAGTGCGGCCGATGGAAGTTGTAGTGGTACATCCAAGGGGCCAACTCGCGGGCACGATGCTCTGAGCTGGGGTAGATGAACGCGTAGGCCCACTCGCGCAGCAAAGTCTGGATGAAGCGCTCGGCCTTGCCGTTGGTGCGTGGCGTGTACGGGCGCGTGCGGATGTGGCGGATGCCCAGGCGGCGCAGCAACCTGGCAAATCGGCGCGAGTTGTAGGCCGAACCGTTGTCTGTCATCACCTGCTCGACCCTCACGCCCAGGCGCAAATCGGCGCGAGTTGTAGGCCGAACCGTTGTCTGTCATCACCTGCTCGACCCTCACGCCCAGGCTCTTGTAGTAGCGCAGCGCCGCCAGCACGAAGGCGCAAGCACTCCTGGCCGTTTCATCGG
>WBZM01000130.1_pt1 | contig 120938 bp, 118 predicted proteins | sample 5204271 | NCBI WGS metagenome assembly WBZM01 (sample SAMN12344346, study PRJNA552823) | activated sludge metagenome | biome: Activated sludge suspended growth; feature: Nitrification reactor; material: Wastewater; isolation source: activated sludge from nitrification reactor of wastewater... | reverse complement strand
GTTGCCTCGATCCCGGTCGGCTTCAGCGCGACCGTCACCCGGGACATGAAGGGGACCGAGCTAACCGACATGGCCGAGCTCAGGCAGGCCGGCGCGGTCGCCTTCACCGATGACGGACTGCCGATTGCCAGCCCCCGGATTCTGCGTCGGGCTCTTCAGTACCAGGCAATGACCGGCGGCCGGATCGCCCTCCACGAAGAGGATCCGGAACTCTCCGGCAAGGGCGTAATGAACGAAGGGGTCGTCTCCTCGGAACTGGGCCTGAGGGGTGTTCCCTCGATCTCCGAATCGACCATGATCGGCCGGGACGCCGCGATCGCCGGTTACGAAGGCGGGGCGATCCAGATCCAGCATCTCTCCGCGGTCGAATCGATCGAACAGATCCGTCGGGCCAAGGCCGACGGCGTGGACATCACCTGCGAGGTCACCCCGCATCACCTCTGTTTGACCGATGAGGCGGTGCGTGACCTCGACGCCTCGAAGCACAAGATGAACCCGCCGCTACGGACCGAGACCGACCGGCAGGCGCTGATCGAGGCGCTGGTCGACGGCACGATCGACTGCATCGCGACCGATCACGCACCCCATGCGATTCACGAGAAGGAGGTGCCGTATGAGGCCGCCAACATGGGCGTGACCGGCCTCGAGACGGCCTTTTCCTCGATCTACACGGAACTGGTGCTGCCCGGTCGGATCAGCCTTGAGTTACTGGTCGAAAAGCTCGGCTGCGGCGGTGCGCCCTTCGACATCGAACCGTTCAGTCTGGCCGAGGGGAGCCGGGCCAACCTGTGCCTCGTCGACCTCGAGGCCGAATGGGTGGTCGGCGAAGACGGCTACGAAAGCCGCTCGGTCAACTCCTGGTGCGCCGGCGAGAAGCTGCGCGGCAGGGTGCTCGTGACTCTGGCCGACGGGCAGGTCGCCTTCCGGCTTAGATCCTTCAGTCTGGGCGTGGCATGAGCGAAGCAACAGCCGGATATGTACTGCTGGAAGACGGCAGCCGTTTTGACGGGATCCTCTGCGGCGCAACCGAAGGCGGGGTGGGGGAAGTCGTCTTCAACACGGCGATGACCGGCTACCAGGAGGCGGTTACCGACCCTTCCTACGCCGGCCAGATCATCACCTTCACCTACACGATGATCGGCAACTACGGGGTATCGGCCGGGGCGATGGAATCGGGCGCAGCCCACGCTCGCGGGGTGATCATGCGGGACGCCAGAAACAACTCGGACGCGGCCAGCGCCGAAGGCGGCTGGCTCGACTGGCTCGAGGCCAACGGCGTCTGGGCGATCACCGGGGTGAACACCCGGGCGCTGGTCCGCCACATCCGCGACAAGGGCGCGATGCGCGGCGGCATATTCCCGGCGAGCCTTTCCACCGGAGATGCGATGGCCCGGATCGAGGCCGAACCGACCATGGCCGGCTCCGACTTCGCCTCGCAGGTCAGTCCCGAAGCACCGATCGAACATGACGGCAGCGGCCCTCACGTGGTCGCCCTGGACACCGGCATCAAGGCTTCGATCGTCAACCAGTTCCTCGAAAGGGACTGCCGGGTCACACTGCTGCCCTGCCTCACCCCCGCCGAAGAGGTGATGGCCCGGGAACCCGACCTGCTCTTCCTCGCCAACGGACCGGGCGACCCGGCCGCGGTATCGGCCGTGACCGAAACGGTGCGGGAACTGATCGGAACCAGGCCGATGGTCGGCATCTGCCTCGGCCACCAACTGCTCAGCCGGGCGGTCGGCCTCGAAACCTTCAAGCTGCCCTTCGGCCACCGCGGATCAAACCATCCGGTCAAGGACCTCGAGACCGGGGTGATCGAGATCACTTCCCAGAACCACGGTTTCGCGGTGGTCGGGCCCGATGGCAAGGGCACGATCGAAAACGACGAACCGGTGCGCTGGCAGACCGGTCACGGCGAGGCGGTGCTTTCACACATCAACCTCTACGACCGCACGGTCGAGGGGCTGCGACTCCCGGACGCGAAGGCGATGACCGTCCAGCATCACCCCGAGGCCGGGCCGGGGCCGCGCGATGCCCGCCACCTCTTCGACCGTTTCCTCGACCTGGCAAAGGAAGGCTGAACCGCGATGCCGAAGCGTGAAGACATCAAGCGGATCATGGTGGTCGGTTCCGGACCGGTCGTGATCGGACAGGCTGCCGAGTTCGACTACTCCGGGGTCCAGGCATGCAAGGTGCTGCTTGAAGAGGGTTACGAGGTGGTGCTGGTCAACTCGAATCCGGCCACGATCATGACCGACCCCGAGTTCGCGACCCGCACCTATGTCGAACCGCTCCTGCCCGGCCCGGTCGCGGCGATCATCGAGAAGGAACGGCCGGACGCGCTGCTGCCCACCCTCGGCGGCCAGACCGCGCTGAACCTCGCCATGGACCTCTCTGCCGACGGCACCCTGGAGAAGTTCGGGGTCGAGCTGATCGGGGCCAACCGCGACGCGATCATCCGCGGCGAGGACCGCGAGGTCTTCCGCCAGGTGATGACCGAAGCCGGAATCCGGATTCCCTGGTCGATCACCGTCGAGTCGGTCGAGCAGGCCCTGAAGGAACTCGACGAGGGTGACGCGTCGCTGCCGGCGATCATCCGGCCGGCCTTCACCATGGGCGGCCAGGGCGGGGGAATCGCCGAGACCCGTGACGAGCTGATCGAAGTCGTTTCGAAGGGCATCGCCGCCAGCCCGATCGGCCAGGTGCTGGTCGAGGAGTCGGTGATCGGCTGGGGCGAGTTCGAACTCGAGGTGATGCGCGACCGCAACGACAACGTGGTGATCATCTGCTCGATCGAGAACGTCGACCCTATGGGGGTCCACACCGGCGATTCGATCACCGTCGCTCCGGCCCAGTCGCTGACCGACCCGGTCTACCAGTCGCTGCGGGACATCGCGATCGCCGTGATTCGCGAGGTCGGGGTCGAGACCGGTGGCTCCAACGTCCAGTTCGCGGTCAACCCGGCCGACGGCGAAATCGTGGTGATCGAGATGAACCCGCGGGTGTCGCGCTCGTCGGCTTTGGCCTCGAAGGCAACCGGCTTCCCGATCGCCAAGATGGCGGCCAAGCTGGCGGTCGGCTACGCGCTCGAGGAGATCCCGAACGACATCACCCGGGCGACCCCGGCCTCATTCGAGCCGACCATCGATTACGTGGTGACCAAGATCCCGCGCTTCGCCTTCGAGAAGTTCCCCGGAGCCGACGAGAAGCTCTCGACCTACATGCAGAGCGTCGGCGAGGTCATGTCGATCGGGAGGACCTTCCGCGAATCCTTCGCCAAGGCGCTGGCTTCCCGCGAGCTCGATTCCCGGCCCGAAGTGCCGGAGAGCGACAACGGGCTGCTGAACGCGATCGCCACCCCGACCCCGGGCCGGATCGACCTGGTCCTCGCCGCCTTCGAGCGCGGGCTGACCGTCGAGCAGGTTCACGAACAGGCGAAGATCGACCCCTGGTTCCTGCGCGAACTGGAACTGCTGGCCACCGACGGCGACGGCACCGGCGGCCTCGAGCGGATCTACAACTCGGTCGACACCTGCGCGGCCGAGTTCGAGGCGGCGACCCCGTACTACTACTCGTCGCATGAGCCGGAAGGGTCACCCTCCGAGATTCGCCGGGGTGAGAAGGAATCTGTGGTGATCCTCGGGGCCGGCCCGAACCGGATCGGCCAGGGGATCGAGTTCGACTACTGCTGCGTCCACGCCGCGATGACCGCCCGCGAGTGCGGACGCGACGCGGTGATGGTCAACTGCAATCCGGAAACGGTCTCGACCGATTACGACACTTCGGACCGGCTCTACTTCGAGCCGCTGACGCTCGAACACGTGCTGGCGGTCTGCGAGAAGGAACAGCCGGAAGGGGTGATCGTGATGTTCGGCGGCCAGACGCCGCTGAAGCTGGCCGAGGGTCTCAAGGAAGCCGGCATCAACCTGCTCGGCACCCCGGTCGAGGCGATCGACGCGGCCGAGGACCGCGGCAAGTTCGGTGCCCTGATCGACCGGCTCGGAATCAAGCCGCCGCCCTACGGCACGGCGCTGTCGGCGGCGGAGGCTGAAGAAATCGCGGCCGGGATCGGCTACCCGCTGCTGGTCCGTCCCTCCTTCGTGCTGGGTGGCCGGGCGATGGAGATCTGCTACTCGACCGGGGACCTGAAGGCCTATCTCGACCGGCATGTCAAGGCCTCGCCGGAACATCCGCTGCTGCTCGACCGCTTCCTCGAGAACGCGATCGAGGTCGACGTGGACGCACTCTGCGATGGCGAGGAGGTCTTCGTGGCCGGGATCATGCAGCACGTCGAAGAGGCCGGAGTCCATTCCGGCGACTCGGCCTGCGTGCTGCCGCCGATGAGCATCGGCCAGGAGATGATCGACGAGATCAAGCAGGCGACCACGGCGATCGCGCTCGAACTGGGAGTGATCGGCCTGATCAACATCCAGTACGCGCTGGCCGGCGGCGAGCTTTACGTGATCGAGGCCAATCCCCGGGCCTCGCGGACCGTGCCATTCGTTTCGAAGGCGATCGGGATTCCCCTGGCCAAGGTCGCGACCCGGATCATGCTCGGCCAGAAGCTGGCCGACCAGGACCTGCCCGAATTCACCGGTGATCATGTCTCGGTCAAGGAGGCGGTGCTGCCGTTTTCCCGCTTCCAGGGTGCCGATTCGGTGCTCGGTCCGGAGATGAAGTCAACCGGTGAGGTGATCGGGATCGGCCCCGACTTCCCGACCGCCTTCGGCAAGGCCCAGGCGGCGGCCGGGGTATCCCTTCCGGAATCCGGGGCCGTGTTCATCTCGGTCACCGACACCGACAAGGCTGCCGCCACCCAGCTCGCCGCCCAGCTTCACGACCTTGGTTTCGAGATTCTCGCCACGACCGGCACCGCCCAGGCGATCTCGCGCATGGGAACCCCGGTCAGGGCGATCAACAAGATCGCCGAGGGCTCCCCGCATGTGGTCGACATGATCGAGGAGCAGCACTGCGACCTGGTGATCAACACGCCGACCGGTTCCGGGGCCCGGGCCGACGGTTACGAGATCCGCTCGGCCGCGATCCGGCACGGCATTCCTTCGGTGACCACACTGACCGGGGCCTCGGCTGCGGTCCGGGCGATGGCCGCCCGGGCCAATGGTTCCGGGGAGGTCAAGTCACTTCAGGAGCTTCATGCCCGCTGACCCGGCCGCCACGCCTGACCGGGTTCAGGCGCCGTTCGGACGGCGACTCTGCGAAGTCGCTGAAACGAGGCCCTCGGGCGGCTACCGGATCTTCACGCTGATCGACCCCGAAGGCCCGGCCCCGGCCCCGGGCCAGTTCTTCATGCTGGCCGCCGCGCCCGACTGGGCGAGGGAGGGCGGCCGTCCGTACCTGCCGCGGGCGATCTCCCATGCCCGGTTCACACGGCACCCCGGCTCCGGGCAGCGACTTGACTTCCTGATCGACGAGGTCGGCCCGGGAACTTCGAGGCTCGCGGAGATGAAGCCGGGAGATCAATGCTGGGTGGCCGGGCCGTTCGGTGGCCGCTTCAGCCTGCCTCGCAAGCTCAATCCGCAGGCCGCCGGGGCGATCCTGGTCGGCGGCGGGATCGGCATCGCGCCGATGGCGGTGCTGCGCCGTGAACTCGTCGACCGCGGGATTCCCTCCCGCAGCCTGCTCGGATTCCGTGATCAGGCGCATTCCGGCGGGGTGGAAGAACTCTTCGGCTGCGAGGAGACGAGGCTCGCCTTCGAGGACGGCAGCTCCGGCCACAAGGGTTACGTGACCGACCTGCTGCTCCAGCTGCTCGAAGGTGACGATTCCGCCTCGGCCGCCGTCTACTCCTGCGGACCGCCGGCGATGCTGGAGGCCGTTCGCCGGATCTGCCTTGAGCGGGAGGTCCCGGTCGAGCTCGCCCTCGAATCGCCGATGGCCTGCGGGTACGGAGCCTGCTTCGGCTGCGCCGTGCCAAAGGCGGACGGCGGCTACCTGAGACTCTGCATCGACGGCCCGGTCGTCCGTGGCGACGAGATCGCCACCGCGATGGCAGGAGAGCCGGCCGTTGACTGAATCGGCAAAAGCGGCAGAACCGCTCCCGGTCATGGATCTCTCCACCGGGATCTGCGGAATTCCCCTCAGCGGTCCCGTGCTGAACGGTTCGGGGACCTTCGATGCGCTGGCCGCCCGCCGGGTCTTCGGCGACGCGCTGATCGAGGACTTCCCCTTCGACTGTTACGTCTCGAAGACGATCACCATGAACCCGCGTCCCGGCAACCCGCCCTACCGGCTCTGGGAGACCCCGTCGGGGATGATCAACTCGATCGGACTGCCCGGCCCGGGCCTGGACGGATTCCTCGAAAACGACCTAGGGGCCCTGGCCGAAATCGGGGTGCCCCTGATCGTTTCGGTCATGGCCGACAGCGCCGAAGACTTCGCCACCCTCGTCGAGCGGGTCGCGGCCAGGGATGAGGTGGCCGGGATCGAACTCAATGTTTCCTGCCCCAACGTCCACTCCGGACTGATCGTCGGCGAGCAGCCCGCCGAGACCGAGGCCCTGATGAAGGCGCTGCGGCCGCTGACCGGCAAGCCGCTGATCGTCAAGTTGACGCCCAACGTGGCCAACCCTCAAGAGGTGGCTGTTGCGGCCGAGGCCGGGGGAGCCGACTCGGTCTCGATGATCAACACGATCAAGGCGGCCGCGATCGACCCGGCTTCCAGCCGAACCTGGCTTGGCGCCGGAGCCGGCGGACTCTCGGGGCCGGCGGTCAGGCCGATCGCCCTGGCCCAGGTGCGGGCGGTTTCATCAGCGGTCGGAATCCCGGTGATCGGCATGGGCGGCATCAGTGACGCCGAGTCGGCACTCGAGTTCATCCTGGCCGGCGCCGAGGTGATTGCGGTCGGTACCGAGAACTTCCGCAACCCCCGGGCCGGGGCGGCCGTGACCGAGGGTCTTCCGCTTGCTCTCCGGCGCCGCGGGTTCGGCAGCCTGGCCGAGGCCCGGGCGGCCACGATCGGCTGAGCCGGCTCTTACCGAACGGGCGCCCGCCGGACATGCCCGGCCGGTGACCGGTTCCGCCTCGCCCTCAACCTCGAGTCGAGGTTGAGATGGATTTGCCCGAAATCGGCACTTTTCGGGGGTTTTCGGCCTCCAAACTTCTCGCCAGTGGCTATACTCGCCGCCTTCCATGGCCCCGACCTCGAAGACCGTATCCAGCCCGCCGGAAGCCCCGGAAAGGTCCCTCGACCAGAGGATGGACGCACTCAAGAGGGCCAACAATATTCGCACCGCCAGGGCCCAGCTGAAGCGGGACCTCAAGGCCGGTCGCACCACGATCACCGAGGTTCTCGACGAGCCGCCGGAATACCTCCTGACCGCCAAGGTCTTCGACATGCTGCTCGCCGTTCCGAAGTACGGCAGGGTCAAGACCAACCGGATCCTCAAGCAGTGCAAGGTCAGTCCCGCCAAGACCATCGGCGGACTCAGCGCCCGCCAGCGCCAGGAACTCGTAAGCCTCCTCCAGCGTTAACCCGGGCAAGCACCAGCCTCAACCCAGGCAGGCACCAGCCTCAACCCGGGTAAGCACCAGCTCAAACCCGGGCAGGCAGCAAGACAGAACCCGCGGCAAGCAGGGCTCTCCCGAGATCCGGTTTTCCGCCAAATACCGCACCCAACTCCGATCTCGCCCGTTCCCCACTCATGATCCGTGAAGGGTGCCGCAGGTTTGCGCCCACAGAGGTAACAAACCTGCTGTACCGACCAAAGACGAGGCCGAATACCCAACCCTGGAGGCGGCAAGCAGCTGCGGGCCACCTGAATTCCCCCGTCACTTGCCCTGTTCCACCCGGGTGGGTCGGATAACCGGTACCTGGGCCGGAAAACCGACCCACGAGTCTTCCGAACCGGACCGGGCGTTGGGGTGGGTCGGGTTTCCGGGGCTGGTGACGGAAATCCGCCCCAGCGGCATCGAGGCACGGTCCGGGTTGATCGAGATCTGGGTTGGGGGCGGTATTTGGCAGAAAGTGGGATCTCGCGAAAGACAGGCTGGGGTTGCGTTGGCTTCCGGAGTGGCGGGTAGGCTGGTCGGTCCTATGTCTGGTCCATCTCCGTCGAAGGTCTTCGTGATCACCGGTCCGTCCGGGGTGGGGAAGGGCAGCCTGATTTCGCTGCTGCGACACCGGATTCCGGAGCTTGAATTGAGCACTTCGGCCACCACCCGATCACCACGAACCGGCGAACAGCAGGGAGTCGATTATCACTTCCTCGATCAGGACGAGTTCCTCGAAAAGGTCGCTGCCGGAGAGTTCCTCGAGCACGCCGCATACAGCGGCAACCATTACGGGACACTGCGCTCCGAGGTCGAGGGCAGGGTGGCGGCCGGACATCCGGTGGTGCTCGAAATCGAGGTTCAGGGTGCCCGCCAGGTAGCGGAATCGATGCCGGAGGCGACGCAGATCTTCATCGCGCCCCCGGAACTCGCCGCCCTGAAGCAACGGCTGGAGGGGAGGGGGACCGATTCACCGGAGGCGATCGGTCGCCGGCTCGAGGTTGCGGAGGAGGAGCTCGCGGCCCGTGACGAGTTCCATCACGTGGTGGTCAACGATGAACTCGAGGCTGCGCTCGACGAGCTCGAAGCCATAGTTCGTGGCAAGCTGTCACAATCAGATCAATGATCAAGCCTCGCGTCGACCATCTTCTCCAGCATTCGGACTCGCATTATGCGGCCGTGGTTCTGGCTGCCCGCCGGGCGCGCCAGATCAACAGTTACTACCAGAGCCTCAACGAAGGCGGCTACGGCGATTACCCGCCGCCCATGGTTCCGGCCGAGCCGGGCAAGGGTGCGTTGACTCTCGCTCTGGAAGAGGTCGCCACCGGCAAACTCAAGTACGAGTACCGCTCGTAGGCTGCGACCCGGGCCCAAGCCCGCTGAAGAGGTAACCGATATGGCGAAGATCCTGCTTGGTGTAAGCGGCGGGATCGCGGCCTACAAGGCAGTCGAGTTCGTGCGCCTGGCGACCGGAGCCGGGCACTCGGTGCGGGTGTTGATGACCTCGGCCGCCCGCAAGTTCGTCGGCCCGGACACCTTCGAGGGAATCCTCGGTGCGCCGGTCCTCACCTCCGAATTTGAACGGGACCCGATGCGGGGCACGTTTCCCGGCGAGGAGTTGCCGGAACACGATCCGATCGGCCATCTCGCGGTGGCCGAGTCGGCAGATGTCTACCTGGTCGCCCCGGCGTCGGCCAACACGATCGCCAAACTGGCGACCGGCCAGGCCGACTCGATCCTGACCACCGCCTTCCTCGCCTTCGAGGGTCCGCGGCTGGTCGCCCCGGCGATGAACGAGCGGATGTATCTCTCGGGAGCCACCCAGGGGAACCTTTCCCGGCTGCGGCAGATGGGGGTGGAGGTAATCGATCCCGGGGTCGGCCGCCTCGCTTCGAAGGGCGAAGCCGGGGTCGGCCGCCTGCCCGAGCCAACCGAGCTGCTGGAACGGGTCGAGGCCGCCCTCGACGAGGAGAAGTCGGCGGACCTCGAGGGTCTGCGGGTGCTGGTCACGGCCGGGGGCACCCGCGAGGGGATCGATCCGGTCCGCTACATCGGCAACCGCTCCTCCGGCCGGATGGGGCTTGCCCTGGCCGAGCGGGCCCGCAAGCGCGGGGCGGAGGTGACCGTGATCTGCGCCAACGTGAACCTGCCGGCCCCGGCGGGAGTGAGAAGGGTGGATGTCGAATCGACGGTCGACCTCGCCCGGGCATGTCGCGAACAGTTCCCGGCCCATGACCTGCTGCTGATGGCGGCGGCGCCGGCGGACTTCACCGTGGCCGATACCTCGAACGAAAAGCTGTCCCGGACCGGGGGCGAGTTCACCCTGACCCTGGTTCCGACCGAGGACATTCTCGCCGGCCTCGCCGCGAACCGGATCGATGGTCAGACCGTGGTCGGTTTCGCCGCGCAGCATGGTGGCGACGCGATTGGCCGGGCCCGGCAGAAGCTGGAGCGAAAAGGGGCGGACATGATCGTCCTCAATGACGTATCCGACCGGACGATCGGCTTCGACTCGGACGAGAACGCGGTGACGCTGGTCACCGGGTCCGGCGAGCGGGAGATCCCCAAGGCACCGAAGACCGAGATCGCCGACCGCATCCTCGACCGTGCGGTCGAACTCCGCGCCGGCTGATGCGGGCACTGGTTCAGCGGGTTACCCGGGCCTCGGTCGCGGTCGAAGGCGAGATCGTCTCGGAGATCGGCCCGGGGATGCTCGTTCTGCTGGGAGTGAAAAAGGGCGACACCGAAGCCGAGGCCGAAAAGGTCGCGGCCAAACTGCTCAAACTCCGGGTCTTCGAAGACGGCGAAGGCCGCATGAACGAACCGCCCGGCGAACGCGAGATTCTCTGCATTAGCCAGTTCACCCTCTACGGCGACACCCGCAAGGGCAACCGCCCGAGCTGGATTGAAGCCGCGGGCGGGGAGGAAGCCGAACCGCTTTACGACCTCGTCTGCGAAAAGCTCGACGCGAAGAAGGGCATCTTCGGTGCCGACATGAAGGTCGAACTCGTGAACGACGGCCCGGTCACCCTTCTGGTCGAAACCTGACCCGGAGAACACCGCGAGATCCGAGTTTTTCGTCACTGTGACGAAAAAGTCGGAGCCCGCTGTTCCTGGTTGCTGCCCGACTTGATATTCGGGCTATACTTGTTGGTGCTTTTCCCCTCTAGCTGTGTCGAAAAGTGGGCCTCGCCCGCTTTTTTTTGGTCCTGAACCCGGAAATACAGACTTGAATCCCACCCCCGAAGACATCGAGAAAAGGCTCGAAGCGATCGATCCCGAGATCGAGTTTCTGGCGCTGGAAAGCGCCGGAGGTGACGCCCTGCGCCTTTTCATCGATCGGCCGGGCGGGGTGACCCTGGACATCTGCCAGCAGGTGACCTCCGGACTTCAGGACGTCCTGGTCGACCACTCGCTCGAGGTTTCCTCACCGGGCCCCGAACGGCCACTGACCAAGCCAGGCCATTTCGACCGTTTCTCGGGTCGCCGGGCGAAGGTGGTCACCGTCGAGCCGCTCGACGGACGGAGAAACTTCACCGGGACCATCGCCAGTGCCGGGGAAAGCGGAGTCGTCATCGAATCCGACGGCCAGAATTTCGATATTCCTTACGCGAGCATTGAGCGCTCGCACCTCGTGCCAGAAATCCCACAAGGAGCAGCCAAGTGACCCAAGAGATCGTCGACGCAGTTCGAGCCCTCGAACAGGAAAAGGGAATCGCCGCCGACACCCTGATGGACGCGCTTGCCGACGCCCTGCTCTCCGCCTACCGCAAGAGCCCGGGTTCGGCCAAGTACGCCGAGGTTGATCTCGATCACGAGACCGGAGACTTCCGGGTCTTCGAGCTGATCCTGCCTGCCGAGCTCGAAGAGAAGCTGCTCGAAGAAGCCGCCGCCGAGCAGGAGCGCACGATCAATCCGGAGACCGGCGAGTACAACGAGCCGGAAGAGCCCGAACTCGACCCGGAGATGCTGGATCCCTACCGCGACCAGATCGAACGCAATGACGTCACCCCGGACGACTTCGGCCGGATCGCCGCCCAGACCGCCAAGCAGGTGATCTACCAGCGGATCCGCGAAGCCGAGCGCCAGATGATGTACGAGGAGTACCGCGACCGGGTCGGCGAGCTGATCACCGGTCTGATCCAGCAGTCGGACAAGCGCTACACCCTGGTCCAGCTGCGCGAGCGGGTCGAGGCGCTGCTGCCCAAGTCCGAGCAGGTCTACAGCGAGCGCTACGACCACGGCATGCGGGTCAAGGCCGTGATCACCGACGTCTCCGAGTCCACCAAGGGCCCGAGCATCGTCGTTTCGCGCCGCAGCCCCGAGCTGATCAAGGGACTCTTCGAACTGGAAGTGCCCGAGATCGCCGACAAGCTGGTCGAGATCGTCGGGGTTGCCCGCGAGCCCGGCTACCGCTCGAAGATCGCGGTGGTCTCGCATGCCGACGGAGTCGACCCGGTCGGCGCCTGCGTCGGCCCCCGCGGTTCTCGCGTGCGCATGGTCGTTTCCGAGCTGCGCGGCGAGAAGATCGACATCATTCCCTACAACGAGGAACCGGCCCGCTTCGTCGCCAAGGCGCTTTCGCCGGCCCGGGTCCGCGAGGTCCTGGTCGACGACGAGGACATGCAGGCGACCGTCGTCGTGCCGGACGACCAGCTTTCCCTGGCGATCGGCCGCGACGGCCAGAACGCCAGGCTAGCCGCCCGCCTGACCGGCTGGCGGGTTGACATCAAGTCCGAAAGCGAGTTCGCCCGGGAAGAGAGCGAGCACGACTACGAGGGCGAAGAGGAATTCGACGGCCGCTGCATGGCCGTGCTTTCCAGCGGCCGCCGTTGCCCGAACGCCGCCGTCTCCGGCTCGACCTACTGCCAGCTGCCGCAGCATCAGGCGCTCTCGCGCTTCTCGACCAGCCACGTCGGTGTGCTGGCGAGTCTCAGTGACGAGGACGTCAGCGTCCTCGCCGACCCCGATGCCGACGAAGCCGCCGTGAATGCGATCGTCACGGCCGCCGAGGCTGATTTCGTCGAACCGACCGACGAGGACGCCGGCGAAGAGCAGGTGGCGGAGATCGAGGAAGCAGAAGCCGAGACGACCGCGAACGAGATGCTGGTCGAAGAGGCCGAGGCTGATCTCGAATCCGATGACGAGGCGGCCGCCGAGGTCGTAGCCGAGGAGGAAGCCGGCGAGGAGCTGGCTGCCGCCGAGGAAGCCGAAGCCGAAGCAGAACTGGAAGAGGCTGAAGAAGCCGAAGCTGAAGAAGCTGAAGAAGCCGAAGCAAGTCCGGAGCCGGTAGACGAGGCTGAAGAAGCCGATCAGGAAGTCGCCGCGGCCGATGAGGCAGCTGAAGCGACGGAAGGCGAGGCCGAGTGAGCAAGAGGCGCGTCCACGAAATTGCCAAGGAAGCCGGAGTAGCCAGCAAGGATCTGCTGGCGGCACTTCAGGCTGCCGGAATTGAAGTAAAGGCGGCTGCCTCGAACGTGGAGGAAGCTGACGCGAAGAAGGTCCTGGCCAGCCTCGGCGGCAAGTCCGGCGAGAAGAAGCCGGCCGCGAAGTCGAAGGCTCCCGCCAAGCCGAAGGCCGAGGCGAAGCCAAAGGAAGCCGCCAAACCAAAAGCTGAAGCGAAACCGGCCGCCGCGTCGAAGGCTGAAGCCAAACCGGCCGCAGAGAAGCCCGCCGCCAAAGCCGGGTCGACACCGAAGGCCGAGGCGAAGCCGAAGCCGGCCGCCAGGCCTTCCCAGGCTTCGAGCAAGCCGGTTCGCACCGACGCTGCTCCCTCCGGAACTCCGGCCGCTCCGCCTGCCGCATCCGGTTCACCGGCTTCGTCCGGTGCCGGTGGAGGCTCCGCTGCCGCCGGCAAGAAGCGCCGCCGCGTGGTGATCGACTCCCAGGCTTCACGCCGCGAACAAGGCGGCGCCCCGCCGCCGCAGCGGCCGCCGCGTCGCCGGGGTGGACGCCGTCGCCGGCCGTTGCTGGAAGAGCCGGAGCCCGTACAGGCGGATCCGAGCGAGCCGCAGGCGACCAAGGTCAACAGCGGCGTCACGGTCCGTGACCTGGCCGAACTGCTCGGCCTCAGTTCCGCCGACCTGATCAAGAAGCTGATGACCATGGGCGAGATGGCAACCCTCACCCAGACCCTGACCGACGATTCGGTCAAGGCGATCGCCGACGAGTACGACCGCAAGATCGAGATCGTCTCGGCGGCGCAGGAGGAAGCCCCGGCTCCGGAATTCGAGGATTCCGATGAGGAACTCATGGACCGCCCGCCCGTGGTCACGATCATGGGTCACGTCGACCACGGCAAGACCTCGCTGCTCGACGCAATTCGCGAGACCGAAGTCGCCGCCGGCGAGGCCGGCGGGATCACCCAGCACATCGGTGCTTACCAGGTCCATCACGACGACCACACGATCACCTTCCTCGACACCCCGGGCCACGAGGCATTCACCGCCATGCGGGCCCGTGGCGCCCAGGTCACCGATGTTGCGGTGATCGTGGTCGCCGCCGATGACGGCGTCATGCCCCAGACCAGGGAAGCGATCGATCACGCCCGGGCCGCCGACGTTCCGATCCTGATTGCGGTCAACAAGATCGACAAGGAAGGTGCGAATCCCGACCGGATCCGCACCGATCTTGCCGCCGACGGGCTCAGCCCGGAGGATTGGGGCGGGGACACGATCTACTGCAACGTGTCGGCGAAGACCAACGAGGGACTCGACAACCTGCTCGACATGATCATCCTGGTCACCGAGCTCGAGGAACTCGTCGCGAACCCCGATGCGCCCGCATCCGGTTCCGTGATCGAGTCCAAGCTCGATCCCGGCCGGGGCCCGGTTGTTTCCGTGCTGGTCAACCGGGGCACGCTCCGGGTCGGCGACTCGGTCGTGGCCGGAGCCGTCTGGGGCAAGGTCCGGGCGATGCACGACTACCTCGGCGCCAAGGTTGACGAAGCAACCCCCGGCATGCCGGTGGAGGTGCTCGGTTTCGATGGAGTCTGCGAAGCCGGGGAGTTCGTGGAGGTGGTCGAGAACGACCGTCGCGCCAGGCAGATGGCCCAGGAAAGGCTCAACCGCCTCAAGGCCGAAACCATCGCCCGCCGTTCCGCCCGCAAGGTCACCCTCGAGGAGATCTTCGCCCGCGCCCAGACCGGCGACCTCAAGGAACTCAACATCGTGCTCAAGAGCGATGTCGCGGGTTCGCTGGAGGCGCTGCAGGACGAAATCGCCAAGGTGCCGCAGGAGCAGGTCGCGATCAACATCATCCGCGCCCAGACCGGCGGCATCACCGAGTCCGACGTGATGCTCGCTTCGGCCTCGAACGCAGTGATCATCGGCTTCAACGTGAGGCCCCTTGCCGACGCCCGCCGGGCCGCGCAGGCCGAGGGGGTCGACATTCGCACCTACTCCGTCATCTACAAGATCACCGAAGACCTGCGGGCCGCCATGGAAGGCATGCTCGACACGGTCGAGGTAGAGGATTCGATCGGTGAAGCGGAAGTCCGGGAGGTCTTCAAGGCCTCCAAGGTCGGCCGGATCGCCGGATGCGTCGTCACCGAAGGGAGGGTCCAACGGGACGCCTCGGTGCGGCTCGTCAGGGAGGGGACCGTCATCTGGACGGGGCAGCTCGATTCGCTGCGCCGTTTCAAGGATGCGGTCCAGACCGTCGAGGAAGGCCAGGACTGCGGCATCGTCCTGGACGGGTACGCCGACGTGAAGGTCGGCGACGTACTCGAGTTCTTCTCGACCCGTCAGGTCGAACAGACCCTCAGTTAGGCGGCAAGCGGTGTCGAAGGCGCGGATGCGCAGGGTGAATGAGGTGCTTCGTCAGGTGATTTCCGATGCGATCACCAACGATCTGAGCGATCCTCGTCTGGAAATGGCAACCGTCACCTCGGTCGACACCACCCCGGACCTGCGTCACGCCAAGGTCTATTTCACGGTGCTGGGTGACGATGCGGCAAAGGCCGACGCGCTCAAGGGCCTGGGCAGCGCCCACAGCCTGTTGCAGGGCAAGGTGGCGGCCGAGACCCGGATGAAGCACACCCCGGCACTGGCCTTCGAATACGACGAATCGATCGAGTCGGGAATGCGAATCGACGCCCTGCTGGCCGAAGGCGAAGCCAAAGGCAGGGAGGACGGCGAGTGAATCCCGCTGCCGCCAGCCAGCTCGTGGTGAAGGGGGATCTCGAGGAGATCGCGACCCTGATCAGGGAGGAACAGAAGTTCCTCTTGACGACCCACGAGGGACCGGACGGAGATGCCCTCGGCTCGCTGCTGGGGATGCATCACCTGCTGGAAAGCCTCGGCAAGGACTCCGTGATGTTCCTCGCCGCGAAGGAGTTCCCGCTTCCGATCGAGTACCGCCACCTGCCGCTCGAGGGCGTCTTCCACGAACCGCCGGCCGACATCCGCGACCGGATCGTCGTCTTTCTCGATTGCGGCAACATCGACCGCATGCCGGTCGACTTCCTGCGCGAAGACGGCAAGCTGATGGTCAACATCGACCATCATCACGACAACACCGAATTCGGTGACCTGAACCTGGTCGACGCCGGTGCCTCCTGCACCGCCGAGATCATCTACGAACTTTCGGTCCTGCTCGACGTCAAGGTCAGCCCCGCGATGGCCCGGGCGCTTTACATCGGGATCGTCACCGACACCGGCAAGTTCATGTACGACGCGACCAGGCCCAAGACCCACCGGGTCGCCGCCGAGCTGATCGAAGCCGGAGTCGACGTCGATGACGTGAACCGTCGCCTCTACGAAAGCATGCCGATCGAGAAACTGCGCCTGCTGAGCCGGGCCCTCGACAACCTCGAACTTCACTGCGAAGGACAGCTCATCGTCAGCTACATCACCGACGAGGATTACCGCAAGAGCGGGGCCGGGGAGGAGATGACCGAAGGGATCATCGACAACCTGCGGGCGGTCGACGGAATCAGAGTCGCTGCCGTGGTGCGCGACCAGGTCAGCCGCGGCCGCGCGGCCCGCAAGATCAGCCTCCGCGCCGGTGACGACCACACCGACGTCTCGGTGCTGGCCCGGAAGTTCGGCGGCGGTGGCCACGTGCGGGCCGCCGGCTGCTCGACCGAGCTCTCCTTCGATGAGATCGTCTCCGAACTCTGCAGCGGCCTGGGCGACCAGCCGCTCCCTTCCTGACCGAGAGCGGCCGGCTTCAGTGGCCACGGATCCCGAAGACGGGGTGCTGATAGTCGACAAGCCCGCCGGCCTGACCTCTCACGACGTGGTCGCCGGGGTGCGGCGCGAGCGTGGCGGCAAGGTCGGGCATGCGGGAACCCTCGACCCTTTCGCGACCGGGGTCCTGACCATCCTGCTGGGCCGTGCGACCCGTCTTCAGCGGTACCTGCTGGAGCTGCCGAAGACCTATGTCGCGACCGCGAAGCTGGGCTGGAAGTCAACCACCGGCGACCCGGACGGAGTTTTGACCGAAACCGGCAACCTGCCGGACCGGCTCGAGCTCCCGACCGGTCGGATTCAGCAGATGGTGCCGATGACCTCGGCGGTCAAGGTTGAAGGCGAGCGACTCTACAAACGGGCCCACCGCGGCGAGAGCAGCGAGGAGCGGCCGGTTCGCGAGGTCGAGATCTACCGGGCGGAGCTCCTCGACGCACAGACCGGACCGCCGTTTGTCGGTCAGGAAGTCAGCTTCGAGGTGGAAGTGAGCTCGGGAACCTACGTCCGGACCCTGGTTGAAACCCTCGGTGACGCCTATTGCTCGAAGCTGCGCCGGACCGCCGTGGGTCCCCTCGACATCTCTCTCGCGGGCCGGGTGCTCGCCCCGCTCGAGGCCCTGTCGTTTTTGCCGCAGATCGAGCTCGATGCGGAACAGGCCCGCGCGATCGGCTTCGGACAGAAGCTCGACACCGGTCGGTTTGACCTGCCATCGGGCATTCAGGCAGGGTCCTCAAAGAGTTTCGCATTGGTCCACGGGGATAACCTGATTGCCGTGGCTCGTATTGAAGATTCAGTCCTGCGCCCCGAAGTCGTCCTGGTTCCCGCCTCGTGATCAAGGTAACCCCCCTGGATGAAGCCGAGTACCGGCCCCGGAAGATCGCGATCGGAACCTTCGACGGCGTCCACGTCGGACACCGCGCGGTAATCAAGGGGGCCGACACCGTGCTGACCTTCGAGCCTCATCCCCTGGAGATCCTTCATCCGGCGGCCGCCCCGAAGCTGCTGATGCCCCTCGACGTCCGCCGCGACGTTCTCGACGGTCTCGGAGTCGAGGAGATGATCGTCATCCAGTTCGATGATTCGTTCACGAAGATCACCGCCGAGCAGTTCATCGAAGAGATCCTGATCGCCCGCCTCGGCGCCGAAGAGGTGTCGGTCGGAGACAATTTCCGCTTCGGCCAGAAGGCGAAGGGCACGCCGGAAATGCTGGCCGCCAGGCCCGAGTTCAGGACCCGGGTCGAGCCCCTCGTGGAAGTCGACGGCGAAGCCGTTTCCTCGACGCGGATTCGCGCCCTGGTCGCAGCGGGGGACATGGAGCTGGCCAGACGCTGCCTGGGAGTCCCCTTCATGGTCGAGGGCGAGGTCGTGACCGGTGACCAGCGGGGTCGCGAACTTGGCTTCCCGACTGCGAATATCGTTCCCGATGACCGTTTTGCCCATCCCGGGCACGGTGTTTACGCAGCCTTCGCCGACGGTCTGCCGGCGGCGGTGAACATCGGCGTCAGGCCGACCTTTGACACCGGTCGGGGAGTCCTGATCGAGACCTACATCATCGACGAGGAGGTCGATCTGTATGGCCGGATCCTCCGGGTCGCCTTCGTCGAACGGTTGCGCGGCGAGAAAAGGTTCGACTCGGTCGACGATCTGATCGCGCAGATGAAACGGGACGTAGAGAAGACGAAGGCCGTCTGTGCTAGCTTCCATCGGCCGTGAACGGGTCCGCCCGTGACCCGAAACCAAGGATTTTTGAAGAAATGACACTGACCAAAGAAAACAAGGCCGAACTGATCAGCAAGTACGGCAAGTCCGAGGGCGACACCGGCTCGACCGAAGTCCAGGTGGCCCTGCTTACCGAGCGGATCAACGATCTCACCGGCCACCTGCGGGAGCACGGGAAGGATCACCATTCCCGCCGCGGGCTGCTGATGATGGTCGGCAAGCGCCGCCGCCTGCTGCGCTACCTCGAGCGGACTGACGTCGAGCGCTACCGCGCCCTCGTCGCCGACCTCGGCCTGCGCCATTGATCGAAGTCGGGGCCAAGGCTCCGGATTTCACCCTGCCTGACCACGCCGGTCAGGAAGTTTCCCTGTCGGACTTTTCCGGCCGCCGGGTGCTGCTCGCCTTCTACCCGCTGGACTTCAGCCCGGTCTGCTCCGATCAGCTGGCCCAGTACAAGGCGATTCAGGGCGAACTCGAAGAGGCCGGCGTCACCCTGCTCGGAGTCAGCGTCGATTCGGCCTTCGCTCACAAGGCGTTCCGGGACCAGCTCGGGATCGAAACCTCGCTGCTCGCTGATTTCGAGCCCAAGGGCGCGGTCGCCGAAGCCTACGGCGCCTACCTCGGCCAGGCCGGCCATTCGAACCGTTCCCTGGTCCTGATTGACGCCGACGGCGTTGTCGAGTGGGTCCACGAGACAGCGACGCCGCTCGACATCCCGGGTCCCGACCTGATTGTCGAAGCCATCCGGGCCTAGCCGCCATGAAGCCCTGGATCGCTTCCGCGCTGGTGCTTGCGGCGCTCGCCGCCGGATGCGGGGGAGGAAGCGACGATTCACCATCCCCGGCCCCGCCGGCCGGGGAAATCAAGGTCATCGCCGAATCGGACGCCGATCAGAAGATCGCCAATGACCTCGCCAAATACCTAGACCGGAACTGCCCGGCCAGCGTTCGCCAAAGCGACAATCCCACGCTGCAGCAGCTCTACACGGCTACTTCCGAGTTCTGTGGCGGCGTCACCGCGATCGAGGTCAGGGACAAGAGGATCACGGTTCAAAGCGACCTCGAGCCGGGCGCCGGCTCGGAGACGCTCGGCAACGTCTTCTGTGTATACGTCGCAGGTTCCGATGTCGCCGATTTCACACCGGGCCATACCCTGCTCGACGCTTCCGGCAAAAAGATCAAGACCTGTGAGGCCCGCCCGCTGCCCTGACCGGCCGGTGCCCGCGCGGCCTAGAGCCCGGTTTCGAAGGTCTCCGGTCCGGCCCTGATCACGAGGCTGTCGATTTCACTCAGATCCCAGGCCGTTGAGAGGGTGGCCGGGTAGGACTCGTGTTCATCCGTGTCGTAGCGGTAACGGAAGGTTCCGGCTGGTTCCAGCGTGCCGGCCGAGGTCTTCACGTAAACCCGGCACAGCGTGCCGGGCTTCATCCCGTCGACCCTGACTTCGATCCCGGTCCCGGTTGCCTTCGGTTCGAGATTGCCGGTAATCGTCACGCCGGCCGGGAGGGAGCCGAAAGCGAACTGCTGACCGCTATTCCCGGTTCCCTCGCCATCGCCGCCGCCCAGCACCAGAACCAGGCTGACCGCGGCCGCCGCCAGCGCCCCGGCGACCGGCAGGGCGAGCCACCAGCGCCGGCGGCCGTCCGCCATCTTCTCCGCGGCTGGCTCCGGGTCCCGCATTTCCGCCATCACCCGGCGACCGAGCTCGGGCGAGGGCCGGGGCAGCGGTTCGGAAAGCGAATCGGCAATCGCGGGATCGACCAGCGAGATCAGCGCTCCGGCCTGCCTCAGCGATTCGGCTTCCTCGCGGCATTCGGAGCAGGACCGGAGGTGGGCGTCGACCGCGGCCTTTTCATCGGGGTCGAGGTGGCCAACCGCCCAGGCACCGAGGCTTTCACGGATCTGTCGGTGCTCAGGACTCATAGCCAAGTTCCTCCATCGCGTCCCGCATCGCCCGCAGCCCGTAGTAGACCCGGCTCTTGATCGTGCCCTCGGGGATGCCGAGCGCCGCCGCGACCTCGGCATAGGGCCGACCCCGCAGACAGGTCTCGACCACGATCTGGCGGTGCCTTTCACCGATCCGGCGGAGTGCCTCCTCGACCTGCCAGGCCAGCATCGCCCGCTCGAACGGCTGGTCGGTTGAAGGGATCCGGTCGGCGGATTCCTCAAGCGGAGCGCCGGCCGGCCGTCGGCCATCGGACCGACCGAGGTCGGCGATCACGTTGCGGAGGATCGCGAAGAGCCAGGTCCTTTCCGAGCCCCGTTCCGGGTCGTAGCTCGCGCGGCTGCGCCAGGCCTTGAGGAAACACTCCTGGACGGCTTCCTCCGCCCGGTCCCGGTCGCCGAGTGAACGGCAGGCGAAGCCGAAGAGCTCACCGGAGTGAGCCCGGTAGGCCTCGCGCACCTGTTCACCCGGCATCGTCACTGGTCGGTTGCCTCCTGGTCAGAAACTAACTGTCCGGTCCGCCGTCTCAGGGCTTTTCGCCACTCGGGGTCAAGGCGTACCACTCGGCACCGAACTGGTCGATGTCATTGCCCTTCGCCTGGTCCGGCTTCTGATCCCCGGCGTAGAGGTAAAGCGGCCAGCCGGCGTAGGTCACCTGGGTCGAGCCGTCGGTCCGCCCGGTTGTGCCGAGCTTGCCCGCCACGGCGCCATTCTTGGCGACCGGATCTCCGTCGGTGGCCAGGGGCGGCCATGCCTCGGCGCAGCCGCCGTAGCAGGCCGACTTTCCGCCCTTGTCCTTTTCGAACATGTAAAGGGTCATCCCCTTGTCGTCGACCAGCACCTTGCCGAGGTCACCGACGTTCGCCGCCGAAACGACCGCCGCACCGGCAGCCATCGAACCGCCCGCCGCGCCGGAACCGTTCGAACCGTAATCCGATTTGCCGGTCGAATCCGCCGACTGTGATCCGGCCTCGTTGCCGTAACCGGTCCCGGCGCTCGATCCATTGTCGGACGAGCCGTAAGAGCCGCCGGAATCCGAGTCGCCGCCCCCGCAGCCGGCCAGGATCAGGGTTCCGGCCAGAACGACCGCCAAAGTCGCCAGGCCCCTGCGATCCAAAATCCATGAAGAGTTCATGTGAGGGGATACGACCCGGCCCCGAAAAGGTTCACCGGCTGCGGCCAGGATCGTAGTCTGCGGAACCAGGAACGCGTACCGCTAGCGCCCAGCGAGGAGGCAGAATGGAGCGCTATATGGCCACTTTCGCCTTCTCGATCGGGTCCGGTTCGTTTTTTCGGAATTTGCGGGGTGAAACCCGGCCTTGAGCGCGGCCCTGTACCCTTGTGGGGATAAGGAACGACAGTTCTAAACAGATGGCCGCCAACCGGGCGGCCGGAGGAAAAACGAATAACCCAATGAGTATTTTCGAAACGACTCGCGTTGAGACGCGGGTCGGCGACGCCGACATCTCCTTCGAGACCGGCAAGCTCGCCAAGCAGGCCAGCGGTTCCGTCGTAGTAAAGAGCGGCGACACCATGGTCCTCTCGACCGCCACCATGGGTGGTCTGCGCGACGTGGACTTCCTGCCCCTGACCGTCGACGTCGAAGAGCGCATGTACGCCGCGGGCAAGATCCCCGGCTCCTTCTTCCGTCGCGAAGGACGCGCCGGCGAGAAGGCCACCCTGACCGCCCGCATGATCGACCGGCCGATCCGGCCGCTCTTCCCCAAGGGCTGGCACTACGAGACCCAGCTGGTCACGATCCCGATGTCGGTCGACCAGGAGCATCCCTACGACATCCTCGCCATGAACGGTGCTTCCGCCGCCCTGGCGATTTCCGAGATTCCGGTCGCCAAGCACGTCGGTGCGGTCCGCATCGGCAAGCTCGACGGCGACTTCGTGATCAACCCGAACGAGGAAGACCACGAGCTGCTCGACCTCGACCTGATCGTCGCCGGCACCGACGAGGCCATCCTGATGGTCGAGGCCGGTGCCAACGGCGTGACCGAGGCCGACATCCTCGACGCGCTTGACATCGCCCACGGCGAGATCAAGAAGATCACCGCCACGATCGAAGAACTCCGCCAGAAGATCGGCAAGGAGAAGCTGGTCATCGAGGAGCCGACGATCGACGAGAGCCTCCTCTCCGACATCCGGAATTCGCACGGCCAGGCCCTGGTCGACGCCATCGCCACCACCGGCAAGCTCGAGCGCTACGAAGCGATCGACCAGGTCAAGGAAGCGGTCGTCGAGCAGTACTCCGCCGGCATCGCCGACGAGTTCGAGGCCGATGCGCGCAAGTCAGAGGTCGGCAAGGCCTTCGACGCAATCGAGAAGGACACGATCCGCAAGGCGATCGCCGTCGACAAGAAGCGCCCCGACGGCCGCGCCCAGGACGAGATCCGTCCGATCGAGTGCGAGGTCGATGTTTCGCCCCGCGTTCACGGTTCGGCTCTCTTCACCCGTGGTGAGACCCAGATCCTCGGCAACGTCACGCTCGGCACCACCCGCATGGACATGCGGGTCGACGGTCTCGGGCTGGAGACGACCAAGACCTTCTGGCATCACTACAACTTCCCGCCGTTCTCGGTGGGCGAGGCCGGCTTCATGCGCGGTCCGAAGCGCCGCGACATCGGTCACGGCGCCCTCGCCGAGCGCGCCCTGGCCCCGAGCGTCCCGGACCAGGAAGAGTTCCCGTACGTGATCCGCGCCGTCTCCGAGACGCTGGAGTCGAACGGCTCCTCGTCGATGGGTTCCGTCTGCGCCTCCTCGATGGCCATGCAGGCCGCCGGCATCCCGGTGACCGCTCCGGTCGCCGGCGTGGCGATGGGCCTGATCAAGGAAGGCGACGACTACATCGTCCTGACCGACATCGCCGGTGTGGAAGATCACCTCGGTGACATGGACTTCAAGGTCGCCGGCACCGCGGACGGCATCAACGCCCTCCAGATGGACATCAAGATCACCGGAGTCACCTTCGAGATCCTGACCGACGCCCTCGAGCAGGCCCGCAAGGGTCGACTCTTCATCCTCGGCAAGATGGCCGAAGCGATCGACGGCCCGCGCGAGCAGCTTTCGCCGCATGCCCCGCGCATCGAGTCGATCAAGATCGACCAGGAGAAGATCGGCGCCGTGATCGGCAAGGGTGGCGAAACCATCCGCGGTCTCTGTGAGGAGTTCGAGGCCGAGATCGACGTCGAAGACGACGGCACGATCCGGATCTACGCCCCGACCGGCACCCAGGTCGAGGACGCGGTCGCCCGCATCCAGTCGATGACCAAGGAAGCCGAAGTTGGCGATCGCTACACCGGCGCCAAGGTCGTGAAGACGACCACCTTCGGCGCCTTCGTCGAACTGACCAAGGGCACCGACGGCCTGCTCCACATCTCCAACGTCAAGCCCGGTGGCCGGGTCGAGACGGTCGAGGAGGTGCTCGAGCAGGGCCAGGAGATCGACGTCACCGTGGCCGAAGTCGACCGCGAGCGCGGACGGATCGGCCTGCGCATGACCGACGACCCCGCGATTGCCGGCAAGAGCCCCGAGGAGATCGCAGCCCTCGCCGCAAACAGCGGTGGCGGCGGTGGCCGTCGCGGCGGTGACCGTGAAGGCGGACGCCGTCGTCGCGACCGTGGCGACCGGGACCGCCGCTAGGCAGCGTCGGAATCTCCAGCGCCACATGAGCACTGACGAACCGCGCCTTTCAGAGACCGCAGCCGGCGTCCGGGTGATCACCGAGGTAGTTCCCTCGGTGCGCTCGGTCGCCCTCGGCCTCTGGGTGAGAACAGGTTCACGTGACGAGACCCTCGCCCAGGCGGGGGTCTCTCACTTTCTGGAGCACCTGCTCTTCAAGGGCACACCGAACTACTCGGCGATCGAGATCTCCGAGCGCTTCGACGGGCTCGGTGCCTCCTTCAACGCCGCGACCGGCAAGGAGACGACCCACCTCCACGCCCGGTTCCTCGACGAACACACCGCCGACGTCTTCTCGCTGCTTGGCGAGATGCTGCTCGAATCGACTTTCCCCGACATCGATTCCGAAAGGGATGTGGTGCTCGAGGAGATCGCGATGTACGAGGACGAGCCCTCGGACCGGGTTCACGACTACCTGGCCGATGCGATCTTCGGCGACACGCCGCTCGGACGCCGCATCCTCGGCCGCTCCGAAGTCATCTCCGCGATCCCGGTCCCGGACATCGCGTCCTACCACCGGGCCCGCTACTCGGCCAACAACATCGTCGTCGCGGCGGCAGGCAACGTCGATCACGACGAGATCCTGGCCATGGCCGAGAAACTGGCCCCGGGCACCGGAAGCGGGGAGGAGACCCTCGTCCCGCAGGTGCCGGACCCGGCCGGGAGGCTTGAATTCGCGGTCAAGGACACCGAGCAGTACCACGTCTGCATCGGCGCACCCGGGATCAACCGGGCCGACGAGCGGCGCTTCGGACTTGCCGTGCTCGACTCGATCCTAGGCGGGTCGAGTTCCTCGCGGCTCTTCATCGAAGTACGGGAGAAGCGCGGCCTGGCCTACTCGGTCGGCACCTATTCCGAGCAGTTCACCGACACCGGCGTGGTCGCCACATACGTAGGCACCCGCGAGGACAACGTCGAGGAAGCCTGCGAAGTGATCGGCACCGAGCTCAAGCGGATCCAGTGTGAACCGGTCACGGCCGAGGAACTTGACCGGGCCAAGGAACACGTCAAGGGCCGTCTGGTGCTCTCTGGTGAATCGACCGCGGCCCGGATGTCGCGGATCGCGCGCGCCGTACTTCACGACCTGCCTCTGCTCAGTCTTGACGAGATGCTGGCCAGGGTCGATGCTGTGAGCGTGGAGGACGTTTCAGCTTTGGCCAGCGAGCTTTACGCCGAGGAGCGACTTTCGGCCGCATCGGTAGGTCGCGACGAGGACCGTTTCCGCAAGGCGATCCAGCCAGTCAGCGAGGCGCTCGCGGCATGATCCGGGTGGGAGTCGCCGGGGCCGCCGGCCGCATGGGAGCCACCGTCTGCGGCGCGGTCGAGGAAGCCGACGGGCTGGAACTGACCGGCCGGGCCGATCCGGCGCTGGACACCGGACTGTCGGCGATCCTGCCGGACGCCGACGTGGTGGTCGAGTTCACGACCCCGGACACTTCGCTTGCGAATTCGATCGCCTGTCTCGAGGCCGGCGTTCACGTGGTGGTCGGGGCAACCGGCTTTGATCTCGACGCGCTCCGGGACGCCGCCGAGAATTCCGGCACTGGCGCCAACTGCTTCGTCGCCCCGAATTTCGCGATCGGTGCCGTGCTGCTGATGGAACTCGCCCAGAAGGCGGCAAGGCACATGCCCGAATGCGAGATCATCGAGCTGCATCACGATCGCAAGCTCGACGCGCCGTCGGGCACGGCGAAACGGACCGAGGAACTGATCACGGCGGCCGGCGGCAACGTCCACCAGCCGATCCACTCGGTCAGGTTGCCGGGTCTGGTCGCCCACCAGGAAGTCCTTTTCGGCGGAACGGGGCAAACGCTCTCGATCCGTCACGACAGCATCGACCGCTCCTCGTTCATGCCCGGAGTGGTGCTCGCGGTACGCAAGGTAGGTCAACTCGAAGACCGGTTCACGGTCGGACTGGAGAAGATTCTGGATGACTGATGTCGTAGCTCTTGACGCAACCGCGCAGGCCGAGCTGGTCGCCAAGGGAGAGGTTTCGCCGGCCGAACTGGTCGCCGGCGCGATCGAGCGGGCGGAGAAGGTCAATCCGGAACTGAACGCGATCTGCTCGCCGCTTTTCGAGCAGGCGACCGAAGCGGCGGCCGGCGAGCTGCCCGACGGGCCCTTCAGGGGGGTTCCGTTCCTGTTCAAGGATCTCGGCGCCGGGCTGGCCGGCCAGCCGATGCACATGGGCAACCGGGTACTGAAGGAAATCGGCATGACCATGCCCTACGACACGCACCTCGGATCCCGTTTTCGCGATGCCGGCCTCGTCACGCTGGGCCGGACCGCTACGCCGGAGCTTGGCATCCTGCCGACCACGGAACCGGTCCTCAACGACGGGCCGACCAAGAACCCCTGGGACACGACGCGCTCTTCCGGCGGTTCCTCGGGCGGCTCCGCGGCGGCGGTCGCGGCGGGCATCGTGCCGATTGCCCACGCTTCCGACGGCGGCGGGTCGATCCGCATCCCGGCCAGCGAATGCGGTCTTGTTGGTCTCAAGGCAACCCGGGCCCGGATCTCGCAGGCCCCGGTCATGGGGGACTCGATGTCCGGCCTGACCACCGAACTGGCGGTTGCGCACTCCGTGCGTGACATCGCCACGATGCTGGACTGGGTCCACGGGCCCGCGCCGGGTGACCCCTACGGCTGCCCGGTCCCGGCCCGGCCCTACTCGGAAGAGGTAACCGCCGGTACCGAGCCGCTCAAGATCGCGCTCCTGACCGAGTCGCTCACCGGTGACAGCCTGCAGCCGGCCGTGGTCAACGCGGCAAGGGAAACGGCGCGAAAGCTCGAGGACCTCGGCCATGAAGTGACCGAATTCGATCTGCCCGCGGCGGGCGAGCCGGACGCGCTCTACCAGACCTTCGTGACCCGCTGGGCCGCCGGCATGAGTCAGACCGCCGACACGCTCAGCCTGATCATCGGCCGGCCGCTGACCAGCGAGGATGTCGAACCTCTGACCTGGGCCCTGATCGAGAAGGGCCGGACCGAGGGCGGGGCGGCGTACCTTTCCGCGGTCGCCCAGCATCAACTGATCGGTCGCCTCGTGGCCGGGGTGATGCTGGACGGTCAGTTCGACCTGATCATGACCCCGACCCTGGCCACGGTGCCGCCCAAGCTCGGTCATTTCGATCAGAACGGACCCGACCCGATGGATGCGATGCTGAAGGCCCGTGAGATCGCCACCTTCACCGGCATCTTCAACGCGACCGGCCAGCCGGCGATTTCGGTGCCGATGGAGATGAGCGAGGAAGGTCTGCCGATCGGGATCCAGTTCGTGGCGCCGATGTGGGGCGAGCACGTGCTGATCCAGCTCGCCGGCGAGCTCGAGCGGGCCCATCCCTGGATCGGCCGCCGGGCGCCGGGAGTTCTCGACGCCGGATAGGGTGCCTTTTGTGAGTGAGATCCGAGGTGTAATAACGGCATTGGCCACCGCTTTCCGGCCCGACGGCGAGCTCGATATCGACTCGACCCGGAAGCTGGCCGCCTATCTCGTCGAGAACGGCAGCCACGGCCTGGTCGTGGCCGGTTCAACCGGCGAGTCGTCAACCCTGGAAGACGACGAGAAGATCGATCTCACCAGGGCGGTAGTGGAAGAGGTCGGGCCGGAAGTGACGGTGATCGTCGGTTCCGGTTCGAATGACACCCGTCACTCGGTCGAGCTGACCAAGATGGCGGCGGAAGCCGGCGCCGACGCCGCCCTGATCGTGACGCCGTACTACGTGCGGCCCAACCGGGCAGGAATTCGCCGGCACTTCGAAGCCGTCGCTGAAGGCAGCCCCGGCTTTCCGATCGTCGCTTACAACATCCCTTCCCGCACCGGGATCAACATGCCTCCCGAATTCCTTGCCGAACTGGCGCAGATCGACGAAGTCAAGGCGGTCAAACAGGCCAATGACGACGATCTCGGGCCGATCGAGGGGCTCGACGTGCTGGCCGGCAACGACGGCACCTTTCTTCCGACACTGAAGTTTGGCGGGGCGGGCGGCATCCTCGTTGCCTCACACCTCGACAACGGCCGCATGCGAACGATCTGGGATCTCTGGCAGGAGGGCCGTCACGACGAGGCCGAGGCCCTCGACAACCAGCTTCAGCCCCTTTACGAGGCGATGGGCGTCGTCGTCAACCCGATTCCGGTCAAGGCCGCGCTCGCCGCCCGCGGCCTGCTTCCTCCGACCATGCGCCTGCCGCTGGTCGAGCCGACCGATCAGGAACGTGACGCCGTCGAAGAGCTCCTCGCCGAGGCCGGTGTGCCCGCCGCATGAGCCAGGACCGGATCAAGCTGCTTCCCCTCGGCGGACTGGGGGAAATCGGCAAGAACATGATGGTGATCGAGTACCGCGGCTCGATCGTGGTGGTCGACACCGGTCTGATGTTCCCGACCCCGGAGATGCTCGGCATCGACCTCGTCCTGCCGGATTTCGAATACCTGCGCGACCGGGCCGATGACATCGAGGCGATCATCCTCACTCACGGCCACGAGGACCATGTCGGCGCGCTCCCGTACGCGCTGCGGGAGATCGGCTTTCCCAAGGTCATCTACGGCGGCATGCTCACGGTGGGAATGGTCCGTTCGAAACTGGACGAGCACAAGCTTGGCAGCGCCCCGCTGACCGAACTGCCGGCCGGCCAGAAAGTCAGCGCCGGGCCCTTCGAGATTGAACTGGTTCACCTCTCGCATTCGATCCCCGACATGCGCGGGGTGATCATCGGCACCGATCTCGGCAAGATCTTCATGACCGGCGACTACAAGTTCGACCAGACCCCGGTCGATGGCCGCCCGGCCGACGTGGCCCGCCTTGCGGCGCTTGGAGACGAAGGCCTGCTCCTGCTCTGCGGCGATTCGACCAACGCCGACCGGCCCGGCGTATCGCCTTCTGAATCCAGTGTCGGCCCGGCCCTCTATGACACCTTCTCGCGCTGCAAGGGGCGGATCATCGTCACCTCGTTCGCGTCCAACATCCACCGCGTTCAGCAGGTGATTGATGCCGCCGAGCGGCTCGACCGCAAAGTCGCCCTGGTTGGCCGTTCGATGCGCAAGAACTTCAACATCGCCTCCAATCTCGGAATGGCGAACGCCCCCGAGGGGCTGCTGATCCAGCCGCGGGAGATCGAGGATTTTCCCGACGAGCGGGTTGTGGTGATCTCGACCGGCTCCCAGGGCGAGCCCTTCTCGGCCCTGCGGCGCATGGCCAACAACGACCACCGGGACGTGGAACTCCACTCGGGGGACACGGTCGTCTTCTCCGCGACCCCGGTGCCCGGCAACGAACGGGCCGTGAACGAGACGATCGACCGCATCTACGAACTCGGAGCGACCGTGATCACGCCCAAGGACGCCCCGATCCACGCTTCCGGCCACGGATACCGGGAAGAGATCAAGATGATGCTGAACCTGACCCGGCCGAAGTACGTGATGCCGGTTCACGGTGACTTCCAGCGGATCCGCCTCCACTCGGAGCTGGCCGAATCGGTTGGCGTGCCGGGCGAGAACATCTTCCGCAACCACAACGGCCAGGCCTTGCTGCTCGGCCCGGACGGCGCAGAGCTGACCGAGGAAACCGCCGGCGGCGTGATCTACGTCGACGGCGTCGAACTTTCCGACCCCAACGACGCCACCCTGCGCGACCGCCGCACGATCTCCGCCGACGGCATCGTGATTGTGGTCGCCACGATCGCCGAGGACGACGGCGAGGTCGTTTCCGACCCGGAAGTGATCGCCCGCGGCGTCCCCGGGCTCGACGAGGACGCGGAGTTCCTCGACGACCTCCACGACCTGATCGAGGATTCACTCGACCGCGCTGCGGAAGCGAAGGTAAGGGACCACGACCTGGTGCAGCAGGATCTCCACGACGCCGTCGCCGGCTTCATCCACAAGCGCCTCAAGCGCCGCCCGATGGTGGTACCGGTAGTAGTCGAAGTCTGAGGCCCGCACGGCGCCTGGAGCGCGGCGCCGGGAGGTGCCGCAGAAAAAGCCCCGTCACGGGGCTGAACGTGCGGCACCTTCCTGCTCTCTATGGAGCCGAATGAAGCGTGGCCTGAACCCGCCGCTTAAAACAGAGAGACCGCTGGGCCTGGGGGAGGGAGTGGCTCAACGGTCTGCTCTGAAGAAGCGAGGTTGCTGGATGTCTGGGGGAGAATGCCCAACAACCTCTTGTGTCTCGTCCAAAAGCAACGATACGGACGCCCAGTAAGAAATCCCTAAACCCGAAGGAAGGATCTTCTTAAGGTTCGTGGACCTCGACCAGAGTCCGATCATCCATCCTTTTTTCGTGATCGGACGGGTTGAACTGGGAGGGCGGGTCGGACCCCCGCCCGACTTGCAGTCAAGCCGTTAAACAACAAGACCGCCGGGCCTGGGGGAGGGAGGTGGCTCGGCGGTCTGTGTTGAAGAAGCGAAGCCGCCGGGGCAGTCTGGGGGAGATCCCCGGCGGCTTCATGTGTCTCGTCCGCGAAGAAAGATACGGAGAGGTCATAAATAGGCCCTAAAGCTTCGTTAACGGTTTCCTTGAGGTTTTTCGGAGGCTGTTTCTGGGGTTTTTTCGGCCGGTTTGATGGCCGGAATCCTGACCACGAATGAGGCTCCGCCCTCGGGTGAAGTGCCGACCCGGGCCGAACCGCCGTGGCTTCGGGCGATCACCCTGACGATTGCCAGTCCGAGTCCGGTGCCTTTCCCCTTCTTGCGGTCGCCGCGTCCGTCATGCCGTACGAAGCGGTCGAATATCGTCGGCCACATTTCCTTCGGGACGCCCGGACCGTCGTCCTCGACCCGGATCTCGGCGATATCGCGGTCGAGCCTGGTCGTCACCGTGATCGTGCTCCCGGCGGGGGTATGCCGGATCGCGTTGTCGATCAGGTTGAGGATGACCCGGTGGAGGTCGTCACCGTTGCCTTCGACCACCGCCGCCTCCGGCGTGTCGAGCGCGATCGTGTGGTTATCGCTCAGCGGCCTTAGCTCGGCTGCCACGTTGGCGGCGATCTCCGAAAGGTCGCAGGGCACCAGGTCCCGGTATCTCTCCGAGTCGGCCTTGGCGAGCAGCTGGAGGTCGGCTACGAGCCGGGTCATTCGCTCTGATGAGCGCAGCGCCGATTCGACCGATTCGATCTCGAAATCCCGGTCGCCGTTGCCTGAACCCGGCCGGCGGAGCGAAGTGTCGAGCAGCTCCAGGTTGGCGAGCACGCTGGTCAGGGGAGTGCGAAGCTCGTGTGAGGCGTCGGCGACGAATTCGCGTTGCCGCTTCAGCGATTGCTCGCGTTCGACCCGGGCGATCGAAAGCTCGTGAAGCATGTCGTTGAAGGTCCGGGTGAGCTCGGCCACCTCGTCGTCGCCTTCCGGCTCGGCCAGGGTCACGTCGGGGTCGCGGGTGCGGGCGATCTGGCCGGCCGCGGAGGTCAGCGTGGAGATCGGGCGCATCGCCCGGCGCGAGAGGATCACGCCGCCGAGCGCCGCCAGCAGCGTGGCACCCAGGGCACCGGCCAGGATCGATATCCAGATCCTCCCGACCGACGCGTCGAGGCGCTCCATCGGCCGGCCGAAACGGACCAGGGCGACCGGGGTCGGAATGTCCTCGGACTGATAGACGACGGCGGTGGCAACCTGCCAGCCGTCGTAGGTGGAGATCCCCGAAGTGGTCGAAGGGTCACCGAGATCATGCGTGTTCGGCAGCTGGAAGCGGGTCTTGTTTGCCAGCGTCGTCACGTCGGCCGCTCCGTTCACCGAGGCGAGCAGGTTGCTGAGCCCGCTGGCATCGCCGATGTAGCCGGGGGTGACCAGGTAGGCGACCAGGTTCCGGCGCCGGATCTCGGCGGCCAGTTCATTCGCCTTGGCTTCGGTGTCGGCGGCGTAGTTGTCGCGCAGCTGGTTGGTGGTGATCTGCCCGACCGCGAGGCCGAAGGCGACCAGGATGACAAAGGTGATTCCGGCCGAGACGGCAGCCAGTTTCCATTGGATCGGCCAATGGGGCGGCCACTTGCGCGACCGTCGCATTCGATCCAGGAGGGTGCCTTCGGCCCGGGCCATCTCAGGCCTTGATTACGTAGCCGGCTCCGCGCTTGGTGTGAAGGATGCGGGGTTCCCCGCCTTCCTCGAGCTTGCGACGGAGGTTGGAGATGAAGACGTCAATCGTGTTCGTCTCATCGAGCGGGTCGTATCCCCAGACCTCTTCCAGCAGACGTTCTCGCGAGATGACCAGGCGCTGGTTGCGCATCAGGTACTCGAGCAGTTCGAACTCGCGTTTGGTCAGCTCGACTTCCCGGTCACCGCGCATCGCTTCCTGGGAATCCGGGTTCAGCTTCAGGTCGCCGACCGTGAGCATCGCCGAGCCACGGGGCGGATGTCGCCTCAGCAGTGCCCGGATGCGGGCCAGCAGCTCTTCCCGGTTGTAGGGCTTCTCGAGATAGTCGTCGGCGCCGCTGTCTAACCCGGTGACCCGGTTGTCGGCGCCGTCCCGGGCGGTGAGCATCAGGATCGGCAGCTCGCTGCTGCCTTCCCTGAGCCGGGTGCAGACCTCGAGCCCGTCCATGTCCGGCAGGCCAAGGTCCAGCACGACCAGGTCCGGCATGAATTCGGAAGCGGTCGCAAGGCCGCCGCCACCGTCCTCGGTCGCCCGGACTTCGTATCCCTCGGCTCTCAGCGTGCGCCTGAGGACATCGACGATTTCCTCGTCGTCCTCGATGACGAGTATGCGCCCGCCGGTCTGCTCCTCATCCACCATGGCCGGGATTCTAAGCGAGGTCGATTACAGGAAGGGTAAACGCGCGTTTCGTTGAAAGGAAAGCCATGTTTGTACGTTCAGTCCGGCGCGGTTCAGACCGGCGCCCGTCGCGTGGCGCCTCGGCGCGCGGAGCCAAAGCCGAGAAGCCCGCTCGTGAGCCCCTGCGCCAGCATCACCAGGATCTGATCGGACTGGGCTGTGTGCTGCTCGGGATCTACCTCGTTTTCGTTCTCTACTTCGGCTGGAACGGCGGACGGCTCGGTTCGGGAATCAGCGACGGGCTGAAGTACCTCTTCGGTCTCGGCGCCTACCTGGCTCCGGTCGCGCTCTTTGCCGCCGGAGCGATCGCGATCTTCCGCCCGGCCATCCCCAAGACCCGTCCGCTCAGGACCGGGGCAGCGCTGCTTGCTGCGGGCCTTCTGCTTGCCTTCGCCGGGGGTACCTTCGGGATCGCCGGTGGCCGTCCCGAGCGGATCGCCTACTTTGACCCGGGCTGGTTCCCGGACCACGGCGGGGTCATCGGCGAGAGCTTCTACTGGGCTTTCGCCAGTGCGCTCCAGCCCTTCGGTGCCCATCTGGTGGCGGCGTTCGCGATCCTCGCCGGGATTCTGCTGCTGACCGGAACCACGGTTGCGGCGGTTCTCGGGCGAAGCGGAAAGGCGATCAGGAAGGCCGGCACGACATCGGCCGAAAAGACCCGCACCTTTGCCCGGACCGCAATCCTCCACGACGGCAAGCCCGAGGGAACGGACCCCGCCGCCAAGACCGTCCTCGACGCGGTTGCGGACCCGCTCCCCTTCGGGGAAGAGCCCACCGTGACCATCGGGAGCGGCGATTCGACTGACGAGATGGAACTGCCTTCGAAATCATCGGAGGAAGAGGAAGCTTCGCCCTTCGCGGTCGACATCTGGGCTGAGGACGGCGGCGAGCCGACGATCTCCGACAAGACCGAGAAGCTGGAGCCGATCGAGATCTTCGGCGAAGCCGGGGCACATGCGGCAATCGGCGGACCAGGTACCGCCGTGGCCGAGCCGGGCTCCGACGACGGCACCGGCGGCGGTGACGGTCAAGACGACGACTCGATCTTCAGCGATGACTTCGAAGAAGAGCTGAAGCAGCTCGAGGAGGAGTTCGACGAAGTGCCGGAAGAGCCGGACCCGCAGCTCGAAACCGCGCCGGAGCCGGCCGCAGGGGCCGCTGCCGCGGGCAAGGAGGAGCAGCTCAAACTGACCCCGCAGGGCGGCAAGCGCGGGGCGACGCTTTCGGAAGAGATCAACTACAAGTCCCCGCCGCTCAAGGTGCTGGAGAAGGGCCAGAAGGGCGGAGGACCGGATCCCGCCGAGCAGAAGGAACTGGCCCGCAAGCTGGTCGAGACCCTCGGTCACTTCGGGGTCGAAGCGAAGGTGGTCGGGGTGGTGACCGGGCCTCACGTTTCCCGCTTCGAGCTTCAGCTGGCGCCGGGCACCAAGGTCAAGAAGGTCTCGGAACTGGCCAATGACCTCGCCTACGCGCTCGCTTCGACCGACATCCGCATCCTGGCGCCGATCCCGGGCAAGCAGGCGGTCGGGGTCGAGGTTCCCAACTCGAGTCGCAACATGGTCCGGCTGGGGGACATCTTCGGCAAGCCCAAGGAGAAGGACTCGCCGCTGGTCGCCTGGCTGGGCAAGGGAATCGACGGCAAGCCGGTTTCAACCGACCTGGCCAGGATGCCGCATGTGCTGGTCGCCGGCACCACCGGTTCGGGCAAGTCCGGCTGCGTGAACGCGGTTCTCTCGTCGATCCTGATGAATTCCTCGCCGAATGACGTGCGGCTGGTGCTGGTCGACCCGAAGCAGGTCGAGCTGAATCACTACGAGACGGTTCCGCATCTGCTGACCCCGGTGGTGACCAATCCGAAGCTGGCCGCCAACGTGCTGAACAACCTGATCGCCGAGATGGAAACCCGTTACGGCCTGATGAAGGAGGCCCGGGCCCGCAACATCGAGGATTACAACCGGATCGTTTCGGCCGAGGGCGAGCCGCGACTGCCCTACATCCTCTGCGTGATCGACGAACTGGCCGACCTGATGATGGTCGCCCCGGCCGATGTCGAGGCCTCGATCATCCGGCTGGCCCAGAAGTCGCGGGCGACCGGCATCCACCTGCTGCTGGCCACGCAGCGGCCGTCGACCGACATCATCACCGGCACGATCAAGGTGAACATTCCCTCCCGGATCGCCTTCGCGGTCTCTTCGCAGACCGACTCGCGGGTGATCCTCGACCAGGGCGGTGCCGAGTCGCTGCTCGGCCAGGGCGACATGCTCTTCCGCGGCCCCGGTACCTCGAAGCTGGCCCGCATCCAGGGGGCCTTCGTGACCGAGGACGAGATTGCCCGGATCACCGACTTCTGGTCGGCCCAGGGCGAGCCGGAATTCGAACAGGAACTGCTCAGCGAGCCGGAGACGATGCAGGAAGAGACTTCGGACGCGGAATTCGATCCGGACCAGGACGACCTGCTGAACGAGGCGATCATGCTGGTGGTCGAGACCGAGACGGCTTCGGTATCGATGATTCAAAGGCGTCTGAGGGTCGGTTACACCCGGGCCGGGCGCCTGATCGACATGCTCGAGCGCCGGGGCGTGATCTCCGGTTACGAAGGTTCGAAGCCCCGCCAGGTGCTGATCACCCACGCTGATCTGCCGCGGGTGCTTGGCGGCGGAAATGCCGGCGATGTGGAGGGGGAACCTGACGCTGAAGCTTCCGCAGGCGGCGAAATTGCCGACCTGCCGGTCCCGTCCGAGACGCTCGACACCTCGGATTAGCCGGAAGCCGGGCTTCGGCGGAGGCCGCAACCGGTGCCGCGGCTGTAGGGTCAGGCCGTGGCAATTGGCGAGGAGATATTCAGGCCGGGGAGCAGCTCGGACGGTGAGGTCAGGGCCGGCATCCTGGTCACCGGGACCGAGGTGCTGACCGCCACGATCCGTGACGAGAACGGGCCCTGGCTTTCGGAGCAGCTGAGCGGGCTGGGGGTCGAGCTGGTCGAGATCCTGGTCGTCGCCGACCATCCCGGAGACCTGGCCCGGGGTCTCGAAAACATGAAATCGGCCGGGATCGACCTGATCATCACCACCGGTGGTCTCGGCCCGACCGCCGATGACCTCACCGCCGAGGTCGTCGCCGCCTTCTCCGGCCGGAAGATGGAACTGGACGAGGAAATGGAGGCGCGGATCGCGGCAATCCTCGCCAGGTTCGCCGCCAACACGAACCTTGACCTGAGCACCGACGCCCTGAACGAGGCCAACCGCAAGCAGGCGATGATTCCGGTCGGAGCGGTGGCCCTCGACCCGGTCGGAACCGCACCCGGGCTGATCGTTCCCGGTCAGGCAGAAGGTGACCCGCTGGTCCTGGTGCTGCCGGGGCCGCCGCGGGAGCTCAAGCCAATGTGGGAAGCGGCACAGAAGGAGCCGATGCTGCGGCAGGTGCTGGACCAGGCCACCCGGCTGGAGAAGTACCGGTTGCGCATGTTCGGCACCCCCGAGTCGGAGCTGGCGATGAGCCTGCGCGAGATCGAAGGGGAGGGGCTGCCCTTTGACGGCCTGGAAATCACGACCTGCCTGCGCAAGGGCGAGGTCGAGGTTGACGTGCGCTACCGGGAGGCGGCCGCCGACGCCGCCGAGCAGCTGAAGCAGTCGTTGCTCGAACGGCATTCGAGGTCGCTCTACAGTCTCGACGGGAGCACCGTTGACGAGGTTGTGGCGGGCCTGCTGGCCGGTCGCAGGCTCGGGCTGGCCGAATCCTGCAGCGCCGGTTTGCTGGCCGCCCGGATCGCTGACGTACCCGGCTCTTCCGCTTATTTCGCCGGCGGGGTGGTTTGCTATTCAAACGAGGCCAAGAGGGATCTCCTCGGGGTCGACCAGGCCTTGCTCGACGAGTTCGGCGCGGTCTCGGCCGAGGTCGCGGAAGCGATGGCGGTCGGTGCCCTCGAGCGATTTGACGCCGATGTGTCGGTGGCGATCACCGGCATCGCCGGTCCGGATGGCGGAACCGGAGACAAACCGGTCGGGCTGGTTCATTTCAACGTCAGGACCGCCGAGGGCGGCGTGCGGGCGGCAGCACCGATCATCCCCGGCGGCCGTCGCGACGTCCGCGAGCGCTCGGCGTTGGTCGCCATGCACCTCCTGCGGGAAATGCTGGTTTAACAGGAGTCGGGCGGGGTCCGACCCGCCCTCCAAATGTCACACGCCAGCCCAGGACATCCATAAATGGATGGGCTGGCTCTGTTGGCAGGCGGGTCGGACCCGCCCTCCAAGTCACACCCGCCAGCCCACAGAAGCCAATGATGGTTGGGCTGGCTCCGCCGGTGGTGACTCGGATGCCGTCCGACTGTGGTTGTCACTGTTTCGGCACGCTTTTGTGTCGGAATTGTTGCGTGGTTTGCACACTTTTGAGGATTTTTCGGGCAGATTCCAGTCCAGGAGCTGTGTTCCAAAAGTTCCGTCCGAAGCAGGACTTACTGTTCCCGAAACGAACTTGTGTTCGTGTCCGTTCGGGCACGAGAGGATCAACGATCTGCCCGTCAGGGCGGCGGCGAGGTGAATGAGATGAGCGAAAAGAGACTGAATGACCTGCAGCCGGCCACCGAGAAGGAGGCCAAGGCCAGAGTTGCTGCCCTCGAGGCTGCCCAGCGGCAGATCGAGAAGGACTTTGGTGCCGGGTCGCTGATGAAGCTGGGCGACCAGGCTTCGGTCAACGTGGACGCGATTTCGACCGGCGCGCTGCCGCTCGACATCGCGCTCGGCGTGGGTGGCATTCCGCGAGGCCGGATCGTCGAGATTTACGGGCCGGAATCCTCGGGCAAGACGACCCTCGTCTACCACATCATCGCCGAGGCCCAGAAGCGCGGCGGAGTCTGTGCCTTCGTCGATGCCGAACACGCGATCGACCCGGTCTACGCCCGGAGGATCGGCGTGAACACCGACGAGTTGCTGGTCTCGCAGCCGGACTACGGCGAGCAGGCGCTGGAGATCGTCGACGTGCTGACCCGGTCCGGTGCGGTGGACGTGGTGGCCATCGACTCGGTCGCGGCACTCACCCCGCGGGCCGAGCTTGAAGGCCAGATGGGCGACGTGACGGTCGGCCTGCAGGCCAGGCTGATGTCCCAGGCACTGAGGAAGCTGGCCGGCAACCTGAACCGGGCCAACACCCTTTGCCTGTTCACCAACCAGATCCGCGAGAAGATCGGCGTGTCCTTCGGCTCCCCGGAAACCCAGCCGGGCGGCCGGGCGCTCAAGTTCTACTCCTCGCAGCGGCTTGACATCCGCCGGATCGAGACCCTCAAGGACGGGACCGAAGCGGTCGCCAACCGGGTTCGCGTGAAGGTGGTCAAGAACAAGGTGGCGGCGCCGTTCAAGCAGGCGGAGTTCGACATCGAATACGGCCTCGGAATTTCCCGCGAGGGCAGCCTGATCGACCTCGGCATGGAACATGACCTGGTCCAGAAGTCCGGTTCCTTCTTCTCCTACGGAGAAACCCGGCTCGGGCAGGGTCGCAACAACTCGAAGCAGTTTCTGGCCGAGAACCCGGAGATCGCGCAGGAGATCGAGGACCGGATCCTCGCCAACCTCGGGATTTCGCGGGACGGCTCGCCGATCGAGAGTTCGGCGCCGGAAGGCGTGGATGCCGAGACCGGTGAGGTGATCGAGACTGCCGGGGGCGATGCCGAACTGAAGGCGGCCTGAGGCCGGTCAGCCCGGCCAGGTCCGGTTGATGGCTGACGAGCTGCTTGCGAAAGCCCTCGCGGCGATAAGCCGCAAGGACCGGACCGAGGCGGAAATGCGGGCCTGGCTCGCCGCGCGCGAAGCCGGGCCCGAAGAGATCGACCAGGTGATCGACTATCTGGTCGAGAACCTTGCGCTTGACGACCGCCGGTTTGCTTTCGGATACACCAGTGACAAGCGACAGCTTGCCGGCTGGGGCCGTGACCGGATCCGGGAGAACCTGCTCCGGCGGGGCATCGACCGTTACCTGGTCGAGGAGGCTTTGAACCAGTCCGCTCAGGGCGGGGAAGAGGTCGAAACCGAAGTGGACAGGGCAGTGCGGGTGCTCGGCGAGAAGGGCGCTGACCTCTCCGACGACCGGGGAAGGCAGCGTGCCCTCGGGCTGCTCGCGCGGCGCGGATATGACGCCGAGGAGGCCTACGCCGCGATCCGCATCGCCGGTCGCGCGGCCTGAGCGGAGCACCGGACCGGTACTGAATCTTGCCTGCGGGGGCTGTCGAAAAGGGGAGTTGAAGCGTCGGCTACCCTTGAGGGAGGCATGGCGTTCGAGTCGATCATCCCGGCCTGGCTGCGGAACCGGTCTCCGAAACCGGAGGCTGAAGGCGGGAAAGAGACCAGCGGGCCGGCAACCAACGGCTCGGCGCCAGGGCCGGCATCCGGAACCGGTCCGGGAGCTGCGGCTCCGGATCAGCCAACGGCGACATCAGGCATCACGCCGGCCCCCGACCTGGACTCGCCACCGCCAAGGGAAAGCCTGCTTTCGGCCGAGTCGGAACTGCGGGCCCGGCGGGAAGAAATCGTCCGGATGGAAGAGCGTGCTCTGCGTGATCTCGAATCTGCCCGGACCCGCCTGCGCGAGGCAGACCGGCGGTCGGAACTCGCCGAGGAGCGCGAGCGCAGGCTGGACCGGTTCGAGCAGGACCTCGAAGAAGTCCGCGAAGCCCGGCTGGCCGAACTCGAGACGGTCGCCGGCATGACCCGCGACCGGGCAAGGCAGATCCTGATCAGGGAGGTTGAAGAAGAAGCCACCCGCCAGGCCGGTCTGAAGGTGAAACGGATCGAAGAGGAAGCCCGTCTCGATGCCGAGCGCCGGGCCCGCGGCATCCTCGCGGTGGCGATGCAGCGGCTCGCCTCCACCCACTCGATCGAGTCGAACACCTTCACGATCCATTTGCCGAACGAGGAGATGAAGGGCCGGATCATCGGCAAGGACGGACGAAACATCCGGGCGCTGGAGAACCTGACCGGAGTCGACATCATCATCGACGAAACTCCGGAGACGGTGGTGATCTCGAGCTTCGACGGGGTGCGTCGCGAGGTTGGCCGGCTGACCCTGGAGAAGCTGATCGAGGACGGCCGCATCCATCCCGCTTCCTGTGAAGCCGCCTACGAGGAGGCTGCCGCCAAGGTCGATGACGTGATGATCGAAGCGGCGGAATCGGCCCTGCTGGACGCCCGGGTCACCGGCCTCCATCCAGAACTCGTGCGACTGCTCGGTCGCCTCCGGTTCCGGACCAGTTACAGCCAGAACGTGCTCAGCCACCTGGTCGAGTGTTCAAACCTGGCCGCGCTGATGGCGGCCGAACTGGGGGCGTCGGTTGAGGTTGCCCGTCGGGCGGCCCTGCTTCACGACATCGGCAAGGCAGTGAGCCATGAAGTCGAGGGAACCCACGCAGCGGTGGGGGCGCGCCTGGCCCGCCGGTACGACGAGGTGGAAGCGATCACTCACGCGATCGAAGCCCACCACAACGAAATCGAGCCGGTCACGGTCGAAGCCGTGATCGTTCAGGCGGCCGACGCTCTCTCGGGTGCCCGCCCCGGCGCCAGGGGGGATTCCCTTGAGCAATACGTGACCCGGCTCGGTGACCTGGAAGAGATCGCCGGTCGCCACGAGGGGGTGAAAAAGGTCTTCGCCATGCAGGCGGGCCGGGAGATCAGGATCATGGTTGATCCCGGACAGGTCGATGACGAGGCGACGGCGCTGATTTCGCATGAAATAGCGGCGGCAATCGAAAGGGAAATGGAGTATCCGGGCCAGGTCAAGATCACGGTGATCAGGGAACTCCGATCGACCAGGATCGCCCGGTAGGGAGCTCCGGACCGCTGATCGGGATGCCGCCGGAACGCCGTCGAAATCAGTAGGATTCGCGCCGATGGAAATCAAGACCGTCTTCCTCATCTTCGGCATCAGCCTCGCCTGCTTCGCGGTGATCATCACCTTCATCGGGCTGCGCTCGAAGAACTTCCCCAGCAAGGGCGCCCTGATCGGGCTTCTGCTGCTGGCTGCGTTCCTCGTCGGTGGCACCACCACCTTCGCGGTCAAGCTCTCGATCGAAGAACAGCATGAGCGTGAAGAGGGCCAGAAGGGCATCGGCGAGGAAACCACCGACGCCGCCGCCATCAACATCATCCGCCAGGACCAGGCCTAAGCCTTCCGCACCGGCTCGGCTTCCCGGGACGCGCAGCGCCGGGGGCCGGAGACCCTCCCAAAGATGCCTCTACCGTCGCGTGAACGCGTGCCTGCTCGATGGTCGGAGCAGTAATCGCGAAGGCACTTTGGGAGGGTCACCGGTCCCCGGCTGATTAACCCCCGCTGACCGCGCCTTCAGATCAGGGGGTGACGCAGGTTTGGTACCGGAGAGGTCGCGAACCTGCGGCACCGTGCCTTGAATCCGGGTTGATGTAGTCGTGGGGTCGGTTGGGCGTGGCTTGACGGCCGACTGTAATCTGAACTGCCCATGAAGAAGTTCCACGTCACCACCTTCGGGTGCCAGATGAACGAGCACGATTCCGAACGGATGAAGGGCATGCTCACATCGCTTGGCTACTCGGAATCGACCCAGCGCGATGACGCGGATCTGATCCTGTTCAACACCTGCTCGATCCGCGAGAACGCGGACAACCGTTTCATTTCCCACCTCGGCGAGGCGAAGCGGCTGAAGAAGGCGGATCCGGAACGGATCGTCGGAGTTGGTGGCTGCTGGGCCCAGTCGGTCAAGGATGAGGTCTTCCGGCGATTCCCCTTCGTCGACGTGGCTTTCGGCCCCGGCCAGATCCACAAGCTGGCCGAATTCCTCAACTCGGATCAGCTGAGCGCCCAGGGCTACTTCGAATTCGAGGATTTCGCCGGTCACCTGCCCTCGCACCGGGCCCGGCAGTTTCAGGGCTGGCTGCAGATCTCCCAGGGCTGCAACTGCGTCTGCTCGTACTGCATCGTGCCTTCGACCAGGGGGCGGGAACAGAGCCGCGACCCCCGGGAGCTGCTCAAGGAAGCCGAACGGCTGGCGGCTGATGGCGTGCGGGAAATCACCCTGCTGGGCCAGAACGTCAACTCCTACGGCCGCGACCTGCCGAAGGAAAGCCGGATCCGGTTTTCCGACCTGCTCGGCATGATCGACGCGGTCGATGGGATTGACCGGCTCAGGTACACCAGTCCGCATCCAAAGGACATGCGCGAAGACGTGATCGAGGCTCACGCGAGCCTGCCCTCGCTGTGTGAGCACATCCACCTGCCGCTTCAGTCGGGGTCCAGTTCGATCCTGAAGAAGATGCGTCGCACCTACACGCGCGAGCGGTACATGGACCGCGTCGCGATGATCCGGGAGCAGGTTCCGGACTGCGCGATCACCACCGACATCATCGTCGGGTTCCCCGGGGAAACCGAGGAAGACTTCGCGGAGACCCTTGAAGTGGTGGAGGAGGTCGGGTACGACGGCGCCTTCACCTTCGTGTACTCGCCCCGTCGCGGCACCCTGGCCGCCGAGATGGAAGACCAGATTGCCCATCCGGTCAAGGTCGAACGGATGGAACGGCTGGTCGAGGCGGTCCAGCGCCGGGCCAGGGAGCGGGCGCAGAGGTTCGTCGGCCGCAACATGGAAGTGCTGGTCGAGGGCCCGAGCCGCAACGATCCGACCCGGATCCGTGGCCGCAGCCGTCACAACAAGGCGGTCAACTTCGAAGGCACCGCCGAAGCGGGCCAGATGGTCGAAGTGGAGATCGGCGCCGCCACCTCACAGACCCTGACCGGCACCGAGCGCCTGCTCAGCGGCATCGGCGCCTGAGGAGAGCCGGATGGCGGTTGATCCGCGACCGGGAAAGCCGCCTTCGGCAGATCCGCCGAAGGCCGGGCAGCCATCGGTCCTGCCGGTGATCGCGATCTTCGGCCCGACCGCGATCGGGAAGACCGGAGTGGCGATCGAACTTGCCGAACTGCTTCGGCGAAAGGGGGAGGACCCGGTCGCGATCAACTGCGACTCGATTCAGGTTTACCGGGGCCTGGAGTTGATCAGCGGCGCCGCCTCGCCGGAAGACCAGACCAGGCTCGAGCACCGGCTGCTCTCTTTCGTTCCGATCGATCAGGAGTTCAGCGCCGGGCGGTTCGGCGAAGCCGCCCGGGGCGAGATCGACTCGGCCCTGGAGGCGGGGCGCCGCCCGATCCTGGTCGGGGGAACCGGGCTCTATCTGCGCTCGGCCCTATCCGACCTGGAGATGCGGCCCCCGGTCGATCAGGAACTTCGCCGCCAGGTCGAACTCGAAGTCGAGTCCCGGGGGCCGGCAGCGCTCCATGCCGAACTCCCGCCCGGGCTTTCGGCCCGGGTCCATCCCAACGACCGCAAGCGGGTGGCGCGGCTGACCGAACTGAGCCGTTCCGGCGTCGACCCCCACCCGGATCACGAGGGAGGCGGCGAACTGTGGACGAGCCGGCTTAGACACCCGACCCTGCTGGTCGGCCTGGTCGAAGACGACGAGCCGCTGGTCGAGAAGATCCATCGGAGGGTTGGCCGGATGGCCGGGGCAGGAGCCGGTGCCGAGGCCGAACGGGCGGTCGCCAACGGGGCATCCCGGACGGTCCGGGCGGCGATCGGCTTCGACGAGTTCCAGAACGATGATCTCGAGCGGGTGGCCGCACTCCACCGCAGGTACGGACGGCGCCAGATGACATGGATGCGCCGAATGGAGGGGGTTCAGCTGCTCGACCGGACCGGCAGAAGCGATTCCGGGGTGGCGGCAGAGATCCTCGAACTTGCCGAACAGGTACCTTCCCGGGTCGCATGAAGTTCGAAAAGTGGCAAGCGCTCGGCAACGACTACGTGATCATCGAGGCCGCCGATCTGCCCTGGGAGCCGACCCAGGCCCGGATCCAGAGAATCTGCGATCCCCATTTCGGGATCGGAGCCGACGGGGTGCTGCTGATCTCGAAACCGCAGGATCCGAAGTACGTCGCCGATCTGAGGATCTTCAACCCGGACGGGTCCGAGGCCGAGCTTTCGGGAAACGGAGCCCGTGAAGCGATCCTCTACCTGCGACACCACGGCTGGACCGGCGAGGACACTTTCAGCATCATGACCGTCGCCGGTCCGGTCACCCCGACGATCACTTCCGATCGCACCTGCTCGGTTGAAATGGGCCGGGCGACGACCACTTCGAAGGATTATCCGGACGGACCGGCGGACGGGCTTGGCACGCTCGCTTCGGGCGACCGGGACTGGAAGTTCCAGCACGTCTCGATCGGCAACCCGCAATGCGCGATCGAAGCCGGGGCCGACCTCGAGGAACTCGACCTGGCGAAGATCGGCCCGGGAATCGAAAACAACGTGCTCTTTCCGAACCGGACCAACGTCTCGTTCTATCGGGTCTCCGGTTCCCGGGTGCGCGCCCGGATTTTCGAACGGGGCGTGGGTGAAACTCTTTCTTCGGGAACCGGAGCTTCCGGTGCGGCGGTCGCGGCCTTCCTCGCCGGCGCCCCCAGCCCGATCACGGTCGAACTCGACGGCGGCGAACTCAAGGTAGAGATCAGCGATGATCTCGAGGTGACGCTGACCGGCTGGGCGGAGCCGATCGCAGCCGGTGTGCTCTCGCCTGAAATGATGAGCGCATTGGCCGACCTCGGCTGATCCCGCCCGCCCGCAGCCGGGCGAGCCCGCCAGACTTCGAATTCAAACCGATCCGACAAGGAGAGACCGTGGCGCTGACTGATCCATCCCGACGACTCCAGGCGATGCCCCCGTACATGTTCGCCGAGCTCGAAAAGAAAATCGCCGACAAGCGTGCCGCGGGAATCGACGTGATCAGCCTCGGGATCGGTGATCCCGATCATCCGACCTACCCGCATGTGGTCAAGGCGATGCAGGAGGCAGTTGCAGACCGGGGCAACCAGAACTACCCGAGCAACCGCGGCCGGGAGGAGTTCCGGCGGGCCTTCTCTGATTTCTACCGGGACCGTTTCGGGGTCGGGATCGACCCGGAAACCGAAGTGATCCCGGCGATCGGGGCGAAGGAATGCATCTACAACCTCTGCTTCGCCTTCCTTGACCCGGGTGACGTTGCCCTCGCTTCCGACCCGGGATACCCGGTCTACACGGGGGGTCCGATCCTCGCCGGCGCCGAGGCGGTGCTGCTGCCGCTCAAGGAAAGCCTGGGTTTTGCCCCTGATCTCGAAGCGATCGACGCCCGGACCGCCGAGCGGGCCCGGCTGCTCTTCCTCAACTATCCGAACAACCCCTCTGGCGCGATCGTTCCCGACGGCTTCTTCGAACAGGTCGTCGACTTCGCCCGCGAGAACGAGATCCTCGTGGTTCACGACAACGCCTACTCGGAGACGACCTACGACGGATATGTCGCCCCGAGCTTCCTCGCGACCCCCGGGGCGAAGGAAGTCGGAGTCGAGGTCTTCTCGCTTTCGAAGGGCTACAACATGACCGGCTGGCGGGTCGGGGCGATCCTCGGCAACCCGGATGCGATCTCGACCTACTGGCGGCTCAAGACCAACGTCGATTCCGGTCTTTTCGAGGCGATCCAGCTGGCCGCGGTGGCGGCCCTCGACGGCCCTTCCCAGCCGCTGGAAGAGATGAACGCGATCTACGCGCGACGCCGCGACCTGGTGGTTGACACCCTGAGGGCGATCGGCGTGGACGTGAAGAGCCCCAAGGGCACGATCTACGTCTGGGCCCCGGTGCCGAAGGGCTTCACCTCGACCAGCTTCTGCGAGAAGGTTCTGGAAGAGGCAGCGGTCGTGATCTCACCCGGTTCGATGTACGGGCGAAGCGGCGAAGGGTACTTCCGCATCTCGCTGACCACACCCGACGAGCGCCTCAGCGAGGCCCTCGAGCGGATGCGCGAGCACCTCGCCTAGAGTCTTCCTTCGGCTTCGAGGGTCTGGCGGAGGCCGGTTCTGACCTCTCTCGGGTGCCAGCCCAGTTCGGTCTTGGCCTTGGTCCCGTCGGCCCAGAAGGTGACGCCGTCGGTTGAGGCGATCAGCTCGGCCAGATTGGGCGGCTGGCCCATGATCTTGCCGACCAGGGGTCCGACCGGTCTCAAAGCCTTGAGAACGACGGTCGGCATCGCCCGCTTGGGAACCTTGCGGTCGGCGATCCCGCCAACCTCCTCGAGGATCTGGCGCATCGTGAAGTTGCCTTCGTTGAGGATGTAACTCTCGCCGATCTCTCCCTTGTCGAGGATCAGGGCCAGGCCGGCCGCGATGTCCTCGACATGGGTCAGGCCGGTGCCGAACTCGGGGAAGGGAACCATCGGCAGCTTGCCGTCGAGGAACTGATGGATCGTCGAGCCGAGCTCCGAGTGGTCATTCGGCCCGTAGACCCCGCCGGGCTGGGCGATCACGCAGGGCAGGTTCCGGGTCTCGATCAGGTTCCTGGCGATCTGGTGAGCCTCGTACTTGGTTTCCTCGTAAACCGAGGTGAACTCGAGGCCGCCGGGACTGTCGAGATCGGGCCGGCGGAAGTCCTCGGTCGCGATTTCGCCGTGCGTGTTGCCGAAGACGGCGCAGGTCGAGACGTACAGGACCCGGGGGATGCCGGCTTCGAGGGCCGCTTCCAGGGTGTTGACGGTGCCTTCGACGTTTGCCTTGCGAAGTGCCGGGATGCGATCCTTGGGGATGCCGACCTCATAGAGCGCGGCGTTGTGGAGCAGGGCGTCATGGCCCTTCATCTGCTCGGCCAGCCGGGGCCGCGACGAAAGGTCACCGTCAACCAGCTCGCAACCGAGTTCACCCAGGCTGCCTGCCTTCGACCTGTCCCGGACCAGGCAGGTCAGCTGATGGCCCTGCTCGACCAGGTGCCTGGCCGTCGCACCGCCGATGAAACCGGTCGCTCCCGTCATGAAGATCTTCATGGAGGGGAGCGTAGCGCGAGCCCGCGGGCGGCCCGGAGTTGGCCGCCGTCCTGCGAGTTCTAGGATGAAGTCAGTGACCGAGTCAGTTGAAACCTCAAGCAGTCGCAGGGCCCGGCAGCGGGCGATGATGATCGCCGTCGATACGGACGGGCAGGGGACCCTGGACGAACTCGGCGAGCTGCTCCGGACCGCCGGCGTCGCCACGGTTGGCGAGGTGATCCAGCGCCGCAGCGAACCGGATCCGGACCGTTACTTCGGTCGCGGCAAGCTGGAAGAGGTCAAGGCGGAAATCAAGCGCACCGGCGCTAACCTCGTCGCCTGTGACGACGAACTGGCTCCCCGGCAGGAACGGAACCTTGAGGCTGCCCTCGAGGTGCCGGTGATCGACCGTACCGCGATCATCCTCGACATCTTCGCCGACCACGCCAATTCGGCCGAAGGCAAGCTGCAGGTGGAGCTGGCGCAGCTGCAGTACAACCTGGCCCGGATGCGGGGCCTCTGGACCCACCTCGAGCGGCTCGGCGCGGGAATCGGCACCAGGGGGCCGGGCGAATCCCAGATCGAGACCGACCGCCGGCTGGCCCGCGACCGGATCTCCGACCTGCGCCGGAAGCTCCGGCACGTCGAACAGAATCGCGGTGTGATGCGAAGTCGCCGGCAGGATTCCTCGCTGCCGCAGGTCGCATTGGCCGGCTACACCAACGCCGGCAAGTCAACCCTGCTGAACGCCCTGACCGGAGCCGGTATCGGGGTGGCCGACAGGCTGTTCCACACGCTCGACCCGACCACGCGCGCCTTCGAGTACGAAGGCCGGCGGTACCTGGTCACCGACACGGTGGGGTTCATCAAGAAGCTGCCCCATCAGGTGGTCGAAGCCTTCAAGGCAACCCTCGAGGAAACCGTGCTGGCCGACCTGATCCTGCATGTGGTCGACGCCTCGGCGGGCGAGGACCGGATGCAGGAGGAAATGGCTGCCGCCGACGCCGTGCTCGATGAGATCGGGGCCGGTGAAAAGCCCCGTCTGCTGGTCCTGAACAAAATCGACCTGCTGGACGATGACCAGCGGGCGGAGGCGCGGATCGACCATCCCGATGCGGTCCAGGTTTCGGCGGTCAGCGGGGAAGGCCTCGACCTGCTGCGGGCCCGTATGGAGCGTGCCTTCGAAGAGACGATGGCTCCGGTCGAGCTGTTGATCCCATACGCCGAAGGCGCTCGTCTTCATGAGCTTCACGAAGTGGCCGGCAAGGTCGACCGCGAGGACCGGCCGGAAGGGGTGCTGGTCAGAACCCGACTGCCGCTCGGCGAGATGCACCGCTTCGCCGACCTCGCGACACCAAGAGAAGCCGAATCAATCATCTAGAGTCCCCGGCGATGGAACTCAAGGTTCAGTTGCTAAACGATTCCGCGACCCTGCCGACCCGCGCCCACGAAGGGGACGCCGGGCTGGACCTCTACGCCTCGGAGCCGGCTCACATCGGCCCGGGTGAACGCTGGCAGGTGGCGACCGGGATCGCGGTCGAGATTCCGGAAGGTCACGCCGGGATGGTCCTTCCCCGTTCGGGTCTGGCCCGTCGGCACGGCATTTCCCTGGTCAACGCGCCGGGCCTGGTCGACGCCGGCTACCGCGGTGAGGTGAAGGTGCTGCTGCTGAACAATGATCCGGCCGAGGTATTCCGGATCAACCCAGGCGACCGCATCGCTCAGATGGTCGTGATCCCGCTTGCCGCGGTGGAACCGGTCGCGACCGACTCGCTGTCGGAGACCGAACGGGGCGAGGGCGGCTTCGGCTCGAGCGGCCGCTAGCCCTTGCGGGCTGCCTTGAGCGCCGCTTCGTGGGCGGCTGTTTCGAGTGAATCTTCGAGCGGCTCGAGTTCGGGCCGCTCGCCGTGGTGATGCTCGAGCCCGGTCGCGATCAGGTGATCGGCCAGCCAGGCGTTCTTCGGGAGCAGGGGGCCGTGCAGGTAGGTGCCGATCAGGTTGTCCTCGCGGACCCCTTCGAAACCGTCCTCTCCGTTGTTCCCGTGGCCGTGGATGACCTTCCCGAGCGGTGACGCCTGGCCGAGGCGGGTCCTTCCGCCGTGGTTCTCGAACCCGGCCAGGACTTTCTCTTCACCGTCAAGGTTGACGCTGATCGAAACCGGTCCGATCAGCCTTGGGCCCGGTTCGCGGATGGTTTTCAGGTCAACCAGGCCGAGGCCGGCGATCGTTTCGCCTTCCAGCTCATAGGACTCGCCCAGGAGCTGATAGCCGCCACAGACGGCGAGCACGGCCACGCCGCCATCCTTGGCCGCGCGCATCGAAGCCTGTTTGGTTTCGATCAGGTCCCTGGCGACCGCCTTCTGGTCCCGGTCCTGGCCTCCACCCATGTAGAGCAGGTCGTAATTGGCCGGGTCGAAGCGCTGGCCCGGCCCGCAGCGGGTAACTTCGAACTCGATCCCGCGCCACTCGCAGCGGTGCTGCAGAAAGAGGATGTTGCCCCGGTCGGCGTAGATGTTCATCTGGTCCGGGTAGAGGCTGAGCAGGCGAAGCTTCATACGCAAACCCTAGGGTTCAGCCCCCTCGGGGACTGTGACGGGCGACCACGATCACGGTCGCGATGTGTCGGTCGGTCTCCGGCACGTCGATCGCACGAACCGCCGAAAGGCCGGCTTCGGCGAGTTCATCGGCCAGCGACTTCCGGTCGATCCGGTCCAGGGTGATGCGGTCTCGGGATTCCTCGAACGAGCCTTGCGGCCCCACGATCTGCCTCAGGCGGACCACGGTCAGCGAGTCGCCATCGTCCTCGACCTCGACCGGACGGCTGGCGTAAACCCAGTCCCCGATCTCGCGGACGTCCGGCAGCACTTCGACCTCGCGCGAGCCCTCGGGAATCCACTCGGAGATCGCGAAGGCGGCCGTGCCGTCCGGTTCGAGGCGCTCCCTGACGCCCTCGATCATCCTCTGACGGGACTCTCTCCCGCCGAGGATGTGGAGCAGTTGCTGCGGCGCAAGGATGACCTCGAAGCGTTCCCGGCCGAGGTCCAGCCCGTCCAGCCCGGTCACGTCCCCGGCCAGTGCGTGGACCGGGTCCGGGGCGGAGAGTCGTTTGAGGTCGTCGACCAGCAGCGGATCGAGATCGACCCCGGTCACCGGCAGCCCTTCCCGGGCGAGGTGGCGGGCGACCCTGCCGATGCCGCAGCCGAGGTCAAGGACGGATGATGCACCTTCCGCAAGCCCGCTCCAGACCGGAAGGTCGGCCGTGTATCCGCAGGACTCGACCAGCTGCCAGATCGCAGCTTCGGGTGAGTTCTCGTCGCTGAGGATCAACCTTCCCAGTACTTCTCGGTGTCGCCGCGATCGGCCAGCAGTTTTCGCAGATCGAGCAGCGCCGTATAGGTCGGCAGGGCGAAGAGCTGCTCTCCGCTTTGCGCGAGGGCCCGGTCGATCGCGGCTTCGGGATCTTCAATGACCTCGGTGCGGTCGGTGGGCCAGCCGGCGTACTTGAGCCGGAGCGCCATTTCCGAAGCCCTGGTTCCGGTGCATGTGACCCTGCCTACCCGGTCGGCGAGCATCTCGAAGTCGGCGTCCCAGATCCAGGAGACGTCGCGGCCGTCGGCGATCCGGTCGTTCAGCGCAATCCAGAGATCGATCGGCGCGGGTTCCAGTGAGAGGGTCCGGATCACCTCGTTGGCGCCGGCCGGGTTCTTGACCAGCAGAATCGACAGGTCGACTTCCCCGATCCTGATCCGCTCGACCCGGCCGAAGACCGCTTTCATGCCGGCCAGGCTCCGGACCGATTCGGAGACCGGCACTCCGATCTGGCGGGCCGTGGCGATTGCCCCGAGCGCGTTATAGAGGTTGTAGAGGCCGGGGAGGGGCAGATCGAGCTCGACGCTGCCTTCGGGGGAATTGATCGTGGCGGTGAGGCCCGACATGCCCTTCAGGGTGATGCCGGTCGCCGAGATTTCCGGCCGGGGCCGCCTCATGCCGCAGCTTTCGCAGTGGTAGTGGCCGAGATGGCCGACGAAGGCCCGGTCATAGGTCAGCTCGTGGCCACAGTTGCGGCAGAGCTTGGCGTCAAAGGCGTGCTGGAGCTCGGTCAGGGCCTGGGCTTCATCCTCGATCCCGAAATAGATCGTGTCCGGGCCGCTTGAGTTGCCGATGTCGGCGATCAACGGGTCGTCGGAGTTGAGGATGAACGAGGTCCGGCCGGCCCGTCGGGCGGCCAGCCCGGCCCAGGCGTCGGCGAGCGCCTCGGTCTCCCCGTAGCGGTCGAGTTGATCGCGGAACAGGTTGCCGAGCAGGATCGCCCGGGGTCCGAGACGGTCGGCGACCTCCGGTAGCCAGGCCTCGTCAACCTCGAAGAGTCCTTCGCAGCCGCGCTGCTCGGTCAGGGCGGTGGCCACACCCCAGGTCATGTTCGAGCCGGCCCGGTTGTGGACCGGATGCCGGCCGGCGCCGGCAAGGACCGTGGCCAGCATCGAGGCGGTGGTCGTCTTGCCGTTGGTCGCGCTGATCAGGGTCGTGCCGTCGGTCAGGCGGGCGCCCAGCTTGTCGATCGCGTTGGCGTCCAGCTTCAGCAGGACCCGGCCGGGCAGGGTGGTGCCGCCGCCCTTGCCCGTGGCGCGGCTCAGCCGGCCGACCATTCGGGCGACGCTGGCTTTTGCCTTGATCAAGAGGCCGGCTCCGGCACGATCACCTGAAGCGCCGAGGGGATGACCCGGATCGTCGCCGGAAGTTCGGTCAGCGGATCACCGTCCGCGTAGATCGTGAACGGGCGGCTGGCACCGATCTCGATCACGCTGGTGCGGTGGAACGAGACCGACTCGACCTCTTCGACATGGGTTCCCTTGAACACCTTCGGGAAATTGAGCAGGAAGCGGATCTTGCCGGCTTCGCCGACCGTGATCACATCGAGCTGGCCGTCGTCGATCCGGGCGTCAGGGGCCACGTTCATGCCGCCGCCGTAAAAGCCGTTGTTGGCGACGACCACGTTGTAGCCGGTCAGGCGGCTCTGGACGCCGTTCTCGACCAGGCTGAAGCGGGCCGGCTTCCAGGCCAGCAGCGCCCTTACCGCCGCATAGACATAGACGAGCTGGCCCTTCAGGAGCCTTGCCTCGTTGGCGATCCGGTTCGCATCGGAGTCGAACCCGACCGAGGCGATGCCGAGGAAGCGCTTGCCGTTGGCATCGCCGACGTCGATCGCGCGGGTGTGGCCGGCGGCCAGGCAGTCGACGGCCTGAACCGGATCTGTGGGGATGCCGAGCCCGCGGGCCAGGTCGTTGCCGCGACCGGCCGGAATCAGCCCGACCTTCGTTTCGACCCCGGCCAGGGCACCCCCGACCGCGCCGATCAGCCCGTCGCCACTCATCACCACCGGGATCTCGCCATTGTCGACCGCCTCGAAGGCGAGATCGACCCCGTGTTCAAGCGAACGGGTGCGCTCGACCCGGAAGGGGATCCTCAGCGCATCAAGCCGCCGTTCCACGTCCGGCAGGAGCTGTTTCGAGCGTCCGCCGCCGGAGCTCGGGTTCATGATCAATGTCAGCGCCTGTTTCAAGTTCAGCCGGATCCTTCGAGTTTTGCCGAGACCCATGTTCCTTCACCCGCCGCGCCGGAGTTCAGCTCGCCGAAGCCGTGGGACGCCAGTTTCCTGCGAATCAGCCGCTCCGGGGTGCTGAACGGGGTCTGTTCGCCAAGGCTGGTGGCGATGATCAGGCCGCCGCCGGGGCGCAGGACCCGGGCAATCTCGCCGAAGAAGACCGGCATGTTCACCTGGGTCACCAGGTCGAACGAATCCTCGCCGAAGGGCAGTTTCGAAGCGTCGCCCACCCGGAAGGAGACCCTGCCCTCCGGGTCGAGCCCGATCTTGGCCTGGGCCTGGCTGATCATCGACTCGGAAAGGTCGACACCGCGAATTCCGGCCCGGGGAAACTCGCGGGCGAGAAAGAGCGTCCCCGCGCCGGTTCCGCAGCCGAGATCAAGCACCCGTTCCGGTTTCACCTCGAGTGAGTCGAGCCCGGCGGCGAGAGTGGCCAGATGCCCGGCCGAACCGGCCGCAGTGCGTTCATCCCAGCCGGCAGCGGCGCGGTCGAAGAAACGACCGACCGACTTTCCGATCAGCGGCCAGGCCCAGGGAGCAACTGCTGCCAGGCGACAGATGGTCTTGCCGACCAGGATCGTCTTGCGGTCGGCTGCGCTTCGGTACTCGGGCACCTCCTGATCATTACAAAGGCAAGTCCATAGACTGGCGCCGATGAGTGAACGCGGAAAGCTGGTCACCCTTGGCGTGATCGGCGCTGTCCTGGCCGTCGTGGTCCTGGTGGTGCTGGTCGGGCGCGGTGGTGACGACGATGATTCGAGCATTGCCACCCCCGTAACCAAGGACGTCAAGCTGTCCCGGCCCGAACCGGGCTCAGTGGTCCAGCCGGGCGAGAAGGCCAGCGTGAAGATGGAGACGACCGAGGGTGACTTCACGATCAGCCTCGACACGGAGAACTGGCCGGTCACCGCGAACAGCTTCGCCTATCTGACCGAGGAGAAGTTCTACGACGGGCTTGGCTTCCACCGGATCGTCCCCGACTTCGTGATCCAGGGCGGGGACCCGACCGGCACCGGATCCGGCGGCCCCGGTTACAGCGTGGTCGAAACTCCGCCGAAGAGCACCACCTACCCGGTTGGCACGGTGGCAATGGCCAAGACCGGAGCCGAAGCGCCCGGAACCTCGGGCAGCCAGTTCTTCATCGTGACCGGAGCTCAGGGATCAAGCCTTACACCGGACTACTCGATCGCCGGGACGGTGTCCGAAGGCCTCGAGGTTGTCAAGCGGATCGGGGAACTGGGCTCGGCCAGCGAGCAGCCGACCAAGCAGGTCGTCATCGAAAAGGCGACGCTCGAGAAGGGCTGATCTTGGCCTCCTTCGCGCCGGAGGAGTTCACGGTCGAGGCCGGGGGCAGGAAGCTGGCCGGCGAAAGCCAGGGCGAAGGTCCGCCGATCCTGCTTTGCCACGGGCTTTCGGCTACCCGACGCTACGTGGTCCACGGGTCCAGGCACCTGCCGCGGCAGGGTTACCGGCTGATCACCTACGACGCCCGCGGCCACGGTGAAAGCGATCCCGCCGTCCGCTACGACTACGAGGGCCTGGGCGGAGACCTCGACCTGGTGATCGAGGCGAACCCGGCGGAGAACGGGATGGTCCTCGGAGGCCATTCGATGGGCTGCCACACCGTCGCCAGACGGGCCCTCATGGACCCCCGGGGGGTGCGGGCGCTGATCCTGATCGGACCGGTGTTCACCGGCGAGGCCGACGACGACTCGCGATGGGACCGTCGCGCCGACGCCCTTGCGAACGGCGGGCCGGAAGCATTTGCGGAGATCGTGGCCGAGAACAGCCCGAACGAGGAAGTTCGCGAAGTGACCTACCGTCTCGCCCGCGACCGGGCCAGGCTCCACCGTCACCCGGAAGCGGTCGCCATGGCCCTGCGGGAGGTGCCGCGCTCGCTTCCCTTCGAAGGTGTCAATCGGCTTGCCGCCCTTGATCTGCCGGTGCTGGTGGTCGCAAGCCACGACGAGTTCGATCCCGGCCATCCCCGCCAGGTTGCGGAACTGTGGGCGGAAACGATCCCCGGGGCCGAGCTTGCCGGCGAGGAACCAGGTCAGTCACCACTGGCCTGGCAGGGAGGCCTGCTTTCGCGGGAAATCGAAAGCTTTCTCGGCCGCCACGGGCTGGCCGCCGGCTGAGCGCGGCGGGTAGCCTCTTCTCCATGGAAGTCGCACTTGATCCAGCCGGGCCGCCGCCGGCCGAAGGCATGGTCTGGATACCCGGGGGAACCTTCACGATGGGCAGCGAAAGGCACTATCCGGAGGAGAAGCCCTGCGGGCCGGTTTCGGTGGACGGTTTCTGGATGGACGAGACCGCGGTGACCAACCGCCAGTTCGCGCAGTTCGTGTCCGACACCGGCTACGTGACGACGGCGGAAAAGTCACCGGACCCGGCCATGTATCCGGGCGCCGATCCGGCGATGCTGGTGCCTGGCTCGATTACCTTCGCCAAGCCTTCCGGCCCGGTCGACCTCTCGAACCCGATGCAGTGGTGGGCCTGGACTCCCGGCGCCCAGTGGCGGCACCCGTGGGGTCCCGCCAGCAATCTGGACGGCAAGGAGGACCACCCGGTCACCCAGGTCACCTGGGAGGACGCCGAGGCCTACTGCCGCTGGGCCGGCAAGGAACTTCCAACCGAAGTTCAGTGGGAACGGGCCGGCCGTGGCGGAATCGAAGGGGCCGAGTTTGCCTGGGGTGATGAGATCGCCCCTGGCGGTGAAGAGAAGATGAACCGCTGGATCGGCGAGTTCCCGTGGAAGTTCCGGCCCCGGCCAGGCGGAGCCCGCAAACCCGGGACGGTGGCGGTCAGGACCTTCGAGCCAAACCCCTTCGGGCTTTACGAGATCACCGGAAACGCCTGGGAGTGGACGAAGAGCTGGTACGCGGATTCGCATCCGGAACCGGTGAGCCGCTGTTGCGCCCCCGAGAACCCGCTCGGCCCGGGAGTCGAAGCGAGCCGTGATCCGGCCAGCGGCATTCCCCGCAAGGTGCTGAAAGGCGGGTCGTTCCTCTGCGCCGAGAACTACTGCTCGCGCTACCGGCCGTCCTCGCGAATCCCGGAAAGCATCGAGAGCTCAACCGTGCACATCACCTTCCGCTGCGTTGTCCCCGACGCCGGATAGGGTTCATGGAGCCGCCCGTTCGTCCCCCGGCGGCCTGCCAAACATGAAACCGATGGAGGAGTTCAATGCCTGAAACCAGTGGTTCACAGCCCCCGGGAGGATCCGCCGCCTGGGCTTCCTGGGTCGCATTCGCCGGCATCATGCTGATGCTGATCGGCGTGTTCAGCGTCATCGCCGGCCTGGCAGCCGTGACCGATGACGGATACATCGCCAACGCTTCCCTCCATGAGGTTTTCCTGGTCAGCTTCAAGGCGCTCGGGGTGTTTTGGATCCTGCTCGGAATCCTCAAGGTCCTTGCCGGCTGGGCATTGATCCAGGGCCGCGAGTGGGCCCGGATCGTGACCGTGATCCTGGTCTTCCTCTCGGCGATCAGCCACCTGCTCGACCTGACCTCGCAGCCCTACCTGAGCATCCTGATGATCGCTCTTGACCTGGTCATCCTTTACGCCGTGACCGTCCGCTGGGAAGCGGCGAAGATCGGCATGGGGGACTGATTCGCCCACCCGGGCTTCAAAACTGAAGGCCTGGGCTTCGAAGGTGCCCGAGCCGCTGCGGCGGTTCGGGGCCGCCTGCTGGGAAGTGCTGCTGTCATTCGACCGTTCGGCAGGCACCCGGCAGGCGGCCCAGCTGTCGTTCTTCGTGCTGCTGAGCTTCCCGGCCCTGATCCTGCTCGCGGTCTGGATCCTCAGCAACATCTTCGACTCGCCGGACGTACGCCAGGACCTGATCCGGGAGATCATCAACAACCTCCCGATCGAGGAGATCCAGGGCAAAAGAGAAATCGAGGACATGCTCGATGAGCTGACCAAGGGGGCCGGCGGGCTCGGAATCTTCTCCATAGTGATCCTGCTCTACTCGGTCAGCTCGGCGATTGGCGGCCTTCGTCACGCGGTCGAGACCGCCAACGAGAAGGGCGATTCGGGCCCGCCCTTCCCCCAGAACAAGCTGCTTGACATCGGCATCACCCTGGTCACCCTTCCGGCGGCGCTGATCTTCGTCGCGCTGGCCCTTTCCCGCGACCTCGCCAGGGTCGTCGATGACAACGTCTTCCTTTCGTGGAGCGCCGACCACCTCGGCGGACCGTTGGGCATATTCGCCGCTGCCCTGATCTTCTACACCTGGATCTTCTGGGTGCTGAACCCGGGCCCGACGAGCTGGACGAGCGCGGCGGCGGGTTCACTGGTTACTTCGGCCCTGATCTGGCTCGTGTACTCGGGCCTGCGGATCTGGTTCGGAATCTCGGGCGGCGGCAGCGCGATCTACGGGGCGCTGGCCGGGTTCCTCGGCCTGCTGCTCTTCCTCAACCTGGCCTCGATCGCGGTCGTGATGGGGGCTCACGTGGCGGCGATCTGGCGGGTCCACCGTGAGGCCGGGTAGATTGCAGGCATGGGTTGCTTCGTAGTTCTCTTCGCACTGATCTCGCCGCGACTGGCGCTCTTCTTCATCCTGATCTTCTCTGACTGGATCGGGCATGCGATCGACGGCTGGATCGTGCCGATGTTGGGTTTCTTCTTACTGCCGTGGACCCTGCTCGCCTACGTGATCATGTGGCAGGTCAGCCCGCATGGGGTGGAGGGCTTCGACTGGTTCATAGTCGGCTTTGGTTTCGTGGTTGACATCGCCGCCTACGCCCGCACCTCCCAGTCCAGGCAGAACTGAGCCGATCCCGGCATTTCACTGCCGGAAGGCATCACGCCAGGCGGGTGCCGGCCGATGGCCGGACCCGGCCCCGGATCAGTGGACCCAGACCTTCAGGCCGACGATTACCAGTCCGAAACTGGCGTTGACGCAACCGACGAAGATCCGGCGGCTCCATGACATCTGATCCCGGGCGCCGATCAGGAGACCGGTGGCGAACAGCATCACCATGCCCGCTCCCATCGCGACCCAGGTTGCCGTATCGGTGTTGATCGGGGTCACCACGGTGAGCAGCATCGCGACCGAAGGGATCATCGCTCCCTGAACCAGGGGCCATTCCCGGCGCAGGGCGTGCCTGGCCACCTGGCCGGCATCACGGAACCGGGCGTAACCCTCGGCCACGATGTCGGCGTAGACATGGGCCAGCCAGAAGATCAGGGCGGTGACGGCGGCCCAGAAGGCGATCAGCACCGGACCCAGCGAAGGGTCCTTGGCCGAGGTCGCAATAACCGCCATCGAGACGATCGTGCCGTAGATCGCCCCCGCGTAGTTGGTGTCCGAATCGCGGCTCACAGCGCAGAACCATAGTGACCCGGGCGCCGTGGGCTAGAATGCCCCCGCCCTTGGAGAGTGGGTGTTCCGGCGGAAGGAATCCGCGGATCAAAAAGCAATCAGGGAGACCTTTTGAACATTCAGAGTTTCGTCCGCCGGATTCTTCCGGCGCTGATCATCCTCGTCGGCGGGTTCACTGCCACCGGCGCCCAGGCCATTGCTGCCGGCAAGTCCAGGCCGGTCAAGGTGACCATCGCGGCAATCAGCACTGCCAATCAGCAGCAGCTGATCAAGCAGAAGAAGCTGGCCGTGAAGGTCAAATCGACGGGCAAGGTCTCTGCCCGGCTGATCGCGACGAGTGGTGGCGAGGGCGGCTACTTCAAGGCCACCACGGTGAAGTTCTCCCGCAAGGGCAGCAAGACCGTGAAACTCGCCCTCACCTCATCCGGAAAGACCGCGCTTTCCAAATGTGGAGCGAAGACCGTGACGACGGTCGCCAGCTACCGCCGCAAGGTCGGCGGAAAGTCGAAGCAGGCGAAGTCCTCGAAGAAGAAGACACTCGCCAAGTGGGCGGCCAACGAGAACTGCATCGAATACGCAAGCGTCGAGCTCGGTGACGATCCGGAGCACTGCGACTTCATGGACACAACCGTCTGCCTGCAGCCCTGGCCGAACGACTACTACATGAAGGATGACGCCTCGACTCCCACCGGCAAGCGGCTGGACATCGCTCCCGGAGCGACTCCCGAGAACACCGACGGGACCCATATTGCGGTCACCGACATCAATCGCGGTGACGGCTTCAGCCCGGGCAACCTGATCGTGCTGAAGGTGCCCGGACTGGACACGCCGGCTGCCTTCGCCAACAACGATTTCGTCACTCTGAGTGACCTTCATGCCTACGACGACCCCGCCCAGCGGGTCATGCTGATCGATGCCGCCACCGGCGAGCGCCAGCCGATCTGGACCGAACTCGACGCGAACCCGACCTCGACCGATCCGGGCGAGGACGACCCGGGCGGAATCAACACGAATCCTTCCAACACCACACCGGTCAACCTGATCGTCCGACCGGCCCGGAACCTCGAGTGGGGCCACCGTTACATCGTCGCCTTCCGCGACCTCAGGGACGCCAGCGACAACCCGATCCAGTCGCCGCTCGGATTCCGCGTCTACCGTGACGAGCTGCCCACCCGGCAGGCGATCGTCGAAGCGCGGCGCGACCACATGAACTCGGTGATCGGCGATCTGGTCGACAAGGCCGGGGTCGAGCGCTCGAGCCTTTACATGGCGTGGGACTTCACCGTCGCCTCTCAGGGGAGCGTCACCTCGAGGGCCCTGCAGGTCCGCGACGACGCCTTCGCCCGGCTGGGTGACAACAACCTCGGCAACCGGGTGATCGAGGGCTCAAGCCCCGACGTCCAGATCGAGTACGTCTGTGACCGCTACGAGAACCCCGATTCGGAGAACCCGGTTTCGGACGGCTGCAACGGTGGCCCGAACCCGCCATCGGGAACCGACCGGCGCCCCGACGTTCCCGGCTCCGACATCATCCGCGTGATTGACGGAGAGATCCTCGACGTTCCCTGTTACCTGAACCAGAACGGCTGCCCTTCCGGGGCCACCTTCGAGTTCAAGCCGGACGGGTCGATCGACTTCAACGAGAACTTCACGACCGACGTGCCGTTCCGCTGCTTCATACCCAGTTCGGTGCAGCCGGCCGGACAGAACACGGCCGTGACCCCGGGCCAGGCCGGAATCTACGGCCACGGGCTGCTCGGTGACCGCTACCAGGTGACCTCGGCCGGCCCGGTCAACGTCGCCACCCAGGGCGGAAGCGTCTGGTGTGGCGCCGACTGGCAGGGCTTCTCGACCGGGGATCTCCTTTCCGTGTTTCAGGCCCTCGGCGACATGTCCAACTTCCCGAAGATGGCCGACCGGATGCTCCAGGGATTCCTCAATTTCATGATGATCCAGCGCGCGATGATCCACCCGGACGGCTTCGCGGACCTGCCCGCCTTCCAGCTCGACCCGGACGGACCCGGAGGAGAGGATCCGGTTTCGGTGATCGACGTGTCCGCCGGAGCGAACACCCGCGGCGTCTATTACGGGATCAGCCAGGGCGGCATCATGGGCGGCGCCCTGATGGCCCTTACCCCGGATTCCGACTACGGGGTGCTCGGCGTGCCGGGAATGAACTACTCAAACCTGCTGCGCCGGTCGGTCGATTCCGACACCTACTTCAAGACGCCCGGGGTCGGCCTTTACACGCACTACCCCGACGAACACGAACGGCCGCTCATGCTCTCCCTGATCCAGCTGCTCTGGGACAGAGGCGAGGCCAACGGCTATGCCAACAACATGACCAACGACCCGCTGCCGGACACCCCGGCCCACGGCGTCCTGCTGGAAGTCGCCTACGGTGACCATCAGGTGACCAACTACTCGGCGGAGGTCGAGGCTCGCACGATCGGCGCCGGAATCTATTCGCCGGCCTTGAACGCCGGCCGGCACTGGGATGTGGATCCCTTCCTCGGAATGGACCAGATCAGCAGCTTCCCCCACCAGGGCAGCATGCTCGTCTACTACGACAGCGGGCCGGTCAGTTTCACTGGCAACCGGGGCCAGGGCATCGGCAAGCCGCCGCTGGAGGAGATGCCACCACGCTCGGAGTGGGGTTACGGACGCGATCCGCATGAGGATCCGCGGCGCTCGCCCGACGGCATCGATCAGGCGACCACCTTCCTCCAGAACGGAACCATCGCCAGCTGCGAGGTGATCACCCCGCTGCCGTCCGGCGACGCCCACTGTTACGCGAACGGCTACACCGGCCCGACCCCCTGATCGGAGGGGCCGGGCCGGCCGGGCCGGCCGCCGGGCCCCGGCCGTCGCCGAACCTGCCCTTCCGGGGGCGTCAGGCCACCATTTCGGTGGTCAAACGCCCCCGGAAGGGGGGGAGACGCGGGGATCTGAACTTACAAGTCGGTTGACCGACAGATGTATATTGCGCTCATGAGACCGGCGAGGACGGCGTGAGCGAGGACAGGCGCCGGCAGAAGGAGAGGACGGCGGCAACCAGGGCCGCGGTGCTGGAGGCCACGGTCGAGCTGCTGGTCCAGCGTGGCTACGCGGGAACTTCCACGAGGCTGGCGGCCGAGCAGGCCGGGGTGTCACTGGGTGCGCTGCAGCACCACTTCCCGACCAAGGCCGAACTCACGGTGGAGTCGATGCGATTCGTCACCGACCGGCTGGCCGATGAGTTCGTCTCGGCCATACCCCGTGACGGTGACGAGCTCGAACGCATTTCGCTCGCTCTCGACCGTCTCCTCGTGGTCTTCCGGGGCCCGACCTTCGCCGCCGCGCTGGAACTTCACCTGGCGGCCCGCACGGACGAGTCCCTGCGGGAGCCGATCCGGCGGCTTCATCTCGAGGATCAGAACCGCTTCCGGGAGAGTGCGATCGCTCTCATGCCCGGAGTCGAGGATCAGCCCGGTTTCGATGCCTGGCTCCTGATGTCGGTTTCGGCGATTCGCGGCATGGCGGTCGCGACCATGGGCGTCGCCGAGGTCGAAGACGAATGGCAGCTGCTCAAAGCGCAGCTGCTCGACTCGGCAACCGAACTGCTGCGGCAGGAATCCGCCTGACCCGGCCGGGAAGCCGGTGCCTCCATGCCCGCCTTGGCAACTGCCGGGTCAGGGCTTCTCGTAGATCGGGTCGTTGGCCAGCTCCGGAGCGAGCGGCTCGCCCTTCGGGTCACGGTTCTCGACCAGGTGGCCCTCGAGGCTGACGTTCGGCAGGATCCGGTCCAGCCAGCCGGGCAGCCACCAGGCCTTGTCACCGAGCAGGGTGACCACGGCCGGTGCGATCACCAGGCGGACGATCAGGACGTCGATCAGGATCGCCAGACCGAGCCCGATGCCCATCATCTTGGCGACCACGTCATCCTGGGTCACGAAGGCGGAGAAGACCGAGGCCATGATCAGGCCGGCGAAGAGGATCACCTTGCCGATCCGCGAGAGGCCGTGGATCACGCTTTCGCGAGGGCGGTCACCCTCGTTGTAGGCCTCGTGGATGCGGGACAGAAGGAAGACGTTGTAGTCCATCGAGAGCCCGAAGAGGATCGCGAAGATCATCACCGGGATGAAGGACATGATCGGCACGCCGCTGTCCACGCCGATCAGGCTGGCGCCGATCCCCTTCTGGAAGACGGCAACCACCACGCCGTAGGCGGCCCCGATCGAAAGCAGGTTGAAGACGGCTGAAACGAGCGGCACCCACAGCGAGCGGAAGGCGGCCATCAGCAGGAGCACCGAGAGCCCGATCACGACCATGATGAAGACCGGCAGGCGCTCCGAGACCTTGTCCGAGAAGTCCTCGAAGCTGGCCGTGTTGCCGCCGACGTAGGCGCTCAGGCCGGTGCCTTCGGTCGCATCGGGCAGCACGGTGTCGCGAAGCTCGGTGAGCAGGTCGCTGGTCGCGGCGTCCTGGGGCGAAGTGGTCGGGATCAGGAAGATCGTCGCCATCTCGTTGTCTTCACTGGGCGCGGCGGGGGAGACGTTGGCGACCCCGTCGACCTGGCGCAGGTCCTTGACCACGGCGTCGAGCTGCTGCTTGCTCTGTTTGGCCCCGTCCGGGGTGTCGACGGCGATCAGGAAGGGTCCGTTTACGCCCTTGCCGAAGCCATCGCTGATCAGGTCGTAGGCGACGCGCTGGGTCTTGCCCTCCGGCTGGTTGCCGTCATCCGGCGAACCGAGGCGCATGTCGAGCAGGGGAGAGGCGAATACGAGCAGCACGACGACCCCGATCGCGATCGAGATCCACGGCTTGCCGGTGATCCGCTCGGCCCAGCGGCCGAAGGCGGGCGAGGGCAGCACATGCTTGAGCTTCTTCGGCTTGAGCCAGCGCTGGAGCGCGCCGATCATGATCGGCAGGAAGGTCAGGGCCGAGACCACCACTGCGGCGACCCCGATCGCGGCGCCGATTCCCATCTTGCCGATCAGCGGGATTCCGATCACCAGCAGTCCGGCGATCGCGACCATCACGATCAAACCGGCGGCGAGCACCGCCGAGCCGGAGGTGGCAGCCGATTTTGCCGCGGCGTCCCGGGTTGAATCCCCAGCCGCCGCCTGTTCGCGGTAGCGGCCCAGGATCAAGAGCGAATAGTCAATGCCGGCGCCGAGGCCGAGCATCATTGCGATGGTCGCGGCAAAATCGGGCAATCCGAGCGGGGCGGCCAGGATGACCAGCAGCATCTGCCCGACCATGACCCCGATCAGGGCGCCGAGCAGGGTCGCGATCATCGCCGAGATCGAACGGAAGAGCAGGGTAAGCAGGAAGATCGCGATGATCACGCCGATCAGCTCGCCGACCGGGGCCTGTTCCTGCTGGCCGGCGTCGATCACGATGCCGCGCATCGCGACCTCGACGCCTTCGCTCTTGACCGGGTCGGTGGCTTCCTCGAGGCGCTCCGACTGGACCTTGGTCACATCGCCGAAGTCAAGGTCGTATCGCACGTCGACATAGGCGACCTTGCCGTCCTTCGAGACCGCGCCGGCCTTCTCGGAGAAGGGGTTGCTGACCGTGAGCACGTCCGGTTGCCCCTTGATCTCCTTCAGCGATTCCTCGATCGCCTGCTTTCTCGCCGGCTGGTCAACGCTGCCTTCGGTCGCATTGAAGACGACCGTGGCGTCGACCCCGGCCAGGGCCGGGCTGTGCTCGGTGAAGAGATCGTATGCCTGCTGGCTTTCGGTCCCGGGCACGTCGAAGTTCTCGGGCGGCGCCTCGCCGGCCGTGCCGGAGAGGATGCCGATCCCGATCACCGAAGCGATGGCGATGAGGAGGGCGGTCTTCCAGTGACCGGTAATCGAACGGGCAAGGCGGGCGAGCAGATCAGACATTGAGCTCCAGAGGTGAGGGGAGGGAGAGAGCGGGCAAATTATCACAACAACTGCAAAACTGCAGTCTATGCAGAATCGCTGCTAACCTTGGCCGGTGTTCACCGTCGCCGCAAACAGCCTGCGCGAGCGCAAGAAGGCCAAGACCAGGGAGACGATCGTCTCCGAGGCGCTCCGGCTGTTTGCCGAGGATGGCTACAGCCAGACCACGATTGCCCGGATCGCCGAGCAGGCCGACGTCTCTCCCCGCACCGTCGCGACCTATTTCCCGGCCAAGGAAGACATCGTCTTCTACCTCAGCGACCGGACCAAGGAACGGCTGATCCGGGGCATCGAAGACCGTCCGGAGGGAGTCGACACGATGACCGCGTTGCGCCAGTGGGTGCTGGAAGAGCGTGAGCTCTTTGAAGAACATCACGAACTTATGGGTTGCCAGCAGCGGGTGATCGAAAACGAGGAATCGCTGCGGGCCCACCAACAGGCTTTGATGCGGGACTTCGAGACGGTGCTGGCCGACGGTCTCGCGGTTGACCTGGGCATGGAGCCGACCGACCTGGAACCGCGCCTCGCCGCCGCCGCGGCCATGGCCGTCTTCGACCTGCTGGGCGACGATCGAAAGCACCGGGCCGAAGGCGAGCTGCCTCCGGTGGAGGAGCAGCTGGCAAAGCTCGACCAGGCCCTGACCTTCATTGCCGGCGGGGTGGCGGCCCTGCGCGACCGGCAACCGGGCTGAAAACAAAACCGCCCCGGCGAGGGGAGCCGGGGCGGTCGTTACTTCCGGGAGGGATGGTCCTAGAAACCGGCGGGATGCCGCACGGTGAAGGAGCCGGGGGTGGAGCGCAGGCTCTTGCTCCAGCCGGGACCGTTGCCCGGGGTCATCGAGGTGTCAAACCGCAGCCCGGCCACGATCATGTAGGCATGGCCGGAGTTCGCGTAGACCGAGATCCAGCGGCCCTTGCCCGAACTGCGCCAGTTCATGAAACCGGTCGAGGCGAGGGGGTAGGCAACGAACCGGCCGCCACGCAGCGCGTAGCTGACCGAACCGGAGCAGTCGTAACCGTTGTCATTGAAGCTGCCGTGGCCGCCGCCGTAGATGTAGGGCTTGTTGCGAATCCGGTTGGCCCAGGCGATTACCTTCTTGACCCTGGCCGGGGCGCTGGCCGGAGCGTACGCCTTGCCGCGGATTAGCCTTGCCTTGCGGAACGGCTTGCACTTGGTCGCACCGACCGAAAGACCGCCGCTGGAAGAGGCCGCCTTGCAGGAGGCCGCGGCGCCGGCAGGCGTGCCAAGAGCGAAGATGAGGAAGCAGGCGAGCAGACCGGTAAGCCCGATCGCGACGCTGCGAACCATGGATCTCTGAATATGAGGGGTTGAGGGGATGATGCCGATCTCCTTTTTCAGTGCCTGCGGAGTTAGCTGACGGACTAGCGCTTTAGGAGTCGCGCTCTCACTCGGTCGAGTGGGTTCGCCCCAACTACCTGGGTCCCCCGCTTCCCGGGCCTTGCGGCAACGGGAATTCGGCAAATCGGTTTTTCAGAATGGTGAAGTGTACAGACTTTACTAATACTTTGCTAACAAACCAGCGCAAAGCCAGAAGTTTCTATGCCCTAGGCTCTTGATCGTGAAACCTGCCCGACACCGAGAAGTCACGTTCGAACCCTTCGAAGCATCCTCGATTTCCAATTACGAAGCCAAATTCAAGGCGGCCGAAGAAGTTGCCGAAATGGCCCAGTCCGGTCAGGTGATCGGGGCCGGCTCCGGCTCGACCGCCTTTCTGGCGGTGCGGGCGATCGCCTCGCGGGTGCGCCACGGGGAACTTCACGACATCCGGCTGATCCCGACCTCGATCGAGTCCGAACTGACGATCACCGGCCTTGGCCTGGTTCAGGCCGATCTGGCCGAGGTGGCGCCCGACTGGCTGTTCGACGGGGCCGACGAGGTTGATCCGGACGGCAATCTGATCAAGGGTCGCGGCGGCGCGCTCTTTCGGGAAAAGCTGCTCTTTTCGGCATGTCAACTGCGCCGGGTGCTGATCGACCCGTCAAAGCGGGTGGACCGGCTGGGCACCAGCTTCGCGGTGCCGGTCGAAGTCGTGCCGCGGGCCGCATCCGTCGCGACCGCCTCGCTCAAGTCGCTCGGAGCCACCGAGATCGTGATCCGGACCGGATCCGGCAAGGACGGCCCGGTCCTGACCGAACAGGGCAATCTCCTGGTCGACTGCCGGTTCGAAACGATCGAAGACAGTCTCGAGGATGAGATCAACCTGATCACCGGCGTCCTCGACTCCGGCCTCTTCCAGAATTACGCTCCCGAAATAATCGAAGCCTGAGCCCCTGGCCGGCGAAGACCGGCCCGACTGCAGTCAAAGGATGAGGCGTTTGGTGAGGCGGTTGATCGCGATTCGCCAGAGGACGAAGGCGAGGGTCAGCAGGCCGAGGAAGCGGAGGGCGTCGACCGCCTCCATGCCGAAGCAGGCATCGCGCACCAACTGAACGAGCTGGTAGAGCGGGTTGAACTGGGCCGCGATCTGAAAACCCTGGGGCAACTGGTCGATCGGGAAGAAGGTGCCGGCAACCAGAAAGAGCGGCGTGATGACCAGGGTCGTGACGTAGTTGAACTGGTCGATCTTCGAAACCAGGGCGGCCATGGTTATCCCGAAGGCGGAAAAGGCGAGCGCCGTGACGAAGGCAAAAATCGGGACCAGCAGCATGGTCACCCGGGGCTCGAGCCCGAAGAACATCGTCACGATCAGCGGGAAGCAGCCAAAGACCGCTGCCCGCAGGCCGATCCAGAGCATCTCCGCGGTGACCAGTTCCTCGACGTCGACCGGCGCCGCGAGGATCGCGTCATAGGTTCGCTGGAAGCGCTCCTTGACGAAGGTGCCGAACATGGCCGGCAGGGCTGAAGAGAAGACGACCGCGGTCGCGACCAGGCCGGTGCCGACGAACTGGACGTAGTCGATCCCGTCGACGTCGGCAACCAGGGTCGAACCGAGACCAAGGCCAAAGGCCAGCAGGTAGACGACCGGCTCAAAGGTGCTGGTGAAGGCGGTCGACTTCCAGAAAGTCCGGAAGTTGGCGAATTCCCGGCCCATCACGGCCAGGATCACGGCCGGTTCGAGCCGGCGCACCGAGCGGGTCTCGCCGGCCGGCTTCATTCGGCGTCCTCGCCGGTCAGCATCACGAAGACGTCCTCGAGCGAGCCGGCCCGGTGGATGGCGTCGTGCGGGATCAGCCCCGGTCCGGCCATCTCGGCTCCGACGATCGCGACCGCCGGACCGGCCGCCCGGACCCTGAGACCGGCTTCCTCGGCTGCCGAGCGGACCTCGGTCAGCCGCTCGGGCGGGCCGTAGACCTCGGCGGTCTTCTCGCCGGCATGTTCGGCGATCAGTTCCTTCGGGGTGGCACGGGCGATCACCTTGCCTCCGGCAACCACCGCGACCTCATCGGCCAGCCTTTCGGCTTCTTCGATGTAGTGAGTGGACATCAGGATCGTGGTGCCGCGTGAGCGCAGGTTGTCGATCAGGCTCCAGAGCTCGGTCCGGATCTGGGGGTCGAGGCCAACCGTGGGCTCGTCGAGCAGCAGCAGTTTCGGCTCGTGGACCAGGCCCCTTGCCAGCAGGAGCCGGCGGCGCATGCCGCCGGAGAGCTTGTCGACGGCGTCCTTGCGACGATCGGTCAGCCGGGCGATCTCGAGCGTTCGCTCGACCGCGGCGGCGACATCGTCGACCCGGTAGAGGCGGGCGAATACGGCAAGGTTCTCCTCGACCGTCACGTCGATGTCGAGATTGTCCAGCTGCGGCACGACCCCCATCGCCGCACGCGCCTGCTTGGCCTGCCCCGGCAGTTCGTAGCCGAGTACCCGGATCACGCCGGAATCGGGAATTGCCTGCCCGGTAAGCATCTTCATCGTGGTCGACTTGCCGGCGCCGTTCGGACCGAGAAGGCCCAGGCAGACACCTTCATCGACGACCAGATCGAGTCCATCGACGGCGTTGATCGGGCCGAAGCTCTTCTTCAGGTCGTGGATTTCGATCGCGGGCATCGGGGCAGTCAATCAGACCGGCGAACCCGGCCCCGTGGTCCCCGGAACCGTCTGGTTCCGGCGGTAGCCTGCGAGCCATGATCAGGGGCAGAATCAGAGGCCGGGCGGGGCACGAGGAGCGGTCTTCCGCCGACCAGGTCTTCGAGATCGATCCCGGCGAGTTGACCAACGTCTTTTCCGTGCCGACCTGGCTGAGGAACGCCGGGCTGGGCGCCTGGTTTCTGGTCGGCATCGCGATCCTGCTGCTTTCGCTGGTCTGGCTTGCCTCGCTGACCGAGGTGATCGTGGTGCCGGTGATCGTCGCCTCGATCGTCGGTGCGGTCGGCTCGCCCCTTGTTTCGAAGATGAACGGGTTCGGTCTGCCGCGGGCGATCGGCGCGATCCTGGTCATGCTGCTGCTGGTCCTGGTCGGTGCCGCCTGCGCGGTGATGGTGGTCAACGGGATCGTCGGCGAGGTCCCTGAGATCAGCCGGGACCTGGACAAGGCCACCGACGACCTGAGCCAGTTCCTGACCGACCAGGGAATCGACGAGGAACAGGTCGAGAAGGCCAAGGAGGGTGCCAAAGAAGGAGCAACTGCCAGCATCGGGACCCTGCTTTCCGGGGTCGGTTCGGGCATCGCCGGGATTTCTTCGGCCTTCTTCTTCCTCGCGATGGTCCTGCTCAGCTCGTTCTTCATGCTGAAGGACGGTCCGACGATCAGGGGCTGGGCGGAGCGGGCGACGAGCCTGCCGCCTCCGGTGGCACGGATCGTTTCGGGCCGGATGATTTCGTCGCTGCGGGGATATTTCGCCGGGGTCACGATCGTTGCCGCCTTCAGTGCCGTGGTGGTGATGATCGGGGCGCTGATAATCGGAGTGCCGCTGGTCGCGACGATCGGCGCCGTCACCTTCGTGGCCGGCTACATCCCGTACCTCGGTGCCTGGACGGCCGGAATCTTCACCGTGCTGCTGGCCTACGGATCCGGTGGAACCGATGCCGCGATGGGGATGGCGGTCGTCCAGCTGCTCGCCAACGGAATCCTCCAGCAGATGATTCAGCCGTTCGCGATGGGCAGCACCCTCGGCATCCATCCCCTGGCCGTGCTGGTGGTCACCATCGCCGGTGGCGCACTGTTCGGGTCGATCGGCCTGATCATCGCCGCGCCGCTGGTTGCCGCGGCGGCCGGGATCGTGACCGACCTCAAGACGGCCGAGGAGAGATCAGGTGGTCAATCAGCTGGTAGTGGAGGGCCAGCCGCTGAACCGACAGCAGCCCCGACTTGACCTTGAGCTTTGCGGCATCGCCGATTGCGGCTGCCCGTTCCCGGTCTTCGAGCAGGGAATCGATTGCCGCGGCAAAGGCAGGCAGATCCCGGGGGTCATCGACCAGGATGCCCGAGGTGCCGTCCTCGATCTGGTCCTTAATGCCGCCGATCCGGCTGGCGACCATCGGCCGGGCCTTCCACATCCCCTCCGAGACGGTCAGCCCAAACCCTTCGGCCAGGCTTTTCTGGACGATCACGTCGGCCCGACGCTGGATGGCGTTGACCATGAAGGCATTCTCGTCAAGGTCCTCCATCGGCAGGCTGACCAGATGGACCCGCTCGCGGACCTCTGCGGGCAGCGCGCGGAACTGCCCGAGCACCTCTTCGTAGACGGCGGCGCCCTCCGGGTCGTCGTCGACCCCGGCGCTGTCCGGCCCGACCAGGGCCAGGTGCGCATCCCGGTTCTTCATCTCCTTCGAGAAGAGGGTGAGCAGTCCGCCGTGATCCTTGAGCTTGTCCCAGCGCGAAACCTGAACCACCAGCGGCACCGCCGGAGGCAGCGGATTGGTCTGAACCACCACGCCGGAACTCAGCACCTCGCCCTGGCCGCCGTCGGGGCGGGTGAACGCCGGCGGCTCCGCCGGCTTCTCGCCGGAGAGCCCGATCACTCCGAGGACCGCGTCCCGCGTCGCTTCGTCCATCTCCGAGTTCTTCGGGGTGAAGGCATCGATCCCGGGCGGGATGATGTGCGAGATGCCGTCCGGGAGCGCTTCCCAGACATAGGAGGGCCGGGAGAAGACGCAGGCATCCGCCTGGCCAACCTCGGCGGCGAGAAAATCCTGGGCCCGGACCGTCTGCTCGTTTGATTCGTCGACCCCGATGTGGCAGCGCCAGATCACGGTGGCGCCCCGATCACGGATCGCCGGCACCAGCCCGGCCGTCTGGGGGTCGTGGAGGATCACCACGTCATCCGGTGAAACCATCCCGGCCAGTTGCCGGCCGCTGTCGGCGAGCGACTCGACATAGAAGCGCTTCTCTGACTCTCCGAGCGGCCCGCCATCACCGGGGTCGCCGTGAAAACTGTTGTGGAGCCGCTTGGTCAGATGGAAGAAGGACGGGTCTTCCTGCAGGACTGCCCAGCGGGTGTCGACCCCGTCGTCGAGGACGTAGGGCAGGTAAGCCCGCAGCATTTCTGCCACGCCGCCGCCCCTCGCGGTCGAGTTGACGTTCCAGACGACCTTTCCTTCCAGACGCCCGCGGGCCCCGTCGGCCAGCTCGGCGATCGGATCGAAATCAGGCCCCAATAAATCACGGTAACGCTCGAGGGGCTGCGGACTGAGATGAACCTGTATCGGCCTGGCCATGCGGGCAGTCAACCAGACCGGAGGCAGAACGGGAGCGGGGGTGAGTGAAGCGGGAGGAATCGGGTACATGAGCCGACATGAGTTCGGAGTCGGGCACGGAGGAGCTGGGTCGGATACGGACCAGGATTCCGGCGCGTCTGGACCGGTTGCCGTGGAGCCGCTTTCACTGGATGGTGGTGATCGGGCTCGGAACCGTCTGGATCCTCGACGGGCTGGAAGTCACCCTGGTCGGGAGCATCGGCTCCCGACTGACCGAGCCCGGCAGCGGGCTGGCCTTAGGGGCCAGCCAGATCGGCACCGCCGCCGCGATCTACGTCGCGGGAGCGGTGCTCGGGGCGCTCTTCTTCGGCCAGCTCACCGATCGCTTCGGCCGCAAGAAGCTCTTCCTGATCACGCTGGCCGTCTACATCACCGCCACCATAGCTACGGCCTTCTCGTTTTCCGCCTGGTATTTCTACCTCTGCCGGTTCTTCACCGGCGCCGGAATCGGCGGTGAATACTCAGCCATCAACTCGGCGATCGACGAGCTGATCCCGGCCCGGGTGCGGGGAAGGGTCGACCTGATCATCAACGGCAGCTACTGGCTGGGGGCGGCGGCAGCCGCGCTGGGTTCGATCGTTCTGCTGGACACGGCCCTGTTTGCTGCCGACGTGGGGTGGAGGCTCGCCTTCGGCCTCGGCGCCACCTTCGGAGTCGCGATCCTGATCGTTCGCAGGCATGTGCCCGAGAGCCCTCGCTGGCTGTTCATCCACGGACGGGAGAAGGAAGCCGACCGGATCGTCAGCGACATCGAACGGGAAGTCGAACGCGAAACCGGCCGCCAGTCGCTGGAGGAGCCGGAAGAGATCATCGAGGTGGAACAACGCAAGACGATCTCCCTCGGGGAGGTCGCCTCGACCGCCTTTCGCAAGTACCCGAAACGAACAGCCCTGGGGCTCGCCCTGTTCGTCGGCCAGGCCTTTCTCTACAACGCGATCACCTTTGACCTCGGGACCCTGCTCGGCACGTTCTACGGTGTTGCCTCCGGCACCGTGCCGATCTTCATCGCGGTCTATGCCCTGAGCAATTTCGCCGGGCCACTGGTTCTGGGTCGCCTCTTTGACACGGTAGGCCGCAAGCCGATGATCGTGCTCACCTACGGGATCGCCGCCGCCGGCGGACTTGCCCTCGGCCTGCTGTTTACCCAGGACGGCTTCGACAAGTACTGGTTCATGGCGTTGCTGGTCACGATCTTCTTCTTCGCCTCGGCCGGGGCCAGCTCGGCCTACCTGACGGTGAGCGAGATCTTTCCGATGGAGACCCGGGCCCTGGCGATCGCCTTCTTCTACGCGGTCGGTACCGGCCTGGGCGGGATCGTCGGCCCGTTGCTCTTCGGCCACCTGATCGAAACCGGTGACCGGAGCACGATGGCGATCGGCTTCTATCTCGGCGCCGGAATAATGCTGATCGGTGCCCTGGCCGAACTGATCTTCGGGGTCAAAGCCGAAAAGCAGCCGCTAGAGCAGATCGCCAGGCCGCTGACCGCCACTTCGGATCAGGTGGAGGCCGAAAGCGGTCCAAAACGCGAACTTCCCCGCCGCCGTCGGACCGGCCGCTTCCGGCCCGGCCCGGGCACGCTCGTGATGGCCCGTGGCTACCCGCTTACCGCCGGTGACGAGGTCGAGGCCGCGGTTGAAGTGGAGGCGCTGGTCGCGATTCTGGCCGAGCAGGGCGAAATGAGCCGCGAGGAACTGGCCAGGAAGGCGGGCGCCAGGCAATGGGGTCCCGGCCGGTTCGGCTACGTGCTCGCCCAGGCTGTGGCCGGCGGCCGCGTGGTGCGCAGCGGCCGCCGGGTGAGCCTGCCCTCCGGCTGAACTACTTGAGGGTCCGGATCAGCTTCTTGTTGATGAATTCCTGGATGCCGTAGGTGCCCAGCTCGCGGCCGAAACCGGAACGCTTGACGCCACCGAAGGGAAGTTCGGCGCCGTCGAGGCCGACCCCGTTCACATAGACCATGCCGGTGTCGAGGTTCTCGGCTACCCGCCGGGCCTGTTCCGGATCGTCGGTGAAGACGTACGAACCCAGCCCGAACGGGGTGTCATTGGCGAGTTCGACCGCTTCGTCTTCACTCGCCACCTTGTAGACGGTGGCCACCGGCCCGAAGAACTCTTCCCGGTAGGCGTCGTTCTCGGGGGTGACTCCGGTCAGCACGGTGACCGGGAAGAAGTTCCCGTTCCGTTCGCCGCCGACGACAACTTCGGCGCCCTGGGCGACCGCGCGGTCAAGCTGGTCCTGGAGCCGTTCGGTCGCGGTGCTGGAAGAAAGCGGCCCGATCGCGGTTTCATCTGAGGCCGGATCACCCGGCTCGACCGACTTCATCTTCTCGGTGAAGCCGGCGAGGAAGTCGTCGTAGAGATCCTCGGTCACGATGAAGCGCTTGGCGGCGTTGCATGACTGCCCGGTGTTGTCGAGCCGGGCGTCGACCGCCGACTGGATCGCTTCCTCGAGATCCCCGGAGCCGAGCAGGATGAAGGGGTCTGAACCGCCGAGCTCGAGCACGACCTTCTTCAGGTTGCGGCCGGCGATTTCGGCGACGGCCGCGCCGGCCCGTTCGGAGCCGGTCAGCGACACGCCGCGGACCCGGGGATCGGCGATCGCGTCGGCAATCTGGTCGTTGGTCGCAAGGATGGTCTGGTAGGCCCCGGACGGAACCCCGGCGTCATCCATCATCTTTGCGATCGCTTCAGCCGATTCCGGACACTGCGGGGCCGGCTTGAGCAGGACGGGGTTGCCGACCGTGAGGTTCGGGCCGGCAAAACGGGCCACCTGGTAGTAGGGGAAGTTCCAGGGCATGATCCCGATCAGCGGACCCATCGCGGACTTGCGGATCAGGGCGTCGCCTTCACCGGCCAGAAGTTCGATCGGCTCGTCGGCCAGAAGCTTCTCGGCGTTGTCGGCGTAGAAGCCGTAGATGTCGCCACAGAAGTCGATCTCCCCGAGAGCCTGCTCGCGCGGCTTGCCCATCTCGCGGATGATGATGTCGGCCAGTTCCTCACGGCGCTCGACGTGAAGCTCGCCGACCCGGCGCACCGCCGCGGCCCGTTCCTCGATCGAACTGTTCTTCGACCAGTCCCGGAAGGCATCCTCGGCGGAAGCGATCGCTTCCTGGAGGCCGGCGTCCGAGATCGTCGGATACTCCTTCACGGTTTCGCCTGTTGCCGGGTTCACAACTGCGTAGTCGCTCATGAATCTCCAATCCTCGATTTGCGCCTTTGGCTGACACCTGAAGGTGTCTCACCGCAGACTATTGGTTGGCCGTTTCGGGTGAATCGGATTGGAGCGCGAGCACCGGGGTACTACCTGGTTGAAACCCAGAAGGAGGTAGCAATGACCGATCACAAGACAGACGAAGCCAAGGGCCGCGTGAAGGAAGCCGCGGGAGCAATCACCGACGACGATGAGCTCAAGAACGAAGGCAAGGCCGACCGGGCCGCTTCGTCGGTCAAGGAGAAGGTGGAAGACGCGGTGGACACGGTCAAGGAGAAACTGGCCGGCAAGGACTGACCCGACGCCCCCGCGGCGGGGCGTAAGATCGGGGCATGTGCCGGAATATCAGGACCCTTTACAACTTCGAACCCGAGGCGACTGACGAAGAAGTGCGGGCCGCCTCCCTCCAGTACGTGAGGAAGATCAGCGGGTTCAACAAACCCTCCAGGGCCAACGAGGAAGCGTTCGACCGGGCGGTCGAAGAGATCGCCGCCGTCTCGGCGAGGCTGCTCGATTCGCTCGAGACTTCCGCACCGCCCAAGGACCGCGAGACCGAGGAGCGGAAGCGGCGGGAGCGGGCCGCAAAACGGTTCGCCGCAGCGTGAGCGCCGCCGACCTGCGGGACTGGCGTGACCGTGGCCGAATGGTCCCGGCGACGCCACTGGGCCACGAGGCCTTCCTGATCGATGAGGGGAACCCGGAAGCCCCGCCCGAATCGACCGTGGTGCTGCTGCACGGCTTCCCGGAATCCTCGTACTCGTATTCGGGTGCCTTCCCGCTGGTCTCCGGGGCCTTCGATCGGGTCGTCTCGTTCGACTTCATCGGCTTCGGCTTTTCGGCCAAGCCGGCTGACGGATTTGCCTATTCGCTGATCGAGCAGGCCGATGTCGCCCTGCGCCTGATCCGCGGGTCGGGCATCACCGGCTGCCACTTCGTGGCGCATGACATGGGGGACTCGGTGATGACCGAGATCCTTGCCCGCCTGAACGAGAACCGGCCGGACTGGTTCCGGGACGGGGCGCTCAGCGTCAGCTTCACCAACGGCAGCATGGTGCTGGGAGACGCCAAACTGCGGGTCGGGCAGAGGGCACTGGTCTCGCCGGCGGGGCGAATGCTCTCCCGGATCATGGACAGCCCGAAGATCTTCGAGAAGCAGGTCGTAAGCGCCCAGGGCAACGACCGCCTGACCGAAGAACAGATCCTTGACATGTATTCGGCCTCGACCTCGGGTGCGCCGCGCGGGCTGATGGCCGAGTTGATCGGTTACCTGCGCGAGCGCCGCCGTTTCGAGAAGTCACGGTGGCTGCCGGCGGTCCGGGACGGGGCGATGCCGATCCAGATTTGCTGGGGAGCCGACGATGCGGTGGCCCCGGTGGCGATCGCCCACCGGCTGAAGACCGAGGTGAAACCTTCCGCGAAGCTGACGATCGTCGACGGTCTCGGACATTTCGCCCAGATCCAGGATCCCGAAGCCTGGTTCAACGGGCTTTCTCCCTTCTGGTCCGAAATCGCCTGAGCGACCTAGCTCTCTTCCTGCTTCTGCCAGTACCGGTCGAGCCCCGACCACATTCCTTCGAAGGGCCCGGCCCGCCAATAGGTGTCCAGCGTTTCGTCATCGACCTGCCCCGATAGCCACTCGCGGATCCAGGCCGCAAGGCCCCCGGCATCGGTTTCCCGGGCCCGGGCTGCAAAGAGGTCGAGGGATTCGTGCATGCTTTCGATCTGATGCTCGACGTCGGTTGCCTGTCCGAAATGCTGAAAGGCAATGCGTTCGGGCTGCCAGGCTCGCACGATCTCGAGCGACTCGTGCCAGAGTGGCGGGTCGATGTCGGGCGGGGGTGTGGGAGGGAAAGCCGGCCCGCCGTTGATCCGCACGCCGGTCACGTCGCCGGTAAAGGCCGTGCGAGACGGCTCGTGGAAATAGCAGACGTGGTGCTTGGCGTGACCCGGCGTGTACTGGACCCGCCAGGGCCCGTCTGATTCGCCGCCCTTGAGCGTCCGGATGTTCGCATCGGGGACCGGCACGACCTCGCCCCACATCGCGTCGAAGTGCTGGCCAAAGACCTTGCGGGCACTGCTCACCAGCCGCTCGGGATCGATCATGTGCGGGGCTCCCGACTCGTGCACCCAGACCTCCACCTCGGGGAACTTCTCGACCAGCCGGCCGGTGGCGCCGGCGTGGTCGAAATGAATGTGCGTGAGCAGGATCGCCTGCGGAACCTCGTCGCCAAGAGCGTCCAGCAACCGGTCCACGGTCTTTTCCGCACCCGGATCAACGATTACTCCGTCGAAGAGGTGGGTTGCGATCGCCCCCGGCTGGTCGAAATGGAACAGGTCAACGGTTTCCGGGACATCGCTTCGCATGGCGCCGAAATTACCGGACGCCGAACGAATAATCTTTCCCCGTGGCGTCCGGAGGAAAAGCGAAGCTGGGGGTGAGGCTTGCCGCAATCGTTTCGCTGCCCCTGGCCCTTGCCCTCCTGACGCTTTCATCTGCCGGGATCGCTCCGGCCGACGCTGCCGGAGCCGGGTCCGTCGCGGCCCGCGAGCTGGCCGAGAAGTACGTCCCGGTGATGATGATCCGCAAGCAGGGCGAGAACCTCTGCGACACCAAGGTCGAGCAGTACCAGGTGATGACGGTCGACGCGTTGTTCGGCAACCCCGCTGTGAAGCTGATGCGGAACAACGGCAAGCAGGATTCCAGCCTGATCACCAGGGCACCGACCCTGAGAGACATCAGGAACCGGGGCGAGGAGGCCTACATCGACCTGCCCGGCGACCCGCTGGGAGAGACCTGCGTGTATGCGAAGGACTTCGACCGGATGCGGCGTGAAGGCCGGGCACCGGTCGCGGTCTACGCCCACATCGCCCGCGAAAAGGGACATTCCGGCCTGGCACTCCAGTACTGGTTCTACTGGTACTTCAACCAGTTCAACGATCTGCATGAAAGCGACTGGGAGGGCATGCAGATCACCTTTGATGCGAACACACCGGCCGGGGCGCTGAAGCAGGAGCCTCACGAGATGATCGTCTTCCAGCACGCCGGGGGAGAGCGGGCGAACTGGGATGACGCCAAGGTCGAAAAGGAAGGCAGCCACCCGGTCGTCTACCCGGCGGCCGGTTCCCATGCGACCTTCTACCAGTCGGCGATCTATCCCCAGAACGGCTCGCATGGATCGGGAGTGGGCTGCGACAACACCTCGGAGCCGCTGACCGAGCTCAGGCCGGTCCCGGTGCTCTTGCCGGAGCGGCCCACCGACCGCGGTGAATTCGCGTGGCTTTCCTTTGACGGGCGCTGGGGCCAGAAGGAGAAGAGCTTCAACAACGGCCCGACCGGCCCGCAGACCAAGACCCAGTGGGATGAGCCCTTCACCTGGATGGAAGCGCAGCGCTGGTCGAGCCCCCGGATGCCCGGCGGAGGGCTGGTCGGTCCGGAAGCGGTGAACGCCTTCTGCGGGGTGATCGAGAGCGTGACCGGCGTGATGAATCTGCAGCAGTCCGATCCGCTCGCGGCCTACCTGATAGCCGCGGCTTTCATCCTGATCGTCTTCTTCGTGTTCGGGTACTCGAAATGGCGTCCCGCGGGTGCCGATCGCCTTGAGCAAAAGCGCGCCTACGGACAGATCATGAACGCGAGCTTCAGGCTGTACTGGCGCCACCTGTCGGCCTTTGCGGTGCTGGGGGCGATCGCGATCCCGATCGTTGGCGGCACCCAGGCCCTCGGCGGGTGGCTGGGGGACATGTCCGGCGGGGACGGGTTGCTGCAGACGCTCTCCGACCTGGTCAACAGTTTTGGCCGGCCGGCGGCCCAGGCGCTGATCTCGGCCTTTCTGATCGTGTTCATCCGTGACCTGGTTCAGGGGCAGACCGCGACCGTGAGGACGGCGCTCGACGGCACCCGGGAACGGTTCTGGCGCGTCGTGATCGCAAAGATGCTCGCGATTGCCGGAGTGACCCTGCTTGCTCTGACCGTGATCGGAATTCCCTTCGCGGTCCGCTTCCTCGTCAACTGGACCTTCGTCCAGCAGGAGGTGATCTTCACCGACCTGTCGATCCGTGACTCCTTCCGGGCCAGCAGCGATCTGGTCCGCGGGCACTGGTGGCGAACGGTCCGGACCATGGTCCCGCTGCTCTTGCTGCTGACCGTGCTGGGACCGCTGCTTGGTCTCTTTCTGATCTTCACTCCCTTGCCGCTGCTTCTGGTCAACCTGATCGGATCGGTGGTCTTTGCGATCGCGATTCCGTTCACGACCGCCGGCACGACCCTGCTCTACTTCGATCTGCGAGCCCGCCAGCAGGAACACGGGGTGGTGCCGCGCCGCTCCTGGGCCGTCTGGCGACCGGCGACTTTCGGCCGGCCGGTCGGGCAGCCCACCGCCTGAAGCCTGCGCCGGGGCATCCAACCGGCGGTACCGCCTCTTGACATTTTGAGTATCACGATATATCGTTATGTATCGTGAGATATTCGAAACGAAAGGTTTTTCAGATGTTTGATTCAGATTTCGACCCGCGCGACCGCGGGCGATTCGAGGGTCGCTGCGGCGATCCCGGCTTCGGCCCCGCGGCCGGTGACGGCCAGCCGGGTTTCGGCCCGGAGACGGATTCGGGCCGGCGCCGCTACCGGCACGGGCCGGGAAGGGGCGGACCCCACGGTTTCGGCGGCGGCCACCATGGCCGGGGGCCTGGTCGCCCCGGACGCGGCAGGAGGGCCCGGCGAGGTGACATCCGGCAGGCGATCCTGCTGTTGCTCGACGAGGAGCCCCGCAATGGCTACGGCCTGATGCAGGAGGTCGAAGAGCGAAGCGGCGGTGCCTGGCGTCCGAGCCCCGGCTCGGTCTACCCGGCGCTCTCCCAGCTCGAGGACGAAGGTCTGGTCGAGATGGCCGAATCCGAAGGCCGCAAGGACTTCTCCCTGACCGGCGCCGGCAGAGAATGGGTCGAGGAGCATCGCGAGGAGATCGGTTCTCCCTGGGATACCGAAGGCCGCGGGACTCCCCGGGAACTCGGTTCCCTGAGGAAGTCGACCCAGGCGCTGGCGATGGCCGCCAGGCAACTGGCCCATACCGGCACACCGGCCCAGCTCGAGGAAGCGCGAAAGCTCGTCGATGAAGCCCGGCGAAAGCTCTACGGGATCCTCGCCCAGAGCGAAGAGGAGCAGGAGCAGTCCTGAGCTTCCGCGGGCCGGCGATCTAGAAGAGTGAAAGCGTGGTGATTCCGTCGCCGATCAGTTTGGCGGCGATCACCACGCAGATCACGGCCATGATCACGCCGTTGTTGCGGGCCATGCTCTCCTTGAGCCTGGCCAGCATCGAATCGGCCCGGTCACCCATCAGGAAGTAGATCCCGACCGGGACGGCCGCCCCGATGCTGGCGATCAAGGCGTAGACCAGTACCGAAGTCAGCTGGTCGGCGCTGCCGGCGTCCACCTGCCCGATCGCGGTAGCGGCGGCCATGGTCAGGATCAGGTTCTTGGGATTGACCGCGCCGAGCAGAAAGGCGAGGCCGGTCGCACGAAGCGGCTTGATCGAATCGGCCTTGTCCATCCACTTCGGCAGCTCCGGGGTTTCGCCTGGAGCCGTTTTCTTCCCTCTCTGGCGATGGGCGACGACCAGCAGCAACAGGCCGAGAATGATCTTCGCGTAGCTGGTCCAGTCGGCGGGATGGCCCCCGAGGCAGGGTCGGCCCCCAGGTTGAGCTGGAGCAGGACCCAGCAGGCGACCGCCAGGCCGATAAACCAGCCGACCAGGAATGCGAGACCGTTGCCGGCGCCGCGGCCGGAAGTCAGCATCACCACCGAGGCGATGATGCCGATCGGGCTGATCGCCACGCCGACGGCCAGGGGAAGTGTCTGTCCAACCGCCTCTCCCACGGCCACAGGATAACCCGCCCGATCGGAGCTCGCGGCATTTCGCCTGTAGGGTCGGCGGAAACCAGCAAGAAGGGAGCGCGATGGATTCAGAGAGTCAGGCTTTGCCGACCCTGAGGCAACAGGGCGACGTTTATCTGCTCGATCTCGGCGACGGGGAGAACCGGTTCAACCCGGATCGGAACTCCGTGATCGAGGAGCTGCTCGCGGAGGTCGAAGCGGCACCTGCGCCGCGGGCGCTGGTCACCGTGGCGAGTGGAAAGGTCTGGTCCAACGGCCTCGATCTCGAGTGGTTCCAGTCGCACCCGGATCGGGTCCAGGAAGCCCTCGATCAGACCGAGAGACTGTTCGCCGCCTTCCTCGGTGCCGGGATTCCGACCGTGGCAGCGATCCAGGGCCACTGCTTCGCGGGCGGGGCGATGCTGGCTCTCGCCCACGACTACCTGATCATGCGGGAAGACCGGGGGTATCTCTGCCTGCCCGAAGCCGACCTTGGTCTGCCTTTCACTCCGGGCATGAACTCGCTGCTGCTCGACCGGCTTCCCCGCCGGACCGCGCACGAGGTGATGGTCACGGGGAGGCGGTACGGCGGGACCGACGCTGCCGCTGCCGGGATCGTCGACCAGGTGGCTTCCGAGGATCTGCTGGTCCCGGCGGCGATCGAAAGGGCGGCCGGCCAGGCACCGAAGAACCCGGAAACCCTCAGGGCGATCAAACGCCGGATCTACGAGCGAACGATCGAGCTGCTCGAAACTTCGCATCCCCTCGGGTCCTGACCGGGGCGCCCGCGCGATCTGCCCGGGTAGGGTTCGCCCATGGCCGAAGAACCGGTAAGCAAGAACAAGGACGGCAGCAGGATCGGCTCCGATGAATACGTCACGCTGGCGCTCTGCATCATCGTGCCGATCATCGGTTTGCTATTCGCCCTCTACTACCGCCAGCAGGGCGAGAAATGGGCCGGCCGCGCGATGGTCGTCGGCGTCGTCGCCCTGGTCGTCTGGCTCTGCCTGGTCTTCCTGATTTGAGCCGCGACTTCAGAGAACTCCCGCCCGACCTGCCGGTTCCCGTCGATGACGGGGCCGCGGACCACCTCGAGGGGATGGCGTTTCCGGAGCTCAGCCTGAGGTCCACGAGCGGCGGGGAAGTGAGCCTGCCCTCGGCCTTCGGCGAGCGGGCCGTTCTCTTCACTTACCCGCGGACCGGCACCCCGGGGGAGCCGCTTCTGCCGGGCTGGGATGACATTCCCGGCGCCAGGGGTTGTACGCCTCAGTCCTGCGCCTACCGTGAAAACCTGGCCGGTTTCCGGTCGGCCGGGCTGGCCGTCTTCGGGTTGAGTGCCCAGACCGCCGAAGCCCATGCCGAGTTCCACGCGCGGGAATCGATTCCCTACGAGCTGATCAGTGATCCCGGACTGAAACTGGCCGAGACGCTGAGACTGCCGACCTTCGCCATTTCCAGCCTCACTCTGTACCGGCGGCTGACCATGATCATCGAAGCGGGACACATCGCGAAGGTCTTTTATCCCGTCTTCCCGCCGGATCAGGACGCTGCCACGGTGCTTGCCTGGCTGGCCGGGGACGACCTGGCGGAGACCTCTTGACATATACCCCATAGGGGTATAGGGTGTTCGACATGAGCACCCCTCTTCGACTTCTTCTCTACGGGCTTTCGGTCCTGGCCGTATTCGCAGTTTCTTTCGTCGCCGGCAAGGCCCTGATTCCGGAGGACACGGTTTCCGACTGGACCCGGCAGGCCGATGCCAGCTCGGCCGGCCATGAATCCATGGCGGGGGACCACGACGAAGCCCACGTCGGCGGGCTCTCGGTCGAGCAGGGCGGCTACACGATTTCCCCGGTCAGTTCCCCCTCCGTGGCCGGCCAGCCGGGTGAGCTTTCGTTCCGGATCCTGGACCCTGAAGGGAAACCCCTGACCGGATACTCGACCAATCACGAGAAGCAGCTTCACTTGATCACGGTTCGCCTTGACGGTGACCGGTTCAGGCACGTACACCCCCGGCTCGACCTGGCTTCCGGCACATGGTCGATCCCCTGGTCATGGCCGGCCGGAGGGTCCTACCGGGTCTTCGCCGACTTCGTGCCGCAGGGATCCTCCCCGGATCAGGCTCTGACCCTGAGCCGCAGCGTTGAAGTGGGCGGCGAATTCATGCCCGAGCCGAAGCCGCTCAACCGGACCGACTCGACCGGGGGCTTCAAGGCAACCCTTCGCGGCGAGCTCGAAGCCGGCTCGAGCAGCGAGTTGACCGCACACCTGACCCGCGGCGGGCGGCCGGTAACCGATCTGGAGCCGTATCTCGGCGCCTTCGGTCACCTGGTTGCCCTGCGCGAAGGTGACCTCGGTTACCTGCATGTTCACGCGGAAGACGGGACCGAGGGCAACCCCGTTCAGGGCCACGAACATGCCCACAACCCGGAAACCGCCGGAGCCGACATCGAGTTCGCGGCCGAAGCGCCGACTCCCGGCCGTTACCTGCTCTACCTCGATTTCAAGGTAGATGGCCGGGTACACACGGCGGAATTCGTACTGGAGGCAAAATGAGTGCCACGCGGACAGAGACCGGCGAAAGCCCCGACCCGATCACCCGGCGGGAACTCGATTTCGAGATCAGCGGGATGACCTGCGCCTCCTGCGCGGCGCGCATCGAGAGGAACCTGAACAGGCTGGACGGAATTGACGCCAGCGTCAACTACGCGACCGAGAAGGCCCGGGTGAAAGTGCCCGAGGGCCTGGCGCCCGAAGAAATCATCGCCGAGGTGGAGAAGACCGGCTACTCGGCCGCGCTGCCGCCGGATTCCAATCAGGACGGGACCGGGCGTGACCATGCCGGTCATTCCGGCGGTCACGATCACGGCGGTATCGCGGGACCGGAAACCGATCGAGAGATCGAGGTCCTCCGCCAAAGGCTGATTGGCTCGATCCTGCTGGCAGTCCCGGTGATCGCGATGTCGATGTTCGAGGCGCTTCAGTTCGAATACTGGCAGTGGGCCTCGCTCGTCCTCGCCGCGCCCGTCGTCGTCTGGGCGGCCTGGCCGTTTCACCGGGCCACCCTCAGGAACCTGCGCCACGGGGCGACCACCATGGACACCCTCGTGACGATCGGAATCAGCGCCGCTTTCTTCTGGTCGCTCTACGCGCTCTTCTTCGGTACCGCGGGCGAGCCGGGCATGACCCATCCCTTCGAGATCACCGTCGCTCCTTCCGACGGCGCCTCGAACATCTACCTCGAGGTCGCGGCGGGCGTGACCATGTTCCTGATCGCCGGACGCTACTTCGAGCTGCGCTCGAAGCGGAGGGCGAGCTCGGCCATGAACGCCCTGCTCGAGATGGGCGCGAAGGAAGCCTTCGTGATCAGGGACGGGGAGGAAGTTGCGGTCGCGATCGGGGACCTGGCGGTCGGTGACGAGTTCGTGGTTCGTCCCGGCGAGAAGGTTGCGACGGACGGTGTGGTGGTGTCGGGCAACTCGGCGATCGACGAGTCGATGCTGACCGGCGAGCCCGTCCCGAAAGAGGTTGGCGCCGGCGATGAAGTCGCCGGAGCGACCGTAAACGCGGGCGGCCGACTGACGGTCAGGGCGACCAGGGTCGGCGCCGACACCCAGCTGGCCCGCATGGCGAAGATGGTCGAGGATGCCCAGTCGGGCAAGGCACCGGTGCAGCGACTGGCCGACCGGATCTCGGCCTACTTCGTGCCGGCGGTGATCCTGATCGCGGCGGCTACGCTGGGAGCCTGGCTCGGGGCCGGTTTCCCCGCTGACGCCGCGTTCACGGCGGCGGTCGCGGTGCTGATCATCGCCTGCCCCTGCGCCCTTGGTCTGGCCACCCCGACTGCACTTCTGGTCGGCACCGGCCGCGGAGCCCGCATGGGCATCCTGATCAAGGGGCCGGAGGTTCTCGAATCGACCAGGCAGATCGACGCCGTCGTCCTGGACAAGACCGGAACCGTGACCGAAGGACGAATGGAATTGGTCGAGGTCATCACGGCCGAAGGGGTCGACCGCCGCGAACTGCTGGCGATCGCCGGAGCCCTCGAGAACTCCTCCGAGCACCCGATCGCGAAGGCGATCGCCCGGGTGGCAGCTGAAGAGACGGGAAAGCTGCCGCAGCCGGAGGGCTTCGCCAGCGTCGCCGGACGGGGAGTCCAGGGCGTGGTCGACGGTCACGCCGTGCTGGTCGGTCGCGAATCGCTGCTCAACGACTGGTCCCAGCATCTCCCGCCGGACCTGGCCGAAGCAAAGTCATCGAGGGAAGGCGAGGGCCGGACCGTTGTGATCGCCAGCTGGGACGGCGCACCACGCGGACTTATGGTCGTAGCCGACACGGTCAAGCCGACCAGCCCCGAAGCGGTGAGTGAACTTCTCGAACTCGGCCTTGAACCGGTGCTGCTGACCGGTGACAACGAGGCCGCGGCCCGCGCAGTGGCGAAGGAGGTCGGGATCGACCGGGTGATCGCCGAGGTTCTGCCCGGCGAGAAGGTCGAAGTGATCAAGCGCCTTCAGGGTGAAGGCAAAGTCGTCGCGATGGTCGGCGACGGCGTCAACGACGCGCCCGCGCTCGCCCAGGCCGACCTCGGGCTGGCGATGGGCACCGGCACCGACGTGGCGATAGAGGCGGCTGACATAACCCTGGTCCGTGGGGATCTGAGGAGCGTGGGCGAGGCGATCCGGCTTTCCCGGCGTACTCTCGGCACGATCAAGGTGAACCTCTTCTGGGCTTTCGCCTACAACGTGGCGGCAATCCCGCTGGCGGCCTTCGGCCTGCTCAACCCGATGCTGGCCGGGGCGGCGATGGCCTTCTCCAGCGTCTTCGTGGTGGGCAACAGCCTGCGGCTGAGATCGTTCGGGCGGGGCAGGGAGGAACCGGCCGGCAACATCGAGAAAGGAACGGGCAATGGCCGATAGCAACGGAAACACCCACGGGTACGTTCACGACAAGGAGCGGTATCTGGCTCGCCTGAAACGAATCGAAGGCCAGGCTCGCGGCATCCACCGGATGATCGAGGAGGACAAGTACTGCATCGACATCCTCACCCAGATCTCGGCGCTTACCTCGGCCCTGGAAGGAGTGGCGATCGGCCTGCTCGACGAGCACATGAAGCACTGCGTGGTTGACGCGGCGAGGGAGGGAGGCCCGGAAGCCGAGGCGAAGATCAAGGAAGCCTCCGACGCGATCGCCCGCCTGGTCAGGTCGTGAAATCGGTCGCGACCGGCCCTTGCCTCACTGCTTCGAAATTGAGGCCGGGCGCAGCAGCGGATATCATCACGGGCTCCGACCAATCAACAGGGGGTATTCAATGAAGTTCAGGGAGACCGCAATCAAGGCGCTGGTGCTGATCGGTGCCGTCGCAACCTGTCTCGCGTTTACCGTTCCGGCCACCTCGGCCAGGTCCTCCAAGCCTCCGGTCTTCTGGATCGACCTCTCCGGAACCGCCCAGCAGCATCCCGACTTCGTTTTCTTCTCGGCGAATGCCGGCTCCCAGGTCAATCACCTCAAGTGGACCGGCTGGGGCAAGAACCGCGCGGTCGGCCGCGGCCACTACTACGTGACCTCGCCGCCGATCCCCGGTGAAAAGAACCCGGAAGGCGCGGCGCGGATCGTCGTCTGGAAGCCGGTCAAGTGCGTCCCGGATTTCGGCAATCGCGAGGGCAAGACGATTCACATCTATAAGCACGCGAGGATGCTGCGACCCGTTTCCGGGGGAGGGCGCAAGTGGATCGACATCTCCGCCTTCGCCGGCGCGGCCACCTGCAGGTAGGTTCAGGCGCCACTCAGCGCAGTCGCTGCGGCAAAACCGACAACCGTGAGAAGGCCGGCAACATTGCCGGCCTTTTCTCTTGCTTCGGGAATCATCGAGTCGATCATCATCACCAGCAGGGCGCCGGCGGCGAAACCATCCAGGCAGGCCTGGAGTTCGTTCGAGATGAAATCGGCGAGCAGGTAACCGACCGCCGCAGCGATCGCGCAGGCAATCGCGATCAGGATGAACAGCCGGAGTACGTACGCCCGCGAGGCACCCGCCCGCTCCATGTCGGCGGCGGAACCGATTCCCTCCGGCAGGTTTGAAACGAAGATCGCCATCAGCAGGGCCAGGCTGATCCCGGATCCGGAAACGATGCCGATACCCAGCACCAGCTGTTCCGGAATCCCGTCGAGGAAGGACCCGAGGGCAAGGTCCCGGCCGCTGGCTGAACCGGCCCTCTCACCGGGCCGTGGCCGGTCGATGAAACGGCTCGCAAGGTAGTAGGCAAGCGCTCCAACCGCGAGACCGGCGCCGACCGATGGCGGGCTGCCGATGTCCAGGCCCTCGCCGGCCAGGCTGAAACTGACCGCGCTGATCAGCGCACCAGCGCCAAAGGCAAGCACGGACCCGACCAGGCGGTCGGACCAGGGCCGCGCGAACGCGAGCAGAACGCCGAGAACCAGAGAAGACGCAGCAACGGCACCCCAGCCGATCGCCTCGATCATCGGAAAGTCTCCGCCACGGCCATCGGCGGGGACTCTAGACGGGTGCGGCGGATACCGAACCCGGGCCCGGGGTCAGTTCTGCTGGCCGGCCTCGGAGGTCTTCGGCGGACCCGGCTCTTTCCCGGAATCTTCGGGACCGGTCTCCTCGGCCACTACCGCTCCGCCCAGGAAGGCAAAGGCGAGAATGCCGGCCGGGACCAGAAGCAGGACTGCGAAGAACGGCGATCCGAATACGGAGAGAGCCGCGACGAGGAAAACGAGTCCAATAGCGATGCCAACTTTGACCATCGACGCCTTTCCGGCCCGCCGCGAAATCGCGACCGGCCAACTTTCGGGAACGCTTCGGCAGGTACCCGACACCGGATCTCCCAATCTTCGAGTTTGGACGCTCCGGCTGGGGGTACGCCTCTATTGAACTCCGCCACAGCGGTCGGCGGAGGGGCAAACCACCCAGACAGGAGGCAGGAGATGAGCAAGACAGCACGTGAAGTAATGACCGGCGGTGCCGAATGCATCGGCGAGTCGGAGAGCATCACTCGCGCCGCCACCCGGATGGCCGAACTTGACGTGGGATCGATGCCGATTTGCGGCGAAGACGACCGCCTGAAGGGAATGCTGACCGACCGCGACATCGTCGTGAAGGTGATCGCGGAAGGAAAGGATCCCGACGAGGTGACCGCCGGCGAGTTTGGTCAGGGAAAGCCCGTCACCGTCGGAGCCGACGATTCGGTTGAAGTCGCGATCGAGACCATGAAGGAGCACGCGGTACGGCGGCTCCCGGTGATCGACGGACATGAACTGATCGGAATCGTGAGTCAGGGTGACCTCGCCTGTGAGGTCTCCGAGAAGGCGGCCGGGGATCTCGTGGAAGCGATTTCCTCCGCACCCTGACCCGCCCGGGGCGTCGCCGTGGCAAGGGCGGCGCCCCCAATCCTTGACTCCCTCTCCCGGGTCAGCCGGGCAGCTTCTGCTTCAGCTCGAGGATGGCGCCGAACGGATCGGTGCCGCTTATCCTGCGAAGCACTTCCGCGGGCCCGAAGCGGAGCAGCGAGTCGTCCGAGCGGTCGAGCGCCTGCTCGAGTCGCTCCCAGCCGACGGGCATCGAAACCGACGGGCTGCTCCTGGCCCGCATGGAGTACACCGAAACGGTGGTCTTGTGCTCGGAGTTCTGGCTCCAGTCGATCAGGATCTTTCCCTTGCGCAGGCTTTTCGTCATCCGCGAAACGATCTGGTCCGGCAATTCCTGTTCGAAGGCCCGGGCCAGCGAATGAGCGAAACCTCCGGTCCGGTCGTAGCTGGCCCGCCCGTTGAGCGGAACGTAAACCTGGATTCCCTTTGAGCCCGAGACCTTCGCCAGCGAGACGAGATCCTGGCCGGCGAGCGTGTCGTGGATCAGCAAGGCAGTCTCGGCACAATCGAGGATGTCAGCCGGCGGGCCCGGGTCGAGGTCGAAGACCATGAAGTCCGGCGTCTTCCGGCGCCTGGCCCGGGCCAGTGAAACATGGAGTTCGATGCATCCCAGGTTCGCCATCCAGACGAGGGTGGCGACGTCGTTGACCAGGCAGTAGTCAACCCGCCCCTTCGAGGATGAGCTGCTCTCGATCGAGGCAGTCTTGACCCAGCCGGGGCGATGGTCGGGACAATGCTTCTCCCAGAAGCCTTCGCTTTCGACCCCGTCGGGGAACCTCCGCATGGTGACGGGACGGTCACGGAGATGGGGGAGGAGCAAGGGGGCCACGGCGGCGTAGTAGTCGATCAGGTCGCCCTTTGTGAAACCGGTCTCCGGGTAGAGCACCCGGTCGAGATTCGTCAGCCTGAGTTCCCTGCCGTCGATCTCGATCGATGCCTTGCCCGGGCCCCCGGTGACCGCCGAGGTGAGTCGTTCGCTGCGCTTCCAGCCGAAGGTCATGCCGGCTCCTCCCGGACAACTTCCCGTGGCGACTTGTCCGGCCTGAACCCGACGAAGACCGGATTCCGCAGTCGTCCTTCGCGGGTCCACTCGGTGAACCTGACCTCGATCACCAGTTCCGGTTCACACCAGCCGGCGCCCCGGGGTATCGAGGCAGTGTCTTCCGCGACGAACGGGGAGTCGACGCGGGCCGACGCAGAAAGGGTCGCGAAGAGTTCGGCCAGCAGCTCGTCACCCATTCCGGTGCCGACCCTGCCGGCCAGCCGGAGTTCGGAGTTCCCCTCGTAGTAGCCGACCAGGAGCGAACCCAGCGAACCGGAACGGTGACCCTTGCCGGGCAGCCAGCCGCCAATCACGAACTCCTGCCGTTTGACGTGCTTGACCTTGAGCCAGTAGTTCGTCCGTCGGCCCGACACATAGGGGCTGCCGGGATCCTTGGCGACAACCCCTTCGAGCCCGAGCGCGGCCGTGGCTTCGAGCACCTCGTTCAGTTCTCCGGCGAGCCGTTCCGGGACCGACCAGGTCGGGCCCGTGAGACCGAGGGCCTCCAGCCGCGCGCGGCGTTCGAGGTAGGGCATCGGCCTGAGGTCGGTGCCGTCGGCCCAGAGCAGGTCGAAGATCATGAAGTGCGCTTCGAGTTGACGCTCGCGGCGGGACTGCATCAACTGGAAGTCTGGCCGGCCATCCTCGTCAACCACCACCAGCTCGCCGTCGAGGATCAGGCCGCGGGCGCGGGAGTCGGAACCGAGCGGCTTGATTTCGGGAAAGTCGGCGCCGATCTCGTTGAGCCTCCGGCCCTGGAGTTTCAGGCCTCCGGAACAGAAGGCGATGGCCCGGTAACCGTCCCACTTGACTTCAAAGTTCCAGGCGACCCCCTTGCCGGGATCGCCGAGCCGGGCTTTCATGGGTTCGATTGGACCGGGCAACATCGCTTGCATCATGTCTACCGAATACCCGCGATGGTGTGGATGAAGCGGTTCGCGGGTACGCTCACCGCATGGCGTTGCGGTCAATCTGGAACGGAACCATCTCCTTCGGGCTGGTCAAGGTCCCGATCAAGCTGTACTCGGCGACCGAACCGAAGGGAATCGCCTTTCGCGAGATTCACGTGAAGGACAATTCGCTGCTGCAGCACCGCCGGGTCTGCAAGGCGGAGGGCAGGGAAGTTGACCGAAGCGAGATCGCCAAGGGCTATGAGGTGCGCCCCGACCAGTACGTCGTGCTGGAGAGTGATGAGGTAAAGGCGGCGGCCGGCGAGCGGCCCAAGACGATCGAGATCGAGGAGTTCGTCGATGTCGAGGCGATCGATCCCTTCTACTTCAACAAGTCCTACTTCATGGGTGTGCGGGATGTGGACGAGCCTTACGCGCTGCTTGTCGCGGCACTCCGGGACAGCGGCAAGGCAGGGATCGGCCGGTTTACCTTCCACAACCGCGAGTACCTGGTCGCCCTTCACGCCGAGGAGGACAGGCTGGTGCTCCACACACTGAGGTACGCCGAGGAGATCATCGAGCCGGGTGACCTCGAACTGCCGGACGGCGGCAAGAAGCCGACCCGCAAGGAAGTCGAGCTGGCGCGCCGGCTGGTCGAGGGACTCACCGAGGACTTCGACCCCGGCGAGTACCAGGACGAGTACCGCGCGTCCGTGATGGATCTGATCGAGCGGAAGGCCGAGGGCAAGAAGCCGAAGAAGAAGCGGGCCCGAAAGCGTGAGGAGACCGGGGACCTTTCCAAGGCGCTCGAAAAGAGCCTCGCCGCGCAGGGGAGTCGTTCCTGATGCCGCGACCACTCTGGAAGGGGACGATTTCGTTCGGCCTGGTCAGCGTGCCGGTCGAGATGTGGTCGGCGATCCGGGACCGCAACATCAGGTTCCGTGAAATCCACGTGGAAGACGGTTCGCCGGTCAGGCACGTGCGCTACTGCGCGGAAGAAGGCAAACCGGTCGATCCCTCGGAAGTCGGTCGTGCCTACGAACTCGATGACGGCCGCCTGGTCCGGATCACCGACGAGGAACTGGAGGGACTCGAACCGGAGAAGACACAGACCATCGAGATCGAATCCTTCGCCCCGCGCGCCCAGGTCGAACCGCTCCGCTTTGACCGGCCGTACAACCTGATTCCCGGCAACCAGACCGTCGGCACGATCCGTGCCTACCGTCTCCTGGTCGAGGCGATGGCCGAAAGCGACCTGCTTGCGTTGGGCAAGTTCGTGATGCGGGGACGGGAGTACCTGGCCGCGATCCGGGTCCGGGAAAATGTCCTCACGCTCTCGACGATGCATTTCCCGGCCGAGATCCGATCTACCGAGGACGTGCCGGGACCGGCGAAGAAAGCGGACAAGGAGGCGGTCAAGGACGCCGTCGCGGTGATCGAGGAACGCTCCGTCGAATGGGATCCCGGCAAGTATCCGAACGAACATCGTGAGCGGCTGCTGGCAGTGATCAGGAAGAAGGACAAGGGCCGGAAGATCAAGGCTCCCGCTCCCGTCGCCGAAGAGCGGCCGACCGGTGCCCCGGATCTGATGGCCGCCCTGAAGAAGACCCTGGCGGAATCCCGCAGCAAGCGCAGGAAGCCGCGCGACCTCGCCCGGCTCTCAAAGGAGGAGCTTTACGAGATGGCCTCCGAACGAGGCCTCAAGGGCCGCTCCTCGATGAACAAGCAGCAGCTGCTCAAGGCGCTCCGCGCCAACCGCTAGAAGGTCAGCCCGACCAGGCTCCTTCGAGGGAACGGGCGGCGGTGAGCAGGTTCCTGGCCGCAGTCCTTCCGGTCTCGTGGGACCAGTCGTGCCCGGCCTCATTCGAAAGGTAGTCATCACCCGGTCCGGGACCCCGGTTCCAGTAGGTCCATGCCTGACCCGGAATCGTGTAGCCGATGTCGATCAGGCTGCCGGAGATCTCGCTGATCACATGATGCGCGCCGTCTTCATTCCCGGTCACCACCACGCCGGCGACCCGGCCGTAGGCAAACGGAACGCCTTCATCATCGGTCTCGCTGATCAGCGCGTCCATTCGTTCCAGCACCCGCTTGGCGACGCTCGAGGGCTGACCGAGCCAGGTCGGCGTCGCGATGATCAGGATCTGCGCCGCGCGAACCCGGTCGAGCACTGCAGGCCAGCCGTCACCTTCGCCTTCATCGTTGCTGACTCCGGGAAGGATGTTGTGGTCCACCGCCCGGACCAGGCCGGTCTCGACCCCGGCCTGCTGGATTTCGTCGGCGACCACGGTTGCCAGGGCTTCGGTGTTTGAGGTGGCCGGACTGGCCTTCAGGGTGCAGTTGATGGTCAACGCTTTCATTCCCGGCCGGTACCCCGGCCGGGCCGGCCAAAACGTGCCACCACCAGAGAATCAGGGCGGGTCCGGACGCGGATCCAGGGTTGACCGGGAGCCGAACGGGTAACCGGTAATTGAACCTACAAGAGGAGAAACGATGAGCCAGGAACAGATGAATCAGAAGCTGAAGGACAAGCGCGTGGCGATCCTCGTGGCCAACGAGGGCGTCGAGGAAATCGAACTGAAGGGGCCGCTGCAGGCGCTGAGGGACGCCGGAGCGGAAGTTGACCTGGTCGCACCCGAGGAGGGCCAGGTCCAGGCCTTCAATCACCTCGACAAGGGAAGTCCCTTCACCGTGGACCGGACCGTTTCCGAGGTTTCGAGTGACGAGTACGCAGCCCTCGTGCTCCCGGGGGGCGTGGCAAACCCGGACAACCTGAGAACCCACGAAGACGCGGTCGCCTTCGCCGGTTCCTTCTTCGAGGCGGGCAAGCCGGTCGGAGCGATCTGCCATGCCCCCTGGACCCTGGTCGAGGCCGGCGTCCTCGAAGGCCGAACGCTGACCTCGTGGCCAAGCCTGAAGACGGACATCGAAAACGCCGGCGCCACCTGGGTTGACGAGGAGGTCCATGTCGACGGCGAGCTCGTCACCAGCCGGCGCCCGGACGACCTCGAATCGTTCTGTCACCAGGTCGTGGAGACGATCGCCGCCGCCTGAGCTCCGTCAGCGGGTCAGTTCCGGTGCCGGGTGCGAACCCGGACCGGGATGACCACCCACAACACGGTCGCGATCACCAGGAAGGCTCCTGCCGCGAGGGCCGTGGGGGCCGCGCCGTAGAGAAAGTCGGTAACCAGCGTCACCGCGCCGATCACGGCCAGACCGAGGCAGCCGAGCCCTGCAATGGCCAGGCGATTGGCAAGTCTGACGAGGCGTTCCTTCTGCTGCTGGCGAAATGTCACGCGGTGAAACGCGGTCGGGGCGATCAACAGAAAGGTCGAGGCCCCCGTCAGCATCAGGGTCGCGAAATAGACCGACTGCTGAAAATCGGTCACATCGCCGAAACGCTGCTGGAACGGAACCGCCAGCAGAAACGCGAAGAGGACCTGGACTCCGGGCAGGGCGATCCTGAGTTCCTGGAGCAACTCGTCCAGGTTCCGGTCAAGGCGTTGCCAATTCTCCTCATCGCGCGGGCTCGATCCCATACCCCCGAGGTACCCGGACGGCCTCGACTCGAACCGGACTGGTTTTGACGCGCAACCGTCGGGTACCAGAAACGGTAGCCAAGGTTGACTGGCAAATTCGAACGCAAAGGAGACTCGAAATGCCGAAAGGATCAGACCACGGACCGAGCGTCAAGGACGACAAGCTCTACGAAGAACTCCGCGAAGACGGCGCCAGCAAGGAAAAAGCGGCCCGGATCGCCAACGCGAAGGCGGGCGGAGAGAACGTAAGCAAGAAAGGCGGCGAATCCGAGGATTACGAGGATCGCACCGTCGAGGAACTGCAGGACCGGGCCGCCGAGATCGGCATAGAAGGCCGCTCCGACATGAACAAGAAGGAACTGATCAGCGCCCTGCGCAATCACTGACCCCTGACGGCCGGACGGCCAGCGCGATGATCGTATTCCTCGTCGTCGACATGATCTCTCGCTGGGATTTCGACGGTGCGGACCGGGCGGCGGATCGGGCCGGTGACGCAGTCGAAGCGATCAACCGGCTGCGCCGCCGTGCCGGGGAGAACCTGAAGGTCGTTTACGCAAACGACATGGACGGGGGCTTCCACGGATCCCGGGAAACAGCTTTTGCCCTGGCGATGTCGGGCCGGCACCCGGAACTGGTTTCACCCCTCGAACCCCGTCCCGATGAGGACTTCATCCACAAGGGTCAGCACTCGGCCTTCTACGGCACGCCGCTGGCACACCTGCTCGACGTCTGCGACGTGGAAACGATCTGGCTGGCCGGCCAGGCGACCGAGCAGTGCATCCTCTACACGGCACTGGACGCCCACGTCAGGGGCAGCGGGTACTACCGCAGCCAGTCAACCCCTTACTGGAGGTAATCGAAATGGCAGAAATATCGACGGTCGAGGAGAAGCTCGCCGAGGTCACTGGCCTGGCCCAGGCAGCCCAGGGAGCGATCGAGAAGGTCGCACCGATGATCGACGACGAATCGGTGTCGGAGAGCCTGGAGAAGATGAAGCAGGAAGCGGTCGAGACCGAGGAGCGGTGCACCAGCGCGATCGAGAAGCGGGACGGTCGCAAGACCGCGATTCTCGACAAGGCCCGCGAAACCAAGCAGGAAGCGACCGAGATGATGTCGACCTACCTCGGTGACGACTCGGACGGGCTCGACGGACTCGAGTTCATGACCATGGCCGAGGCCGGCGAGGTGGGCCACTGGGAGATCCTGGGTGAACTCAGTCAGCGGGCCGGAGAATCCGAACTTGAGGAACTCACGGGATGGGCGCTGCCGATCCAGGAGCGTCACCTGGCCGAAGTAAGGAAGGGCTCGCTGACCCTTGCCAGCCAGGAAGACATCGACTGACTTCATGGCAGAAGCTCTGATCATCGACATCGACGGCACCCTGGTCGACTCCAACTACCAGCACGTGATCGCCTGGCAGGAAGCCCTGAGAGAGCACGGGCTCGACGCCGAAGCGTGGAAGATCCATCGCTACGTGGGCAAGGGTGGCGACAAGATGATCGAATCCGTTGCCGGCGAGGAAGCCGAGCGGAAAGCCGGCGACGCGGTCCGCGAAAGTGAAGGAGAGATCTTCCAGCGGCTGATCGATCAGGTCAGGCCGCTGGAAGGCGCCGGCGAATTCGTGCGAAAGGTGAAGGACCTCGGCTTCATCGTCGTGCTTTCGAGTTCGGCCAAGGACCACGAGGTCGACCATTACCTCGACCAGCTCGAGGTCAGGGAATTGATCGACGGGCACACCAGTTCCGCCGACGTGGACCAGACCAAGCCCGATCCGGACCTGATCGAAGCGGCCCTGGAGAAGGCGGGGACCCGTGACGCCCTGATGGTTGGCGATTCGATCTGGGACGTGGAGGCGGCCCGGCGCTCGGGGATCGACTGCCTCGCCGTCTTGACGGGCGGCTTCTCGAAGGCGGAACTCGCGGCGGCCGGGGCAATCGAGGTAAGGCCGTCCCTGGCCGATCTGGAAATCCCGGACTGACCAACGCCGTGGCGCCCGAAGGCACAGGAAGTAAAGAGCCGGTGCCGCTCGCGGGCCTGGTGGACGAGGGCCAGGAATCGCCCTGGCTGGAAAGCGGGTCGGAGCCGTTTGCCCCGGTCAGCGAAGACATCCGCTGCGACGTGGCGGTGGTGGGTGGCGGAATCGTCGGGGTCTCGACGGCTTACCGGCTCGCCCGGGCGGGATGCTCGGTGGTCCTGGTCGAGGCGCGACGGCTCGCCGCCGGTGTGACCGGTCACTCGTCGGCCAAGCTGAGCGCGCTTCAGGGTCTGGCCTACTCGGCAATCGCTGACAGGAACGGGGGCGAAGCGGCCTCCGCCTATGCCGAACTGAACGCCCGGGGCATCCGCTTCGTCGAGGAGACGACCGCGGCACTGGGAATCGACTGCGGGCTCACCCACCGGCCCGCGGTTTCGTACGCCGAAACCGATGAAGGACGGGAGAACCTGGCCCTGGAGATGGACGCGGCGCTGGCCGCCGGCCTCGCGGTGACCGACGAGGATCTGGCGCCCTTGCCGTTTCCGGTTGCCGCGACGCTCACCCTCGAAAACCAGGCCCACTTCGACCCGGTCAAATGGGTCAGGGGTCTCGCCGGCGCCCTGACCGAGCTCGGCGGCCGGGTTCATGAAACAAGCCGGGTGACCGGGGTCGACGGATTGCGGGGCAACCGCAAGGTCAAAATGGAAAACGGCGTGACGATCGAGGCCGAACGGGTGGTGCTTGCCACGCACGTACCGATTCTCGACCGCGCCGCCTTCTACGCCCGCGTCAAGCCCCTGACCTCCTTCGCGGTCGCCGGCCAGATCGAGGGGCCGCTCCCGCAGGGTCTCTACCTGAGTGTCGACGGCCCGACCCGCTCGATCAGCCCCCTGCCCGGCGGGGGAGGTTCGCGCTCGTTGCTGGTCGGCGGAGAGAGCCATCGTCCGGGCACCGGGGACAGTGCCGTGAGCCTTGCCCGCCTGCGCCAGTTCATGAGGTCAAGGTTCGAGGTCCGCTCGGTGGACTGTGCCTGGGGCGCCCACGACATGATGAGTTTCGACCGCCTGCCGATCGTCGGGCGGCTGCTGCCCTTCGACTCGAGAATCCTCATCGCGACCGGATTCTCAAAATGGGGTCTCGCCGCGGGGGCAGGCAGTTCCGAGCTGCTCGCAGATCAATTGCTGGGGGAGGACAACCCGGTCGCGGCAACCTTCGACCCCGTCCGTTTACGGCTGAGTTCGGTGCCGACCCTGGTCCGGCACAATCTCGAATCCGGAGCCATGCTGCTGGCCGACCGGATCAACCGCCGCCGGCCCCGGCGCCGCCTGCAGCCGGGCGAGGGCATGGTGGTTGGCGACGGCGTCGGCCAGAAAGCGGTGAGTTGCGACCGCGACGGCGTCTACCGGGAACTCTCGGCCCGCTGCACCCACCTCGGCTGCATCGTGGCCTGGAACCAGGCGGGGCAGTCCTGGGACTGCCCCTGCCACGGTTCGCGATTTTCACCGGACGGGAGCGTGATCGAGGGTCCGGCGGTTGCTCCGCTCGAGCGAAGCCCGGTCATCACGCCCCCGGCCGGGGACTCCTAGAAGGCGGCTTCGTCGAGCTCCATTACGTCGTTGTCGATCTGGGCGATCGCGAGCTTGGTCGCTTCCAGATTCGGCAGCATGTTGCGGGCGAAGAACCTGGCGCCGGTGATCTTGCCTTCGTAGAAGTCCTTGTCGCGCCCGGCGGCACCGTTCTCGAGGGCGGCTGCGGCGATTTCCGCCTGGCTGATCAGCAACCAGCCGATCAGCAGGTCGCCGAAGGCCTTGAGGAACTGGACCGAACCGAGCCCGACCTTGTAGATGCTCTTCGGATCTTCCTGTGAGCCCATCAGGTAACCCATCATCGAACCCACGATCTCGCGCATGCTGGCGATCGCGGCAGTCAGGCGTTCCCTTTCGAGCTCGAGCCCGGCGCCGGAACCGGCGGCGGTGGCATCCATCTTCTCGAGCAGGTGGTTGAGCGACTTCGCCTCGTCACGGACGATCTTGCGGAAGAAGAAGTCCTGCGCCTGGATCGCGGTAGTGCCCTCGTAGAGGCTGTCGATCTTGGCGTCACGGATGTACTGCTCGATCGGGTAGTCCTGCAGGAAGCCCGAACCGCCGTAGGTCTGGAGCGATTCGGTCAGCACTTCATAGGCACGCTCTGAACCGACGCCCTTGACGATCGGCAGCAGGAAGTCGTTGATCTTCGCCGCGAACTCTGCGTCGACCCCCTGCGAGACCTCGGCCGCGACCGGGTCGTGGTGGAGAGCGGTGAAGAGGTAAAGCGCCCGGAGGCCCTCGGCGTAGGTCTTCTGGGTCATCAGCGACCGGCGGACGTCGGGATGGGCGATGACGGTTACCCGCGGGGCGGTCTTGTCCATGATCTGGGTCAGATCGGCCCCCTGGACCCGTTCCTTCGCGTACTCGAGCGCGTTGAGGTAACCGGTCGAAAGGGTGGCGATCGCCTTGGTGCCGACCATCATGCGGGCGAACTCGATCACGTCGAACATCTGGCGAATGCCCTGGTGGACGTCACCGACCAGGTAGCCGACGGCCGGGTTGTCGCCGTCCCCGAAGGCCATGTCGCAGGTGGCCGAAGCCTTGATCCCCATCTTGTGTTCGATCGAGGTGACGTTGACGCCGTTGCGGGTGCCGAGCTCACCGGTTTCCGAATCGAAATGCCACTTCGGCACGACGAAGAGGCTGAGACCCTTGGTGCCGGGGCCGGCTCCTTCGGGGCGGGCCAGCGTGTAGTGGAAGATGTTCTCGAAGAGATCGTCCGAGTCTCCGGAGGTGATGAAGCGCTTCTCCCCCTCGATGTGCCAGGTGCCGTCACCCTGGTCGATCGCCTTGGTGCGGCCGGCGCCGACGTCGGAGCCGGCTTCGGGCTCGGTCAGGACCATGGTCGCGCCCCAGTTCTTCTCGACCGCCATCTGTGCCCAGTGCTTCTGTTCCTCGTTGCCGTTCTTGTAGAGCAGGCTGGCGAAGGCGGGGCCGGCGAGGTAGAAGAAGCCGGCCGGCAGGGCGCCGCACATGAACTCGTTGATCGCCCAGGAGACCGTGGCCGGGGCGGGGATGCCACCGACTTCTTCGATCAGGCCGATCTTCTCCCAGTCGGCTTCGGTCCAGGCGTTGACCGACGCCTTGAAGTCTGCCGGCAGGCTTACGTCGTGCGTATCGGCGTCAAAGCTCGGCGGAGTCCGGTCACTTGATTCGAAAGCGGCGGCGACGGGTCCCTCGGCCAGCTTGGAGGCTTCCTCCAGCATCATCCTGACCGTGTCCGAATCGAGGTCGCCGAATGCGCCGGTCTTCAACACTCCATCGGTGTCGAACATCTCGAAGAGGTTGAACTCGATGTCCCGGACGTTGCTCTTGTAATGACCCACTTTTTCTCCGTTCGAAGCCTTTGACAGTTCCTGCGACCGGAAAGCATTCCATCATTCGGTGTCAAATGCGTGGCTGTCCGGGAGCGCTAGGCTTCTCGCGTAGTTCCAGCGGGACCGCAACCATCGCTGGTCGGCCGTTTTCGGGAGGGGATTCAAGCGGGAAGATGAGGATGAATTCGGAGGAAATCAGGGAACCAGGCGCCAGGCGAGGTTGGCTCGCGCTTGCCGCGATGGCCGCGATGCTGCTGATGGCAGCTCCGGCGGCACGGGCCGCCGAATGCCCGGACGTGATCAACGCCTCCGCTTTTGCCAGCAAGGCGCGCCTTCACCAGATGACGGCGAAGTTCAACAGCTTCGGTCCGCGCATTCTCGGCAGCCCGGCCCACAACCAGGCGATCGCATGGCTGGAAGGGCAGGCACGGTCGATCGGGTTGAGAGTGCACTCGACCTACTTCCATCCCTACACCTGGCTTCCCCGGACCCGGATGAAGAAGGGCCCCGGGCTCGACATCGGGGCCGCCGGCGCGATCAGGGTCAGGAAGCAGGACGGGTCAATCCTCGAGGTGGCCGACGCCGGTGCTGTGCATTGGTCGAAGCCAACCTCGAGCAAGGGTGAGGGCGGGCCGCTCGTCTACCTTCCTGCCGATCAGCAGATCACCGCCGAAAACGCGGCCGGGAAGGTCGTGATCAGGGATTTCCGGATCGGATCGATTCCGTTCGGGGTCGTCGGTTCGCTGCTCGGGCTCTACCAGACGCCCGACCTTGAGGGGACGACCGACTATGCGCGACCGTACCTGAGCCCGAACATCCACGCCGATCAGCTGGATGCGAGCGCGGCCGGCGCAAACGGGGTGATCTTCGTCTTTGACCTGCCGGCCAGCCAGATACGCGGCTACTACGACCCGCATGTCGGCATGATCTACCGGCAACCGGCGGTCTTTGTCGGTCGATCCCAGGGTGAGCGACTCAAGGAACTCGCTGGCCGGGGTACCTCGGCTCGGGTCGTGGTGAACGCGAACCTCGCTCGCCGCAAGACGCGCAACCTGATCGCCAGGCTTCCGGGCCAAAGCAACGAGAAGATGGTCATGGTCGCAAACACCGATGGCACCTCCTGGGTCCAGGAGAACGGCGTGATCGGCATGCTCGCCTTCGCCCGCTACTACGCGAAGTTGCCGCTGCGCTGTCGGCCCCGCACCCTGGAGCTGGTCTTCTCCTCCGCCCATGACTCTTACCGCAATGACGGGATGAGCCCCCGCCATTACCCGCTGGACAAGAAGCGGATCGCGTTCGGTTTCGCGATCGAGCATCTCGGTACCCGCGAGGTGATACCGACCGGAGAGGGAACGAGCCGCCATCTCGCCTTCACCGGGGTGGCCGACCCGGCACTCTTTGGCGCCGGTGACAGTGACGCGCTGCGGGAAGCCGCGGTCGAGGCCACCAAGCGAAGGAACCTTCCCCGCACGGCGGTGCTCAAGGGGCTGAGCGTGCCCAACCCCGACCAGGCCCCGTCGATCTGCTCGATGGGAGGGCTCGGCAACTCCTTCCAGCCTGAACTGGTTCCGACCCTGGCGATGATCTCTGGACCCTGGTCCCTGTACGACCCGGTGTTCGGCGAGAAGGCGATTGATTTCGGCCAGATGCGCAAGCAGGTGCTGGCGGCGGGGGACACGGTCCTGGCTCTCGACGGGCTGCCGCGCGCCGAGATCGCCGGCGAGTATCCGGCCCTGCAGGCGGAGCTGGATGCCGGCACCAAGACGCCCTGCCCGGAAACCGATGTCTTCCCGCAGCGGGCACCGGGGCCCGGGGGAGTGTGACGGATTCACACTTGACGGAAAGTGATTAGGAGCCTAATATTAGGTTCCTAATGAATCAGGATTCCACTACCCGCATCGAGCCGTACGTCTGGAAGGTCGCAGGGGTGGTGATCCTCGGCATGATCATGTCGATTCTCGACACGACGATCGTCAACGTCGCGCTCGACACCCTCGCCAAAGACCTGCACACGACGATCAGCGAGATCCAGTGGGTGGCGACCGGCTACCTGCTTTCGCTCGCGGCGGTGATCCCCCTGACCGGCTGGGCGGCGCGGAAATTCGGGGCAAAGAACGTCTACATCTGGTCGATCGTCCTGTTCACGCTCGGCTCGGCCCTTTGCGGCATCGCTGCATCGAGCACTTCGCTGATCGCCTTCCGGGTGATCCAGGGGATCGGTGGAGGGATGATCATGCCGATCGCCCAGATGATCATGGCCGAGGTCGCCGGACCGAAAAGGATGGGCAAGGTCATGAGCGTCACCGTGATGCCCGCCATGCTCGCCCCGATTCTGGGCCCGACGATCGGCGGTCTAATCCTGCAGAACTTTCACTGGTCCTGGATCTTCTTCGTCAACGTTCCGGTCGGCATCGTCGCCGCGCTGCTCGCGGTGAGGATGCTGCCCCATTCGAAACTCGGCGAGCCCGGCAAACTCGACTGGGCCGGACTGGTCCTCATGGTGCTCGGCATTCCGTCCCTGGTCTTCGGCATCTCCGAAGTCGGCACCACCGGAACTTTCAACTCGCCGGAAGTGATCTGGCCGGTCATCGCCGGACTGCTCCTGATCGGCGCCTTCATCCGGCACGCATACCGCGCCGAGCGGCCGCTGCTTGACGTCCGGCTCTATGCGAACCGGGTCTTCGGTGCCGCCTCGCTAACCACCTTCGCGCTGGGTGCCGCGCTCTTTGGAGCGATGATCCTGATGCCGCTCTACTACCAGCAGATCCGCGGCGAAAGCGTGATCGCGACCGGCCTCCTGCTGGCCCCGCAGGGCCTGGGCATGCTGATGGTCGGGCCCTTCGCTCCCCGCCTCACGGAGCGCTTCGGCGGCGGCAAGGTCGCGACCTTCGGAGTCGCCGTGCTCAGCCTCGGATCGCTTCCCTTCGTCTTCATCGGGGTTGACACTTCGATCGCCTTCCTCTCGTTGATGCTGCTGGTCCGGGGCATCGGCATCGGCCTTGCCTTCATGCCGACGATGACCGTCGCCTACGCATCGCTGAGGAAGGACCAGCTTTCCGATGCCACGCCGCAGATGAACGTGATCCAGCGGGTGGGTGGAGCGATCGGCACGGCGGTACTGGCGGTCGTCCTGCAGCAGGCAAGCGAGGGTGCAACCACGGCAACGGCGGCGGCACAGGGGTTCGGGACCGCCTACCTTTGGGCGCTCGGGATCGCCCTGCTGGCCCTGATCCCCTGCGTGGTGCTGTGGCGGGCGGAGATGCCGGCCGGGCCGGTGACCGAGGAAGAACGAATCGCGGAGGTTGAAATTGAACCGCTTGGCGCCTGAAGATCCAGTCGAACTCAGCGGAAACCGGCTGGAAGTCGTCCGGGCGTTCAAGAACGCCTACCGCACCCTGAGCCGGCGCAAGGGGCGCGAGACCCACCGGCTCGGCGCGACCGAGGTGAGCCAGTCCCAGTTCGAGCTTCTGGTCGAACTTCACAAGTCGGGCCCCCTGGCGGTCGGCGAGCTTGCCCAGACCAACGGCCTGAGCCCGGCCAGCGTTTCCCAGATGGTCGACCGCCTTTCCGACCAGGGGCACGTCGAGCGGATCCGTTCGGAGGAGGACCGCCGGATCGTCAAGGTCGCGCTTTCCGATCAGGGCCGCAGCGTGATCGAACCGATCATCGAGAGCTGGCACCGAAAGTGGAACGAGGCGCTGGAGGGGATCCCGGACCAGGATCTCGAGGCGGCCAGCAGGGTGCTGGACAGAATCGCCGGCATTTACGAAGACGACGGTTCCTGACCGTTTCGCGGGTTTCACACCGGGGCTAGACTGGCGACCGGTGAAAGAGTGATCGAAATCATCGAGACACCAATCGCCGACCTGCGCGCAGCGCTTCAGGCGGGTGAAATCACGGCGGTCGAACTGGTTGAGGCCTTTTATGCGCGGATCGACACCTTTGACGGCCCGGACACCGAAACCAGGCTGAACTCGGTCGTCGTCCGGAACGCGGAGGCCATGGCGGAAGCAGCCGCGTCCGATGCCAGGCGGGCCAACGGCCAGGCCATGGGCCCGCTTGACGGAATCCCTTACACCGCCAAGGACAGCTACCTGGTGCGCGGCATGACGGCTGCCTCCGGGAGCCCGGCCTTCGTCAACCTGCTGGCGATGCGTGACGCCTTCACGGTCAAGCGGCTGCGGGAAGGGGGCGCGATCTGCCTCGGCAAGACCAACATGCCGCCGATGGCCAACGGCGGCATGCAGCGGGGCGTCTACGGCCGCGCGGAGAGCCCCTACAACGCCGATTACCTGACCGCGCCGTTCGCCTCGGGATCATCGAACGGGGCCGGGACCGCGACCGCAGCCAGTTTCGCCGCCTTCGGTCTGGCCGAGGAAACGTGGTCGAGCGGCAGGGGGCCGGCCTCGAATAACGGCCTCTGCGCCTACACGCCTTCACGCGGAGTGATTTCGGTCCGGGGCAACTGGCCGCTTACCCCGACCATGGACGTGGTGGTTCCCTACGCGCGAACCATGGCCGATCTGCTCGAGGTGCTCGACGTGATCGTCGCCGATGATCCCGACACCAGGGGAGACCTCTGGCGGGCGCAGGAGTGGATCGAGCTGCCGGCCGCCTCCGAGGTCAGACCGGACTCGTACCCGTCGCTGGCCGCATCTTCCGAGGCGCTGGCCGGCAATCGGTTCGGTATCCCGCGCATGTACATCAACGCCGATCCGGCCGCGGGCACGGGGGAGAAGAGCGACGTCTGGGGACCGACCGGCGAGCGCATCGATACCCGGCAGTCGGTGATCGACCTCTGGCAGGCAGCCCGCAATGATCTCGAGGCGGCCGGGGCCGAGGTGGTCGAAGTCGATTTCCCGGTGGTCTCCAACTACGAGGGTGACCGGGCCGGCTGTCCGAACATCTTCACCCGCGGCCTGGTCAGCCCGGCCTTTCTCGACGAGGAGTTGCGCGGACTTTCGGCCTGGGCGTACGACGACTTTCTCCGGGCCAATGATGACCCGGCCCTGAACCGGCTGGCGGACGCGGACGGCGAGCTGATCTTTCCGCCCGAAGCCGGTGCCCTGCCCAGCCGGGAAGGTGACCTGGCCTTCGGCATGGAGGAGTATGTGGAGATGGCCTGGGCCGGCCTCACCCCCTGGGATCAACTGCCTGAACTCGAAGCAGGCCTGCGGGGTCTGGAGCAGACCCGCCGGATCGACCTCGAGGAGTGGATGGATGAGCTCGGACTGGACACGGTGGTCTTTCCGGCGGTCGCCGACGTCGGTCCGGCCGACGCCGATGTGAACCCGCGCTCGGCCGACCGGGCCTGGGCCAACGGTGTCTGGGTGGCCAACGGCAACCTCGTTCCCCGGCACCTCGGCATTCCGACCGTGACCGTGCCGATGGGGCTGATGGGTGACATCGGGATGCCGGTCGGCCTCACCTTCGCCGGTCGTTCATACGACGACAACCGGCTGCTCACCCAGGCCTCGGCTTTCGAATCGATCCGCCCCCGACGCATCCCGCCACCGCGGACCACCTGAGCCGGGGGCTTCTGGTTACTTGAGTTCGGCCGAGGTCTTATCGAGCAGCTGACGGGCGATGATCAGCAGCTGGATCTGCTGGGTGCCTTCGAAAATGTCGAGGATCTTCGCATCACGGGACCACTTCTCGAGCAGCTCGGATTCACCGAGACCGATGCTGCCGCAGATCTCGACGCAGCCCAGGGTCACGTCGACCCCGGTCCGGCCGGCCTTGGCTTTGGCCATCGACGCTTCGAGCGAGTTCGGCTTCCGGTTGTCGGCCATCCAGGCGGCCTGCAGGGTCAGCATCAGGGCCGCCTCGTAATCGGCTTCCATCTCGAGGTAGCGGGCCGCGGCCGCGGACTGGCAAAGCGCCGGAGTGTCGTAATCGATCTCGACACCGGCCGCTTCGAGCTGGCGCTTCGTCTCTTGGAGCGCCGCGCGGGTTACCCCGAGGGCCATGCCGGCGACCAGGGGCCTGGTGTTGTCGAAGGTCTTCATCACTCCGGCGAAGCCCTTCTTCACGTCCACCTCCGGGGAGCCGAGTAGCGCCTCCTTCGGCACCCGGCAGTCCTGCAGGGTGAAGTTGGCGGTGTCCGACGCCCGGATGCCCAGCTTGTGCTCGAGCCGGTCCAGGGTCAGGCCCGGATTGTCACGCTCGACGATGAACGACTTGATCGCCGCCCGGCCGACCGAGCGGTCGAGGCTGGCCCAGACCACGATCAGCTCGGCCCGGTCACCGGAAGTGACGAAGATCTTCTCGCCGTTCAGCACGTATTCGTCCCCGTCGAGGACGGCTGTAGTGCGGATCGCCGCGGAATCCGAGCCCGCCTCCGGTTCGGTGATCGCCATTGCGGCCCACTTGCCGCCGTAGCGCTCGAGCTGCTCCGCGGTCGCGACCGACGCGATCGCCGAGTTGCCGAGCCCCTGGCCGGGCATCGCCAGAAGCAGTCCGACGTCACCCCAGCAGAGCTCGATGATGCCGAGCACGGTGCTCAGGTTCGAACCGTTGCGGTTGCCGCTGCCCGAATCCGGTTCATCACCGGATTCCCCGCTGACGCCGGCCGCACCGGCGCCCATGCCCGAACCCTCATTCATGCCGTTGATCAGCGAGGCCAGTACGTCGAGTTCCTTCGGGTACTCGTGTTCGGCCTCGTCGTACTTGCGCGAGATCGGACGGAAGATCTCGCGGGCGACGTGGTTGGCCTGGGTGACCAGCGGGCGGAACTTCTTCGGTGTTTCCAGATAGATCATGGTTTCATTTCGCTCGGCCTGGTGATCAGGCGAGCAGGGCGCCCTCCATCACGCCCGCTGTGCGGAGGTCGCGATACCAGCGTTCGACCGGGTGCTCCTTGACGTAGCCGTGGCCGCCCAGCAGCTGGACTCCGGCCGAGCCGATATCCATGCCCTTTGCGGCGGCGAGCCGGCGGGCCAGGGCTGCTTCGCGGGCGAACGATTCCCCGCGGTCGGCCCGGCTCGCGGCCCGCCAGTTGGCGAGGCGCATGCCACCGGTTTCGATCGCGATGTCGGAAACGCTGAAGGCCACGCTCTGGCGGTTCGAGATCGGCTCGCCGAAGGCCTGACGCTCGTTCACGTAGGGGATCACGTAGTCGAGCACGGCCTGGGCGGTGCCGGAAAACATCGCCGACCAGGCGATCCGGGACCCCGAAACGCAGTCGGCGTAGATCCGGGCGCGGTCGCCTTCCTCGCCAAGCATTGCCGAGGCAGGAACGCGCACATCTTCCAGCACCAGCCGGCCGGTCGATGCGGCCCTGAGCCCCATCGCGGGTTCGGCTTCGAAGGTCAGGCCCTCGGAGCCGGATTCGATGATGAAGAGCGTCGGCCTGGCGTCACCGGTGGCGGCCGCGACGATGAAGAGCTCGCACTCGCCGGGCCGGGCGACCATCGACTTCACCCCGTTGAGGATCCAGTGGCCGCCGGTTCCGGCGGTGGCCCGGGTGTCGGGATTGAAGGGATCAAAGAGCGGCTTCGGCTCGAGGATCGCCAGCGCGGCGGCCGGCGGATTTTCGCCGGTGAAGGCGGGCAGGTAGCTCGCCTGCTGGTCGGGGTCGCCCCAGCGGCCGATCGCGGTTGCTGCCGCGCCGGGGGCCAGCGCCGCATAGGCGATGCCCATGTCACCGTGGGCGAGGGCCTCGGCCATCAGGGTCCAGGTTACGGTCGACTGCTCGGTCAGGACCCCGTCAAATTCCTCGGGGATGCCAAGTGTGTTGACGCCGATCTCGCCGGCCTGCTCAAGGATCGCGGCCGGAGTGGCCTTCTCCGAGTCCGCCCCGGAGGCGGCGGGCCGGATCTGGTCGGCCGCAAAGGCCTGCCCGGCCTCAATGAACATCTGCTGTTCGTCATCCGGAGTGAGATCGAAGAGCCCGGATCCGGAGCCGCTCTTCTGGCGGGCCGGCTTGCCGAGGCTGGTCGCCTTGTTGAAGCTGCGGCCGGCGCTGGTCGCGGCGCGCATTCCGTGTTTAGTGCTCTGAAAGACGGTCCGCTCGAACTGGCTGCGCAGCCTGAGCCGGTCGAGGATCTTCGATCCGGCGATCCAGTTCAGGGCACGAAGGCTGGAGCCCATCGTCTTGTCGGCCAGCCCCTGGCTGTTCTTGCTGCTCATTTCAATTGCTCGCTTTCGCGGTTTCGTTCGCGTTGGAAGTGATGCGACCGTCCATGTGAGGGGTGCCCTTGCGGGCATCGCGGACGGCAAAGAGGGTTTCCGTGCCGTCGCCTTCGGCGGCGAACTGAACCCGGGCGGGCAGGAAGATCGGCTTGCGGAACCTGACCCCGGCAGTGAAGGAATCGGGAAGCCGGCTCTCGATCTGGGCCAGGGCCCGGGCGGCGGTCCACATTCCGTGAGCGATCGCGGAGTGGAAGCCCAGTGGCTTTGCGGTCAGGGCATGCATGTGGATCGGGTTGCGATCCCCGGAGACCGCGCCGTAGCGCCGGCCGAGGTCGGCCGGGAGTTTCCAGGTGGCGCTGGCCGGAGTCCCGGGGTCAAGCGTGGGAATTTCGAGGCCCGGAGCCGAGGGCTTCTTACTGCCCTTCCCGCGCCGCAGCATGGTGCTCGTCTCGGTCCAGACCGTCTCCCCGGCGGCACTGACCTCGGTCAACAGGGAAAAGATCTGCCCCTTCGGGTGGGGGGAGAGGGATGTGACTTCGACTTTCACTTCAAGCATCTCGCCGAATGCGATCGGCCTGAGTTGATTGATCGAGTTTTCGATGTGAACCAGGCCGACCGCGCCGAAGGGAAACTCCCCGTTGCTCATCACCGCCATGTGAAGCGGAAAGGCCAGCACGTGGGGGAAGGTTGGCGGCAGCCTGTCCTTCAACGGGAACCCGCAGACCTTGGCGTATTCGGCTACCTGGTCCTGCTGCGGAACCACTCCCTTCAGTTCGAAGCCGAGCCCGGAAGGAATCTCCCCGCCGCCGCCAGGCAGGAAGGGCAGGGAGGAGGCGCCGGGGATCAGCGGCATCGCCGCCTTCAGATAGAGCGGCAGAATCGACGGGGAGGATTCGAGCCTGGTCATCAGGCTCCCAGCAGGTTCTGGCCGCAGACCCTAACCACGTTTCCGTTGACCCCGGTTGAGGCGGGGCTGGCGAACCAGGCGATCGTCTCCGCCACGTCAACCGGCTTGCCACCTTGCGAGAGGCTGTTCAGGCGGCGGCCGACCTCACGGGTGCCGAATGGCATCGCCGCGGTCATCTGCGTCTCGATGAATCCGGGGGCGACCGCGTTGATCGTGGCCTGTCGCCGCGCCAGTTCTGGTGCCATCGATTCGACCATGCCGATCACACCGGCCTTGGAAGCGGCGTAATTGGTCTGGCCTGAATTGCCGGCGATGCCGGACATCGATGAAACGCAGACGATCCGGCCGTTGGCGTTCAGCAGGTCGGCGGAAAGGATCGCGTCATTGATCCGTTCCTCGCTGGAGAGGTTGATTTCCATCAGTTTGCTCCAGCGCTCTTCCGGCATCTTGGCGATCGTGCGGTCCAGGGTGACGCCGGCGTTGTGGACGATCAGGTCGACTCCTTCGCCGAGTTCGCGGGCGATCGCGTCAGGCGCATCGGGGGTCGTGATGTCCAGGGTCAGGGAACGCCCGCCGAGGCGCGAAGTCACCTGGTCCAGCTCGGCCGCGGCGGGCGGAATGTCGAGTCCGATGACGGTCGCCCCGTCCCGCGCGAGGACGGTGGCGATCGCCTCTCCGATTCCCCGTGAAGCCCCGGTGACCAGCGCAGTCCTTCCGGCCAGGGGCCGTTCCCAGTCGAGTTCCGGCTTCGGGGCGACCGGCTTGCCGACCCGGATCACCTGCCCGGAAACGAAAGCCGAACGGGGGGAAAGCAGGAAGCGCAGGGTGGACCCGATTTCGTCCCCGGCGCCGGGCTCGACCTGCACCAACTGGGCGGTGGAACCACGGCCACCGATCTCCTTGCCGAGCGAGCGGACAAACCCTTCAAGTGCACGCTGGGCGGTGTGGGCACGGACGCCGCCGGTCGCGGCGGGTGGTGAGCCGAGCACGATCGCCCGGCCACTCGGTGCGAGCCGTGGCACGGCGGGGTAGAAGAAGCGCTGCAGTTCGACCAGCTCGGTCGAGTCGCTGATTCCGGTGGCATCGAAGATGAGTGCCTTCGCCGGACCTTCGGTTCCCGCCCGTTCGGCGCCAATCGAGTCGAGGGTGGCGCTGATCGCGGGGCGCAGGCTGCTCTCCGGAGCGGACCCGGTCAGTACCGGCCCGTCGATGACCGGTCGGCCCGGCTGGTAGCGGTCAAGCTCGACCGGCCGCGGCAAACCCAGTGAGTTGGCCAGGCCCGAAACGACCGGTGCGTTGACGATCTGTGTGTAGGTGTCGCTCACTTCTTGCCTCCAGGCGCTTCGAGAATTGCCACGACACCCTGCCCGCCGGCGGCGCAGATGCTGATCACGCCACGGCCGGTGCCGTCTTCATGCAGTTGCTTGGCCAGCGATCCGACGATCCGGCCGCCGGTCGCAGCGAAAGGGTGGGCGGCAGCCAGCGAGCCGCCGTTCACGTTCAGCTTCGACCGGTCGATCGGCCCCATCGCCTCGCTGCGACCGAGTTTCTGGCGACAGTAGTCGGGGTCTTCCCAGGCCTTGAGGGTGCAGAGCACCTGGGCGGCGAAGGCTTCGTGGATCTCGTAGTAGTCGAAATCCTGAAGCGAGAGGTTGGCCCGGGCCAGCATCTCCGACATCGCGTAGGCCGGGGCCATCAAGAGGCCCTCCCGCTTGTGGAGGTAATCGACCGCGGCGGTCTGGGCTTCCTCGACGAAGGCGAGGATTGGCAGGCCGCGCTCTTTGGCCCAGTCCTCTGAAGCCAGCAGCACGGCCGAGGCACCGTCCGAGAGCGGGGTCGAGTTGGCCGCGGTCATCGTGCCCTCCGGCCCGCCGAAGACCGGCTTCAGCCCGGCCAGCTTCACGAGCGAGGAGTCGGGCCGCAGGTTCTGGTCCTGTCGCAGGCCGAGGTAGGGAGTGATCAGGTCCTCGAAGAAGCCGCGTTCATAGGCGGCCGCGAGGTTGTGGTGGCTGGCCACGGTCAGCGCGTCCTGTTCGCTTCGGCTGATTTCCCAGTCGGCCGCCATGATCGCGCAGTGCTCGCCCATCGAAAGGCCGGTGCGCGGTTCCTCGTTGCGGGGAATCGCGGGGACCAGGTGCTGGGGCCGGACATTGGTCAGGGCCTTGATCCGGCCCAGGGTCGTCGTCTGCCGGTTGGCTTCCAGCAGGGTCTCGCGAAGCTCCTCGTTGAGGGCTATCGGGGCGTCGGATGTGGTGTCGGCCCCGCAGGCGATTCCGGCGTCGATCTGCCCGAGCGCGATCTTGTTGGCGACCAGGACGGTCGTTTCAAGGCCGGTGCCGCAGGCCTGCTGAACGTCATAGGCGGGGGTCTCGGCCGCCAGCCGGGTGCCGAGCACGCTCTCGCGGGTCAGGTCGCAGTCACGCGAATGCTTCAGAACGGCGCCGCCGGCCACTTCACCGAGGGTCTCGCCCTCGAGGCCGAAGCGGTCGATCAGGCCGTCGAGGGCGGAAGTCAGCATGTCCTGGTTGGAGGCATGCGAGTAGGCCCCGTTGGATCTCGCGAACGGGATCCGGTTGGCGCCTACGACAGCGACCTTGCGGGTCTTCTTGTTCATGCGGGCGGGTCTCCTTCGGTTACTGCCTTTGGCGTGTTGGGTGCGCTCCGGGCAAGCAGGCCCGGCTCGACCGTGGAAATGAGAAGTTCGGCCGCTTCGGATGCGGTCATCGAGCCGCCGGCAAGCCACCAGCGGCCCATCGCTTCAGCCGCTCCGATCACCGCGGTGGCGACGGCTTCGACTTCGGTTCTGACGCTTTCGCTTTGCCGGGCCTTCGCAGGCATCCGGCTCAGGGTCGAGGCGGCCACGAAGTCGAGCAGCTGGCTCCGGTAGTAGGACACGCGCTCGATCACTTCGCCGCCGTGGGGGAGCGTCTCGTCGAACAGGACTGCCCAGGCGGCGCGGTCGGTGTCAATAAACGAGAAGAAGGCGCGGACCCCGCGCTCGAAGGCCTGCGACGGGTCGGCGGCATCGGCGACGGCCAGGGAAATCGCCTCGACCAGGGCATCGCCGGACCGTTCCATGCAGGCGATGTAGAGGCTTTCCTTGTTGCCGAAGTAGTTGTAGATCAGCGGCTTGGTCACACCGACCGCCGCGGCGATTTCGTCCATCGTCACGGCGGCGTAACCGCGTTCGGCGAACAGCGAGTGAGCTGTATCCAGCGTCTGTTCCATGCGGTCCTCGCGGGAGAGCCTGGTGCGGGAGGGGGAAGCCATCGCAAACCAAGTTACCCGGATATAAATTTATATATCGGTAACGTGACCGATCGCACACAGGCGACGGCTGTTCACGTCTCGTGAATTGGAGTGAAAAGTCGCTGGAAATAGAGCGTTATCGAGCCGCCGACGATCAGCAGCACGAGGTTGATGCCGAGTACGAGCAGGGCACCGAGGGCCTCGCTTGCCTCGCCCAGGGCCATCGCCACCCCGAAGTAGGCCGAGGCGGGAACGGTGGTCACCGAAATGGCGACTCCGACCGCGCTGGCGCCGCGGGTTTCGAAGGAGAGCATGGCCGCGACTCCGGCCCCGAGGGCGATCAGCCCGGTTGAGTAGTCGGCGGCGGCCAGCCCTTCCAGCTCGATCTCGCGCACGTCGAAATCGCTGGCCAGGATGCCGACAAGCTGGAGAGCGAGGGCAACGATGAAGGAGACCAGCATCACGCAGCCCATGCCGAGGATCAGAGTGAGGAAGGAACTCCAGGCCAGGTTCAGCCGCCGGCCGATGATCCCGACGCAGGTCGAGCAGATCGGCATCAGATCGGGACTGACCGCCATCGCGCCGACGATCAGGATCGTGCTGGACTGGATCACGCCGAGCCCGGCGATCCAGCCGGCCACCGCCATGAGCAGGAAGTATCGGGCCACCGGTCGGGCGTTGGCCCTCGCTTCACCGAGAATCTCGACCCAGGAGTAGCCGCCGCTGGCCGAGAGTCCGCCAGAGCGGAGGCCCTGGGTGAGGATGTCCTCCCGGACCAGCACGAAATCGTCGTGGTGCAGGTCAAGGGTGTGCAGGGCACTCAGAACGTCGTCGGCGGCTGCCGGTTCAACATCGGCCGAGATCATGAACTGACCGCCGTGGAGTTCGGGTTCGGAGGTGATGCGCCTCACCCCGTCGAGGCAGGTGAGCCTCTCGACTAGTTGGTCGCGCTCGCTCTGGAGCACGTCCACCCGCAGCCTCAGCATGGCAACCCATCTTCCACTTCCGGCAAAGTACCCATGCAGCAGGACGGATATGAAGCGCATTCTCAGACAACGAGTGATCGACCCGCTGACCGACTTCCTCGACGACGAGGTACTCGGTGGCGTCATCCTGCTGGGCGCGGCGATCATCGCCGTGGTCTGGGCCAATTCGGGCTGGAGCGACGGGTACTTCGAGTTCTGGTCCAGTTACATCAAGGTCGACATCGGCCCGGTTGACATCAGCCTGGATCTTCAGCACTGGATCAACGACCTGCTGATGGCGGTCTTCTTCTTCATCGTCGGAATCGAGATAAAGCGGGAGCTCGTTTCCGGCGAGCTCCAGAACCGCAGTGACGCGGTCGTGCCGGTACTGGCGGCGCTCGGCGGGGTGGCAATGCCGGCGATCATCTTCACCCTGATCGCCGGCGGCGGCCCGGCGGCGGACGGCTGGGCGATCCCGGCGGCGACCGACATCGCCTTCGCGGTCGGGATCCTCGCCTTGCTCGGAAACCGGGTTTCGAACGGGGTCCGGGTTTTCCTGCTGACCATTGCGATCGTCGATGACATCGTCGCGATCCTGATCATCGCCCTCTTTTACGGAGACGGGCTTTCGCTCGGCTGGGCGGCGATTGCCGGGGCCGGGGTCCTGGTCGTGATCGGATTCCAGAAGTTCGGCGTCTGGCGAATCTGGCCCTACGTGCCGTTGGCCGCCCTGATCTGGATCGGCACCTATGAGTCGGGAATCCACGCGACGATCGCCGGCGTCGTGCTGGGGCTGCTGGTGCCGGTCAGGCCTTTCCGCGGCAGGGACATCAACACAAAGCTCGAGCATGCCCTTCACCCGGTCAGCGCCTTCGTGGTGGTGCCGCTCTTCGCCCTCGCCAATGCGGGCATCGACCTGAGGGGCGGGGTTCTGGGTGATGCGCTCGGCAGCGAGCTGACCTGGGCGGTGATCGCCGGCCTGGTGGTCGGCAAGATCCTCGGGATCTCGGTCACGACCCTGGCTGCCTTGCGTTTCGGTTCCGGCACCCTGCCGGAAGGCATGCGGAGAGCACAGGTCTGGGGCGTGGGCGCGCTCGGTGGCATCGGCTTCACCGTTTCGCTGTTCATCACCGATCTGGCCTTTACGGATCCACTCCTGCTCGACGCGGCCAAGGTCGGCATCTTCCTCGGCTCGATCCTCAGCGGCCTCCTGGGCACGATTCTTCTTCTGCGCCGGCGCGGGGCCGGGCCCCCGGCCGAAACGGACTGACTCAGCCGGGCGGGTCGACCGGATTGGCCCGCTTCACGATCAGCGGATCTTCCGGGGTGAAGGGGATCTTCGGCAGCATGGTCTCGGGGATCCCCAGCGTCGCGGCCAGCACCTCCCGCGAAATGGCCGAAGCCGAAGCCCGGTAGCCGATGTCCTTCGGGGTGTGCCGGTCAAAGAAAACGAGGAAGTGGAAGTCGTCCTGACCGGTGTCCTCGATGTGGTGAGGGTAGGCGGGAGGGATGAAGTAGACATCGCCGGGCCCGAGCCCGTAGGTATCGGTCGAACCGTCCGGATCCATCACCGTCATCCTGGCCTCGCCCTTGACCACGTACCCCAGCTCGGCGGTGACCGGATGCCAATGCGGTTCCCTCATTCCGTCCGGGGTGACCCGCAGCGAGTACATCGAGAGGTCCTCCATGATCGGCCAGAACTGCTTGCGGGCCAGCTTCGCCGAGCCGGCCGGGGAGTCGATCGGGGCAGCCTGCCCTTCGATCGCGAACTTGTGTGGATCGTCGAATGAGGAATGCTCCGGAACCGACGGCCGGCCCTCGCGGCTGACGATGTAAACCGGCTCGGTATTGCGGGAAATCACGGCGAAATCCGCGGCAGGCAGGTCGTAGGTGTTGCCGAGTACGGCGTCACTCATCGCTCCGAAGGCGGCGTGCATCGAAAAGTCTTCGGGTCGCTCGTGACTGAACGCCAGGATCAACTCGGCCTCGCCGGAACCCAGGTTCTCGATGTGGTGCAGGCTGCCGCTGGCCACGTAGAACATCTCCCCGGCCGAAATCGTGAACGAGGAGAAGCCGTCGGCGTCGTCGAGGACCGAGACCAGCAGGTCTCCCTTGACGCAGTAGGTCAATTCGCTGGCGTTGGCGTGCCAGTGCGGTTCCCGGATCGAACCCGGGGCGAGGAGCAGCCGCTTGATCGAGATCCCGCGTAAAACCGGCAGCTCGGCCGAAGTCAGAACCCGGAGCGAGCCCGGGTCGCCCTCGAACAGGGCCGTGGCTTCGGTCAGGGAAGCAACATGCTGACTCTCGCTCATGTCCGGCGACCCTAGCAGCGGGGATCGGGGGTAGGATCGAAGGATGTTTCGGGGAGAGGGGGGTCTTCGCAGAGCTGCCGCTGGCGCGATCGTCACTGCCGCCGCCCTGGGCCTGCTCGCCCCGGCGGCGTCCGCCGGCACGGTCCGGAAACCGGCCGGGACGCCGCGCGAGTTGCGGGCCAATGCCGGTGGCGGGGTCGCCGCGAACGTCAACATGACCAACTCCCGGAAGGTGATCTCGACCGGGATCGACTCGGGCAACGTGGCGGACCTTGCCCCGGCCTGGACCTTCCCGCTCACTTCCGGCGGCATCTTCGGCGCGATGTCTTCGAACCCGATCGTCAGCGACGGGGTCCTCTACTTCTCGGACGCGGCATCGAACGTCTATGCGCTGGACGCCTTCACCGGGATCCAGAAATGGAAACGCACCTTCAACGTGGCCGGACTGGGCCAGAACGGTGTGACCCTCGCGAACGGACGCCTGCTGGCCGGTGTCGATTCCGATGTGCTGAGCCTTGACGCGACGACCGGCAAAACCATTTGGCGCACCACCCTGAACGCGAGTGACAGCGCCGCCGTGGACATGGCCCCGCTCGCCTGGAAGGACCTGATCATCGTCTCGACGATCCCGTTCAAGATCGGGACCGGGATCTACAAAGGCGGGCAGAAGGGCGTCGTCTTCGGGCTCAACGCGAAAACTGGTCGCAAGGTCTGGTCTTTCGACACGACGACCGACAATCTCTGGGGCAACCCCGCGGTCAACAGCGGGGGAGGGCTCTGGAGCACCCCCAGCATCGATGACCACGGAACGATGTACATGAGCGTCGCCAATCCGGGGCCGCTGCCGGGGACGGTCGATTTCCCCAACGGTTCGAGCCGGCCCGGCAGGAATCTCTACACGAACAGCCTGGTCGCGCTGAACGCGGCGACCGGCAAACTCAAATGGTTCTTCCAGGCCGTTCCGCATGACTTCCGGGACTACGACCTGCAACTGCCTCCGATTCTCGCCACCTTCAGGGTGAACGGCCGGAAACGGGATGTGGTCATCACCGGCGGCAAGATGGGAACCGTCTACGTGGTTGACCGCCGGAACGGAAAGCTGATCTGGAAGCGAAACGTCGGCAGGCACAACCAGTGGGGCGACCCGGCCAGGGACCTTCCGACCGCGGCGGAGGATCTGCCGGTCACCATGTATCCGGGGGTCGCCGGCGGCGTCGAAACCCCGATGTCGGTTTCCGGCAATTCCATCTTCGTGCCGGTGTCCGACCTCTGCGCGACGGTCGTCTCGGTGACGACCATCGTCTCCTGTCCCTACCAGACCGGGACCGGAGCGATCCTGGCCCTCGGTGGCGGCACCGGAAGGACGCTCTGGAAGACCCCGATCCCGACCCTGCCGGACGGAGCGACGACGGTGGTGGGTGATGTCGTCATGGCCCCGGGAGTGGACGGGACCCTTTACTCGCTGCGGGCCAGTGACGGTGAAATCCTCGCCTCTCCGAAGGCGATCACCGGCGTCAACGCACCGCCGGCAGTTTCCGGCCGAACCGTCTACATCGGTGCCGGAGCGGGCCCCGGCCCGGCGGTCCAGGCCTGGCGACTGCCCTGAGCGGGGCGATCGGCCGGCCGGGCACTTCGACCCCGGGACTTCAATTTTTGGCGGCCAGGGCAACCGTGGCGGCGAGGACCATGGCGGGATCGTCCAGCCGGTCGCCGTAGATTTCCCTCAGCTGCCCCATCCGGTAGCGAACCGTCTGCGGATGAACGTGAAGGGCGGCGGCGATACCGTCGCGGCGACCCTGGTGGAGCAGCCAGGCTTCAAGCGTGGTCCGGAGCTTCTCTGCGGTCGAGGGACGAAGTTCCTCAAGGGGGGAGAGGACTTCCCTTCTGAGGTCCTCAAGGGCTTCGGGGTCGGCCCCGACCACCAGTTCGACCAGGAAGTCGTCGGTGTCGGCCGGGTCATCCCGGTGCCCGCCGCGGTTCAGGTTGAGCACCTTGACCGCCCGGGCGTAGGACTGACCGGCCCGCCGCCACTCACGGGACGGTCCGATCACCGCACCCCGGCCGGCCAGCTGATCCTTGATCCGCTCGCGCTCGCTGGTCCGGACCGTCGGAACGATCAGCAGCATGAGGTCCTCGTCCTCGAGGCCGGGCAGGTTGCCGGGAACGATCAGGCTGCGCGAATCGACCAGGTTCCGGATCCCCTGGGCCCTGGCGTTGGCGAGGATCACGGCGGACACCGCTTCCGGGGCATCCCAGCCGACCCTTTCCGCCTCGGCCTGAAGGGTCTCGGCCGGTCCGCCAGCCAGGATCCTGCGGGCAAGCTCCTCGAAGCGCCGGCTCCGGGACCGCTGGCTGGCTTCCAGCTCGTGGGAGTAGCCGGCCACGCTGGAAGCAGAAAGCTGGTCGATGTAGGCGAAGATCATCTCGGCGAATCGGGCGAAGAACTCGATCGGGATTTCAGCCCCGATCGCCACCTTTGACCATTCCCGCCAGGCCGCCCTGGCCCCGATCCGGTACGCGGAGAGGAGCACGTCGGTAGTTCGGCCGCTCCGGAACTCGCCTCGACCAAGGGCAAAGGCGGCGTCAAGGGCAGGCTGGAACGGAACCACGGAATCGGCTGATTCGGATTCCGAGGCGATGACCAGAAAGCCCCTCAGCGCAAGTTCAACCTGATGGTCGAGGGTGTCGCCTTCGGGTCCTCGCAGGTCACTGTATTCGGGAACTTCAGCGATGACCGCGCCAGCCGAGGCGGCTGCGACATCCGGCAGGACGTCCCGCAGGGTAGCGATCACCGATTCGGGTGCGAAGGAGGATCGAGGGCTCATTGACGGCAATCATAGCTGCATGGATTGTTCGCAAACAATAAAATGCGAGCCTCCGATTCAACCGGCAGGAGCAAGATACTTCTCCTCGGATAGTCCACTCTTGGGTCATGCCTTCTCTGCTTTCGCCCGCCAGCCCCGTCGGAAGGCTCCGTTCCGGGGTCAGCGCCCTGGCGGAGCGAGTGGCGACGCCGCTCCTGCCGTCCGATTACGTCGACCTGGTTTCGCCGCTCGCCTCAGGTTCCGATCTGCGCGGTCGGATCGTCTCGATCGTGCCGGAGACGGACGACGCAGCCACGCTCGTGATCCGGCCCGGACGCAGCTGGGCCGGGCACCGACCTGGCCAGTACGTGCGGGTCGGGGTGGACATAGACGGAGTCCGGCACTGGCGGGCCTATTCCCTGACTTCGCCGCCGGACCGGCCCGACGGCAACATCTCGATCACGGTCAAGGCGATCGAGCAGGGCCTGGTCAGCAACTACCTCGTGCATCGGGTTGAGGCCGGAACCGTAATTCAGCTCGATCAGGCGACCGGCGAGTTCACCTTCGACGGGAGCACCGGGCGCAGCGCTCTCTTCATCACCGCGGGCAGCGGCATTACCCCGGTGATCGGGATGCTCCGCAGCCACACCGAAATGCCCGACGGATCGGTGCTCATCCATTCCGCTCCGGGCGACCGGGAGGTGATCTTCAGGCACGAACTGAGACGGCTCTCCTCAACCGGCCGGATCGAGCTGACGGAACTTCACACGGACCGGGTCGGCATGCTTGACCCGGTCAATCTGGAAGCGATGGTGCCGGACCTCGCCGAGCGGGAGATCTGGACTTGCGGACCGACCGGGATGCTCGATTCGATCGAGAGTCACCTTGAATCGCTGGGGCTGGCCGGCCGTCTTCACACCGAGCGTTTCCGCCCCGCGGTGATCGCCACGGGGGAGGGCGGCACCATCAACTTCACCGAGACAGACCTGAGCGTCGAAGGGGACGGCGGAACGCCGATTCTCGAAGTCGGCGAGCAGGCCGGGGTGCTGATGCCCTCCGGCTGCCGGATGGGCATCTGCTTCGGCTGCGTTTCCCGGCTGCGCGAGGGCGCGGTCCGGGACCTCCGGACCGGCGAAGTCACCACCGCCTCGGCCGGAGACGACATCCGCATCCAGACCTGCGTGTCAGCGGCTGCCGGCACCTGCGAAATCGAACTCTGAGGAAACAATGACCGCAATCCAGAAGGATCCCGAAAACCCGATCGGCCATCTCTCACGGGAGGACATCGAGCAGATCGGCCGCGAACTTGACGCCATCCGCCAGGAGGTGCTCGACACCCGTGGCGAAGATGACGCCGCCTACATCCGCGGGATGATCGACACGCAGCGCAAACTCGAACTGGGTAGCCGGGGGTTCTGCTCTTCTCGCTCTTTCCGCCGGCCTGGCTGATCGGCACCGCCGGCCTTTCGGTGGCCAAGATCCTCGAGAACATGGAGATCGGCCACAACGTGATGCATGGCCAGTGGGACTGGATGCGGGACCCGAAGATCCACTCGACCTCCTGGGAGTGGGACAACGCGTCTCCGGCCGATCTCTGGAAGCACTCCCACAACGAGATCCATCACACCTACACGAACGTGATCGGCAAGGACCACGACCTCGGTTACGGGATCATGCGGGTCGACGAGGACCAGCGCTGGGTGCCGTTCTACCTCGGCCAGCCGGCCTGGAACCTGATCAACGCCTTCCTCTTCGAGTACAGCATCGCCGCCTACGACCTCCAGCTCAAGAAGAACTGGAAGGGCCGCCGGGACAATCCGGAATTCCAAGCCAAGGCGAAACAGGTGATCAGGAAGATCCGGGCCCAGATGACCAAGGACTACCTGGTCCATCCGGCCTTGTCGGGGCCCTCTGCGCCGACCACCTTCGCCGCGAACCTGACCGCGAACCTGGTCCGGAACCTCTGGACCCACTCGGTGATCATGTGTGGCCATTTCCCGGAGGGTGTGGCCACCTTCGAGAAGGCGTCGATCGAAGGCGAAACCCGGGCCGACTGGTACGTCCGCCAGATGCTTGGCGCGGCGAACATCAAGGGCTCTCCGGCGATGCATGTAATGACCGGAAACCTCTCCTTCCAGATCGAACATCACCTGTTTCCGGATCTGCCCAGCAACCGCTACCAGGAGATCTCGCCGAAGGTCAGGGAGATCTTCGACCGCTACGACCTGCCCTACGCGGAAGGCAGCCTGCCCCGCCAGGTGGCTTCGGCCTGGAAGAAGGTGATCCGCCTCTCGCTTCCGAACGACTCGGTCGGGAAAGTCAAATCGTTCCTTGGCTTCGGCAGGAAGGAGAAGGGCCCTTCAGAAAACGTCGAGGCGCTTCCGTTCGCGGACGACAGGTTCGACACCATGGCCGCCTGATCTGGACAGAAGGGCCAGCTGCCGAGAGGTGCCACCGGGCCGAGGGGACCGGGTTCGCCGGGCTCGCGGGCCGGCAGGCCTGCCCGGCGCAATTGGAGTAACCGGAGCGACCGGGTCCCCGGGCGCTCACGGAGTGACCGGCGATGTCGGCCCGACCGGCCCGACCGGGACCGCAACCGGTTCGATGGTGTTCACGGCGAACGCTCCCTTGAGTCCTGTGACAAGCGTGCCCTCTGGCGGCCCCGACTTCTATGCCCTGATGCCGCTCAGCGGCACCCTGGCTTCGCCGCAGCAAATGCAGGAACCGTTCTCGATGAACGACACGCTCACGGTCATGCAGGTCATTCCCAGGGACGGCGTGGTCTCCTCGATAAACGGTTGGCTCTACACGATGTCGACCCTGAACCTGGTGGGCACGACCATTTCACTTACCGGGGGGCTCTACACCAGCGAAGACGGGTTCGCCGAGCCGATTCAGCAGCCGGCGACCTTGTGCACGGCTTCACCTGCCCTTACGGGAGTAGTGCCGCCCGGTCAGATTTCCACCTTCGCGTGCGACAACATCGGTCTCGATGTCTCTGCCGGCGAAGTCGGTTTCTTTGCGGTCGAGGCAAACGCCACCGGGGTGTCGCTGAACAATTCTCTTTCCCTCCGGGGATCGATGTCGATGGTCGTGGACTGACCCGCGGTCAGCCTCAGCCACGACCCAGCCACCGCTTCGGATTCTCGACCAGCATCGTGTCGAGCTGATCGCCAGTCATTCCGGCTTCCCTGAGCGCCGGGATCACCTGTTCGAAGATGAAGGTCATGCTCCAGTCGGTCGCTGCGCCGGCCGCCTGAAGCTGTTCGAGCACCTCGAGCGGGTACCAGTCGAGGCCGTTGGCGATCGGGATGTCGAAATCCTGGGAGAGAAACATGCGGTCCGCGTAGCCGCGGTTCAGCAGTTCGATCACCGTCGCGTTGCGTTGAGCGGTGGGGAGGAAGAGGTCCAGCCCGTAGCGGTCCATGCCGATGTAAACGCCCTTGTCCAGCAGGCCCTCGATGTAGCCCAGGTCGTCGGTGTCACCGGTGTGGGCAATCTGGATTCGCTCGGCCGGCACTCCTTCCTCCAGAAGGACCTCGACCTGCTTCGGACCGGTCCCGGAAGCGGGGCGGCTGTGGGCCATGATCGGGGCGCCGGTCTGGAGGCTTGCCCGGGCTGCCGCCCGGTGGATCTTCTCGATGTTGGGGGTGAGGCCGGGTTCGTCGGCGGCGCACTTGATGAAAGCGGCCTTGACTCCGGTGTTCTGGATACCTTCCTCGATGTCATGGACAAAGAGTGAGGCGATGTAATCGGCATCGCGGTTGAGCAGGAACTGGGGGAGATGGTCGTAGGTGTAGATCCCGGTGCAGACGATGATCTGGAGACCGGTTTCCTCAGCGAGTTCCCGGCTCGCCTGGATGTCGCGACCGAGCAGCATGGCGGTCGGCTCGACGACCGTTCTCACGCCATGGGCCTTGACCGCCTCGGCTGATTCAACGGCCAGCCCGTGTTCGGCTTCCCGGTCGCGAACATGTGGCCACTGGACGGAAACCGCCTCGTCCGATGAGTAGAAGTGCTCGTGGATGAGCGTCCGGCCGAGCTCGTCGGCTGCGATCTCACCGGTGACGGTCTGAACGGTCTTCATGCCTCTCCTCTTCGCTTTCGGCGGTTGCCTGTGGGTTCTCCCGCCCCGGTCAGGGGCGGTCGCTGGATGGGTCGATCAGCAGCTTGGCGCCGGTGCCGCGCTTGCCGGCTGCGGCGAGATGAACCGGATCGAGAATGTCGGCGAGCCCGATCGTCTCCGCGTATGAGGAGGAAAAGGTGGTCTTGATCTCCGAAACGACCCGATCGCGCATTGCCATCACCGTCTCGCCACCGAGCCGCCCGAGCGCGTCGGTCAGCAGATAGCCGCCGACCGACCAGCGCATGCCGAAGGTGCGCTGGATGATGGTCGGACCGAAGTCGAGCGATCCGTAGGTGTAGACCTGCTTGTGGACGGCCGATCCGTATGGGGTCCAGAATTCAGCCGGCGGCTGGCTGCGTTCCATTGCCGAAAGGATGTCGCTGGCCAGGGTTCCGCCACCGACCGCGTCGAAGGCCAGGGTAGCCCCGGTCGCCGAAATGGCTTCGACCAGCCGTTGGTCAAAGTCGGGCAGGGAGGAGTCGACCACATGTTCGGCGCCCAGCGCCTCGAGTGTGGCGGCCTGCTCGGGCTTGCGCACGATGTTGACCAGTCCGACCTCGTCGTCCTTGCAGATCTTGACCAGCATCTGGCCGAGGTTCGAGGCAGCGGCAGTGTGTACGAGCGCGGTGTGGCCCTCGGCCCGCATCGTCTCGACCATGGAAAGCGCGGTCATCGGGTTCACGAAGAGGGCGGCCCCGTCGGCGGGGGTGGCATCGTCGGGCAGGGGGATGACCGCGGCCCCGTCGACCAGCCGGTAATCGGACCACATCGCTCCGCCGACGAGGGAGACCGTCCGTCCCACGAGATCGGCCGCCTCGGGCCCGGCGGCGACGACCGTGCCGGCGCCTTCGTTGCCGACCGGCAACGGTTTGTCGAGCCGGTCGCGCATGATCGGCAGGGCCTGTTCCGGCACCTTGCCGTTCAGGCCGCCGCCTTCGGCCGGGCCGAGCGTCGAGGCATCGGCCGGACCGATCAGAACACCCAGGTCGGAAGGGTTCACCGGCGT
>WBZM01000129.1_pt1 | contig 121652 bp, 84 predicted proteins | sample 5204271 | NCBI WGS metagenome assembly WBZM01 (sample SAMN12344346, study PRJNA552823) | activated sludge metagenome | biome: Activated sludge suspended growth; feature: Nitrification reactor; material: Wastewater; isolation source: activated sludge from nitrification reactor of wastewater... | reverse complement strand
GTCGGCTGGCGGCTCCACCGCCAGCCGACGAAAAGAATTTTTTAAGGTTGAACGGCACAATTTTGCTTCGCAAAATTGTGCCGTTCAACCTTAGCCTCGGAGCAGCAGTATGCTAAATAGATCCTTACTGCCACCACCTTATCAAAATCTCTCTTGAATTGCCGTTTGTCCCAGTGACGGTTGCCTTGCGGTCGCAAGTACCATCGCCATAGTCAATGGTCAAGGTCTTGCTATTAATGGTCAGAATTTTGATGCCTTCCACGGCCCAACGGCAGATGCGCTTGCGCACCAGCGGGGTGGTGATTTCGGTGGTGAATGATTTCCCATTGCGGTTCACGCCAGTTGCACCTCCAGTAATTTCCCACACATTGTCAAGCAAGGAATGGGTATCAGCACCTTCCACGAGCGTGATGGAGTGGTTGGCCTCCCAAGTAGCTGATTCACCATTCGGATAGGTGATTTTCCCACCTACCACAGTACGAGAGAAAGTCTGGTTGCCATTGGTATCTAAGCCCAAATTGGTAAGGGTGCGGGTGCCCTCCAAATGTGCATCGTCCACATAAAAATCAACAAAGGTGGCTGTTCTCACCGCTCCTTCATTGCTGAGTGTATCCGTGAGGTTCACCACAATTTGTCCTTTGCGAATCCGGCCATCGAGGCCAGTGCAGCCATCTATTCCGAAGTCAATGGTCATGGTGCGAGGGTAGCTGCCATCGGCGGGCATAATGGTCACAGTCGGGCAATCTTCTCCGCCACCTCGGGTTTCGATGGCCTCGTCCACCTGGTCGTCCACATCTTCGTAGAGGTCGTTGGCGGCTGTCTGGTCTTCAGCAGCGGTGATTTGCTCAGTGAGCAGGGCCGTTGGCTCGTCTTTTTTGCAAGCAGTGAATAGCACGGCCAATACAAGGGCCGAAGCGGTAAGCCATTTCATGATTTTCATGTCTGTAGATTTTTTTTGTTGTGAAAATGGATGGTTTGTGTTGGGACATCCTCATTGTGCGCACTCGGAGAATAGTCTTCGGGTATAGTTCAAATCATTCGCCTTTCAGTTTTGATTACGAAGCAGATAGACTGTGAACTGTTGTAGAGGTTTAATCAAGAGTCAAAAAAATGGTATAAAAAAAACGACGGCGAGGTACGAAACCTCGCCGTCGTAGCAACAAATCGGACTTGATGCCCGAATTATGGGAAGATACCCAAGTTCTGATAGTCGTTGCCAATGAGTTGGATGGCGTAGGCAAAAGCTGCCGTGCGCATGTCAATACCGTTTTTCTGACGGAACTCATTGATGAAATTGTAGGAACGGGCCATGGTCTCCTCCAAGCCAGAGCGCACAAGGTCAACCTCGTCGGCGCCACGGGCTACTTTGCGGAGCACTTCGGGGTCAATCTTACGGCCAGTCAAGTCCTCTATGACGTGCAACATACGCTCCTGAGAGGTCTGGTTGAAACGTTTCTCCATCCGGCCAAAGCGCATGTGCGAAAGGTTTTTCAACCACTCAAAATAGGAAACCGTCACACCACCAGCGTTCAGGAAAACGTCGGGGATGATGAGGATGCCTTTCTTGAGCAACACTTCTTCCGCTCCGGAAGTAATCGGGCCGTTGGCAGCTTCTGCGATGATTTTCGCCTTGATTTCCTTTGCGTTTCCTTCATGGATTTGGTTCTCCAAAGCAGCGGGCACGAGGATGTCGCAGGGCATTTCCAACACCTTATTGCGGTCATCTTTTGAGAAAACCTTTGCACCTGGGTAGTTGGTGATACTGCCCGTTTCTTGCTTGATTTGAAGCAATTTGTTCACATCAATGCCACTCTCCAAGTAAATGGCACCATCCCATTCACCCACGCCAATGACCTTAACGCCGCCCTCCTCTTGGCAAATGGTGCCACTGTAAGAGCCTACGTTACCCATACCCTGAATGATCATGGTCTTTCCACCAAGGCCCGGCTGCAGTTTGAGGCGCTTCATGTCCTCCGCATTTTCGCAAGCTTCACGCAGGCCGTAGAAAACGCCCCGACCAGTAGCTTCGGTACGGCCTTGTATGCCGTAAAGTGCAACGGGTTTGCCCGTCACGCAGCCAGCAGCGTCAATTTCGTTTTCCCGCAATGTGCGGTAAGTGTCATAAATCCAGGCCATTTCACGGCCACCGGTTCCGTAATCGGGTGCTGGTACGTCAATGCTGGGGCCGATGAAATTGCGGCGCACCAACTCGTAGGTATAACGGCGGGTGATGCGCTCCAACTCCTCCTCGGTAAAGTCTTTCGGATTGATTTTCACGCCGCCTTTTGCACCGCCGAAGGGTACGTGAACGATGGCGCATTTGTACGACATCAGCGTGGCCAAGGCCATTACCTCGTGCTGGTCAACGTCCGGGGCGTAACGGATACCGCCCTTGGTGGGCAGGCGGTGGTGGCTGTGCTGCACTCGGTAGGCCTCGATGACCTTCACCTCCTGTTTGCCCGTCTGCTTGTTGGTGATTTCAACGGGAAACTGGATGGCGTAAATCGAGTTACAGACTTTGATTTGGTGCAGAAGGCCGGCGTCAAGCCCCGTGTAGGGTGCCGCCTTTGCGAAGAAGTTTTCTACCGTGTTGTAGAAATTTGGTGCTTGAACTTGCTTACTCATGATTTTTAATTTGGTCCTCCAATTTGGTGAGCTTCCTATCGAGCCGGATGAGATAAATAATGATGCCAATAAAAATAGCCAAAATGACGGCCACCACCACGTACATTTTCCCCATGCTCCGCATGAAGTCGGTATCTTGTTGTGCAAACAAAAAACTAAGGGGAAGCAAGAAAATTGAAACGCTGGAAAGGGCTTTCTTCTGAACTATCAACATGGTTCTATTTTTATCCATTGACCTGTCCGATAAACGGGCGCAAAGGTCTGTTAAAAATTCGGATGTGACAAGTAAAAAGGTTTGAGAGTATATGGAGGTATGAGGTATGGATGTATGTAGTGGCACGCCTCCCTACCTCATATATTCATACCTCTAATAATCTATCCCTTATCCTCGCCGTCCGCAATATCACCTCCGCAACCCAAAGGCCCAGCAGTGCCCAGCCAATGATGGCGGGGTAGAAGACCATTCGCATGGTGTTGTCGAGGTCTTGGCTGCCAAAGGCGATATTGCCGCCAGCACCGGGGTGCAGGCTGTCTGTAAGTTTAGGGATGATATAAATCAGCGGCACCAAGCTGGCAAATGCGAAAATATTGAACACTGCACTGATACGGGCTTTTTTCTCAGGGTCTTCAAACGAGGCACGCAGTACGAAATAAGCCCCGTAAATGAGCATGGCAATGGCCGTCATGTTCTGTTTCACGTCCCAACTCCAGTATTTGCCCCAAGTGTTTTTGGCCCAAATAGCCCCGGTTATGAGGCCAAGTATGCCGAGCAACAGGCCTACGTTGGTCAGGGCCATTGCCTTGCGGTCGTTGTCAGGGTCGGGTTTCATCAGGTATTTCACACTGAAAACGACGGCCCCAATTAGGATAATGAACATGGCCATCCACATGGGAACATGGTAGTAGGTATTGCGGATGGTCTCCCCTAAAATATTGCGGAACGGGAACGTAATTGCCTGTTTTTCATGGAGTTGTGAAATGGAAGAGGCTGTCCAAAAGGTTTTGCCAGCCGACTCGTTTACACTGTCCTGTGTAATGGAAATGCCGCTGGGTAACACGCTTGCACCGTCAGAAGGGCTATCTATTAAAAGGGTAAAGTCCTTGACCTTGGAGTTGGAAGGCAAATGGACTGGTACTTTGAAACTGAGTTTCGCCGTGCGGTCATCCACCACCTCTATTTGCGAAGCGGCCAATGCAAACTCACTGCCCGATTTCAGCCAAGCCCGCAGTTTTTCTTTTTCTTTTGTGTAAAACGAGTTGTAGCCCATCACTGTCACCACCTGCGTTTGGCCCGCCTTCAGGCTGTAAGGTGTGGCCTCTGTGATGCCCGTTTTCAAAGGCGTCAACAGCCCGAAGACAAAGGTGTAAGCGAGCAAAAGGACGCCTAAAATTTTCCACCAGTATTTCATCATGGTTGTTGTATTGTAGTTGGAGGCTGTCAATATTCGTTAATATTCATCAAGCCAGAATTTAATCTTAAAATTATCAGGGTTGCTTTCAAAATCACTTACATTCTCAATATTGCTAAAAATGTCTGTTGCGATAAGCTTGCTAATGCTGTCTGCCCAAGGTATAATATCGTTTCCATGCATCGAAAGGATTTGATGAGGTTTGTCAATCAATACAAACCTGTGTCCACGAACAGGGAAGATTCTTGAAATTCCGTTTTGCAGCAATTTGTCCTCGTTCATATCTGTGGCTTCGTAAATCCATGCTATTTTGTCCTTTACTATTTCAATATCATCAGGAAACGAGTAATAAGTGGGACTATAAATTGGGGTGCTACCGCTATTACCAAACACGTTTATTCCTTTTTTGTCATGCCCGTTCATTGTCTTGTAAAAATTGCGAAGCGGTTTAGGAAATTTAAACCCCAATGCACCCTCAAAATCGTTAATTTCATTATCAGCCAATCCTTTTCGCCACTTAGTTCCATTTTGAATTTGAAACCCATATAAGCCTTTGTTGATTTCACTGTTAGCCCAATAAGCTTCAGACAAGTCTTTTATTGCTTCAAAAAAATCCAAGTCGTCTGTTGGTTCTGGCAATTTGATGAAATCTATGTTCATAGCCAATCATTTATTCTTTTTACACAATAATTATTTGGCAAATTGTTACACTTAGTCCCGCCAAAGGAATGGGAACAACACCAACCCCATTGCCACCAAAATCAGGTCAACAGCGGCCAGCAGCATGATTTTGTCGCCAATATCGGTGCCACCCAAAAGCCCAATGCTGTGCGCCGAGAGGTTTACCAGCAATAACAGGATTGGGATGACCACCGGGAAACTGAGTATGGCCATCAAGGTACTGCTGTTGTCTGCCTTTGCAGCAATTGCCGATACAAAGGTAAAAGTGATGGAAAATCCCGTGCTCCCAAGGAACATGGCCAAAGCGAATTCTCCTGCATTTTGTATCGGATTGCCTGCAATGAAAGCCAAGGCTAAAAAGGTCAACACCCCCAAACACAGCAATAGCAGGGCGTTGTACATCATTTTTGAAACCAAAATAGCGATGGGGTGTAGCAATTGGAAGTAGTAGAGCTGCCGATAGCCGCTTTCTTGCACGAAGCTTTTCATCACGGCATTGATGGAGGCAAACAGCATGATGACCCAAAATAGCACATTCCAAACTTGCGGGCTGATGTTTTGAAAGGAGATATAAACGATGAAAACCGTGCTCAGGACATAAAGCAGAATGCCGCTGATGGCGTAGCGTTGGCGGAATTCCAAGGTGATTTCCTTGTGCAGTAGGTAGAATATTTGCGTGAAAAGGCTCATCGGCGGCGAAGTTAATGCCTTCGCTTAATTCACAGCCCCTACGACCCACATTTGGTCCAGGGTGGGTGATTGGCTGCCACCTTTGGGTTCGAGGGTGATGGCAAAGGCTTGTGGGCTTTCAATGAATTGGCCTTCGATGGCTATCAAATCTTTGGAGTCATTGACCTCAAAAACGCCCATGTCCGTTGGCTTGCCGTCCACGATGGCCCAAAGCTGGAACTGCTTGTCGGTGGCGGGTTTGGGCAGCTTGCCCATATCGAGGTAAGTGGTTTTTTTGACGTTGTTCCAGAAAACGATGGCATAAGCATCGCCGCCAATGGGAGTGGCCTTCAGTTGAACGGGCTTCGTGGCCCAGTGGCGCAGTACGATGAACTGGTCATTGATTGCCTTTGCCTTGGCTTTTTCTGCTTCGCAATCCTTGCGCAGTTGCTCAGTCTCGTCTTTGGCCGTCTGCACCTTCGACTTTGCACGCTCTGCCTCCTGCCAAAATAGGTAGATGCCCGCCAATGCGCCCAACAGCGCAATGCCCAAAATCCATGTGGCTATGGATGCAATGTTAGCGCCAGCGTTGGACTCTTTTGGTTCATAGCTGTATTGTCTGGAAGGGCTAGCATCCGTCTTGGGGGCATCTTTTGGACGCCCTTTGGGAGCACCTTCCAACCGATTCATGACCTTTTCCTTTAAGCCCTCCGGTGGGCGCACAGCGTGGGCCCCCGAATAGGCATCCAATGCCTGCCGGATGGCATCCAATTCCGCTTGCACTTGTGGATAGTTCGCCGCCATTTCTTCCACCTCCCTTGTCTCTTCGGGAGTAGCAAGGCCGCTGGCGTACAGCTCCAAAATGCCGGATGATATGAAGGATTGTAAGTCCATTTTATAGTTGGCAGTTAGACAGTTGGCCCCAAAGGGGCAAGCAGCCTAACCAAAAACTTTTCTTAACTCCTTGATTGCCAATCGCATACGGGTCTTGACCGTTCCGATTGGAATATTCAGGGCCTGCTCTATTTCCGTTTGGGTATATCCTTGGAAATAGGCCAGGTCAATTACTTTCCGATGTTTTTCGTCCAATTTGCCCACCAGTTCTTTTAGGCCAATGCCCTCTACAAACTGGCTTGCTGGATTTGATTCTCGATATACGACGAAATCAAACTGGTCGGTTTTCTGGCGGTTACGGTAGTCGCTAGTACGGGTAGCATCAATGGCCGAGTTTCTGGCAATATTGAGCGCCCAGGTGTAGAACTTCCCCTTGTTTTCATCAAAACTGGATATGTTCCGGTAAATCTTGAGGAATACATCCTGCACCACCTCTTCGGCCACTTCAGGTGATTGAACGATGCGCAGCACAACGCCATACAGCGCCGCCCCGTATCGGTCATAGACCATGCCGAGGGCGTTTTTGTCGCCAGACTTAAGTGCTGATATGAGTTCCGTTTCTTGCATCAACGAAGAGGTTGCGGGGCAAAACTATGAAAGACAACACCTAATCTCCAAACCATTTGAAAATCTCACCTAAATTTTTGAACTAAAGATATGAAGGGCGCTACCCGTAAATGTTCAAGTAATTGAAAAATGAAAGTGACCAAAAGCGATAAGTGTGCATCAAATCAATCAAAGTGCCCCCAAAAATGCCAACAAAGCCTTGCGTTCTTCTGATTTCAACGCTTTGTACAAATCCCTCGACGCCTCCGCCTCGCCGCCATGCCAAAGTATCGCTTCTTCCAGCGTCCTCGCCCGGCCATCGTGCAGGAAAGTCGCCTTGCCGTTCACCACCTGTGCCAGACCGATGCCCCAGAGCGGCGGCGTTCGCCACTCGTTACCAGAGGCCAGGAAATCGGGACGGTGGTCGGCCAGTGCCTCGCCCATGTCGTGGAGCAACAGGTCGGTGTACGGGAAAATCAACTGGTCAGAAAGCTCGGCAATGGCGTGGCTGCCCGTCGTGTAGCTGGGCTTGTGGCAACTGCTACATTTTGCCTCCTCGAAAAGCCGTTTGCCCTGTTTCACCTGTGGGTCATCGAGGCGGCGGGCGGCAGGTACGGCCAGCGTTTGAAAATAGAAAGTGGTCAGTTCTAGGAAGTCGGCGTCAATATCGGGTTCGGGGTTGAGGCCGATATTGCAGTTGTCTTGGCCGTCGCAGCTTTCCGAAGGAAAATAATGGCTCGTGATGCCCATGTCCTCGTGGAAGGCGTCGGCGGCCTGCTGTACGGCAGTGGGGTTGGCGGCCTTCCAGCCGAAGCGCCCCAGCATGGGGCGCTGTCCGAGCACATCCCAACCGTAGTTCGGCTTGCCGCTGATGCCGTCGCCGTCAGCGTCGTTTTCATCGGCATTCGCCAAAATATCGGCTTCAGCGATGGCCTCCAACAGCCCCAATCCATGCACGGGCGGCGCATTGCGGGGCGAGGTGAGCAGGTCGTCAGGGAGCGGTGCGTATGGTTCGCTCACTGAGAAAACTGGCCGCTGTAGCTCCACCGTTTGCCCATCCAAAAACGCCACGATTTCCTCCACCCAAGCCACGTCGAGCTTGCCCTCTGGCGTTCCTCCGAAAATAGCTTTCGTTTGCAATTGCCCGCCAAAACCGGGCACCGGGAGCGGCCCACCGTGTTCGTTTTGGCCCGGCATGCTGAGGCGGAGCAACAAGCCCGACGTGGCATCGCCGGAGAAGGCTGGCACGGCACTCCGCCCGTTGCGCAGGTGGCAGCTTTCGCAAGCGTTTTGATTGAAAACAGGGCCAAGTCCGCCCTGCACCGTCGCCGGGTGCGTCACGAACTGTGCCCCGAAATTGGCGTCCGCCTGTAGGTGCCGAAACAGCTCCTCCTCCGGCAGGTTGGCCAGCGGCAGCGTGTAGGCATCGGCGCCTTCGGTGAAAACGGTGGTTTCGCCCCCGGCAAGGGTGCCGTCGGGGTAGCCCGATTGGGCGTCGTCGTCCTGGTTTTTGCAAGCAAAAAGCAAGAATAATATGGCCGAAAATAAACTGTGTGGTTTCATTTTTCCGTTTTTTGACAATTCTTGTGGAACAAACCCCGAAGGGGTTAAACGTGAATAGCCCCGGATGAAATCCGGGGAAGAATGTGCAGGGTCAAAACCCCGAAGGGGTTGAATGTCAATCAATTGTGACATATTTAACCCCTTCGGGGTTGTCCCACTATACGTTTTTCACCCCGGATTTACTTGCGTGAACCTTCGGTTTCATCCGGGGCTATTCATATTCAAGCCCTTCGGGGTTTGCCACAAAAATTGTCAAAGAATGATATTTTTTACAATTCACGCATCAACGGCAGCACCTCCCCTTCCAGCACTGACTGCAAATCACGCACGGCCTGCTGCGCCGCCTCCACGTCATCGGGGTTTTGGGAAATGGCCTCGCTGAACGTGCCGGGGATGCTTTCAATAGTAGCGATTGCTGCCGCAATGGCAGCCCTTACCTTAGCATCCAACGCCGCATCAGCCTCAACTACGATGGCAGTAATGCCCTCGCCTGTGCCTTTACTGCCATATTTTCCAAGGTAAATATTCTGGATGCTGCGCATATTGTTCGCAAAGTCGGCCTTGGAATTGGCACTGAACCTTGATTCCTCCAGGGTGAGGTCCTGCGTGGAAAATGGCTCGTTGATTTTGCCATTGGCCACCTCGTCGGCGATGACCACGAGGGCGTCCACGATTTGCTCCACCGCCGATTTCTGGCTGGGGAAGATGTTGTTCTGGCCAGCGGTCAGCAAGTTGCTAACGTAGTTGCCGTCGCTGGCGAGCCAAAGCCCGGCGAGTGCGCTCACGTCGTTGGCGAGTGCCTCGGAGGCAGCGGCGAGGTACTCGAACTCACGGGCGGTGAACTGGTCAACGGTCTTGGCCCCCGTTTCACCCCAAAGCAAAAACTCGATGGTGTGGAAGCCCTTCAGCGTACCCTCCTGTGCCGCCAAAAAGCTGGCCGTCAGCTCGTTGCTGCTGGCGAGCACGTTGTTCAGGTCGGTCACGTTTACAGGCCAAGAGTCGAGCGAAGGGTCGAGGCCCTCCTCGTCCACTGGGCCGAACAGGAAGCCCTCTGACTGTTCCCACGGCGAGCGGGCTGCTACCCAGGCGGCCTTTGCGGCGGCGAGGTTTTCGGCGTTTGGATTGGCCTCCAAGGTGGCGGTGGCGGTCTGAAGGGCAAGCCCTTTAGCCTTCAAGTCGGTGTATGTTTCCACGATGACATTGCTGCCGATATTGGCCAGTTCGGCGCTGAAATCGGCCTCCACGGTCGGGGAATCGTCGTCGTTGCCGCAGGCGGCAAAAAGCAAACTGGCGAGTGCAAGGAATAGGATTTGGAATTTGTTTTTCATTTTAAAATATTGATTTACAATGATTTAAGTTAAAAGTCGAAGCCCATGCCTTCGGGAGATGACACCTTTTTTCGCAATCAAAACCCTGCTAATTTGCCAAAGCATCGAAGCGAAAAAAGATGTCACCTCCCTAAAAATCGAAGCCCATGCTGCAACAAGGTGACATCTTTTTTCTGCTCGAATTTTCCAATTTATTCAGCCTTTCAAAGGAAAAAAGGTGTCATCTTGATGCTTTGCCTTCGGGAGATTACACCTTTTTCGCAGCTAAGCCCTGCTAACCCATCAGGGCTTTGAAGCGAAAAAAGATGTCACCTCCCTAAAAATCGAAGCCCATGCCGAGGGCGAAAGTATCTTCCCGCTCGCCGGAGCCGAGGGAGCGCCAAGCGTAGTGCGTCTTGAAGACCACGGTGGGCAGCGGGAAGTAGTTAAGTCCAAGGGTCAGCACTTGCCGCTCGTAGCGGGGGTTGTCGGAGACGTTGCCAACAGTGGACAGCATGGCATCATACCACTCCGCCCGCCCGAAGAGGTAGAGCTGGTGCGTGGCCGTTTTTTTCAACAAAGGCAAAAAATCGTAGGCCAGTTCGGCGTAGGCCCCGGCGGCAGTCTCGGCCACGGGGGTGCGCTTCACGTTGAGGTTGTTCGATAGGTTGCGGTTGGCGGCGCTGAGGGCGTCGCTGTTCTGCACGTAGCCGTACATGGCGTAGGCCCTGGCCCGGAAGGGGTGTGCTTCGAGGGCAAAATGCAGGTCGCCGTAGGTTAGCCAGACGTCCTGTTTGAGGTCGTCCTTGGGGCGGTTCCCTGTGGTGTTCCCAGCATAGGCGCAGATGCCAATTTCGCTGTCCTTCCCGAAGATGTAGTCGAGGCGGAAGGCCCCGGCGAGGTTGTCGGCGTTGATGGTCTCGAAGCGGGTTTGGTAGCCCCGGCGTACCCAGTTGGCGGAGTTGAAGCCAGTGTTGTCGAGGCCGCTGACGAGGTAGGCTTTGTAGCTGAGTTTGGGGTACTCTTGCCCCGTGCGCAAGGGAATGTCGCCGGAAAGCTCGGCCCCCGTCTCGTACCATCCGAGGGGCAGGATGGTGTTCTCGACCTCGGAGCGGTAGGCGGTGAAATACTCCCTTGGCTGGTCCTGCTTGGAGGCATTGCCCATGTAGAAGCGCATTTTGCCCACTCGCAGCTTGAGGCCGGGCCGCCATTTGAACTGGAGGTTGATTTGCTCCAAAACAACCTCGCCGCCTTTTTCAATCTCCTGCTCGAACTCACCGAACTCCTCCAGCGGGTCGAAGGCCATCGTAGCGCCCGTGCCGCCATGCTCGAACTCGATTTCCGATTTGAACTCTACTTTTTCATTGAAATCATAATAGAGGTAGAGGTTGAACCGCTCAGGGTCAATGGCGTTGCGGCGGTCGGGCAGCGTCTCCCAATCGAAGGCGTAATAGTTGACCACACCGTAGGAATTGAGGCGCAGTTTCGTCCATACTTCGTTGATTTTCAACGAATTGTTCGCCAGTGTGTCTTTTTGTGCAAAATTGGTTTGAATGCTGAGGATGCTCAAGAAAATTGAACAGAAAGCCCATTTAAGCCAGTTGTGGTCGAATCCCATGTTTGTTTATTTAGACAAAATCTAAGCGCAAAGGTAGGCTCGCCTCCAAGACACAGAAATACCGAAATGCTGGAATCGGGTAACAAAAATTAGGTAGTGCCAACTAACAGCAATGGTTAAAAGCTAATAAAAACAGCGCAACAAGTACTAACAAACTTACAATCAGTCCCTGTGTGCAACAAGTCACAGACCGTCCTTGCCCCCCAGCCTAATTTTGCAACATCAAAATTATTTATCATGGAAAACAAGCAAATCAATTTCAACGACCTCATCAACAGCGAAAAACCCGTGCTGGTGGACTTCGCCGCCGAGTGGTGCGGCCCCTGCAAGGCCATGAACCCAATACTCCACAAACTGTCTGAGGACATGGGCGACCGTGTAGAAATCATCACCATTGACGTGGACCAAAACCCCGCCATTGCGCAGCACCTGAACATCATGGGCGTACCCACTTTTATCATTTATAAAAAAGGGCAGACGCTTTGGCGGCAGTCTGGCATGTTGTCGGCAACTTCACTGACCCATATATTGGAACAGGCCATTACTTATAAGGTAGAAGAAGTGGTCGAACCAGTTGAAGCAGAAGGATAAAGGTTTATAGGACACGATAAAAAGCAAATATGGGTAATTGCCGTAAAGCAGCTGCCCTGCTTTTTCAACCTAAAGTCCGATAAACTTCATATGTGATGTGAATTACTGAATGCCCAATGCCTTGCCCCCAACTTTGCAACATCTTTTTATCAGACTAATTTTTCGTGACTGCTTAGCAAGGGGTGTTTTTGGGGTGAAAATTTTCAATTTTCACCCCAAAAACACCCCAAAACGTGGGAGGAGAGAAAAAATTTCATTTTTTCTCTCCTCCCACACCCTCCTAAGTAGTTACATTAATTTTAAACCAATGGATTTTTCAAAAATCATCAACGACCCAAATGCCACATTGGTGGATGTACGTGAGCCATATGAGTTTGCGGCAGGCCATGCAAAAGGGGCTATCAATATCCCGCTCAATAATGTGCTTTTTAGCATAGATGAGTTCAAAAAAATGAGCGCACCAGTCGTGGTTTATTGCCGAAGCGGTAACCGAAGCGAGCATGCCAAATTGCTGCTTCAGGCCAAAGGAATTCAGGAAGTTTATAATGGCGGCGGCCTCGGCGACATGCTATATTACCAAGCAGAGGCAGCCATACAGGCAACTGTTTAACCTAAATCATCACAACAGCGTGATGGTCACTATTCACCAATCACCTTTCACCAATCACCAACCTACCATGTTTAATTTTTTAAAGAAACTTTTCGGCGGAGGCAGCTCTGCCAACCTGACCGAACTGCTCGCTCAAGGTGCCATCGTGCTCGATGTGCGCACCAGGGAAGAGTTCAAAGCTGGCCACCCCGCCGGAGCACAGAACGTGCCTTTGCAGGAGCTTGACCGCCATGTACTGAAAATCGCCAACCAGAAAAAGCCCGTCATCACCTGCTGTGTATCGGGCCGTAGGAGCGGTATTGCTGCGCAACAACTCAAAGCGGCAGGCTTGAATGCCGTGAACGGTGGCCCTTGGCAGAACGTGGCCAGTGCCCTCAATCAGTTTAAGAAAACAACTGTGCAGGTTTAGGAAGTTTAAAGGGGTTAAGGAGGTTTAGTTGTGCACCAATTAAACCTTCTTAACCCCTCTAAACCTTCTAAACCACATAACCAATAATTCTTTCATCATGGAAAATACAGCAACAGCAACCATGCCCCGCATTGGTGACAAAGCGCCGGATTTCAAGGCGAAAACCACCACGGGCGACCTCCAATTTTCGGAGTTCAACAAAGGCAGTTGGGTCGTGATGTTCTCGCACCCGGCGGACTTCACCCCCGTCTGCACCACCGAAATGTCCGCCTTCGCCGTGGACAAGGACTTCTACGCCCAGCGCAACACGAAGCTCATCGGACTCAGCATTGACAGCATCCACTCACACCTCGCTTGGGTGAACAACGTGCGGGAGAAAACCGGGGTTTACATGGATTTCCCCATCATCGCCGACCTCGACATGAAGGTGGCCAACCTCTACGGGATGCTCCACCCGGGCGAAAGCGAGACCGCAGCCGTGCGGGCCGTCTTCTTCATTGACCCGAAGGGCACCATCCGCCTCATCATGTACTACCCGCTGAACGTGGGCCGCAACATGGACGAAATCCAGCGGGTACTCGTTGCCTTGCAAACCGCCGATGAATGCAAGTGCGCCCTGCCCGTCAACTGGCGCAAAGGCGACAAGGCCATTGTGCCACCGCCAAAAACCTTGGTGGAAATGGACGAGCGCATCGCCAACACGACCTATGAAAAGATTGATTTCTATCTGGCGAAAAAGGAGATTGCACTGAATTAATTGGAAGCTCTACATAAGGCGAAAAGGCCTGCCCCAGCTGGGACAGGCCTTTTGTTTTGGTAAAACTAAATGACAATGGATATGGAAATCCCCTCACCCATACCATTTATTTCTTTTCACCGCCCTTGCTCAATAAACATTACAAACGCATCACATCTTCCCCCATCACCCGTTCCAGCATCCCCATCAAAAAATCCGCATCCCTTTTGTCGAAAACAATGGGTGGCTTGATTTTCAGCACATTGTGAAACGGCCCGTCGGTGCTCATCAGCACGCCAAGCTCCCGCATTCGGTTCGATAAATAGGTTGCCTTCCGTTCAGAAGGGGCCAGCGTCACGGGGTCGTCCACCAACTCAAAACCGAGGAAGAGGCCCGGCCCCCGCACGTCCCCGATGACGGGGTAGCGGCTCGCCAAATCCCGCAGCGCAGCCGTCAAATAGGCCCCGGTTTCCAGCGCATTTTGTTGCAAACCTTCGTCTTTGATGACCCGCAGCACCTCCCGTCCAATGGCGCAGGACACGGGGTTGCCGCCAAATGTGTTGAAGTACTCCATGCCGTTGGCAAAAGCATCGGCGATGGCTGGCGTCGTTACCACCACGCCGAGCGGGTGGCCGTTGCCGATGGGCTTGCCTACCGTCACGATGTCCGGCACCACGCCATGTTCTTCAAAGGCCCAGAAATGCTGGCCATGCCGCCCGCAGCCTGTCTGCACCTCGTCGCTGATGAGCAGGCCGCCAGCCGCTCGCACCTGTTGCGCAGCAGCCGCCAAATAGCCCGGCGGCAGTGTCACCTGCCCCCCGCAACTGATGACCGACTCGCAGATAAAGGCAGCCACTCCCCTACCCTCATGCTGTATTTTTTTGGCGGCTTCGCCTAAATGTGCGGCATACTTGAGGCCCGTTTCCAGCGTATTCCCTCGGTAAATGCCTCGATAAACGTCCGGTATCGGCACGACGTGCGTGTGCAGTGGCGCACCCTTGCCGCCCGGCCCCTCGAATTTGTACGAGCTGATGTCCACGCAGCCTTGCGTATTGCCGTGGTAGCCGACTTCCACCACCACCATGTCCTTTTGTTGGGTAAAATTCTTCGCCAAACGCATGGCCAGTTCATTGGCCTCGCTGCCGCTGTTGGTGAAAAAGGCCACGCTGAGTTCCTTCGGGAAAGTGGCCAGCAGCTCCTCCGAAAACCGCACGATGTTCTCGTGCAGGTAGCGGGTATTGGTGTTCAGCACGGCCATTTGGCGCTGCCCCGCCCGAACCACCCGTGGGTGCTCGTGCCCTACGTGCGCTACGTTGTTCACGGTATCGAGATAACGCCGCCCCGTGTCGTCGAACAGGTACTGCCGCCAGCCCCGCTGCATATTGAGCGGTTTTTTATAAGAAACACTGAGGTTTTTGCCCAAATGTTCCCGCCGGAAGTCCATGATTTGCGAAGCTGAAAAAGCAGCGGGTGGCGGTGGCGATGGCCTACCAAAAAGCAGCAGCCAAGGGTCGGGGCAGATGCTCTTCCACACCTCCCGCCAGCGGGGAAATGCCACACCGGGGAAATCGCCCTCCCAGCCCATCAGGTCGAGCATGACCTGAAAATGCAGGTGCGGCGTCCAGTTCCCGTTCTCCGGCATCGGCCCGATTTCACAGAAGGCTTCGCCTGCCGCCACCTTTTGGCCGATGGCTAAACCTTCCAAAGACTTGCGGCTGAGGTGGCCATAGAGCGTGTAAAATACTATTTCGGATTTCGGATTTCGGATTTCGGATTCAGCAGACCCCGAATCCGCAATCCGCAATCCGAAATCCGAAATCAGGTGGTGTTCCAAAATGATGGTCGGGCCATAGTCCCGGTCGTTGGCGTTGTCCTTGAAGCTGTGCACGATGCCATCGAGCGGGGCATGCACGGGTGTGCCGGGCGGCAGGAACACGTCCAATCCGATGTGGACGGTACGCCATTCAGGGCCGTCGTTGCCCTCCACGGCATAGGCGTCGGTGGTGTAGAAGGGGCGAGTTTCGTCATAACGGCCAATTCCATTGCGGATTGCGGATTGCAGATTGCGGATTGGGGTGGCTGCTTCGATTTGGGCTTGAATGCGTTGATGGAGTTTCTCGGCATCCTCGATGTCTGCATAAGTGCCGAGGTCTGGGCTACCCACGCTTAGGTCGAGCCACGGGGCGGTTTCGAGGTTGGGGAACAAGTCCCCACCTAACTTCGCACGGCTCCTGGCCCACTCGATGAACGCAGCATTTTTCGGGCACGGCTCCCACCCGCAGGCATGGCGCACCACGGCATGTACGAGCGAGGAGTGTATGCTGCGCAATTTGCGGAGCAAGTCCCAAGCGGGCCTGTCGCTGATTTGCAGGTAGGTGTTTTCGGGGTGCTCCGCAATGTTCATGGCCGAGCAGGTGACGCTGATGAGCAGCCGCCCGATGAGGAGCGGGAACAGCGCCTCAGCCTCCGCTTTGGTCAGTGGCCACTGGCGGTGGTAGCCTTTTGCGAAGTGGAAAATAGCGGCGAGCGGGTCGGGTTTGCCCATTGCGCCGTAGGCGCACAAAATCGCTAACTCATTGATAGTGTGGGTATAAACGGCATCGCCGAAGTCAATGACACCCGGCACGGTGGGGTTTTCAAGGTCATGGCTGATGAGGATATTGTAGTCGTTGGAGTCGTTGTAGCAGACGCTTTGGCGGAGCGAAGGCAGCAGCGGCAGGGCATTTTTTTCAAAAAAATCGAGGAAAAACTGGGCCAGCGACTGCTTCTCCGGGTCGGCGATTTTGTCAAGATGCTCGCCCGTCCAAGCGGCTGCCTGGGAGCAGTCCCATTTGATGAAGCGGTGCGCCGCCGGGTGGTCTAAGCCGTCGAGCGCCCGGCTGAGTTTGCCGCACATTTCACCGACGGCCTCCACGAGTTCGGGCGTGTGTGGGTTCACCTCGGCGAAGCAGCGGCCTTCCACCCAAGTGAGCAGTCGCAGGAGCCGTTGGCTGCCGTCGGGAGCGGTGATGGCGGTGATTTCGTCGCCCGTTGCGGAGCGCACCACTTTTGGAATCTCCAAACCAAGGCCCGCAGCCGTGAGGCGCTGCATGAGGGCATTCTGGAATTCGAGGTAGCCGAGCTGGGTATCGGGGTGGGCAATTTTCAGCGTAAATTGCTGACCATCAGTCGTTTGCAATAAAAAATTCAGGTCAATCTCGCCGGGCAGTGGCTTGGCGGTAGCTTGAACATTGTAGAATTTGACTGCGAGTGCCTCGATTATGGCTGTGTCGTAAAGCATTGACAAGGGTTTGTGATTTGCACCGCACAAACATAAAACGATACTCAATAGAACGACTTAAAACTCACTGACATCTACAACCTTTCTGGCACTCTTCCAAGGTTTCGAAAGGCACCGCTCCTTTACAGCCTCCGTAAATAAACTCTTTGCATTTTTTTTCTTTTTCGTCGTAATAATAACGTTTGATGGCCATGCGGCAGGGGCCGGGGTCATGGTTGAGGTAACAGTTGTCATGGAGTTTTTCTGTGGCATCGGCACCATTCTTGGACTTTCGGTGGCAGCCAAAGTACATCAGCAGGAGGCTGACGATAAACAGTGTTTGTATGAAATACTTCATTGCTTTAAAAAGATATGGTTCAAAGAATAACAGGAGGAGAAAACGTGATTTTCCTCCTCCTGCCATATAACTTAATTGGATAATGTACAGGACATCGCCAAGGCTCACAACCTAACGACCCTTACCAAATCGCTAAATTTATCGTGCTTAAAACGGATAAAATAGGTACCAGCCGGCAGCTTGGCAAGCGAGACCAAACCCGTGAAATTTCCATCCACTGCTGTGAGCGATGAATAATGAACGGGGCGTCCAGTCACATCCACCACCTGTAAGTCCAATTGTTGGTAGGCACCGGTCAAGCCTTCCACTTTTAGGTAAAAGGCACCATTGACTGATGGGTTCGGGGCAACCGATACCGTGTATTCCCGCTTCACTTCATTGTTGGCCACGAGCGTTTCGACCAAAACCGACTGCTCCAGGGTACAGCCATTGGCATCGGTGACTACTAAGCTATAAGTCCCTCCATCAAGATTGCTGAACAATGGGTTCGATTGCGAAGCACCACCATTGATGCTGTAAGAAAACGGAGATGCGCCTGCCGTTGGAGTTACGAGGATAGAACCGTCGTTGCTGTTGGAGGTTGAAGCTGGCGTCACGTCGAAATCGGCTTCCAAGGCACAAGGCAGGGTAAGGCAGAATTCGTTTTCCTCTTCAAAACCAAAATTCACTTGCAGGATGGAGGCCAACACGTTGCCCAAATCATCAATAATCTGGTAGGAGCCTGATTGCCCAAAGAAGTTTTCCAAGCCATCGCCCCACGAATCGAAGATGCGGAACGTATAGCATTTTTCTTTTTCCAAGCACCAATCCACGGTGATGTTTTCCTCTATCTGGCCATTGTAGTTATCCCCAGAAAACAAGATTTGTCCTGTTTCATCCTCCAATTGCCAAGATGTTTCCTCTGGAAATCCATCCAGGGTCAGTGAAAGTGTAACGGAAGCACCATCGAGCAAAACCTGGAACGGCCTGGAGAAGGCATCGTTGGAAGGGATTTCATCGGCAACGCCATTGGGGTTTAAAGTGTTGACGTTCAGCGTATTGGCACCTGTGGTAAGCCCAGAGAGGTTGAGGTTTACAATGGTGCTGTTGCCGGAAGCAAGGTTCCCAGTCCAGTTTTGCGTCTGCGTAGTGCCGCCATTCAACTGGTATTGAATGGTGACGGAGGTCAGCGTTTCTGTACCGAAATTGGTGAGCAACAGACCAGCCGCAGTTGCCGAATAACAGACCACTCCATCAAGTCCCGAAATGCCAGTTATGCCAGTATCGAAACGAGGCAATTTACGCCGCCTTTGCCGCAGCGTATCATTCGTGATGTTTTGGTCTTCGGCAAATGTTGTAAAAACTTTGAAACTGTATTCTTGAATGGCATCCATGTCCACAGTTTGGCTAAACGTGTGAACGTAAACACTGTCAGGCTGAAGCGTATCAATAGTGGCAGGCTCGACGACAGGTGTCCCATTTTCGAAGACATAACCCACTGTGATATTGCTCGCAGGTTCAAGACCAAGGTTGCGCACCCTGATGCTTACAGGTTCAGCATTGGTCAGATTGGATGAGTTCTGTGGTGCGAGCATGGCCACGGGGGCAATGTCCAAGGTGTCACGGGTGACGATGAAGTTCACGATTTTGGTTCCATAACTGCCATCCCCTTTCACGTACTCACTGGTGAACCAGAATGAACCATTGACGGGGTCAACCGACATTTTGGCGTAATCACCATAGCGGTCGCTGTCCTCCCGAACCCCTGCGCCCGGCGCAAATTCATATTCGTCAATGGTCATCTCACCAAGCGGGTCGCCTGCCCGCCTGCCGGTGTAGCGCAAGCCGGGATAAGTGCTCTCTCCCGAAACGGAATAGGCCAGCCCTATGTCCCCATTGCCATTGATGGCAATCGCACCAATGAAGCGGTGCACACCATCGCCAGGTGCAAAGGTGCCCTCCTGGTAAATCGTCCAATTTTCACCGGGCAGTCGCCGCAGTTCCATCCAGCGGACGCCAGAAACATCTCCACCAGCGTCCACCGAAAAAGTAAGTGCAGCACTCTCATGGGTTCCGTGGTTCCAATAAGCCACATTGTGCATGACTATGGTCATGATGCCGTCAATGGCCGCTTCTGTACCGGGTTGCGGGATGCACTCAAAACCAAAACCGCCGCTTACTGCACAACCATCGCTATCGTAAGGAGCAGTGGGAAGTTCCAGTTTCGTGGCGGAAGTACTTCCGGGAGATGCCCAATTCAGGTTTATCGTCCATACTTCGAGCAGGTCTTGGGCATTGCCATTCCCCCAGGCATCGTCGTTCAGGCGCACCACGAACATCTCGTCGGTTGGTGGCGGGGTGGGGCTGTTCCAATCCATCGGCGTAGCAGTGGGGAAGCCACCTCCTATCCCTGGGATTTCAATGCGTTGCACGTCCACCGTAGCGGCACCTGCAAGCATCTGCTGGCGGTTAAGGGCATAAACCGGGTAGCTGCCCTCACTTTCGTTGATGGTGAAAATATAAGCATTTGGCCAAACACCATACTTGGGGTAATCAGCGAAGCCGGGGGTATTGAGCGTGTAAAGGTTCCATGCACCAAGTGGGTCGGCTGTTTCCGAGACGCCATAAAGCACCACATTGATGTCGGCAAGGTCGGTCAGCAGCCAGCGCCCTGCCGCTTCGTCCCAGATGATAACTGGGTCGGAAAACGATAGTTGGTTGATTTCGCTCCAAATCGTATTGGCACTGGTGGGCGGCGTTAATGGAGTACCGTCCTTTGCAAAAACCTGAAACCACGAGGCATTAATGATTTGGACATAATGGTCGGGACTGACGTCGCCGTTGGTATCAGGCACCCCGACTTCACTGGTGTTCTCATCTATGCCCTCGATGACCAAGTTCGGCTCCACAGGGGAACTGATGGAACGGGATTGGAGGTTGTCCTGGCGCACTGGTTCAACCCCATGTGGGAGGGCATCCATGTTCACTTTTGGTTGCCTCCGCCAATTGATAAAGTTAGGTGGCGTGAACACCGGTTTGTTCGACTTTTTCAGGTTCCGCTTCGCAATAGGCGTACCTGGCATGGGGACAAGTTCACGCAGGGGCCTGGTCTTGCCCCGAAAATGGGCTTTGAGGGTTTGGGCACCTTGCGGGGCAGTGGTTTGGGCAGTAGCTCCTCCAATGTAGAAGAACAACAGGGCCAGCATCCAAACGGTGGGAGTTGTACTGGCTTTAGGTAATCTAAATCTCATTTTGGTTAATGTTTTCATGGCCGGAATCAATTGGCAGGGCAAAGATTTCTTTTACAATAAATTGAAATTCAACACTTTACCTCAGACCACATAGAGATTTCCGAACCACTGTTTTGATATTGAGCAAATTAGAATTGTCAAAAAAACTTGGAAGTGCAGGTCAAATATAGTTCGACTTCTTGGCAACTCCTTCAAACCAATCCACTGTGTTAAACTTAACTTTGTTATCCACTATTTCTGGGGCATTGAATTGGTGTCAAATGTCAAATAAAAGAACCTATATATCCAACACAATTTAACAATGTCATTCCCCTATTGAAGGAACAAGTTTTATTTGTCTGCTAACTGACACCAGAAGATAAGTAAGGATTAAAAAACCATAGAACTGAAAGGATTACCTAATTTCAGCATTAAAACAATTTGCATCATAGGGTCATGCTCCGCCCTAATCAAATAACAAAAACGCTCACCCGCAAATGCCGGTGAGCGCCAGAAAAACCAACTAATTTGTATGAAACTTAAAATGTATGAACTGCGGCCATCAACACACTCGTGGCCGTTTTGGTAAACCCATCCTTTTGGTCGGTGAAAATCTCCTCCGAAGCCGATTCAAAGCGCACCTCTGGAATGAAAATGAGGTTTCCCGCTTTGAAATTGGCGGAGAGCGTGGTCGCCACGAGGCTTCCACCACCGACGGAGCCGAACACATTCAGCCCCTTTGTATCGTTGAAATACTCCGACCGGAGCGTCAGTCCGAACCAGTCTTTTGGGTCGAAATTGAGATAGAGCGCCGTGCCCCACCAAGTGTTCATATCGCCAAACTCCTCTTCGTCGTCCATGAATTGGTAGCTGGCCGCCGTGCTGTTGAGGCCGAGGCTAAATTGCTCCGCAAGAGCTGCCGTGAACACGATGTCCACTTGCTTTACCCGTGAGCTGTCATTGAATTTGCCGCCTTGGTAGTTGAGGTAAATCTTGATTTTCTCGTTGGCACTGGTCGTGCTCAATTGGCCGATGACGTATTTTTCATTGCCCGCAAAAGACTTGAAATCGGTCGGGTTGGCCATGCCTAGCATCGCTCCTACCCTGCCGAAAGTCTTCTCCGCCTTGATGCCCGTGTGCGAGAAAGGCCCGTAGCTGAACATATAGGACATGCTGTAATTGCGATTCAGGAAAGGGTCAACCAGTTCATATCCGATGTGGGTGGCCCAGTTGCCAGCTGTGAGTTTCAGGCCGTTTTTGAAAGAATAGGACAAGTTCAACTGTTTGATGGCAAGGCGGGTGTTGATGTCCGTGTAGGCGAATTCCTCCGCCCGGCGGCCAAAGCCTACATCAGCCAAAAGGCCCACTTTGCCGAGGCTGTGCTCCAGCTTGGCAGAGACCATGCCCAGTTCAAAATCGTTGTGGCTATTGGTGAAACTTGTGCGGTTGTTGCCAGCCGTTTTTGCGAGGTCGTAGCGGTAATAAACGTCGGCAAAACCTGAGAATTTAAAGGGACTTGGTGTTGGGGCTGAGGTGTCGGCGGTGGCCGATTGCGCTGTGGAAGTGGCCAGGAGGCATAGCGATGCCATTCCCGTAAAGAGGATTTTTTGTAACATTGCCTTGATTTTATTGAAAGATGAAATCGGTACGGCCTCCGGCTTGTGTCAGAAGCTGGAATGAAGGCCGTACCTTTTTGAGTTTGAAATCGGGTATTAGATATTAGAAATTGGACATTAGATATTTGGTATTGCAATCAATATCCAATACCAAATATCCAATACCTACTCCACCAATGGCAGCTCCGCAACCTTCCCATTCGCCTGCGGAACGAGCAAGGTGCCCTGCACATACTTCTCATTGTGCTGCGTGGCGTCGAGGCCAATCTCCTCATCAATGGAGCTTACCCGCATCGGCTCGATGAAATTTATCAACTTGAATATCAGGAAGGAAACCACCCCACTATAGGCCACGGCTGCCAGCATGCCTTTTAATTGGGTAAAAAAGAAGGCGAAATTGCCGTAGATGAGGCCGTCTGCACCAGCAGCATTCACGGTTTTGCTGGCAAAAACGCCCGTAAGCAACATGCCCACAATGCCGCCGAGGCCGTGGCATGGGAACACGTCCAAGGTGTCATCCAAAGAGGTTTTAGACTTGTAATAAACGGCCACATTGGAAACGATGGCCGCAAATGCGCCGATGAAAATGCTCTGCGGAATCGGCACCAGACCTGCGCCCGGCGTGATAGCCACGAGGCCGACCACCGCTCCTATACAGAAGCCAAGCACGGATGGTTTTTTGCCTTTCAGCACATCAAAAAACATCCAGGAAAGACCAGCGGCAGCGGCGGCTGTGTTCGTCGTTGCGAAAGCAGAAACGGCCAAAGCATTGGCGCCCAGCGCCGAACCTGCATTGAAGCCGAACCAACCAAACCATAGTAGGCCCGTGCCGATAAGCACATAAGGTATATTAGCGGGCGGGATTTCCTGGTTCTCCATGTGGGCAATCCGACGCTTGAGCACGAGTGCGCCCATGAGCGCTGCGCAGCCAGCGGAAATGTGCACCACCGTGCCACCTGCAAAATCAAGCACGCCCATCTTGAACAAGAAGCCATCGGGATGCCAAGACCAGTGGGCCAGCGGGGCATAGACCAGCAAGCTGAACAAGGCCGTGAACAATATATAAGAGGTGAAACGGATGCGCTCAGCAACGGCACCCACCACAAGGCCGGGCGTAATGATGGCGAACATGAGTTGGAAGAAGGCGAATAGTGTTTTCGGGATGGTGGGTGCAAGGCTCCAAGGCTCGCCGGAGTTCACCCCTTTAAAGAAAAGGAAGGTGGTTGGGTCGCCGATGAAGCCGCCGATGTCGTCGCCAAAGGCGAGGCTGAAGCCAACGACAATCCAAATCACGCTGACAATGCCCGCCGCCACCACGCTTTTTATCATGGTAGAAATGACATTCTTCCGGTGAACCATGCCACCATAGAAGAAGGCCAGGCCGGGCGTCATGAGGAAAACGAGTGCCGTGGCCACGAGAATCCAAGTCGTATCCGCAGCATTGTACTTGTCGGTGCCCGCAAAATCGGGCAATGCCGGAACGAAAATGGAGGCCAGTGAAATAAGCGCCAATAAGATGAACGGTGCCGCTTGTTTAGTGGTCAATTTTTTCATAACAACTGAATTTACGCTAAGTGAAAAGAAATTGGACAGTGCATCGGGTAGGCACAAGCCTGCCTTACGCAATAAATCTTTGGATGAAATCTGGCTTGTACTTGATTAGGCGAGTATTAAGTTAGGCTGGCTGCTATTTGGTAAGGCACGATGCAAATATAGGGTAATTTTTACACTATGCTGAAAAAATTGTCATATTTTTACAAACAACCCCATTTTCACAATAGGGTATCAATAAAAAATAGATACTTTTTGGAGAACAACCCTCATAAAAACAGAGGGTCAGTATTAAAATTTTGTTTTTATTTTAAAACCAACACCCATTCTTTTAGGCTTATCTATTGCTAACAACTCGGATTGCACAACCTGCAAACCAAAGTTATTTTGATGGTTACGTTAATTTTTAGGGTAAACTATTGCATCGTGTCAATACAACACCTACATTTGCCCCATCAATGACGACGCAATTCACATATAACCTTACCATCACGAGCTTGCCGGCACACATGCCGCAGCCTCGTCGTCGTGCGTTCCGTCCAGCCCGTAAGGGCTAATACATTACATATAACCACCTTTGTGGGAGTTTCTTTCCCACCTGCCCTGCCGGGTAAGCCCGCATTTTTTCACAATTGATTCAAGTTGATTATTGATTTCAAGGTCTTTGGAAAACCCGTCACCTGAAATTTTTCATCAGCGTCAATTTTAAAAAAATCTCAGCAAAATGAATGTGACCGTTCATGTTGCGGGGGAGGCACATGCCTCCTATGCAGAAGAAATCTGTTCCCTCCTCGAAATCTCGGCCCAGCAACGGGGCACCGGTATCGCCCGCCGGTCGCCCGAGTACCTTAGGCGGAAAATCGAAACTGGCAACGCCATCATCGCCCTGACGGACGACGGCAAGCTCGCCGGTTTCTGCTACATCGAGATATGGAGCCACGGAAAATACGTAGCCAATTCTGGCCTCGTAGTCGCACATGATTTCAGGCAACTGGGCCTCGCCAAGCAAATCAAGCGCCGGGTTTTCGACCTGGCTCGGGACAAGTACCCGGCGGCCAAGGTCTTCGGCATCACCACGAGCCTCGCCGTGATGAAAATCAACTCGGAACTGGGCTACAAGCCAGTCACCTTCTCCGAACTTACCCAAGACGAAGACTTCTGGAAAGGCTGCCAAAGCTGCCCCAACTACGACATCCTCCAGCGCTGTGGCCGAAAGATGTGCCTCTGCACGGGCATGCTCGCCCCCAGTAAATTGGAAGAAATAGAAGCTGCGCAAAGCGTCAGCTTGGTGGAAATGATATTGAAAAACGAGGCTGCAGCTGTTGCAGCGTGACACGCGAGGAGGATGGTTAAACGGATTGGACAGATGCGACAGATTAATACGGATTAAATCAGTGTTCATCCGCCAAATCCGCCAAATCCGTGTAACCATCCTCCTCGCGAGAAAAACACTCAAAATGAAGATTACACTTGCATACTCAGGTGGCCTCGACACCTCCTTTTGCATCAAATACTTGACCGAGCAAGGCCACGTAGTCCACTGCGTAACGGTTGACACTGGCGGCTTCTCGCCCGCCGACATCGAGGCAATGGAGGCCAAGGCTTTCACGCTCGGCGCTGCCAGTTTCCACTGCGTGGACGCCGTGCGGGACTACTACGACCAGTGCATCCGCTACCTCGTTTTTGGGAATGTGCTGCGCAACAACACCTATCCCCTGTCCGTCAGTGCCGAGCGGATGTTCCAGGCGGTGGCCATTGCGAAGCAGGCGCAACTGATTGGCAGTGAGGCGATTGCGCATGGGAGTACGGGCGCAGGAAATGACCAAGTCCGCTTCGATTTGGCCTTCTCGGTGCTTTGCCCAGAAATGCAAATCATCACGCCCATCCGTGACCATCGTTTTTCACGGGAAGAGGAAGTGGCCTACCTCGCCAAGCACGGCTTCGAGTGGACGCAGCAAAAAGCCAAGTACAGCATCAATCCCGGCATCTGGGGCACGAGCGTGGGTGGGGCGGAGACGCTAACCTCTCATTTGTCATTGCCAGAAATCGCTTGGCCGACGCAATTAACTGAAAATGAGCCGATTAACGTTAGTTTGACTTTTGAAAAAGGTGAGTTGATTGGGGTAAATGGCGGAACGTTCGAGCATCCCGTGGAGGCTATTCAAGCCTTGCAGGCACTCGCTGCACCCTACGCCATCGGTCGGGATGTGCACGTTGGCGATACGATTATTGGCATAAAAGGCCGGGTTGGCTTTGAGGCAGCGGCCCCGCTCATCATCATCAAAGCGCACCACCTGCTCGAAAAGCACACCCTCGTCAAATGGCAGCAATACTGGAAGGAGCAGCTCGCCAACTGGTACGGCATGATGCTCCATGAGGCGCTGTTCCTCGACCCCGTGATGCGCAATATCGAGGCATTTTTGACCTCCACGCAGGAGTCAGTGTCGGGCGAGGTCTTCGTCAAGCTGTTACCCTATCGCTTTGAATTACAGGGAATTAGGTCCGATTTTGACCTGATGCAAAGCGAGGCGGGCAAGTACGGCGAGATGAACAACGGCTGGTCAGGCGAGGACGTGAAAGGGTTTACGAAGATATTGGGGAACCAGTTGAAGATTCAAAGGTTGATAAGGGTTGATGAAGTTGATAAGGGTTGATTATTCACCCAACTCTTTTAAAATGCTATTGACAAGTTCTTTTGAAATACGGAAATCTGTGGCGAGTATTTGCTCAAAAAGTGGGCGAGCAGAAGCGATGATTCCTCTTCGTTTGACGCTGGCAATGAAACCTAAAGTTCCAGTGAATTGAAGTCCCATTGAGCGGGCGACGTTTCGAGCACGAAGGTCATCAAGGATGAGATAACAGTCCTTGATTTCGACTGCCAAGGCAATTGAACTTGCCTCGCCGGGGTCAATGGTTTCTTCCAAAAGATGCGTCAAAGCGTCATTTGTAGGATACTTGATTCCAATCCAGTCTGGCAATGCTTGTCCGAATTCGATTGCAACCGTAGTGGTGACAAATACTTGAGAATAGGCTGCCTTCAAAAGTGAAAGCTGCCCAATTTTATCTAGGATGATGAGGCAAGAAGTATCAGAAATGACTACTGTTTCCATGCGTTTTCGAGGTCTGATTTGAAGTCTTCAAAGGAGGGGCTGAAAACGGAAAAACCATACTTTCCCATCACTTCGATGAACGCACGTTTTGATAATCCGGCAACGTTGGCGGCATGGCCGAGCGAGAGTTTTCCACGCTCGTACAGTTCCCCCGCCAATATGACCCTTGCGTCGAATTCCGACACGCCGGACATAGCCGGAACTTGTATTTGTATTGCTTGCATGGCTTAATTTTTAAACAAACTTACGTGAAAATAATGGGATTTTGAAGGCATGTACTATGCGCTCCAATTTCCAAATTTACTGCGTGAATCTTCGATTTCATAATTTCTCAATTTCATGATTAGAGTCGGCATCATCGGCGGGGCAGGATACACAGCGGGCGAACTCATCCGCATCCTGCTGCACCACCCGGCGGCGGAAATCGCCTTCGTGCAGAGCCGCAGCTCGGCGGGCAAGCCCGTGTCCAGCGTCCACGACGACCTCGTGGGGGATACTGATTTGCAGTTTGTGGCAGAGATGCCAGCCGAGCCGGACGTACTGTTCCTCTGTTCCGGCCACGGCGAGTCGAAGGCGTTTTTGGAGAAAAACAGTTTTTCCAACTCATTGAAAATCATTGACTTGAGCCATGATTTCCGGCTCCAACGCCCCGGCAACGACTTCGTTTACGGCCTGCCGGAATTGAACCGAACGGCCATTTGCGGAGCGCAAAAAATCGCAAATCCCGGCTGCTTCGCAACGGCGATACAATTGGCGTTGCTGCCCTTGGCTGCCGAGGGGTTTTTAAACGATGAGGTACACGTCCACGCCATCACTGGCTCAACGGGGGCAGGCCAGCAGCCGACGGATACGACGCATTTCAGTTATCGGAACAACAACTTGAGCATTTACAAGCCTTTTGGGCATCAGCATTTGGGTGAAATCGGGCAGAGCCTGCGGCAATTGCAGCCCGGCTTCGACAAGGCCGTGAACTTCCTGCCCGTGCGGGGCGACTTTACGAGGGGCATTTTCGCCAGTGCGTACACCCGTTGCGAAGCGACCGAAAACCAGGTGAAGGAGCTGTACCGAACATTTTACCACGATGCCCCATTTACCAAAATAAGCGCAGAAAACCCATCGCTGAAGCAGGTGGTGAACACGAACAAATGCCTGCTCCACTTGGAAAAACACGGTGATAAACTTTTGATAATCAGCATTATAGACAACCTGCTAAAAGGCGCATCAGGGCAGGCGGTTCAGAATATGAACCTGCTATTCGGATTGTCAGAAACGGCAGGGCTTAACTTGAAATCAACTGCGTTTTAACTGAAATTGAGAAATTAAGAAATTGGGAAATTAAGCAGCCGCCAACCCCAATTTCCTAATTTCTAATTTCCTAATTTCCATTTTCGCAATGCAACTTTTCGATGTCTATCCCCTCTTCCCCATCGACATTCAGCGCAGCCACGGCTGCCACGTCTATGACCGGCACGGCAGGCGCTACCTCGATTTTTATGGGGGCCACGCCGTCGTTTCCATTGGCCACTCGCACCCGCATTTCCTGAAACGGGTGAAAGACCAAATGGACAAAATCGCATTTTACTCCAATTTCGTCGAAAACGAACTGCGGGAGGCGCTGGCGGCGAAGCTCGGCGAACTATCGGGATACACTGATTATCAATTGTTTATGGTAAACAGCGGAGCGGAGGCCATCGAAAATGCGTTGAAATTGGCGAGCTTCCAGAATGGCCGAACGAAGGTCGTCGCCTTCGGCAAAGGCTTCCATGGGCGCACATCGGCTGCTGTAAAAATCACCCACGACCCCAGCATCCAAGCGCCCATCAACCACGGGTTCGAGGTAGAATACCTGCCTTTTGAAGACCTCGAAGCCGTCGAAAAGGCATTGGGAAAAGGCGATGTGACGGCGGTCGTCATTGAGGGAATACAGGGTATCGGCGGCATCAACGAGCCATCGGCGGACTTCCTGCGAGGGCTGTCAGCAATTTGCGAAGCGCACGGCACTTGCTTGGTCTTGGACGAAATCCAGTCCGGCTATGGGCGCACGGGCCGCTTCTTCGCTCACCAGCACGCTGGCATCCGCCCCGACCTCATCACCATCGCAAAAGGCATGGGCAACGGCTTCCCCATCGGTGGGGTCATCATTTCGCCCAAGTTCAAGGCACGGCACGGGCTGCTCGGTACTACATTTGGAGGTACGCACATGGCTTGTGCAGCGGCGCTTGGCGTGTTGGAAGTCATTGAAAAGGAGCAACTTATAGAGAACGCAGCTAAGCAAGGCGAGCGATTGAAAGACGAATTGCAAGGGTTGGAAGGCATCAAAGAAATCAGGGGCCGTGGCCTGATGATTGGCGTGGAATTCGAGTTCCCGGCAGCGCCATTCCGCAAGAAATTGATGGAAGAGTTTGGCGTGTTCACAGGTTCGTCGTCCAACAAAAACACCATGCGCCTGTTACCGCCACTTTGCGTGAGCGGGGATGAGGTGGAGGAGTTTGTGGGGGCGTTCAAGGCGTGTTTGGAGGCGGTGGCTGTTGCCATTTAAAGTATCTTGTTGAGGTCGTATGAAAGAACATTTGACCAAGAAGGGTTATCTGCATCAACTCCTTTTTCTTTTGAAAACTTCATCCAAGTGCTTTTTTCAAAATCAAATACAAAGCCTTCTTCGATGCCATATTCAGTGTTTTCAATCAGGTTTCGCATTTTTTTCAAGTCGGTCTTTGCGCCGAAATGCGTCGCCACTTCGATGATAACGGGCACAAGCAGCCGCTCATTGTCCCGAAGGATGATGTCAGGGCATTTGCTCTCCGGGTTGCCGGGGTCAATATCTGTCTCAGGCAATGCTTCGAGTGTTGTCAAGCCATCTTGAAACAGTTTGTCCAAAGCTACTAACAGCTTTTTGATAGCCCTTTGGTGGTGTAGGGTTGCTAAATGTCCCATCTCGATTTCGGCTGTAATCATTGACATTTTGAATGAATTTTGACCAAAATTAAACAAAATACTCAACTTTTGATAAAACATTTCACATCAATAACGGACGCCCCCAACCCCAACGCCCTCATCCAACGGGCCTTGGAAATCAAGCGAGCCGTCCGCCGTCCGCCGTCCGCCGTACACCGCAAAACCCTCGTTTTGCTCTTCTTCAACCCCAGCCTCCGCACCCGCCTCAGCACCGAGAAAGCGGCGCAGAACCTCGGCATGAACGTCATCACGATGAACGCCGATGCGGGCTGGAAAATCGAGCTCGAAGACGGCACGGTGATGGACGGCGACAAGGCCGAGCACGTGCGGGAGGCGGCAGGCGTCATCAGCCAGTACGCCGACGTGATTGGCATCCGCTCCTTCCCGACGCTGAAGGACCGGGACTGGGACTACGCCGAGGTCGTGCTGAACCAGTTCAAAAAATACGCCTCTGTGCCTATCATCAGCCTCGAATCAGCGACGGTGCACCCGCTCCAGTCCCTCGCCGATGCGGTGACAATTGAGGAATTCAAGACGAAACCCCGCCCGAAAGTCGTACTGACCTGGGCACCCCATGTGCGGGCATTGCCGCAGGCCGTGCCCAATTCCTTCGTGGAATGGATGAAAACCCGTGACGTGGAACTCGTCGTGACGCATCCGCCGGGCGCTGAGCTTGCTCAACAATTCGTTGAGAATGTGCGAGTTGAGTACGACCAGCAGGGAGCATTCGAGGGAGCGGATTTCATTTATGCCAAAAACTGGTCGTCATACACGGACTACGGCCAAATCATTTCCCCCAAGGAAAACTGGATGGTGACGCCCGAAAAAATGGCACTCACCGACAATGCCCGATTCATGCATTGCCTACCCGTCCGCCGCAACGTAGTGGTGGCCGATGCCGTGCTGGACGACCCTCGTTGTTTGATTTTCGAGCAGGCGAAGAATAGGGAAGTGGCAGCGCAGGCGGTTTTGGAGGAAATTATGAAATCAGGAAATTGAGAAATTGTGAGACAGTTATCAATCTTAAAAATAGGTGGCAAACTCCTCGACGACGATGCCCAACTCGGTTCGACTTTGTCTGCTTTCGCCAACATCAAAGGCCCGAAGATCCTCGTGCATGGTGGTGGAAAAAAAGGCAGCGAAATCAGCCGACGGCTCGGCATCGAACCGCAAATGGTGGATGGCCGCCGCATCACCGATGCCGCCACGTTGGACGTGGTGACGATGGTGTATGCCGGGCTGTTGAACAAGACGGTGGTGGCCAAATTGCAGGCGCTCGGCTGCAACGCCATCGGCCTGAGCGGGGCGGATGGGAACGCCATTTTATCGAACAAAAGAGGCGCTGGCGCAATAGACTACGGCTTTGTCGGCGATGTCGAGGCGGTCAACAACGAGCTGATAATCAATTTTTTAGACAACAATCTAACGCCTGTTGTTAGCCCCATCACGCACGATGGCCGAGGCCAATTGCTCAACACCAACGCCGATACCATTGCCCGGATGCTGGCCGTTTCGCTGGCGCAAGATTTTGAGGTGACGCTTAAGTTTTGCTTCGAAAAAAACGGCGTCCTGCTCGAACCCACAGACGATGCTTCCGTGCTGTCTTCGCTTGATGCGAATTGCTACGAACAGTACAAAAAATCAGGCGTCATCAGCGAGGGGATGCTGCCGAAATTGGACAATGCATTTGCCGCAAAAAGCGGTGGTGTACGGGAGGTTTGGGTGTGCGGCGTGGAGGGGATATTTAAACAAAAGGGAACTCAAATATTGTGAAACACATAGGCACATAGAACACATTAGTTCTTGATTATCAACCTACTATGTGCTCTATGTGCCTATGTGTTTAAATAGATAACGTGATAAAAACCGAAGCCATCCACCTGCTCCAGCAGCTCATCGCCACACCTTCCTTTTCGAGGGAGGAAGCAGTGACGGCTGACTTGCTGGCGGCGTTTTTCCATCGTAAAAGCATCCCGGCGGAGCGGGCGGACAACAACGTTTGGGCACGGGCCAAGCACTGGCAGCCCGACCGCCCTACCCTGCTGCTTTGCTCGCACCACGACACGGTGCGGCCCGTGGCGGGCTGGCAGCGTGACCCTTTTCAGCCAACGGTCGAGGAGGGCAAATTGTACGGCCTCGGCAGCAATGACGCTGGGGCTTCACTGGTGTCGTTGGCAGCGGTTTTCACCCATTTTTACGAAGAAAAAAACCTGCCCTGGAACTTGGTTTTTCTCGGCGCAGCCGAGGAAGAAGTATCTGGTAATCAAGGCGTTGCGATGGTGCTGCCTCAACTGGGGCCGATTGACTGTGGCATCGTCGGCGAGCCGACGGGGATGCAGATGGCCGTGGCGCAAAAAGGCCTCCTCGTGGTGGATGCCACCGCCCACGGCAAGGCTGGGCACGCCGCCCGTGACGAGGGCGAGAACGCCATTTATACGGCCTTGCAGGACATCGTTTTTTTAAAAAATTACCAATTTGAAAAGACTTCCGACCTGCTCGGCCCGGTGAAAATGACGGTGACGCAAATCGAGGCGGGCACCCAGCACAACGTCGTGCCGGACAGCTGCCGTTTCGTGGTGGACATCCGCACGAACGAGCACTACACCAACGAGGAAGTCTTTGCCATTTTGCAAACAAAACTCCGCTCCGAGCTGCGGGCACGTTCCTTTCGCCTAAATTCTTCGAGCATCCCGAACGACCACCCGCTGGTTCAACGGGGCAAGGCATTGGGGTTGCGTAGCTACGGCTCCCCCACCCTCTCCGACTCGGCACTGATGCCTTTCCCCGTGCTAAAAATTGGGCCGGGAAAGAGCGAGCGGTCGCATACGGCGGATGAGTTTGTGTGGCTGCGAGAAATTGAGCGAGGAATTGATATTTATGCGGAATTGATAGTCGGTCAACCCTGAAATCAATTACTTTTGTCAAAATAAACTAAGCATCATGGGCGTAAAAATTTCAAACTTGCTGCCTCATTTGGCCGAGCTTGACCGTCACGAGAAGCTGTTTCTCATCCAGTTTTTAGTATCCGAATTATCGCAGGAGGAAGGAAAAATATTGGTGGCAAAAAATGCCTACCCTATCTGGTCACCCCTTGATGCCCACGACGCTGCTGCCGTTTTGAAGAACCTACTAGAAACAACGCCAAATGAAAGAACTGCTTAAAGTCCCTTTCTCACAGGCTGCCAGCATTCTTGGCGAGGCTGGGTTCAATCCATTATTGCCCATTTCATTGACTATCAATGAAATATCAACTGAACAGTTAGGGCTTTTGGATACTGGTGCTTCTGTAAACGTCCTTCCTTATGTGACTGGACTTAGCCTTGGATTGAACTGGGATATGCAAAACATCCCTCTTCAACTGACAGGCAATTTAGCAAATTTTGAGGCTAAAGCTGTCTTGATTCAGGCTAAAGTTGGTGAGTTCAATCCAGTAAGATTGGCTTTTGCATGGACTAAAGCTGAACGTGTGCCACTAATTTTAGGGCAAACCAATTTCTTCATGGAATTCGATGTTTGCTTCTTCCGCTCACAACTCCTGTTTGAGGTCAAACCAAAAAGAATTTGACTTTGGTTTTCCCTTCTCAATTAAATCAGAAAATAATTGAAATTGGATATTGAGAAATTGGCACAGCATCCAATTTCTCAATATCTCAATTTCCCAATTTTCAAAATGTGAAACTCTGGTCCAACACACAGACTGTCAACGATTTAGTCGAAAAATTCACCATCGGGCAGGACAATGTCCTCGACCTGCGATTGGCACGGTTCGACGTGCTGGGTACGCTGTCACACATCGAAATGCTGGCCTCCATAGGGCTGCTGACTGCGGCGGAACTGGCCGTTTTGCAGCCTGCCCTTCGGGCAATTTTGGGGCAAATCGAGGCGGGTGAGTTCGTCATCGAGCCGGGGGTGGAGGACGTTCACTCACAAGTGGAACTGCAGCTCACCCGCTCACTCGGCGACGTGGGCAAAAAGATACACAGTGGCCGCAGCCGCAACGACCAGGTGCTGGTGGACCTGCGCCTGTTTTTCCGCTCCGAAATCCGGGAAGTGACGGGGCTGGTCAGCGAACTTTTCGAGGTGCTGATAGCACAAGCGTCGGCGCACGAGGACGTGCCGATGCCCGGCTACACGCACACGCAGGTGGCGATGGTGTCGTCGTTTGGGTTGTGGTTCAGCGCCTACGCCGAGTCGCTGGTGGACGACCTGCGGCTGTGGCAATCCGTATTCGACATCGTGAACCAAAACCCGCTCGGCTCGGCGGCGGGTTATGGCAGCAGCTTCCCGCTCGACCGCCGAATGACTACTCAGTTGTTGGGATTTAAAGACCTGAATTACAACGTGTTGCATGCGCAGATGGGGCGGGGAAAATCGGAGCAGTTCCTGAGCTTCGCAATGGCGGGGCTGAGTGCCACGCTCGGCAAGTTCGCCGCCGACGTTTGCCTGTTCAACAGCCAAAATTTTGGCTTTTTGAAACTGCCCGCCGAGTTCACGACGGGCAGCAGCATCATGCCGCACAAGAAAAACCCCGATGTGTTTGAGCTGATTCGGGGCCGTTGCAGCCGGATGCAGACGCTGCCGCAGCAGGTCAGCGCCGTAACCACCAACCTCACGAGCGGCTATCACCGAGATTTCCAAATCCTGAAGGAAACCATTTTCCCCGCCATTGAGGAACTCAAAAACTGCCTGCGTTTGGCCATTTTGAGCATCCCGAAATTTGAGGTGAACGAGCATATCTTGGCGGATGAAAAATACCGCTACTTGTTCACCGTGGAGGTGGTAAACCGCCTCGTGCTGGAGGGAGTGCCCTTTCGGGAAGCCTACCGCCAGGTTGCGAAGCAAGTGGGAGGCGGCACATTCCAATTCGAGGGTGAAATCAGCCACACGCACGAGGGCAGCATCGGCAACCTTTGCCTCAATGACATCCGGCGGAAGTTCAGGAAAGTGCTGGCTGGGTTTGATTTTGAGGGGAGCGTGGGGGTGAGCGAGCGGTTGGCTTTGTAGGGATTTGCACGCAGTCTTTTTTGTAATTTAAGTTAAAGTCCAATCCCTACCGAATTGACCAGATTTTTATTGATTTTCGCCCCGCTGGTTTTCAATCAAAACAACAAAACAATGCGAACGACCATTCTTGCCCTATTAATGGCATTGCCAATCCTGCTTTTTTGCCAAAAACAGCGGATGGATTACTACTTGCCGCCAGTGCCATATGCCTCCAATATTCCCTCGCCGGAGCAGTATTTTGGATTTCAGATTGGCGAGTGGCACCTCAGCCATGACCAAATCATTGCCTATTACAAGGCACTTGATGTGGCAAGCCCCAGAATTACCTTGCAAGAATATGGTCGCAGCCACGAAGGCAGGCCGCTTATTTATTTGACCATCACTTCAGAAATGAACCACGCCAAAATGCAAAGCATTCAAAATGAACACCTTATGCTTTGTGACCCCGTTCATTCCAGCAAGCTGGACGTGTCGAAAATGCCCATCGTTGTTTATCAAGGCTTCAGCATCCACGGCAACGAACAGAGTGGCGCAAACGCCGCTCCATTGGTGGCGTATCGTCTTGCAGCCGCCCAAGATGAGGAAACGAAACGGCTGCTCGACGAGGCCGTCATCATCTTCGACCCCTGTTTCAACCCCGATGGAATGCAGCGGTTCAGCACCTGGGTGAACGCCAACCGCAACCGCAACCTGAACGGCGACAGCAACGACCGGGAATACGATGAACCTTGGCCCCGTGGCCGTTTCAACCACTACTTTTTTGACCTGAACAGGGACTGGCTGCCCGGTCAGCAACCAGAGAGCGTGGGGCGCATCGCTAATTTTCAGGCATGGAAGCCCAACATCCTCACCGACCACCACGAAATGGGCACCAACTCGACCTTCTTCTTCATGCCTGGCGTACCCAGCAGGGTGAACCCATTAACGCCGAAATTGAACCAAGAACTGACGGGTAAAATCGGTACTTACCACGCAAAGGCGCTCGACGAAATCGGATCGCTTTACTACTCCGAAGAGGGCTTTGACGATTTTTACTATGGCAAAGGCTCCACGTATCCCGACGCACAGGGCTGCATAGGCATCCTTTTCGAGCAGGCCAGTAGCAGAGGGCATTTGCAGAACTCGACCAATGGGCCGCTTTCATTCGCCTTCACCATCCGCAACCAAGTGCGGACGGCGCTCTCTACCCAACGGGCAGCCATCGCCCTGCGCACGGAACTGCTTGATTATCAGCGCAATTTTTACAAGAATGCCTTCGAAGAAGCGAAACGGGACAGCCGCAAGGCGTTCGTCGTGGGCGAAAAAACCGACAAGGCCCGCTTGCTCAAGTTCGTGGAAATGGTGCGGCGGCAGGGCGTGCACGTTTTTGAAACAAATGAAAAAATCAAGGCCGGTGGTGTTGAATTCGAGCCGGGCAGTTGCTACCTAATACCCTTGGAGCAGCAGCAAAACAAGTTGATTTTGGGCATGTTCCAACGGGACACCAGCTTCACCGACAGCATTTTTTACGACATCAGCGCCTGGACATTGCCGCTTGCCTTCAACCTCGAATATGCAAGCCTGACGGGCAGCCAATACTCGCCCAAATTGCATGGCAAGGAGGTACTTTCCACACAACTTCCTGATGGCCAGCTACTTGCAAAGGCAAACGATTATGCTTTTGCCTTTGAATGGGACGCCTATTATGCGCCTTCGGCCCTTTATTTTTTATTGAAAAAAGGACTTTCGGTAAAAGCGGCGACCAAGCCCTTCAGTGCCAATACGTCCAATGGCCCAAAGAACTTTGGTTATGGAACCATCCTCATCACTACCCAAAACCAAAAGCAGGAGGGTGAAGCACTATTGGCTACGCTGCGGGAGGCGGCAAGCCTCGGCCACTTGACGATTCATGGCATTTCGAGTGGCCAAACGCCAGTTGGGATAGACCTTGGCAGCAGCAATTTCGAAGTGCTTAAAAAGCCGAACATACTCCTCCTCACTGGCGAAGGCGTCACCCCGATGGATGCAGGGGAAATCTGGCACTTGCTCGATACCCGATTCGACATACCAGTGACCAAGGCCGACCTTGGCGATGTGAACCCATCCATGTTGGATAAGTACAATTTGGTGGTCATGCCCAACGGCAGCTATGGGCCGCTCAACTCCGAAGCAATCAAAACTTGGGTGGGCGGTGGCGGCACATTGGTGGCTGTCGAAGGTGCAGTTAAATGGCTGGAAACCAGGCAGATAGGAAATATCGCCCTTAAAAAGGACCCAGAAGCCCCCACCACCCCACCCGCCCGACGGCCTTACGATGGCTCCTCGGAAGACCGTGGGGCGATGGAACTGCCCGGCACCATCTTTGAGGCAGAACTCGACCTTACGCACCCGCTTTGCTATGGTTTTCGTCGGCAAAAATTAGCTGTTTTCAGGGGGAGTGGCATTTTTTGCGAAACAACGAAAAACCCGTATTCCTCTCCCCTTGTGCTCACCAAACAGCCATTGATAGCGGGCTATATGCCCCAAAAAACGAAAGCATTGGCACCGAATAGCCCCTCGGTTGCGGTGACAGGGATTGGCCAAGGCCGCATCATTTGCATGATGGACAACCCATGCTTCCGGGCATTTTGGTACGGGACGGACAAGTTGATGGCCAATGCTTTATTTTTTGGGAACATCATCAATGCGCAAAACGTGGAGAAGAGGTGATTTTTGAAATTGCTGGTGCGAAACGATAATGCCATTTTGCGCAGCAAAAAGCTAAAAGAACCATTTTAAGTCCGTCCGTGAAATTAGTTTAGATTAAATATTGCGCAAGCAATTGATTGTCAACACAATACCAAATACCCAATTCCCAATATCTACTTGTAACGTCTAAGTTTGTAAAATGCTGGAGGAAACAATCATTGAACATTTTGAGGAAAAATTTGGGGTTCGCCCCGAAATCATCGTCAGGGCACCGGGCCGCATCAATCTCATTGGCGAGCACACCGATTACAATGGCGGCCTTGTTTTGCCTGCGGCAATTGACAAGGCCATCTGGTTGGCGATGGGGAAAAGGGATGATAAATTGCTGAAAATCAGCGCCTTCGATTTAAAGGAGGATTTCGAAAGCGACCTGAGCACGCTGGAAAAATCGGAGCAAGGCTGGCCCAATTACCTGCTTGGCGTCATCAGTGAATTAAGTAAGGATGGCATTGAAATAGGTGGGGTGAACGTGGCCTTTGGAGGCGATATTCCCATCGGGGCGGGGCTTTCCTCTTCTGCGGCCTTGGAAAGCGGGATGCTGTCCGGTTTGAACCACCTGTTTGGCCTTGGCCTCCCGAAAATGGACATCGTGAAGTTGGCACAACGGGGCGAGAACCATTTTGTGGGCATGAACTGCGGCATCATGGACATGTTCGCCTCCGTGATGGGCCGGGCAGAAAGCGTGGTGCGGCTCGATTGCCGTAGCCTTGAATTCGAGCACTTTCCTTTTCATGCCCCAGGCCACTTGTTCGTGCTTTGCGATAGCGGGGTGAAACACGCATTGGTGGACAGCGAGTACAACACCCGCCGCCGGGAATGCGAGGAGGGTGTCCGTTTGATGAGGGAATCATTGCCCGGCATCGAAACGCTAAGGGATGTGCCGTTGGAGGCGATCGTGGCGAATGAGGGGCGCCTGCCTGCTTTGGTTTTCCAGCGGTGTAAGTACGTGGTGGAAGAAATCGAGCGGGTTTTTTCGGCATGCAATGCCTTGAAAGACAACGACTTAGACCTGTTGGGCCAATTGATGAACCAGACCAGTGACGGGCTTCGGCATGGCTACGAAGTCACCTGTGCGGAAACCGATTTTTTGGTGGACAAGGCGATGGAACAAGCCGGACTGATTGGAGCAAGGCAGGTGGGTGGCGGATTCGGTGGTTGTACCCTGAACCTGTTGAAAGCGGATGAAAGCCAGGATTTCATCACTACCATGCAGGCAGCCTATTTGGAAAAATATGGCCGCACCTTGGTTTGCCATACCGTTAAATTGTCGGAGGGAGTGGAGGTGAAGGAGGTATAGGTTATGGTTTTTGGCAATTTTTCGACAGAAGGAAATGTTAATCCCATTCCTTTATTTGCCGAAGTGTACAAGTTGGGCTATTTTTCAGCCTCGAAAATCGCCCACAACATGCCGACCTTTCCGCAGTTTGCAATAGAATCGCTTGCAGTTTTCATGCTCTTGCTGGGGTATTACCAAATTACCCATCGGCATCATATTTCCTATAAGGCGAAAAGATGGCAACTTAGGCTCCTGCCAGTGCTGGCGTGCACCTTGCCAATGATTCCGGCACTGAACGTGGTGGCCACCGTCGAGGTACCAGAAGGCGTGCATGTCATGTCCATCGGGCACCTGTTGAACTTCGAACTTCCAGCTTATTCCATTAAAATCAGTACACTTTTCCTTGCGCTTTATTTTGCTGGGGTTGTTTATACCTCCTTCCGATTTGCAGATAGGATTTGGGCGGTCTCGCAGTTTTTGCAAAGCAATGGGAATTCGGCAACGAACCTGGCTGCATGGCAGGCCAACCCCACCGCAATCATGGGACATCTATTGCTCAATTTCGAGCAAATGAGCGAGGAAGAGAAGCGGCGTTTTGCCAATCAGTGGCTGCCCATCCATCCCGTATTCGGTTGGGAGGCGTTCTTGGTGGAGCTGTCCGTGATCGCCAATTGGTGGAACCCATTGGCACACCTGTACCGTCGGCGTTGGGCCGAATTGTACGCTGGTTGGCAAACGGAGCGAAGGCCATTGGCAGGTATTTTTAACCTGAACATGCTTGGTTATGGGGCCATTGCGGGGAGCTTGGCTGGCCTTTTCTATTGGTTTCCTTTGGCAATATTGCCTTCCCACCATTTAGGCGAAATGGCGGGCAGGTACCTCGACAAGACCATTATGGAGAAGATCGTGGAAAAACCCCACGAATACTTGGTGGAATGGGGCGAACTGAAACTGCCACTGAAAAAATTCGCCAATCCGAATGGTTTTAGCGCCGAATTAGAAGTGGAACTCATTGATTTTCAAAAGAATATAAAAAAAGAACTTAGAATCATTCGGGATGGGAAACCCATGAAACCCGGCACTTTGAGCATGCTCTACAAGTCCTACAACCGGGGAAGGCAGTCCTATCTGAATGGCATTGACCCAAAAAAAGTGAAACTGCTCGACCGGCAGGATGGCACTTTGTTCAATGACAGCCTTGGCCTTGGCGATGAATTGGTGCTTTTCGGCGATGCGGAGGAGATTTACCTGTCCCGCATCGAAATAAAGATTAAAGACCCGGAAGCGGGCTACGAGCCGCCGATTTTCGTACCGGAAATCAGCCAATTGGAGCCGCAGATGTACTACCAAATCGTGGCGAGAAAAGGGAAACGAGCCTTGGTAAAAATTGACCCTGACCATCCCAACACACCCCGCATCCTACAATTGTATGGCGATGTGAACCAGTATGAAATCGTTTACCTGCCTGGGTTCCGCACCAGCCGCCATTACCTGACCGAAGCCGAGACCTTGGCCTCGAAGGTGGCCGCTGCCAATACCGACCTGACCTTTATGGAGCGGGACGCTTTTTACCTGCCTGAATACCAAGGCTGTTATGGGAAGGATGTGCACATGGCCTGGGGCGGTTTGGAGGCATCGCCTTCGAGCGTGAACTATCCGCTGGACAGTTTCCTGCTTTCCATTGCCCACGAACCAATTTTGCACGTAGGTGAAGACAGCCTGGAAATCGTTTCGTTTGAACTTATCCTTGCTGGAAAGAAAATGGAGGCAAAGAGCTACCATACCTACCGCATCTGTGACTTGAGTTTGCGGGGCATTTTCAGGAACCTGCAAGATGAGACGAGCATCTATTTTGATAAAATTGTGGTGAAGGATGAAAATGGTGAGCAGTTGCTTTTCCCCGCTTCCTTTGCATTCCATACGGGCAAGCCGAAGAAGTACAGCGAGTTTGGTTTCATTCCTGGCAAGAATTATATCTTCAAGGAAGGTGCAAAACCAGAGCTAACCGAGTTTTACATTCCGGGGCAAGACTCCATGATTAATTCGTTCAGGCAACGTTTTATGAAAAAAGTGGAAAAAACAAAATCCTGATAGCCAGCCGTTTACACAATCGAATTCTTCCCAACCAGCGTTTCCAGTCTTTTTGGTAAGCAATTTGAGCCTTTTGGGTCGCCTCCGCAACCATTTGGCTCATGCAGTATAAATTTCTCACGGCATTTTCAATCACTGGTTTTCTTTCCATCATAACCATTGTCGGGCTGGAAACGCCTGCTGGACTGTACATCAAGGATGTAATTGCGTCCATTCCCTATTGCGACAAGGTGGTGCATTTCAGCATGATGATTACGATGTCGTTCCTATTGGGCCACGCCACCCGGCTGCGAAGGGTGAACATACTGGGCCAAAACTTGTTGTTCAGCAGCCTGCTTTTGGCAATCGGAATCAGTATCGAAGAGTTCAGTCAAGCGTTCATACCTGCCAGAAATTTTGAAATAATGGACATGGTGTGTAACTATGCAGGTATTTACTTGGGGAGCCTGTTGCCAAGGCTCCAATTGAAACACTTGATAGATGCAGACCATTATAGCAGTGAAGCCATTTCAATTCAAACAATTCACCATAGCACAAGACCGATGTACCATGAAAGTGGGCACGGACGGAGTACTCTTAGGCGCTTGGTCAGACGCCACGGAAGCCGATAATATCCTTGACATCGGTTCGGGCACCGGCCTCATTGCCATTATGCTGGCGCAACGGGCCACCACTGCTACCATCCACGCTGTTGAAATTGACGAAGAAGCCTGTAGCCAGGCAACCGAGAACATGAAGGCTTCTCCTTGGGCCGACCGCCTTTCCTGCTTCCATGCCTCTATCCAAGATTTTGCGAAGCAAAGCCGCCAGAAATACGACCTCATCGTGAGCAATCCGCCCTTTTTCAGTGGCGGTACTTTTTCGCATAGTCAAGACAAGAATTCTGTTCGCCACACCATCAAACTGCCCCACGGCGACCTGCTGACGGCGGTGCGTTCGCTACTGGCCCCGCATGGTAAGTTCTGTATGATACTGCCGCACATGGAGGGGCTTCGATTCAAGGAAATGGCCAATAATTATGGCATTTATTGCACAAAAATCGTGGAGGTGCTGCCAAAGTTGGATAAGCCCATTGAACGCCTTCTGTTGCAATTTGAGCTAAATGTAAAGCCTTTGGAAAAAAGCGAATTGGTCATTCACAATGGCAATGATACTAACGATTGGTCTGACGGCTACCGCCAGTTGACAGGGGATTATTACCTAAAGCTGTAAACCAAGACCCGTCGGCACTTTATAATTTTTACTTTCTAACTCTTTCCATGGAAATTGCCAAAAACAACAAAACCGCTCTTGTTTTCGGGGCAACTGGCCTGATTGGCAGCCACGTTGTCAATTTTTTGCTGCTGCACCCTGCCTATTCCAAGGTCATGGTTTTCGTCAGGCGACCTATGAATGTGGAGCACCCCAAGCTGGTGCAGCACGTCGTCAATTTCGATAAGCCGGAAAGTTTTCACCAGCTCGTCAAAGGCGACGACTTGTTCTGCTGCCTCGGCACCACCATGGCCAAAGCAGGCAGCAAGGAGGCATTCTACAAGGTGGACTTCACCTACGCTTTCGAAGCTGCACAGTTAGGCAAGCGGAATGGCGTAGGCCAGTTCCTCTTGGTTTCGTCGGTGGGAGCCGACCCGAATTCCCGCTTTTTTTACAGTAAGGTAAAGGGAGAATTAGAAGTCATGGTGAAAACCTTGGGCTTTTGGGGGCTGCACATCTTCCAGCCTTCCGTGCTGTTAGGCGAGCGGAACGAAAACCGTTTCGGTGAACAGTTGGCGGGCAAAATCGGCTCCATCTTCGACAAACTGACCGGGGGGATGCTCACGAAATACCGCCCCATTGAGGCCGATGTGGTGGCCAAGGCTATGGTGAGTGCTGCGCAAGGTTTAAAGCCCGGTACCCATGTTTATCCGTCGCATTGGTTGCAAAAGCTGGCAAATGAGATTGACCAAACTTCGCTTTTGCGCAATTAGGCCTACCTTCGGAACTGTTACCTGGTTGCTTATTCACAGGCTCCATGAATTGTAGCGATGGATGCCTCCAGTTGAAACGCTTGAAAAATGATGAGCTAAAATTGTCACGCATCCAACCTACGGCTCGCCGTTTAAATGTTGCTGCGTGGCTCCGTAGCGTCGGGTTTGAAACCCGACGCTACGGAGCCACGCAGCAACAGCTAAACGAGCCATACTGCTAAATTTAACACCTTTATACAAAACAACACCTGCTTTATGAACAAATACACCCTTCCAATCGCAACTCTAATGGTCATTGGCTCTCTCATCGGCTGCCAATCCAAGCAAAAACCTGTTGAAAACTCAATGGGCAAGTGGCCCAACGAAGACTATTTCAATGTGCGGGCCTACCCCGATAAGTACATTGATGCAAAGGCGTACCATGCCGGCATGGTGGAAGCCCAATTGATGGCCGCCGAAAAAGTGGCTGGCTTCGATGATGAATGGACGGTGCAAGGCCCCGGCAACATCGGTGCAAGGGTGAACACGGTGGCCGTGAACCCACAGAACGAGAACATCATCTTCGCAGGGTACAGCAGCGGCGGCCTCTGGCGTACCACCAACGGCGGGCAAACCTGGGCGGCTGTTTTTGATGAAAAAGAATGGCCAAGCATTGGCGACATTGCCATCAGCCCTTCAAACCCGAACACCATCTATGTCGGAACAGGAGACCCCAATATTTCATGGTACCCCATGCTTGGCGACGGCATCTATCGCAGTACGGATGGCGGTGAAACATGGGAGCACCTTGGGCTGTCCGAACAGCGGGTCATCACAAAAATTGCATTGCACCCTACCAACCCGAACCTGATCTATGCCGCCTCGATGGGCTTGCCTTTCATTCGGGACAACAACCGTGGACTCTATCGGAGCGAGGATGGTGGTGCCTCTTGGCAAAAAGTCCTCAATATCAGCGACCAAGCAGGTATCAGCGACCTCGTAATGGACCCCTTCGACCCAAATGTGCTTTACGCAAGTGGCTGGGACCGGGTGCGCAACAACGTGGAGAGTGTGGTATCTGGCCCAGGCGCCAAGGTTTTCAAAACGACCGATGGCGGTGACACTTGGACGCAACTCGAAGGGGGCTTGCCCACTGAAAATATGTGCCGGACTGGCCTTGCCGTTTCAAAGCTGACGCCCGGCCTTGTCTATGCCATGTATGTGAACACCGACCTTGAACTGGGCGGCATTTATAAATCAACGGATGCTGGTGCAACGTGGGAAAGCGTCAGCATTGCTGGGGTGGAAGGTGCCTTGGGCGGATTTGGCTGGTATTTCGGCCAAATCAGGGTGAACCCCACCAACGACGATGAGTTGTACTTGCTTGGCGTGGAAGCTTGGCGAGGCTATGTTGAACTTGGCCTTTGGGATATCATGAACCCCGAATGGTGGCAATACGAAGTCCATGCCGACAAGCACGACTTGGAAATTAGCCCCTCCGGCAAGTTCTACCTTGCCACAGACGGGGGCCTCTACCGCTCCGACAACAACGCAAGCACTTGGATTGACATCGAAAATATACCAACCACTCAAATTTACCGGGTGGCTTTCAACCCCCATGAACCTACCAACTATTATGGGGGAGCGCAGGACAATGGTACTTCAGGTGGCAATTCGCTTGGCATCAACGATTGGCCACGTATTTATGGTGGGGATGGCTTCCAGCCGATTTTTCATCCCGAAAACCCATTGGTGTTTTATGCCGAAACCCAAAACGGCGGCCTTGTGGTGAGCGACGATGGCGGCAATGGTTTTTACAATGCCTCGGATGGCATACTTGACGAAGACCGCCGCAATTGGAACATGCCTATCATCATGAGTTCGCAATCCCCGGATGTGCTTTATACGGGAACCTACCGTCTGTACCGCAGCCTAACTGGCACCTTTCCCTATTGGGACACCATCAGCTATGACCTGACCGATGGGCTTGTGACGGCGGCAAGGAACCATACCATTTCATCTTTAGCGGAGTCGCCACTGAACGGAACAGTTTACGTGGGCACGACAGACGGGAATGTCCATCGGTTCGATGGAGTTGATTTCCAATTGACCAATATTTCGGCTGGTCTGCCCGACCGTTATGTCTCTGATTTAATGGCATCCCCATCGAACGCCGACCGGGTCTATGTGACCCATACAGGCTATCGTGACAATGAGTTCATCCCCCGCATCCATCGCTCCGATGACAAAGGCGCAAACTGGGTGGACATCAGCGCCGGGCTGCCCGATATTGCCATCAATACCTTGTTTGTCCTGCCTGGCCACGCCGATTCGGTGCTGTTCGTTGGCACCGATGCCGGGGTATATGCCTCGAAGGATGCTGCGCAAAGCTGGCACCGCCTTGGCGTGAACATGCCTTTTGTGCCAACTTTCGACCTGGATTGGAATCCCGAAGAAAATACGCTGATTGCTGGTACTTTTGCCCGCTCAATCATGACCTACCCGTTGGATTCCCTGCTGAAAGTGGTGGAACCGCCATCGGCAACGGGCCAACAAATGGCCATGATTGACTTGAAAATCAGCCCAAACCCTGCAAGCAATTTCGTCAACATCAGAGCTGACGCAATGCCAACAGGAGCCGCTGAAATCAGCATTTTTGACCTGCAAGGCCACCAAATCCGCCAAGCGAAACTGCCAAACGGCAAGTCCATCAACCAGCGATTCGAATTGACTGGGCTGCCCGCTGGGCAATATTTCGCAAGGATAAAATCTGGTGGCAGGGCTGGAACGAAGCGTTTTATCAAACATTAGAAAATGTCTAACCGTACTTCGCAAATACGCTTAACCGTCAATTTGGACGAAAAAAACATGCCCACGGGCATTGATTGGGACGCAGACGACCGTACGGACGGCAACGAGCCTGTCGCATGCAAGGCCATGTTGCTGTCGCTTTTCGACCGGGATTCGCTCGACACCATGAAGATCGACCTCTGGGCCACGGACATGCAGGTGAACGAAATGGACCGCTTTTTCTTCCAAACCTTGAGGGGCATGGCCGACACCTATTTCCGTGCCACGCAGAACAGGGAACTGGCCGTGGATATGCAGCGGTTCGTGCAGTATTTTGGGGAGAAGACGGGGATAATTGAGAACAAGCAGTAAAAACTATTGCACTCCAACTGCTGCCAAAAGCTCTTTTGAGTAGGGATGTTTGGGAGCAGCAAAAACCTCGGCAGCAGGCCCCATTTCCACGATTTTCCCATCCTTCATCACGGCTACCCTATCGCTAATTAAGCGCACCACACCGAGGTCGTGGGAGATGAAGATATAGGTGAGATTTTGTTTGCGCTGCAATTCTTGCAAAAGCTCCAAAATCTGCGTCTGCACCGTTACGTCGAGGGAGGAAATCGCCTCATCGCAGACGATGAGTCGGGGTTCGAGCGCCAAGGTCCTTGCGATGCAGATGCGCTGCCTTTGGCCACCTGAAAACTCCGAAGGATAACGCCAAAAATGGCTTTCTTCCAATCCGACCGTCTCCAATAGTTCCACTGCTCGCTGCCGCCGCTTTTCCTCATCGCTGAAAAGGCCATGAACGGCCATTGGCTCCGTCAGCGCAAGGCCGATGGGCTGCCGTGGGTCGAGCGAACTATAGGGGTCTTGAAAAATGATTTGCAATTCCTTTCGGGTCGCAAACCATTCATTATCAGTCTGTTTTAAAATATTGCGACCGCTAAAAACCACCTCGCCGCTCCTTGGCCGAAGTAGGTTGAGGATACTCCGTCCCAGCGTCGTTTTGCCACTTCCCGACTCGCCGACCAAGCCAAGTGTTTCGCCCTCGTAAACATCAAGGCTGACGTCATCCACCGCTTTCAAATGCTCCGTGACGCTTCCGAGGAAATTCTTTTTGGTGGGAAAATAGGTGTGGAGGTTTTTGACGGAGAGGAACGGAGTTTGGTGATGGGTGATGGGTGATGGGTGATTCGCTGTTGAGCTGTGTACGGTTCTTTTCTTGAAATTTTCCAAAAGCACCTGTGTATAGGGATGCTTTGGCTGCTCGAAAATTTCGGCGACAGCACCCTGCTCCACTATTACTCCTTTTTGCATAACCAGCACATTATCAGCCAATTGAGCTACCACACCGAGGTCGTGGGAGATGAAGATGATGCTGCCTCCCCAAGTAGTTTTCAACTCCCCCAACAGCTCGATGATGGAGCGCTGCACCGTCACGTCCAACGCACTTGTTGGTTCGTCGGCAATGAGTACGGAGGGGTTGTTGGCCAAGGCCATTGCAATCATCACCCGCTGCCGCTGGCCACCGCTCAACTGGTGCGGATAGCTCCGCCAAATGCGCTCCGGGTCAGGCAATTTCACTTTTTCAAACAAGTCCAGCACCCTTGACTTAATGGCTGTACTGTCCCGTTTTTTTCCGCTTCCGAAATCCGTAATCCCCTCTCCCACCTGTTCCCCGCACCGCATCACCGGGTTCAACGAGGTCATCGGTTCTTGGAACATCATACCGATTTGCTTACCCCTAATTCCTTGAAAACCAGCAAGTTTGGTCTTCGTCAAATCGGTCAGCGTTCCGTCTTTTTGTTCAAACAAAATAGAGCCGCCCACCAACTGCGCCTTGCCCGGCAGCAGCCCCATAATGGCCAAAGCAGTCATGGATTTGCCGGAACCGCTCTCACCCACGATACCAAGGGTTTCGCCCCGTTTCAAGGAAAAGGAAATGCCCCGCAAGGCTTCCACCGTACCCTCTTCAGAAGGAAACTGGATGCGCAAGTCGTTGATGGTAAGGAGGTTGGGAGTGGGCATGGGTTTTTGACTACAATTGAACGGCAAGGTACAAATAAAGAAGGAGTGGCGGCAAACACATAATAGGCCAGTTCTAAAGTCAACTTAACCTGAGCGATTTCATGTGTAAGATATGCAGGTATTTATGACACCTCCCCTCTTCGCTGCCTGCGGCAGCGAAGAGGGGAGGAAGAGCCTTCTGGGGGCGGTTGCACCGCCCCCAGCCCCCTTTGCCTCTCAAGCGAAAACTTTAGGTAAGAAACAAACGGCCTTAACTAAGGGCTGTTTTTTTATTGGAAAAAAGCCTCAAGCACCACCACGCCGAAGCAATAAAAGGCAGCACTGACCCCACCATCTTCCAGTTCATGCTAAGTGCGCCCGCTATCAACAGCATCAGCACCAGCGTACCCATGAGGGCAATGGCCGTAATGACCAGCCAGCGTTTAGGCTTCGGCAGGAACACAGCGGTGAGTGCCAGCAATTGCCCCAAAAACGGCAATATGACCAAAGGATGTGAGAAAGCATCGGCTTTTTCGCTTTTTTCAAAAAGCAGGTTATAAGCTACTTCATAAACGAAAAAGCGGTTGTCCGGCGGCCATTCCAGGTAACAGAACAGGAAAGAAACGAACAGGCAGAACAGGGCAAGTTTCTTCATGGCAAGCGATTTGGGGGCTAAATTGAGTTAAAACCGTCGTTTTCACCGCCATGACTTATGTCAACATACGGCTCAACCCTTCACCCGCTGCTGTTCGCTCTCCGACCCTGACCCCGTGTGGCGCTGCCGTTGCTTGCCTGCCTTGCCAAAACGGTAGGAAAAGCTCAATACCACCACCCTCGAATCGTATTTGCTGTTCCAATCGGCATAGGTGCGCTCCAAATTGTTGATGACGCCACTGCCCCGGCGGGTGTGGAGCATGTCCTGGGCAGCGAGCTTGAGGGTGCCCGTATCTTTTAAGACCTTTTTTGAAACGGCCATATTCAGCGTTCCGAAGCTAAGAATCAAAAGTTGGGAACTGACTTGATTGGTTTGGTACTCCCCCCTTACCTCGGCGGCCCATCCCTTGCCCAATTGAAAGCTGTTCGTCATGGAGGCATAGCCATTGTAGCCCGTTGTATCGAGGCGCTGGGTGTATAGGTCACTGGTAAATCTGGCCTGTTCGCCAGCTGTGTACAGCATCATTGTCCACCATTTAAAAGGGTTCAGGGTGGCTTCCACGCTCAGCCCGATGCTTTGGGAAGTGGCAATATTGCCGGGACGGCTAAAGTAGATTTCGTCCACGATTTCAAGGGTTTCACTGATGCCGTCGAGGGTCTTGGAGTAGCTCAAGGTCGTATTCACGATGCCCTTGAAGGAGTGCGTGAGTGATAGGTTATGGGAGAAGGTGGGCAACAGGTTAGGGTTCCCGGTGTAAAAAGTAAACCTGTCCAACGGGCTGACGAAAGGGTTCAAGTCCTGAAAAAACGGGCGGTCAATCCGGCGTCCGTAGGAAAAGCTGAGGGTATTTTTGGCCAAGCTATCCAATCGCCAGTTGGCATAAAACGTGGGGAATGGCTCCGTGTAGTTCCTCGAAAACTTCGAACCTGGCTTGATTTCATTGCCCAACTGGGTGCCTTCCAAACTGGTATGCTCTACCCGCAGCCCCACTTGCAGGTCGAGACGCCCAAAGCTCTTGCTGAAATTGAGGTAAGCCGCATGAATCCATTCATCGTAAAGGAAGCGGTTGCTCAGGTCGTAGTTCACCGAAGTCAGGCCATCCAAAGTTTTGGTGTAGGCAGCCTCGTTGTCGGTTTTGGTAAATGCCGACTTCAACCCGGCTTCCATTTTCAGGCCATTGCTGAAAGGCTTGGTATAATCCGCCTTTGCCGCAGAAATGGTGATAGTGGAGGGCAATCCGCCTCGGATGGTATCCGCATAACTAAGAAAGTCGTTTGGGTCAAACACGAAATTTTGGAAGAACTGGTCGGCGTCAGAATGATAGGTGACGTAATCCGCATCCACAACGATATTGCTCCCAGTGGAATCGAACTGGTGGCGGAGGTTCAGGTTGTAGGTGCCATTTCGGAAACTACCGTCAATGGCATTGTCTGCGAGGACCGTATTGAGCAGGAACCCGTCTGGCCGACGCACGAAGGCCGTGTTGTCGGTTTGGCGTCCATTGGGATTGGTAAGGCCCTTCACCACAAGGCCCAAAGTCGTTTTATCGTTCAGGTAAAAATCGAGGCCCAGCTTAGCGTTCAAGGACTGCGACTTGGGCACGATATACGAGTTTTGGGCAAAATCGGAGGATGGGCTGCCATCCATTCCGAGGTAGGAACGGAAGATGTTGAGGTCTTGGTAAAAATTGCGGTGGCCCACCCCAAGGTTCAGGAAGAGGCCAAACTTCTGCCGGTTCAGGTTGAGGTTCAGGCTGTTGTTGCTCCGACTGTACTTGCCCTGCACATAGGCCAACGACGCATTCCCATTGAATCCAGGCGCACGATTCCGCTTCGTTACGATATTGATGACGCCCGCAATGCCCGCCGCCTCGTACTTGGCGGGCGGGTTCGGCATTAACTCAATCTGCTTGATGCTACTGGCCGATATGGAGCGCAGGTAACTCTCCAATTCGGTGCCACTGAGGTAGGTTGGTTTGTCATCTATGAAAACAGCCACACCTGACCGACCCTTCAGGCGCACGTCGCCGCCTTCCATCACCTGTACGCCCGGCGCTTTTTCCAGCGCCTCCAAGGCACTGCTGCCCGCATTCGAAATGAGCGCCTCCGGGTTCACGATGGTTCGGTCGGCCAATCGTTCAATATACGGCTTGCGGGCCGTCACCGTCACCGCCGACAGTTGGGCCTCATCTGTCTGAAGCTGTATGGGCGGCAATTGCACCAGCTTTTGGGTGCCACCTACCGCTACTGGTTGCCCCGTGTATTTTGCGAAGCCGACAAAGCTCACCTCCAGCCAATACTTATTGGCCGGAAGGCCAGCAAAGCTGAAACCACCATCGGCCTCGGTGTAGCCGGCTTGGGTCATTTTGGTTTCGCCTTCGGCAAAAAGCACGACCGTCGCCAACTCGATGGGACCTCCTTTATCGTCCGTAACCTGACCTTGCAGGGTGTAATCGTTTTGGCCTTTTGACAAGCAGCAAGCCAGCCAAAAACAGGAAAGCAATGCTATTTTTTTGACACACATAGGTTTCGGTTTGACTGTTTTTTTTCAACCCCACACAATGACACACAAAAACAAGATGGTTGCTAGGCCATCAAATATTATTCGACCAACAACAAGGCAAAGCTGCTTTAAATCGGAAACGGCCGTTTGTCAAATGCTGCTAATTACAGCTGATTTGGCCTATTTTTGCCCCGTATTTATTGAGCGTCATCACACATCGCCGCAAGGCGGGACTCCTTGAAGGGCCAGCGGAGCGACGGCACGCCAAAAACTATAAAGAATTCCGCAAACGTGCTGCACCACTAATTTCATTTCGTATGACAAAATCCAATCCTTGCGCCTATGCTTGACTACAATCCAAAATCATGGTGGAAGCTCATATTCATGTTCCACCGCAGCGACACGTTCCGCATCTTGTTTCCGGCCATGTTAGGGGTGGCTGCCTACACAGCCGTGATAGCCTATGTGGAAGAGGAAATCCTGCACACCCAGTTCAAGAACTCGACCATCGTACACTCCATGATTGGCTTTGTGCTCTCCCTGTTGCTGGTGTTCCGAACCAACACCGCCTACGAACGCTGGTGGGAAGGCCGCCGCATCTGGGGCAGTATCGTCAATAATTCGAGGAACCTGGCGCTCAAACTCAGCACGCTGGTAGAAGACCACGCCACCCGCCAACGCCTGCGGGCACTCATCACCAACCAAGTGATGGCCATGAAATGGCACCTTCGCAAAGGCTTCAACGAGGCTGATTTCGAGGAGACCGACCGCTACCCATTGGCGGCCATGCAGGCCAAAAAGCACCTGCCCAATGCCTATATGCAGGCCATTTACAAGGAGGTGGAAGCGTTGCACAGCAACAAGGCTATCAGCGGCGAACAACTGCTCTACCTCAACCCGGAACTGCAATCCTTCACCGACCATATCGGCGCTTGCGAACGGATACAGCGCACCCCCATCCCTTATTCCTACAGTACCTTCCTGAAAAAAGTCATCTTCCTCTACATTTTCACCATGCCCATCGGCTTCGTGAAGGAGTTCGGGTACTGGAGCACCGTCATTATCCCGCTCGTGTTTTACATCTTTGCCAGCATCGAGGTCTTGGCCGAGGAAATCGAAGACCCTTTCGGCACGGACACCAACGACCTACCATTGAACAGGCTGAGCAATACAGTGAAGGAGAATTTGGAGGAGATATTGGGATAATGATTTATTAATCATTGCGATTTATCCCTTTGGTAAGCAATCCGTCCATGCCAAGATTGTCATTGTCGTGGGCAATCTGCGACGTTACGTCGGATGGCATATATGACGCAGGGGTGCCATTGCCAATTTAAAATAAATGATTTAATACACTGTAAACTAAATAAGTTGACCTTTTCAAAGCAGGGGTTTGGGGACGATAGTCCCCAAGCATCCCCCTTCTCCCGGCGGCGGCAGCCGAAGGCTGCCGCCGCCGGGAGAGATGTTTTTGGATTGAAAAATTGCTTCACAATTTTTCAATCCTCTTGGATAAAACACCAAGACAAAATGTCAAGAAACTTAGTTTACAGTGTATTTAATATTTGGTAGTGAAATATTTTAACTGATTTGTTTAGAGGGTTTAGAACGGGACAAACTAAACCTTCTAAACTACCTAAACTTTCTAAACCAAGCAGCCCGAATTAGTTAAAAAATACCACTACCTAATATTTAACTTAATACACCTTTATAAATTTTGAAATGCAAGCCGTGCCAGGCGTGCCATTTGAATCCCGTGGCACTACCCTAAAATAAACAGTGCCCGTCACAGGTGGAGCAAGAAATTCCCAAATCGGTTTGGTGGCGAATTGGAATCCTTCTACCCAGTTTTTATTATCCGTGGAATAATCAATGCGGTAACTATAGGCATTATCCGCCTTTTTAAAAACAATTTTTATTAGGCCAGTATCCGCATTATAGGTAATAGATTTCATTGCCGTCTCTCCCAAGGCCCGGTCGGCGGCATTCTTTGGGCGATAAGGCATCATGGCTTGTTCGATAATGGCAGCGTCGCCTTTAGCCACCTCATTCACACCATCGGCCATAAGGTTGAAGAGGCGCAGGCATTCTTTTCTGGCATCTTTGCGTTGTTGCAGCTTCGTCCTATCGCCCGCAGCAGTGGCTTTATAGAATTGCCTATAATTGGGTAAAATCGCTATCAACGCTTCCGTCGTGCTTTTAAACCCAGAAAAAATTTCCAACCTAAGGCATTCCGGTGCAGATGTGTCCATCAGGTTAAGCAAATTATTATCGCTATAACCTTGGTATTTACGGTCAACGATGAATTCCATATTACGGTATAATATTTAAGAAGTGAGAAAATCAAATCCCGTTTCGACGGTGTTAAATTATCGTCGAAAAAACATAAATACTTGTTTGTCAACCAATTAAGTGTCGCTCATTTGTCAAAAGACGCAGACCATTATGTATATTACCCTGCATCCTTTTACCAATGAAAAAGCTAATATGGCAAATGAGTTAATCAATATGACGAATAAGCAAGCCAATATGCCAAATTAGCCCTTCAATACGTCATATCACCTCATCAATAGGTCATATTAGCCAGCCAATAAGTCAAATGTGTTATTCAATTTGCCAAAGGAGCAAGCTAATATATCAAATGAGTTGACCTTTATGCACAATGGTTCACGCCTTTGGCTAAAATAGCCGCACCATTCGGAAAATATTTCTGTGTTCTGTCCTCCTCGTTATCGTAATGGATTCCTTCTGCACTGTGATTAGGCAAATGTAAAACACCTGTTTTTCAGATGCAAGAAAAATTTCAAGTATTTTGAAAAAAAATTGCCAAAAGGCGCTTGGGATGGCAAAATAAGGGGGAAAGGGAGGAGAAGGCATGGATGTTTTGGTATATTTGCTCGAACGCAGCCCCAGTTAAGCTATTTGCCAAGCAGGGGCTGAAAATCACAAAATCCAACCTCCCCTCATGTCCGAACTCGCAAAAGAACTCATCGAAGAAGCTAAGCACACCCGTGCAAAATCCCTTGACCTCTCTCGGACTGTTATGGACGATGTGCCAAAAGAGTTGTTTATGTAAAAATTCTTGTATTTTGAGGCGACAAAAACAAACAGCCTATGAGGAAATCACACAAAAGCAATTCTATTTTCCACCGGGCAAGTGGGAAAATGTTGGCGACAAAAGTGGTGACAGCTAGATTGGAAGAATTGAAACCCCTTGAGGAAACTTGGCTGTTTGACTGGGCACAAGAATCCTTAAAAAGTGACGTTTTCAAATTGGTCACCCTTCAAAACCAAACTGAAATTCAGGGTTTGGTCAGCCTGCAAATCAAGAAAAGATTTGTCTATGTTTCGTTGGTTGAAAGCGCCCCTCACAATAGGAACATGGAGAAAGCTAATGATGGCGTTGGCGGCAATTTGTTTGCCTTCGCCTGTGTGCTACCCAAGGAACATGGTTATGAAGGATTTGTTACCTTTGAATCCAAAACCGAATTGATGGGCTATTACGCCAAAAACTTTGGCGCAAAGCCTATTGGCAACACCAATCGGATGTTCATAGACGAGGTAGCGGCTGAAAACCTGATTACCATTTATTTCAAATGAAACTTCTCGAATTATGAAATACGTAAAAGACCCAGAGGATATGGAATTGACGGTGGTTCATTCGCACCTATCCGATGCGGAAGCCGAAGAAATCGCTACCTATATCCAGCAATACAAGGCAGCCCACGGCAAAGCCCCAGCCGCCCTCAAAGTCGAAGTCACTGACAAGAAAGACCTCAACTTACTCATTGCCCTGCTCCAGCGGCTGAACTTGAAATGGACGCTGACGGAGGGGTGATTCCTTAAAAGCTATTGTCAAATGGAAAAAGTAAAAAAATACCAGTCCATACTACTAAAGGTGCTGCGTGAGTACGCAGCCATCAAATCCCCCTTCATGCCGGACGTTGAAAACAAAGTCGTGGCAGATACCGCCAATCACCATTACCAACTTGTCCGCATGGGCTGGCACCAAGACAAGCACGTCTATTACATCGTCTTCCATTTTGAAATTATCAACGGCAAGGTTTGGATACAAGAGAACAGGACAGACGTGAAGATTGACGAGGAACTGGTAGCGGCGGGGATAGAGGCTGGGGATATTGTTTCGGGAATGATGTTGCCGGAGGTGAGGGAAAGGGGGAAGGTGGCGGCGTGAGTGGCTTTTCAGAAAGCTATACAATGTCGAATTATTTGCAGCCAACAAGGTTCATTTTTCTACAATCATTGCCTACTACATACTTTGGGGTTCCATCAAAATGTACTTTTCAATAAAGAGAAAATAAATTTCTTATGGAAGATATTGTCCTTGCCCAAAAAATAGAAATACTTCAAAACAAAATAATCTCTTGGGCAAAGAGTAAGGATTTGTGGTATGAAGACTGCTTTAAAAATTACATTGACCATTATAATGATGAACCAAATGAGCTCTGTGCATTTGTGACCGTGCTTTGCTCAGATGTCGGAATGGCAGGAGTACTAAATTTTGAATACCCAGAATTAGGAGATGAATTTATTAACCTAGTCGAAGAAACTGGATTCAGCTTCGAGTTGCAAAGCTATGGAACTGCCTTGTTTTACACAGTTGATGAAAAATTGAACTCCTACTATTTAGAGTACTTTGAATGGCAGTGGATACTAAAATTGATAAAACTTGACTATACAAGTCTTTATTCAGAGATTTTTGAATATTTTCATATCAATCCTAAAAAACTCTATTCACTTTCGTCTCGACAATTCGAAGTATTAGTCGGTGAAATATTCAAAAATCAAGGTTATTTCACTGAACTTGGCTCTGGTCAAAATGATGGAGGAATTGATTTGAAATTATACCAGAAGGATGAAATCGACCAGATTGTAACTCTTGTTCAAGTCAAAAAATACAAAGAAGCCCTACCAATAAAACTCGAATCTGTTGCATTTCTTCAATCAATCGTTGATGAAGAAAAGGCAAATAGAGGACTTTTCATCACTACTTCAAGATATTTACCACAAGCTCAAAAATTTGCATTGAGGCAAAAAAGTAGACTCATTTTAGCAAACTCTAATGATGTAGCTAAATGGTGTGACACAGTAAAGACAAAAATCATCAGAGATAAAAGCATTAGTATTTCAGATGACTACATAAAAGAAATAATAAACAACAATCAAGAAAATGGGTTCGTTGGCAAAATCGTTGTCGGTCGAAAGGGGGTAAATATGATTTACAGTGATTTTTGTATCGTTCTAAAAGATTCATTACATGTTACATTGTTGATGAGATTGCCAACCAAACACGTCAGTCATATCCACCCACCATATACTACTAGAGGATTCGAGGCACCTCTAATTGATGAAAGCATATTTGAAAATAAAAACAAAGAGAATGTGTTTAGGGCTGAAAAAAAGTTTGAAATTGATGGTAGAGTAAGTTTTTGGGGGCAAACCACTTTATATTTCTTGTGGGATGGGAACCCAACTTTTTTTGACTACAATGATTAATTAATTTGTCATTGCGAAGCAATTCGTCCACACCACGTTTGTCATTGCCACAGGCAACCTGCAACATCACGCCGGAAACCACAACGGGACGTCACTCATGACGTTGCAGGTTCCCTGCGGGAATGACAAAGGGGAAGGGGCGTTCTTTGGCCAAGAAGGTTTCGGTACACTACGTTTGACCTTGCGAAGCAATCCGTCCATGCCACGAGGGAAAAACCCTCACGCCACCTTATACCTCACCTGCATCCTCCCCAGCAAGTCCTCAATAAATTTCGCCTCCTCTGCATCGGCGGGATATATCTCAATGATAGGCAACTCGGCAGCAGGTTGCGATACCTCTGCCTGAAGCTCCTGCACCAATTCTTGGATGGCTTTGGCATCGGTCGGCGCTTCCTTGCCAGCTTTGGCACCTATTTCCTGTTTCACTTGTTCCAGAAAAGCTTCTTTGTCGGCTTTGCCATCCAGTTTTTTCCAGACGGCAATTATGTTTTGGATATTCGCTTTTTCCATCGTCGTTGCTTGATATTACCAGCCCAAAGTTGAGAAGTTTCCCAGCTTCGCAAAATACCGTCAACAAAAAAGCGGAGATGCCTTTTGAAAAGACATCACCGCTCCGAGCAAACTAAACCTTCTAAACCCGCTAAACCCGGTAAACCTCCTAAAAGAAATAACTCACACTCCCCTTCAAAAAGAACGGCGCACCCGGCGTGAAGTGGAGTTCTGATACAGGTTCCAGTTCGTTTTGCAGGCGGCTTTCCGTGTCGAATTGGGCGTCGTTGTATTCCTCGTCGAGCAGGTTCTGCACGGAGAGGACGAACTCGTAGTTGCGCTTTTTGAAGCCGAGCAGGGCATCCACCACGAACTGGCCGGTGGCCACCACGCTGTTGTCCTCGTTGGCGGGGCGGTCGCCGATGTAGCGGTAGCGGAGGCTGCCGTAGAGGCCGTTCTTGGCCTGCGCCGTCAGCCCGCCGATGCTGGTGCTGGTGGGTGCGAGGGGGATGTAGTCGGCGCCCTTGGGTTCGCCCTTGGCACGGGGCTTGGTCAGGTTCAGGTCCACGTCGGCGTAGAGCCATTTGGCCACCTGCCAGCGGGCGCTGAAATCAATGCCCTCCCGTTGCGTCTTGCCGCTGGGTTCCACCACGCCCGCATCGCCGACATAGACGAACTCCTGCTCCAAGTCCATGCGCCAAACCGAGGCGTTCAGCAGCAGGCTTGGCACGGGCTTGAACAGGATGCCCGTCTCCACGCCAAAGGCCCTCGGCAATATCTCCCGGCCCTGCTGCGCCACCACCACACGGGTATCGTTGGAGTGAAAGCCGATGCCGCTGTTGGCATAGAGCCGCACGGACTCCGTGGCATCGAAAAACAGGTTCAGCTTTGGCGAAGCGACGCCCTTCATTGCCGTCTCGTGCTTGTAATTGGGGAGCAGGTCGTTCACATAGCCAAAAAAGAATTGGTCGTAGCGCAGCCCGGCGTTGAGTTTCCAGCGGCGGGTCAGTTCCAGCGTCGAGTTCACGTAAAGGCCAGCGTTGCCCTCCTGCACATCGCCGAGGGCGAGGTTGGCGGTGGTTTCCCGGCGGTTCTTGGTCCGGCTCAGTTCCACGTCGTCCACCTCGTCGAAGCGGATTTGCAGGCCCGCCTCGGTGGTCAGGCGCTTGCCGCCGATGGTCGCCTCCTTGTTCCACGAGCCGTTGTAGCCGATGATGTTGCGGCTTTCCTTCTGGCGGATTTGGTCGCCATTGATGGGGTCTTCGAGGAAGAAGGTGAAATTGGAGTACAGCTCGAAATCGTATTTTACGAAGTAAACCTGGTTCTTGAGGAAGGTGCGGTTGCCGAGGTTTTTCATGAACACGAGGTTCAGGTTGGTGCGGCTGGTCTCACCGCCCTCCGTGTCGTCAATCGCCCCGAAGCGGGTGATGCTGCCGTCGGCAATGGCCCGCAGCGGTATCTGGCCGGAGTGGTCCCAGCGGCTGCGGAAGGTTGAAAATGAGGCAGTTATGCTTTGGTTTTCGCCGATGAGGCCGCTGTACTTGCCCATCAAATTGAAGCGGGTGAAGTTCTGCGGGCTGTCGAAATAGCTGTTCGAGAAGGAGTATTCCGAGGCCAGCCAAGCGTTCTGGTTGCGGGCCTTGGCGGCATCGCCCAGCAAATCGAAAGCACCGACGGCCCGGTAGGTGTCGAACTGCCCAGCCTCTAATTTCACCATGCTCTGGCTGAGGGCGGTCGGCGTGTTGAAGTTCACATGGCCCGCCGTGGCAAAGTCGCCCGCTGTGGCGTCATAGTTGCCCTTGGCAAAGTCCACGCCCCGCACCAGTTCCGGGATGAGGAAGTGGAGGTCGGCATAGCCTTGGCCGTGGGCATGGGAGACCATGTTGACGGGCATCCCGTCCGCCGTGATGCGGATGTCGGTGCCGTGGTCAATGTCGAAGCCCCGCAGGAAAATCTGCTCGGCCTTGCCGCCGCCAGCGTGCTGCGCAATGACGAGACCCGGCACGATGCGCAGGATGTCCTGCGAATTGTTCACCGGGCGGGTCTGGATGTCCAAGGCACTGATGGTGTGGAGGTTGGCCGTGGCCTCCGAGGCAATCTGCACATCGGGCAGGTTGATTTCCTGTGGCGTGAGGCTAATTTTGAGGGTCGTGGTCTCTGTGTCTTTCACCTTGACCGTGAGGGTAGTATCTCCGAAGCCGATATAGCTGATGCTCACTTGGAACTCGCCGCTGGGCAGGTCCACGAAGGTGAAGATGCCCAGTTCGTCCGTAAAAGTGGCCTGCGCTGGCTCTGAATTGATGCGGATGTGCGCACCGGGCAGCCCGGTCATGGTCTCTGCATCATTTACCATGCCTTTGATGGTACCGTTGTGGGCTTGTAATGGATGAAACACTAAAAGGAATGCCGATGCAATAAGTGTTTTCAATAAAAAAAATGGGTGTGAAGTCTTATTCATTTCAATGATTTAAGGATAGTTTGGTGAATATACGGTGAAAGCGGGCATATCGGTTTTTGGGGCCAAATAATCAGCTCTAAAAACCATTTATCTAAGATTGAGTTTAGTGACAAACGGATAAAGCAGGTTAATTGACCTTTATAGGCAAAATTAGCTGCTCAAACCAAGCCTAAATAACAGATGGAAGGATTAGATTTTATTTTCTAAATGTTTTCTACATAACAGGTACTTCCTATTCTGCCCTTCCTCCCCACCTTCCCAAAGTGATAAATCGGCGGCTCGTCGGGAGAGTGGGGCTTCTTGGGGCTTCGCCCCAAACCTCTTTTAGGCAAAACCAAACTTGCAAGTTATTTTGAACAAAATGGTAAACTGCCATAAACATAAACGTCGGGGAGGCCCACAGCCTCCCCGACGTTCTGTCAGAATAATCATCAAAATCATTCCTTCACAAAGCTCCTCACGCTCGCCTCGCCCCGCTCATTGCGCAGCAATAGCCTATACAAGCCGCTCGGAATACCGGCCAGGCTGATGTTGAAGCTCTCCGAGTCGCTGGCTCCCAACTGTACGGTTTGTCCCAAACCATTGACAATGAACCAGTTGAGCACTGTTGCCTTGCTTTGGTTTTTGATAAAAACTTGCAGAAAATCCCTGGCAGGGTTTGGATAAACCACCAGTTCGTTGGCTTCAAAGCCGTCAAAGACACCTGTCAGTTCGCCTTCCTCCACGGTATTGTTGGCAGAGATGAGCCAGAGGTCGGGGTCAACATAAGCACCCGTAACCTCGAATGGGATGTTCATGCTGAACAATTCGCCGTTCTGTGTATGCTCCAAGCGAACGATGGTATCGTTGTCTTCCCCAATCAAGAGCAGGGGCACGGGCATTTCGAAAAAGTCCACAGAAGAGGGCATGGACGTAGTCTGGTTGAGTTGGATATAAACATCGCCTTGGCTGCTCTGCTCCCACACGACATTGTAACTTGGGAAGCCCTGCCCCTCGAACCAATCTTCAAAGAACTCATCGAGGTCTTGTCCAGAGGCGGCTTCCAAATGGGATTGCAGGTTGTTGGTACGTCCGAAATCGTACTGGCGGTCGTTCAAATAGCTGCGGACACCTCCGAAAAATGCGTCGCCTCCTAATTTCCAGCGGAGCATGTGCAGCAGGTAAGAGCCTTTATTGTAGCTCAAGCGGCCACTGAAAATACGGTTTACGCTGGTCGTATCGTCCACCATTACCGAGCCGCCGGGCTGTGATATAATGCTACTGATTTTACCAGCCTTCCAGTCGTACCATTGCGTCTGCACCTCAGCTGGGAAGCGCTCCCTTGTCAAACCTTCGAGGTAGGTGGCAAAGCCTTCATTGAGCCAAATGTCCTCCCAACTGCCGCAGGTCACCATGTCGCCGAACCACTGGTGCGCCAGTTCGTGCGTGAGCAGGCCCCAGCCGAAGCTGCTGACGTAGCTCATGGTCTGATGTTCCATGCCGCCGCCCCAGCCAAATTGCGCATGGCCATATTTTTCCTCATGAAACGGATAGGTCACAAAAAGGCTGTCGTAGAACTGTAGCACCTGCACGAGGTCGGCCGTACCGTTTTGTGCATCGGTCAGGTTTTCGGGAAAGACGTAGTTGAGCATGGGCATGTTCGTGCCGTTGCTGAGCAGTACGTTGTCGGTGTACTGTGCATAATTCGTGACGCCAATGGCCACGAGGTAGGGTGCTATGGGGTAGCGATGTTTCCAATGATAGACCTTGTTTGCTCCGCTCACCGTCTCCGACACCAAGAGGCCGTTGCTGGCCGCCCGGTATGCCGCCGGAGTAGTGATGATGACATCAATGCTGTCAATTTTGTCGTCCAAGCCGTTTTTGCAAGGCCACCAATCCTGTGCGCCATAAGGTTCGGAGAGGGTCCAAAGCACGGGCGTTCCGCCGTGGTCACCTTGTATGAAAGAGCCAAAGCCAGTGGATGGCGGTGCCCCAGCATAGGTGATGGTCAGGCTGTCCAAAGTGCCTACTGGCAATTCGGAGGGCAATGGGATGGTGAGCAAATAGTCCCCGCCGGCCGAACTGCTTAGGCTTTGACCGTGGTAGCTCACGTCGTTCACGGCGAGTTGGGTGGAGAGGTCGAAATTGATTTCGTTGAAACCATCTTCCAGCACCTCGAAATAGACGGTCGCCTTGCCGTCTATGTAATATTGTGATGGGTCAATATACCACTCGAAGCGGTAGTATTTCAGGTCATAGTTGCCCGTGAGGGCATTAGCGGAACGAGCCTCTTGGTGAAGGAAATGATGTGCATGTGCTTCCGCCTCCTTACAGACGACGGTTTCAAAATCCTCGTCCGTCACGACGGGGTTTTGCTGCGCAAAAAGGCTCACCGCCAAGGCAAGCATGAACATGGTAAAGGTACTTTTCATAAGGATGGAATAATGATGAAATTAGATGTTAATCGTCAGTTTTAATTTAGCCTAAAGCATTTATTCGATTTAATTTATAGGCTCATGAAGGCTTGGGGTGAAAGCAAGGGGCTTGGGGCGGCGCAGCCGCCCCAAAATCTCTCTCTCACCCCCGACAGCCGCCGCCGGAGTATCTATTTAGCGTGGCAGGGGGGTTGGGGGCGGAACGCCTCCAAGTTCTCCTTACTCCCCGGCAGCGGCGGCTCCGCCGCCGCTGCCGGGGAGTAATTTTGGGTTGTTTTTTAAAAATTGCTGTGCAATTTTTAAAAAACAACCCTGCGCTAAATAGATACCCGCCGGCGGCGGCGGCTGTCGGGGGAAGGGCGTCCTTGGGGGCGTTCCGCCCCCAAGCCCCCTGTTTTTCACTCAAACTCCTCATGAGCCAATTTATAAGATTTAAGTCGCATGGTTTTAGATTTATTGTCAAACCAAAACCTACAATGAATATTGGGTTCCCCAAATCTTAAATCTAAATTCATACATCTTATATCTTAAATCAAAAAGGCCATTAAATCGCTCTTTACTCCGTCCGCACCAACTTCTTCTTCAGCGCCTTCCCGTCCACCCAAAGCTGGAGCAGGTAGGCACCTTGCGGGATGCGCATATCATGGAGGTTCAGTTTTTCGAGGTAGATGCCGTACTCCCGCCATTCGTTGTCAATGGGCTTTGCCACTTCCCTACCCTGCATATCGGTGACGGTCAGGCTGACGAGGGAGCGGCGGTGAAGTTTGAAGGAAATGCCCGTTTCAGCGGCGGCTGGGTTCGGATAGGGGTCGTCTAATTCAAAGAAAGGATTCCCAACAGTTTCATTTGTGCCAGATATGACGCTGTCCGGTTGCACCAAAGCCGTCCAGATGGAAAGCTCGGCATTGTGCAGCCTTGCCCAAATGGGGCGAACCACGCCGTTGTGGGCCGTCACGTTCGTATAGTCGCCAAAGAAAAAACTCGACTCCGGCACGAATGGGGACTCGCTGACCTTGAAGTTTTTGAAGGTCTCGCCGCCATCCGTCGAGACGGCCATGTAAACATCCGTTTTGGTATCCGAGTAGCTTCTTCTATCATAAAAAACGAACCAGAGCCAGCCCGTCGCTTGGTCAACGGCCATCCAAGTAAAGAACTGCTGTTTGCCCGCCGGGTCGTCGTTCACCCGCACCGCCTGGCTCCAGGTATTGCCGCCATCCGTGCTTTTGGCGAGCCAGACGTCGGTGTCGTCGGCACCATTGCGTTGGTCAGTCCAGTTGATGTAAATCGTGCCGTGGTTGGGGCCACCGCTCAGGTCGCAGGTGGTGACGGGCAGGCCATTTGCCCTATAAATACCGGGGATGCCATAATCCCAGCCGCCCGGTTGGTCGCCCACGAAGATGTCGTTCTGGAGCCAAGTGGCCCCGCCGTCCGTCGAGCGGTCGAACCATATTTTGCTGCGGTTCGACCATGCGACATAGACCTCGCCGTTCGGCCCGACGGTTGGCACAGCGCCTTCAGCCGTATCATCCTCGTCAATGCAGTCGCCACCGAGCAGGTTGATGCGCTGGGCAGGCGACCATGTTGCGCCAGCATCCAAGCTCTTGGAAAACAGGATGATGGAACTGTCGTTGGGGTTTGTCGAGCCGTAATCATCGAACTGCGTCCAGGTGACATAGAGCGTGTTGGTGTTGGGGTCCACCGCAATCCAGTGCTTGTCCTGGGCTTTCGTGCCATTGAGGCCCATGAAACTGCCCTCGTTCCAAGTGACACCGCCGTCCGTGCTTTTTTGGGCGATGATGCGGTCAATCCAATTGCCAGTGGATGGGTTGGAAAGGTGGAGGTAGAAGAACGCCCCTGTCGTGTCCACGCCGATGACTGGGTCGCCCCAGATGCCCCAAGGGCAATTGACGTTCGGCTGCGACCAAGTGCTACCGCCATCGTGGGAATAATAAACGTTGTTGAGGTTGGCCCCGGCCACCAGTTCCTGCGTGTTTTTGGGGTTGATGCAAATGGAGGGTTCATTGGGCGAGCCTTCATTGCTGATGAACACGTTTTGGTGCTGCGCAACGGCTTTATTGCCGAAGGCAACAAACAAGGAAAAGGCCAGGAAAAGGGTATATTTTGTCAATTTCATAGTCATCGGCTTATAGATAATCGTCATTAAAAGTCATTGGTCATTTAAGTCATTGTGTTGATAATCAATGGCTTATTAAAGTTAGCCTATCAATTTTAAAGGCGACTATCTATAAAAGCCCAAATTTCATTCGATAGAAAAGATATTTTGGTGAGAAACAGCACCTTGGCCAATGGATTGCGATAATTCACCGCACAACCACTTTACAGGTTTCGACATTCCTCCCATTGCTCAGTTTCAAAAAATAAATACCTGCCGGTAAGTGCAACTGGTCGTTGTCCAACTCCACTTCGCTCAGGCCGATTTGGAAGTGTTTTTTTGAAAAAATCGTGGCCGAAACCCTGCCCAATAAATCATGGACGGACAAGCTGAGTTCCTGTGCTTTTGCGAGGTTGAACCGCACCGTGGCCGACCTCGAAAATGGGTTTGGGTAAGCTTCCAACTTGGTTTGCAGCGCAAAAAAACCATCGTCGTCCAAGCCGAGCGGAAAGGCGGAAACACCCGTCCAAATGGAGGCTTCGCCGTTCACCTGCCGTTCCCAAATCGGGTGTACGTGGCCGTCATGTGCAACGATATTGGTGTAGTCGCCAAAAAACTTGTCCGGCTGCGGCGTGAACGGTTCATCGTGGATTCGCAGGTTGGCGAAGGTCTCGCCCCCATCGGTGGAGTAAGCGAGATAGACGCCCGTCCGCAAATCGTCGTAGTCACGGCGGTCGTAAAAAACGAAGTAGAGGTAGCCCGTCACCTGGTCAACGGCCATCCAAGAGAGGAAGTTGTGCTTGCCGGGCGGGTCGTTGTTCACCCTCGCCGGGGCGCTCCAAGTGTCGCCGCCGTCCGTGCTTTTTGAAAGCCAAATATCGGTGTCATCGAAGCCGTTCCGCTTGTCCGACCAATTGACGTAAATCGTTCCCGTGTTGCGGTCGTAGGCGGTTACGGGGAAGCCGTTGCAGCGGTTCAGGCCCGGCACGTTGAACTTCCAGCCGCCTTCTTGGCGGCTGATGGGAATGTCCTGTGCCAGCCAAGTCTGTCCGCCATCCAGCGAGCGGTCGAACCAGATGGTATCATTCAGCGACCAAGCCGTATAGACCTCCCCGTTCGGCCCAATGGCAGGCACAGCCCCTTCGGCAGTGTGGTCGTCGTCAATGCAATCACCGCTGTATTGGCTGACGACCACGGGGTCGCTCCAGGTCTCGGCCCCATCGCTGGAAACCGAGCAAAGAATGCGGCTGCGGTGCTCTTCAAGGCTGGAACCATACTCATCGAACTCTGACCAAGCCACGTAAATATTGCCATTGCCCTCGTCAAAGGCCATCCACGGCTTGTCCTGGTCTTTATCCTCGTTCAACCCGGTGAAGCTGCCATCGTTCCAGGTCACGCCGCCATCCGTTGATTTTTGGATGACGATGCGGTCGAGCCAGCCTGTTCCACCTGTGTTGGAGAGGTGGGAATAGTAGAAATTGCCGCTCGTGTCGGCTACGATGCAGGGGTCGCCCCAAACGCCATAGGAGGAGGTCAGTTTGCCGTGCGACCACGTCCAGCCGCCGTCGTGAGAGTAGAAAAAATTGTCGCCATTGGCCCCGGCCACCAGTTCGTTGGGGTTCTTGGGGTTGATGCAGATGGCCGGCTCTTTGGGGCTATCCAAGATGAGGATGTTCTGGAATTGGGCCTGTGCCAATCTGGAAAGTCCGAGTGTCAAAATGACCATAGATATGGTTTTCATAAGCGGCAATATTTTATAAAAGCCACAAATTACTGTGCTGCCAAATATTTCTCAGGGTCTTTCAAAAATTCCTCTTTGCAGCTTGCTGCGCAAAAAGCATAGGTTTTGCCATTATAGGTGCAGGTATCCGTCCAGTCGGCCTGTACTTCCATGCCGCAGATAAAGTCCTTGCTATTGGCGAAATGGACATGGGAGTTTGATGATGACTTTGGTTGGTTTTGGCAACTCAACATTGCCGTGATTGCGAATGCGATGGCGATTAATTTTTTCATGATAGTTTTAGATTAAAGTGAGGTGGACTTTCGTGCGCCCACCCCCGGATGACACATTGTAGATTGACTAAATCTTTGAAAAAAGTGCGGCCGCACCTTCTGTGTTGCCGCCCAATTCCTGATATAAAAAAATCTTCACCAGGGCCTTTAGCCCTGTGTTTATTGGTGGTCAATACGATTTACCCCTTGAAAAACCGCTCGTCCTGCGTAAACTCCTTATCAGTGAGGGTTTTCAAAAAGGCGATGATGGCTGCTTTCTCTTCGGCAGTCATGGGGATGCCATTTTTCAGGCTGGGGTCGAGCGAAGGGGACTCGATGATGCCACCGTTGTAATGGTCGAGCACATCCTCCAGCGTCGCAAATTTGGCGTTGTGCATGTAGGGCCGGGTGATGCCCACATTGCGCAAGCTCGGCACTCGGAACTTACCGATGTCGCCGCTGAACGACGTAATCCTCGCCCTGCCAATATCGGTAAAGACCGAGTCAATGCCGTTGTTGCGGTAGCTTCCATCGGTGAATAAAATGCCCGAATGGCAGCTCTGGCATTTTTGCTCGAACAAGTGAAGCCCTTCTAACTCTTGCTCGTTCAATGCCACTTCACCCCGCAGGTATTTGTCGTAGGGCGAGTTGTCGGAAACCATCAGGTTGGTGAACTGGGAGAGTGCGTGGAGCATCAGCGGTGTGTTGATTTCGTCGGTGCCGAAGGCCTGCTCGAACAAGGCCGGGTACTCCACATGGTTGTTCAGCTTCGCAATCACGTTCTCGATTTCCTCGTCCATTTCAAAATCTGCCTCAATGGCGTTGAGCGGCACAAAATCAAGGTGCGTGACGCCGCCATCCCAGAAAAATTCTTTCATAAAGGCCAGGTTCACCAACTGCGGCGCATTTCGGGTGCCTTGGCGCTCCATCACGCCCTTGCTGAAGGCATGAAGCGGCAGGTCGGCAAAGGCCAGGGATTGCTGATGGCATGAATTGCAGGAAACAGTGTTGTCCACCGACAGGATGGGGTCGAAAAACAGCTTCTTGCCCAGCTTGAAGCCTGCCTCCGTCACGGGGTTGTTGTCGAAAGTATAGGTCGGTTCCGGGAAGTTCTCCGGCTTCCGAAACTCATAGAATGGGCCTTTCTCGGTTTCGTCTTTTTTACAGCCAACCACCACCGAGACAAGGGCCAATGCGCTGATAATCAATGTTTTTTTCATCGTGAAAGGTGAAAAAGTGGCACCGATAACCGGTGCCACAGATTATTCATTCTTCGAATGAATCCTGATATAAAAAATCTTTATTGGTGAACATGGTCCACGACAAAAGCGGAATGCAGGTTCTCCGCAAACTCAGTACCACCAGCAGGGGTGTGGACTGCGTTGGTGGTCGTAAAATCTGCGCTACCGTGGTGGCCGTCAATCACCTCCAACAAATCCATTTCGATATGCGCCTTGGGTTCCAACTTATCGCTCACACTGACGGAGGTGCCAAAGTCGAGGGTGAAGGTCTTCACGTTGTTCACCATCATCGGGTTGTCGGTGATGTCCTTCCAGCCACCGATGTGGATTTGCACGGAGTTCTCAGGGTTCCATTGCGAAGCAGCAACAGGTGAAGCCGGGCTGCGGCCTTCGAAAGCGAAGCCGATATAGCCAGCGTCCCAGTTCCAAAGCCAAGCGCCTTCGGCGGGGTCGAGCACACCGCCCGTTGCGCCTTCCTGCACGATGTCGGCGGGGATGCCAAGCGTGAATGTCACCTTGTCGTACTTGCCGGAGGGCACATTGGTCAGGCCAATGACCTGACTGGCGGTGTTGCTTTCCAGCACTTGATAAATACCCTTCACATCGGCAGCCGCTGCACCAGTGGCCACTGGGTCAACGAACACCTCGCCGTTTGGGCCTTCCAATTTGATATTGGTGATGTAGTAGCCGAGCAGCGAGACGTTGAAGTTTTGGTCATGGCTATTGGCGTACTTGAAGTCGCTGCTGGCAGCATCCACGAGCGACAAATCCTGGTCTCCCACGATGTTGTCGAACTCCAAGTAGAATGTGCCGAATGTTGCCTTTTCTTCGTCCTTTTTGCAAGCACTCAGCAGGGCGATACTGAAAAACAGGGTGGTCAAAAACAAAAACTTCTTCATGGTTTGAATTAAAAATTAATGGTTAAAAAATATGCGACAATTGCACGGTCAGCCTGCCCTTCGCCTCCACTTCTGCATTGGAATAATGTTGTGAAAACGGTTGCGAATAGGCAGCTCCGACGAGCCATTGGTTAAGTCTCAAATTAATGCCAGCGGCAGCGTACCAGCCATTGCCGCCCGTGGAGGCAGCGTATTTGCCGTTGGCTTTCACGTCACGGCCCACGCCTTCTGCGGCCACGCCGCAATAGGGGGTAAAGGACAAACTGCCCTTGGTCGTGAACTGGTTGAAAAGCAGCGCCTGCCCCGACCATTGATGGCCGAAGCGGTAGCCGGAAGTGCTGGGGCGGTTGTGCTGATAGCTGCCCGTGAACGTGATTCCCCCGCTTTTGCGGCCAAGCACGACGTTGGTTTGAGCCAAGCCCGCCCAGCTTCCGTTGCCGGGGTTGAAGTTTTCAGGCAGGTTGTGTTCATCATGGATGTTTGCATCGAACTGGCCGACGGGTGCTTTAACCCCAAGGCCAGCCTCTGCATAAAGCCTTAATCCGTTGCCGAACGTCTTTTGGTCGAGCAGGATATAACTTGCGATGAAACGGGTGTCCCCAAGCCCCTTGCGTTGGTCGTTGCCATCAGGTTGCAGCCTGACGTTCAGCCGGTAGGGTTGGTTCAGTTGCAGGTTGAAGCGGCGGAAAACCCGAAACCGGGCCACCAGTTCGAATGAGTGGAAATAATCGGAAGCGCCCTGTGCGTGTTCCAGCGTGGAGGAAAACGGGGCGTACTGGTACTGTAAGCCGAGGAAGTTCTGGCGGTAAGTCGCCATCAAACCTACTCCAACTCCATTGACGCTGCATCCGCAGGCGTCGCAGGCCGCCGCTTTTTCACCCAAAAGCAACAGGAACACAGCAAGCGCAGCAATTTGCTTTGCCATGTTTTTTTCAGACTTGTTTTGAAAAGGAAATACTCGTAGCTGGTGAAAACGTGGAGGCGTCCCTAAGGCCTGAATTGTCGCAACACATTGATTATCAATGCCCAGCAATATTCAAAACGACCGAAAACTGCCACAATCGTTCAACAACTACATGATATGGGCATATAAACAGTTGGTGGAAACAGCATACCTAAGCGCATCGCAGTACCTGACTGCCCACTGCCAACTGTCAAACTGCCAACTCATACACGGGGTGGTTGGAAAATATCAATGGCGCAGGTTTGCGCCGTGAAGGATTGCGCTGCAAAAAGGGGCCTCGAATCCCTTGGTGTTGCAGCGATTATTTGAAGTGGAAGGATTTCGTGGAGGCTGAGTACCTGTTTCTGTTCATCCGGCTGCGGAACTGGCGCTTGGGATGGGGAGTCCTCCTTGCTTTCCGCTATTTTCTTTTTCAGATGGCACTTTCCATTGCACTTCTTCTCCGGTTTGTCCCGGTTGATACAAAGTGTTTTTGCAATGAAATCTTGGTTCAGTTTGAAGCTTGACCACATCAGCAAGTCCTTCGCCGATACGGCAAAGACGAGGACAGCTAAGAATATGGCGATTGGTTGCTTCATAAAATTGCAAGGCAAAGGTATAAAAACCGTTGGCGTGTTTTTGTTGCAGAATCACCACATAGTGTGATTTATGTCACCCCTACTGCAAGATTTTTGAGTTTTTGCCAATGAAGCTGTTTGGTCTATTCTCATTTGGTCAATAGATGTCCCACTCTTCCGACAGGTGAAGGGTACCCACAAGTTTTGCCAAAGAGCGGGCTTTATTTGACTGAAATTAAAGTGGAAAATTGGATGAAAAAAGTCGTTTTGAGCCTATGGCCAACACCTAAACCAACCCTATAAAGATAGCAACTGCAATTATAGATAGCCGCCTGCAAATTGACAGCCCATTTCAAATAAGCCATTGATTATCAACACAATGACCTCAATGACCAATGACGCTTAATGACGATTTCCTACAAACTTACCCCCTCCTGAACAGTTGTTCCCGTTCAAAACGCATCACCGTAGTGCCTTCCACTTTTCGGAAGACGCCATCGAGGCTGGTCGCAAAAGGGAGGGTCATCGCCTGGAGTTTCATGGCCAATTCCGAGTCTGGGACCCGCTCCTCGCTGGTGGGCATTTTCATGACGGAACTTGGGAAACCCATCAGGTAGAGCAGCGGACTAAATACCCATCGTACCCAATGCCAAGGATTTCGACGGCTGGTGTAGATATAGCTTGTGGCAGCAATGTCGAGGAAACTGGTGCTTCGCAGGTGGAAGCGCTTTTTCTTCATCTCGTCTTTGTACTTTTGTACTGTGCGCAGCAGTTTTTTCTCTGCGGTTTTTTGCTCTGGTGCAGTGTCTTCCACCAAAATCACCCATTGACGGGCCACCCGGCATACTTCATAAAACAGCTTCTCGGCATCTTTTTCAGCGAACACATGCTGGAACTCGTCCATGACCACCACGAGGTCGAACGATTTTTCGGGGAACGGCAAACGGAAGGGGTTGGCTACCTGTATGTCAGCTTTTTCTTCCTTCAGAAATGCCTTGGCATAGGCAACCATCTTAGGCGACCTGTCCACGCCATAAAGTTCCTTTGGGTTGTATTTTGCAATTTCCTTCAGCAAATCACCAATCCCGCAACCGATTTCGAGCACGGTGCGGCCTTCGGCCAATTGCCGCAGGTTCAGCAGGTTGATGAGCTTTTGTTTGCGGTAAATATCGAACGGGGTTCGAGGCTCCGGCAGTTGCAGCACTTCACGGCGGTCGTCAGGTACCTGCAACTGGCCCTGGTGCTGCTTTGTACGGTCGAGGAAGGACAACAGCCGTTTCGTCTCAATATTTCGTGGCAAGGAAAACTTCATGGCTGCGCCAAATGTAGGGATTTTGGCAAAAACCGACGCTTACTAACGTCCAGCCTACGTTTGCTCAATACCCACTAAATGGTGGATGGGCTGACCCCATTTTTGAGACATCGTAGCAATTCCTGTAATTGGAGTTGAAGTTTGGGTTGCCCCGCATGGGGCAACTTTTCATTTTTTGCCCAGCTTCTTCGACCAGTACCTGTAAAGCCCAGTCACGCTCATATCGGGTGGGTTGGCCAGTTCGTAGCGCTGCCGGTCAATTTTCGTCAATTTCAACAAGTCATAGCTTTTCTCTACGTAAGCCTTGAATAAGGGCAGCACTTCCTCAATTGGGGTGCCATTTTCCCAATGCGGCCTTATCCAATTCATCCAATTGTGGAGGCGTCCTTCCAGTTCTGATAGGTGCATCCTATAATTTTTCACCTCACCAAAATGCGTAAGGAACAGGGAGGAATAGGCTTTTCGCCGCAGCAACCTGATGGAGTTTTCCCACTCCTCGATATTGATGTCGGGCGGAGGGCAAGGAGGAACCACTGGCCCATTTTCGCCAATTTTCACCCCAGCTACATCCCCCGTGAAAGCCACGCTGCCCATCGCATAAACGACATGGTGGTTGGCATGACCAGGTGTATGGTATGCCTTGAAGGTCTTGCCGCCAATGCTGAAACGTTCGCCATCGTTCAGGGCACGCAACTGGCTCTTGGGGATAGGCCGAAGTTCGCCCCAGAGGGAATCCATCTTGTCTTGGTAAATCATCTTGGCTGACGCCAAAAGTTTTCCAGGGTCGTGCAAGTGTGGCAAGCCCTTGGGGTGGACGTACACCTTTGCTCCTTGTTCGGCAAGTGCCCAAGCAGCACCTGCATGGTCGAGGTGAATATGGGTGACAAGGACGTGCTGCACATCTGATAGCTGGTAGCCAACATTTCTAAGCCCTTCTTCCAAGGCAGGGAGGCAGGAGTGCGGCCCAGTCTCTATCAGTACGGGGCCGGCGGTGGTTTTGACGACAAACGCAGCGATTGCATTTGTTTGCTGTTGGAAATGGAGGTCAATGGTGGTTACCATGATTTGCCAGGGTTTGGTTTTACTAAATTGATTAAGGTTGAAAGCCCTTAGCGCCTATCCGAAAACCTCGTTTGAGTTAGAAAATGATGGATTTCAAGGTTCTGGCGAAGTGTTTTTTTGATAGCATAGCTGGGCTATGGTTTCAAAAAAATACAATGTCAGGTTCTTGAAAGGCGCATTTTATGGCCAAAGGAGGTTTTCGGATAGGCGCTTAAACTGTTTTAAACTATTCAGGTTTAGGGAGTTTAGCGGGTTTAAAGGGTTTAGAAAACAGGTTTTCAGCTTGAAAAGCAACTTACTGGCCTTGCAATTGCCGTTCCGAACTTCCTAAACTTCATTAAACCCGCTAAACCTGAACAGTTACACTGTTTTAAAAAGGCACTGAGCTGGTCTTCCTTGCTTTGTCGGCTTCATAAAGCTTATTACGACATGATGAAAACCAAAGACAAGCTGTACCCACACAGCAGCATTTTCACTTGGTAAATATAATTTGCCTGTTTAGGCCACAAGCTACGTATAAAATTGTTATCGGCAAACATATTATCCACCATATGATTTTACCTTTACCTGAAAATGGTAGTATGTGGCCTTGAAGCCTTAACAGCGTCTAAAACCTAAACCTAAATTGGTGGTGGTAAATCGGTTCTTTAAGCCGTGTTCCAAGGCCATAGGTTCACGCAAACAAATCCAAATCCTTGCTCAACATAGCCCTACTTTCACGAGGCCCCGGCCTTTACTCCACGCAGAGCCTGTTCAGGGCAGCCCGCATAAGGGGCCATTATGTGCGGGTCATTGACCACGGGCAAATCAGCCTCATCATCGAACAAGGCATTCCTCAGGTATTTTACGAAGGAACCCGGCTGGTGGGCATGGACGCCGTCATCCCTCGCATCGGCGCTTCGGTGACGGACTATGGGGCGGCAGTCATCCGCCAGTTTGAGCTGATGGACATCTACTCCAGTACCCGCTCCGAGGCGCTCATCATGGCCAGGGACAAGCTCAAATGCCTGCAAATCCTCAGCGCCAATGGCATCGCCGTGCCAAAGACGGTGATGGCTGGCATGCCCGAAGCCCTTCCCCGTTTGATAGATAATTTAGGCGGTGCGCCCGTGGTGGTGAAGATGCTCGAAAGCACCCACGGCGTTGGGGTGGTGTTGGCCGAATCAAAAAACACGGCCATCTCGGTGGTGGAAGCTTTCACCAAACTGGGGCAGCCCGTGCTCTTGCAAGAGTTTATAGAAGAAGCTGGGGGTGCCGACATCCGTGCCTTTGTGGTTGGAAAGCGGGTGGTGGCATCCATGCTGCGGCAAGCACAAGCAGGGGAGTTCCGCTCTAACCTGCACCGGGGCGCCACGGCCTCCATAGAGCAACTGACCCCCGAAGAGGAAAAAACCGTGCTGGAAGCCGCCCGACTGATGAATTTGGAAATTGCAGGCGTTGACATCCTGCGCTCCAAGCGAGGGCCGCTCGTGATGGAGGTAAATGCCTCGCCCGGACTGGAGGGGATTGAAACCACGACGAAAATTGACATCGCCGGGGCCATCATCGAAAACTTGGAGAGGGGCGTTGAACGCTTTGCCAGCAAGCGGAAATGGCAGTGAAGAAGAAGTGACTCCGGAGAGGCTCGAACTCTCGACCCGCTGATTAAGAGTCAGCTGCTCTACCGACTGAGCTACAGAGTCTGCTTGATTTCAAAAACAATCGCCTTTAAATGCTTGAACATTGATATTAGTTCAGATGCTGGTCAAATAATTTTGCATTATAGTTGATTGACTAACTGATTGAAGTTTTTGATATAGCAAGGGGGCAAGCCCCCTTGGGGTAGCAGATTTTTCCAAGGGGGCTTGCCCCCTTGCATTGAAACGCATTCAGTTACTCAAAGAACTATAATTTTGGTCACCTGTCAAATCTCGCCAAAACCTTATCATTGTGGCGTCCCCGCTGCCAAGCTTTTTAATTCACCAACCATTTTCGTAATACATGAAAAAACTCATCCACCTGCTGCTTGTGCTGGCCGCAACTTCTGTGCTGGCGCAAAACGCATCACTCAACCTCATTCCACAACCCGTTGAAATCCAACAAGGTACGGGTTCGTTTTTGCTCACCAAGTCAACTACCATCGGCTACAACAAGGCCGAAGCCAAGACCACCGCTGAGATGCTTGCCCGACATTTGAATACCCCAACGGGTTTCAACCTTTTGGCCAAAACGGACGCTGCCGCCAATATCCAATTCAACCTGAACGCCACGCCCAACGATAAAATCGGGAAGGAAGGTTATACCCTGGAGGTAACACCCAAGGGTGTCACCATTAGTGCCAACCAAACCGCTGGCTTGTTCTATGGGATGCAAACGCTGCTGCAATTGTTTGACAAGAGCATCGAAAGCCCGGTTAAACAGGCAGTTACCATTCGAGGCATGAGTTGGCGTATCCCGGAAGTGAAAATCACCGACTACCCCCGCTTCGGCTGGCGGGGACTGATGCTCGATGTGAGCCGCCATTTTTTCCCGAAGGAAGACGTGAAAAAATACATTGACGAAATGGCCCGCTATAAATACAACGTGTTCCACTGGCACTTGACCGACGACAATGGTTGGCGACTCGAAATCAAATCATTACCGAAACTGACCGAGGTAGGCGCTTGGCGGGTGGAGCGTGCCGGGCATTTTGGCGACCGGGAAGACCCGAAGCCGGGCGAGAAGGCAACCTATGGCGGCTTCTACACCCACGAAGACGTGCGTGAAATCATCCAGTACGCTGCCGAGCGCAACGTGACCATCGTACCGGAGATTGACGTGCCGGGCCACAGCATGGCCGCCCTCGCCGCTTATCCCGAACTCAGTTGCACCGATGAAAAGGTCTATGTGAACCCCGGAACTCAATTCGCCGACTGGTGGGGCAATGGCACCTTCAGCATGCGGGTGGAAAACACCCTGAATCCTTCTGATGAAAAAGTCTATGAGTTTTTGGACAAGGTGTTCACCGAAGTTGCGCAGCTTTTCCCGAACCCGTACATCCACGTGGGCGGCGATGAGTGCTACAAAGGCTACTGGAAAAACGATCCCGGTTGCCAAGCCCTGATGAAAAAACTCGGCACACACCACGTCGAAGATTTGCAAGGCTATTTCATGGGCCGCTTGGACAAGATGCTGGCAGCCAAGGGCAAAAAGCTGCTCGGTTGGGATGAAATCCTGGAAGGCGGCATCTCTGCAGGCGCTACGGTGATGAGCTGGCGGGGCATCAAAGGCGGCATCGAAGCGGCACAATTGGGCCATGATGTGGTGATGACACCTAGCACCTATGCTTATATTGATTACACACAGGGCGACCCCACGGTTGACCCCCGCATCTACGCCCGCCTCCGTTGCCAGACCAGCTACAACTACGAACCCGTGCCGGATGGCGTGGATGCCAACCATATCCTCGGCGGGCAGGGCAATCTTTGGACGGAGCAGATCCCCAATCTCCGATACGCCTATTATATGACCTACCCCCGTGCCTGGGCGCTGAGCGAGGTTTTTTGGTCGCAGAAAAAGGACAAGAATTGGGACAATTTCTCCAAGCGCATGGAGGCTCATTTCCAACGTTACGATGCGGCGCAGAAACGCTATTCCACTGCCGTGTACGACCCCATCGTCACCACGAAAAAAGATGGCGATAAATTGGTGTTGCACATGGCCCCCGAAATCGCTGGCCTCGACCTCTACTATACGATTGACGATGTAATGCCCGATAATTTCTCTCCAAAATATACCGCCCCGGTCACTTTGCCTTCCGGCCCCATCACCCTACGGGTGCAGGCTTATCGAAATGGGCAGCCGATTGGGCATTTGATTACGTTGAAACGGGAGCAGTTGGAGGCAAGGGTGGATTGGTAGTGAGGTTAGACCTTCCAAGTTTTTGATACTTGGAAGGTCTTAAACCATTGCACTAAATTCAGGCGGCAATTTGAAGTTGCCGCCTGAATTTTTTAATGTAATCCCGAAGGGATTAAATGTGAATAGCCCCGGATGCAATCCGGGGTAATGAATCGAGCGATGTCCCAAAACCCCAAAGGGGTTGAATGTCAATGCTTTATTGCTAATTGTTCAACCCTTTCAGGGTTGTTGCCATTGTTCCGTTGTTTACCCCGGATTGCATCCGGGGCTATTCATATTCAATCCCTTCGGGATTTTTTACGAGTGGCGAGGTTGAACAACGGGGCGTGAAGAAAATAGACATTGTGGTGGGTTTTAGGCTGGAGTATTTGAGGGAAATGACGGGGTATGAGGTCAGGAAGGATTGCGAGATAACTTATTGATTCTGATAGAAATAGGCCATGCTAACAAATCAAAAAGATGGCTATTAGTTATCTTGGTTTTTCACAAAAATAACTTCTACATTTTCATTCTTTTCTGTTTTTAACTTTTTTAATTCTTTTCCATTTCGACTTTACAACTAAATTGTTCAAATAAATCAATAACGGTTCAATATTCCCATCATCTCCATCGCCATAATAATTTGTAGTATGTCCATTGTTGATTATCAATATTCTTGCTGGCCTACAATCTGCACAAGAGCGCCCCAATAATCCACATTTAGACATGGTGATAATTTGCGAATGAAATATCATTTTCCTTAAATCGATTTGTTCTTGCTCAGATAATTTTCGAGAATACCATCGCCAATAATTACTTTTATATGAAATCAATTTCTTTTTCTTCATCTCGCCCTTCTGATTTATTTCTAATTCAAATGGAGCATGAAGGTAAGTATATCTCAAAGAATCAAGATGGAAAGATTCAAAAGTCACAAAATTTTCATTAAAGAAATAGATTTCATGTTCACCAAATAAATGTTTTGCATCTATTGAAATAGGTTTTAATTTCAATGTTTGAAAATCAACATCTATCACCGAAAATTCTAACACCTTTTTAAATAAAATTAATTTGTCAATTTGTTTATCGTAAGCTACATTTACATCAATTCGAAGCACTAACTTAGAATACGAAAAAGTGCCCGTCAATGACAATGAATCATTACCTATTGAGGATTCATTAATTCTAGGATAGTTGTAAACATCCCCTCTAAATTTTATGAAGTTCCCATTTTTTGATTGCCAATTTCCGTAGAAATCCTCTAAGCAATGCTGCGTGTATGCGTTATTTGCAATACATATCATCAAAACAGAAAAACTTAATAAAAATAATTTCATTTTCTATTTTTTTTTGTAGTAAATCATTTACAAAAGAAGTGATTTTCTATATACACATCCCACCTCGCCGCCTGCGGCGGCTCGTCGGGGGAGTACGAATTTGGGGGCGTTCCGCCCCCAGGCCCCCTATTTTCACAAAGACAATCAACGTCGTCAATAGCCAAAAGCCACGTTTACTAAACCTAAGTGACTTGTTCATCACCCACAGAATAACGCTTTGACAAAGAACGGCTTATATCTAACATCTTGTAACCTCCGGTTTTAACCGGAGGCTGCTGGATAAGCTAAACCTACATTTATCTTCTATTCAAGGCATCAGCATCACGCCATAATGTAATGTTATGTAAAGAAGATAGATGAGTGAAGGTATTTCGCACACCCCCCTCGTTGAAACAAGGGGTTACAAGATGTTAGATGTAAGCCGTTCATTATCATAGCGTTATTTAAGGGCAATCAACAGACCTGATAAGTTTAATAAACGCCTTCCCCAATCCCTCAATCCCCCAATTTCCTAATTTCTAATTTCCTAATTTCCCCTTCACTCCACCGCCTCTGTCGCCGCCACCTCATATTCCGCCGTGAGTGTACCTACGTTTTTCACGATGAGCATGGAGTTCGTGGCGCTCCAGCCCATTTCGCCAGCGGTGGTTTCCAGGGTTTCGCCGGGCAGCACTACGGCCTTGGTGGGGCTATCGGTAGCCGAGGCGCTGGCGGCAAAAAAGCAGTGCAGTTCCCCGCCGCCGCCGCTGTTGGCGAAGATGAAATTGGCTCCAATGCTCAGCACAAATTTCTTTGGAATGGCAACAACGGCGCTGGTTTCCGCATCCAAAAATTGGTTAGAGAGGCTGAACGAGCTATCACTATCCGTGCTGGAGCGGCGGATGAGCGATAGGTCGAAAAAGCGCTCGCCCAGCGTCGGCTCCTCGAAGTATTTGACCATCAGCGAAGCAAGGTTTTTGTACAGGGCATTGGCCAGTACTTTTCGTTGCGTTTCTAAGTCGTTCACTCGTTTTCCTTCCATTTGCATGGCCTGTTTTTGCTCGTCCCGCACCTTGACCAGCAGTTCATATTTATCCTCGACATCTTTTTTAATATCAGCTAATTCGGGATAAGCGGCCATGCTATTTGCCAAGGTATTGACGGCAATGATGCGTTCCTCATAATTTATTGACTGAAATGGTGCTTTTTTCTGTGGAAATAAGGCTTTGTCCTGCGGCGAATCTTCCGGGAAAATATTATGTACTTTAACCTGCCATTCCCGAATCCAAGGCTTGGCCAATAACTTAAAAGTATCCGCTAAAATAAGTGTCTTGCTCATTCGGAAACTAAAACTGCTTTGCCACAAGGAAAACAAATTGCGGTAAACCAATATCAAGGGATTGAAAAACGTCCACAAGGCCAAAATATCCGGGTCTTCTTTGTCCCCATTCAAGCGGGAATCGTGGTCGTTGCCGATTTTCAGCATCTTGGCAAACGCTTTGCGGGTGTTGATTTCAAACGTGTTGGATAAATAAAACCAAATGCGCTTCATGTTACTTGTTTTTATAAGAGCATGTTTGGGATTTGGTGCTTGAGGCAAAAACGAGCTATTTTTTGTCAGTTTTTTGCCTTTTTGAAGGAGCATAGCGGTGCTACGTAAATGAAAAAAGGTGAAAAAATGGCGAAAAAGAGCCGTTTTTTGACCAAGTAACCAAATCCCAAACATGCTCTAAAGGTGAAATGGAAGCATAAAAGGCACAATTGACACCATAAGCTCAGCCAGGTAAAGCCTTGCTAAACCGTATTGGAATTCTTGAACCTATAATGCCCCCCAAATGCAAAAAATGAATTGCAGCAGTCGCTCTTAGCTGTTTGGTTACTGTTCAATCGAACAAAACAAAAGTATTGTTTTTTTGAATGTACGGCAGCATGAGCCTATTGTTTCGCAGCGGTTTCAAAAAAATGCAATTTTTTTTGGAACCAAGAAAAATTATCTTTTTCCAAATAATGTTCCGCAAAATGCCCCTCAGAATTTTTAAGACACTGTATGCAGCTGCATATTGCGTCGCAGAAAATCTGAGCCGCTGTAAGCAACAGTTTTTTCGGCCCCAGATTTTCAAATTCGGCGTTTGCAATTGTTTTTTTGGATGCAGTTTTTCTGCGGCGGCGTATGCTGGAAAAATGGGTGGTGGGATTGGTGGGAAGAGGGTTTTGGGGGTTTGCAAATGGGGAAAAGGAGACAGCGACAGACTACTTAGTTCTTGCAAGTTTGCAACTTGCAATCGCAGACACTTGCAAGTAGGTAATCTTTTTTTGGCTTTCAACGCTGGACTTTTGCGGGAAGGAATGCTTGCAAAACCGTTTATGCACAGCCTTGCAAGTTGCAAACTTGCAAGAACTAAGAGACTTGAATTCTGCTAAAACCATACTTGCAACAACTGGTTTTGTATTATTTTCGCTTTAATTCAGGCAAAATCAAAGCAAGGACTTCATCGTAATCAGTTTTTTGTTCTATCGGGTTTCTGTAATAAATATCCAATTTCTTTTGAAAACTCTCCCTTTTTAGCACCCCCTCAGTATCTTTTAGTTTTAAGGCTGATATCATTAGTTCAATGTATTCTTTTCGGTATTCGAGGAAGTTGTTAGCAACAGAAATTAGGTTTTTTAATTCAGAGCCTAACACCATACCTAATTTAAAAGAAACAAGGGGAAAAATTATGTGAGTTATTTCAAGTATTTCTTTTACTAACTCGGGCGATTTTAACTGCCATATGTATTTGAATAGTACAACCCTCTCTAGTTCTTGTTTATTTAATTCTGTATATTTTCTTACTTTTTCTTTTATCCAAATTTCGTCGCTACTTGTTGATTTATAACCCTTTCGCAAGAAGTTTAGATAGATATTCCCCAAAAATTTAGGTTCTAAATCTATTGATGCGATGTATTGAAACGCCGTAATGTCATCTATTTTATATTCGCAATTTAATTGTATTTCTTCATGCCTCAAAACAAAACTTGTAAAATTTGATTTTGGTGTTTGAAGTAATGAGTACCAAAATGGCTGGTCATTGCCAAATTCATTCTCTAAAACATCGCCTAAAATTTCCAATTCTTCTTTGTCTAAGTATTTTATTTGTCTTATTAATTCAAGTTTTTCTATATCATTCTCTCGAAATTCTCTAAACAAAAGCAATATTGGTTCTAAATCATTCTGAATTCGATGTCTCCGACCTTCCTTTTCCCTTTCCTCTTGGGCTTTTTGGGCTGCTATTCTTGCCTTTTCAACTCTATCCCTTAACTCTTGTTCTAATTGTTGAAATCTTTTGTCGCTATCGTAATAGTAAATTCTAAAATTGTTGCTATCGTAAGTTAGTTCAGAAAGTGTAACATATTTATGCTCCCAAACATAATTTACCGTTTCAGATAAAATTTTAGGAATTTGATAATGGCATAGCAAAGTTAGTTCTTTGTTTTTAGCTGAAAGTTCTTTCGCCTTATCAGTTAGTACAAAAGCATTTCTGTTATTTGAGTAAATGATGTCTTTCTGCGTAAATTTTTGTAAATCCTCGTTCAAATCAAAATTTCGAAAAACCCACAAAATAAATGTCTTATGCTCTTTGTAAAATTCTTCTCTTTGAACGATGACGCTTAAAAAGGTTGTTGAAAGTTGAAGTTCAAAAACTAACCTTTTTTCAAAATATTTGCATTGCACATCTGGCTTTTTCCATTCTTTTGAAATGGCTTGTTCTTTGAAAATCTTTTCAATTTTTATATCTTCAATAGGTTGACCGTTTGCTTTCGCATCTTCGAGGGCATTTGCTATAAACTCTTTTAAAGAAATATGCAAAATGCTTTCTTTGGCTCCATTATATTTTATTCTCTGAACTTCCTCTTTGCTGTATTTTCCATTAGTTTTTATATGGCATTCATTTGTATCTGCAAAGTGAGAAAAATACTTTATCTTTTTTCCTTTCCCTTCGGGTTTCCCTTTTATTTTAATAATTTGCTTACAATAATAGCAAACTAATACATCATTTGTTTCAAATCCTTGAATTGCACGTTCTTGATTTATTCTTGTTCTATGAATTTCTGCATCAGTCTTTTTGAAAAAGTCTGACGACTTTACTGGTTCTCCCGTTTCGAGGTTTAAAACATCTTCAATCGTGCGCTTGGGTGCTATATTATTCATATATTTATTTCATTTTTTTTCTTTTTTTAGTTGCACCGAACATCGGATTGACGCATTGCATTTTTTATATTGTCGACAATCCAAAAAACATGCAATGCATCAATCCCCACCCTATGCGCTGCTAATGCTAGTTTATAGAATAAGATGTCTACTTTTGAACATCATTCACACAACGCATCAAATTCAAGACAAATCTACCCATTCCCCCAATCCCACCAAACAATCCATCCACTTTTTTCCAAAACCCAAAACTCGCATCGCCCCCTCGTACACCGGAACCCTAGTTCCGATGTATGAAGGGTTGCGGAGCTTTAACAGTAGCAGAAAAGCAGTCAAAACCTAAACTTTTGCCAAGCAAAGAGTTGATGGCGGAGGATTGGCTGAATTCCCGCATGGAAAGGGCAGTCAACAAAAACGGGCGGTGACCTGAAGTCGCCGCCCGTTTTAAATTTCGCTACTCAAAAAAGCATTTCCTATTTTTTCCAAATCTCCGTGCGTGGGCTGTCAAAAAATGACTGGCTGCAAGTGACCGTGCCGGGGTCATACCCTTCGAAATTGGTCACACAGACCACATTGCAATCCGTGTCGTAAACATAATCACCGCAATCAACACAAGCATGTTGGAACAAGTACTGCTTGCCGTCCGGTGTGTCATACTCATAGATGGAATCGGCACCGGGTTCGGTTTTGAAGGCTTCTATTTTGTCGTCAATGCAGGTAGTGGGCGGTTCGGTTTCGCCGCAGTTCGACAGAAAGCAGGATGATTGGCTGAAAGAAATGAGCAGTGCAAATAAGAAGAGGTGAATTTTCATTGGAAAGAATTTTTAGATGGTACAAGGATTGAACGCTTGGAAAGACAGTGTTGAAACAAAATTGGTTGGCCGTTATTTTGAAAAAAAATCCAAAAAAAATCCCCACCTCGAAATCCGCCCCACCCCACCCACTCGTAGATAAAACCAGCAAACAGGGAAAACAACCATTTGCCACCATTTCCAAAACTGACAACCAGCCGTGAGCCGCTGGCCATTCATCTAACTACAAGCAATTAGGTAGCAACCAAGTGAAACTGGGCCTGGCCCGGCCTGACCATGTATTGCGCCAATTGATTCAATGCAACTGAAGCCGACCCGCTTCGGACTGCCATTCTATTGCCCTGAAAACACCCAACTATCAAGCAATTCAACAATTTAATCTTTAATTTATGAAAGCATTCGTTTCAAAACTCCTTACGTTGGCGCTATGCCTTTGGGGGATGGCGGCCTTGGCCTCCAGTCACCGGGAGGCGCCGCTCATCGCCAACGACCCGTTGGCCGACAACACGGACGTGTATGCGTTCGTCAGCCCGGACAACCCGAACATGGTGACCATCATCGCCGCCTACATCCCTGCGGAACTGCCGCACGGTGGGCCGAACTACCACACCTTCGGCGAAAACATCCGGTACGAAATCCATGTGGACAACAATGCCGCCGTTGCAGGTGACGAGGTCACTTATCGCTTCACCTTCCTACGGGTGAACGAAGACCCGACCACTTTTTTCAACATCCGACTTGGTGCCCGCAACCTGCGCACCACTTACACCTGCGAGCGCAGCATGGACGGGGGCAACACTTGGACGACCATCGTGGCCGGGGGTGAAGTGCCGCCACCGAACATTGGCCCACGCAGCATCAATGGCCCAGTCGGTCTGAACACGACCTACGAGCAGTTGATTGCGGATGCCATCGAGTCGGCCAGCACGGGCGAGCGCATCTATTGCGGCCCCGCCGACGACCCCTTCTTTGTTGACCTCGGCGGCGTGTTCGACCTCGGCAACCTGCCCCGCCAAAACGGAGCCAGCCGTGATGGACTCGGGCAGTACAATGTCCACACCATCGCCATCCAGGTGCCGATTGCTACGCTGCGCAAAGTGGGCGCTCCTGCCACCCCGACCAGCATCCTCGACCCGGATTATGTCATCGGCGTTTGGGCGAGTGCCAGCCGTCGTGCCATGCGCACCCTCAGCACTGTGGGCGATGACCCTACCGATGCTGGCGCTTGGGTGCAAGTGAGCCGCCTCGGTATGCCCCTTACCAACGAAGCCGTGATTCCGATTGGTTTCAAGGACTACTGGAACAGCCTGACGCCTTACCAAGAATTGGCTGATACCCAATTGGATGAGTTCTTTTACAACCCTGAACTGGCTTTGTACATGGACAATTCGCTGTTTGGTGGTGCCGTTCCGGCAATGGCCAAGCTGCGCATCCAGCGCAATTCCCTTGGGGCATTCGATTTCGGTTACGGAAAAGATGGTCTCTACAGCTTGAAGGGCAACCCTGCCGTTGCTGGCACTGCCCTCGACGATGCCGTTTTCGGGACGCTGCTGCTGCCCGGCCCCGGAAAGGCCCGCTCGGTTGACCTCTGGCCCATCTTCCATACGGGTGTGCCCAATGTGCGCCCTTACCAATTAGCTACTGGCAAAGGCGGCAACCCATTGGCCGCAGGCAAACCTTTCATCCACAACTTTCTGCCGAACGGTGGCGACATGCTCCGCCTCAACATGGCCACCCCACCGACGCCCCGCAACAGCCCAGACTTCAGTTCGCTCGGCATCGTGCAGGCGGCTGTGCTCGGCCTGACCAATCCGACTTATAACGCCAATGCCAACCTCCAATGGATTCCCAACATGGACGGCTTCCCAAATGGCCGCCGCTTGGAGGACGATGTGACCCGCATTGAATTGCAGGCCGTATCTGGCGTGGCACTGGCTGCCATCGGCCTCTGGTACGACGATTTCAATGGCACAAACCCTGTCTCGCAAGACCTCCTCGACGTGCTCACCTACAGCACCGGGGTGGACGAGAACGACAAGCCATTTAAAGGCGAGTTCCCGTATGTGGCCACGCCTTGGGCGGGGACGGAGACGGGGGAATAGGAGTTAGAAATTAGGTATTAGGTATTAGGAATTAGGAAATTAGGAAATTGATTGGGGGCATTGCCTCGCAACAATCGAGCAATTCAACAATCTAACAATCCAACAATCTAAAAAATGAAATCCATCATAAAATCACTTTTCCTGCTGTGGGCAATAGGCTGTTTCAGCCTCACTGCCTCGGCCTCCAGCCACCGGGAAGCGCCGCTCATCGCCGACGACCCGCTGGCCGACAACGTGGACGTTTATGCCTTCCGAAGCCCGGAACGCACCCAGAACGTCATCCTCATCGCCACCTTCAACCCGCTGCAATTGGCGCATGGTGGGCCGAACTATTACCAGTTTGGTGAAAACATCCGGTACGAAATCCATGTGGACAACGACGCCGCCAAACCGGGCGATGAAATCACCTATCGTTTCACTTTCAAAATCGTTAACCAAGACCCCACCACGTTTTTCAACATCCGCCTTGGAAAGCAAAACCTCTATACCACCTACACGATGGAAAAGAGCATCAACGGCGGCCAGACCTGGGTGAAGATTCTCGAAAACGTGCCGGTACCACCACCAAACATCGGTGCCCGCAGCATCAACGGACCGGTCGGTTTGAACACGACTTACGATGCACTTTTCAAAAAGGCAATCCGCCAAACGGCAACAGGTGAGCGGGCTTTTGTAGGCCCAGTGGATGACCCCTTCTTCGTTGACCTCGGCGGCGTGTTCGACCTCGGCGACCTTCCACGCCAAAATGGAGACCCAAGGGACGGTCTCGCTTGCATGAACACCAGCGCCATTGCCATCGAAGTTCCGATTGCCTTTTTGCGCAAGTCAGGCGCTCCGCAACAACCTGCCAATATCCTTGATGACCGCTTCGTGATTGGTGTGTGGGCGAGTGCCAGCCGCCAGCAGATACGCACCTTGACACCAGCTGGCCAGAGTTTCTCCGGCAACTGGGTGCAGGTGAGCCGACTTGGTATGCCTTTGACCAACGAGGCCGTTATTCCGATTGGCTACAAGGATTATTGGAACGCCCTGACGCCTTATCAGGAAATCACCGATACGCAGTTGGACGGCTTTTTCTACAATCCAGAACTGGCGCTTTACATGGATGACGACCTGTTTGGCGGTGCAGTGCCCGGCTTTGCACCATTGCGCATTCAGCGCAATTCCCTTGGTTCATTTGACTTCGGCAATGGCAAGGATGGCCTTTACAGCCTGAAAGGTTCCGCTGCCGTTGCGGGTACAGCCTTGGATGATGCCGTATTTGGAACCCTGTTGCTGCCTGGCCCCGGCATGCCCCGCTCGGTTGACCTTTGGCCCATTTTTCATACGGGCGTTCCGAATGTGCGCCCCTACCAATTAGCGACGGGCAAGAACGGCAACCCATTGGCCGCAGGAAAACCGTTCATCAACAACTTCTTGCCAAACGGTGGCGACATGCTCCGCCTCAACATGGCTGTGCCCCCGACGCCCCGCAACCATCCACTGTTCAGCACATTGGGCGTTGTGCAGGCAGCAGTGCTTGGGCTTACGAATCCAGCCTACGCCAGCAACGCCAACCTCCAATGGATTCCAAACATGGACGGCTTCCCGAATGGCCGCCGCTTGGAGGACGACGTGACCCGCATCGAGCTTCAGGCGGTTTCAGGAGTGGCCTTGGCTGCTATTGGTCTCTGGTACGATGATTTCGTGCCCGGCCAAAGCCCTGTCACTCAAGACCTGCTTGATGTATTGACCTATACCACCGGCGTGGAGCAGAACGATGCGCCATTTACCCGCAAGTTCCCTTTCATGGCTCAGCCTTGGGCCGGCGACGGCGCATGTGGCGGCACGGAGGCCCGTGCTGCACAGGCAGCCGTTGCTCCGCAAAATGGTGTTGGTGTGGCCATCCCAGAAATCGCTGGAAATCAGGTGGTTATGATGAACTACCCCAATCCGTTCACGGCTCAGACCACCATGAAATACGAGGTGGCCGAAGCCGGACAGTTCGCCATCAGGGTCTTTGACATGCAGGGGAAGGTGGTCAGCACCTTGGTAAATGCCCCTATGGAAATAGGCCAGTACTCCGCCAATTTCAATGCAAGCAACCTGCCCGCAGGCGTCTATTTTGCGAAAGCACAAAACGCAAAAGGCGAGGTAGTGCAGGTCTTGAAAATGGTTAAAAACTAACTGTGAACTGTGAACTGTGAATGGCCCCCCGTTCACAGTTCACCGTTCATCGTTCACAATTCTTAAAGCATCCGTTTATGAAAAATTCAATCATCTCCATCGGCCTTTGTGCCTTGCTAATTGCCAGCTTATTTTCCTGCAAAAACGACACGAACCAATCAGTTGCGAAAGCAGGAGTTGGCATCATAAAAAACATCCCAGAATTGCTCGACCGCAACGAAAAAATACGGTATGGGAAGGAATGGGAAACGGTTCAGAACATTTATGGCAGGGAGCGGAGATCGCTCATGGACGACCCCAATGCAAAGGAACCTTGGCTGAACCTCGCCGAGCTATTCATCCAAGAGGCAAGGGTTACGGGCGAGCATCCTCACTATTACCCGGCTGCGCTGCAATGCTTGGAAACAGTTTTGGCGAAGCAATTTGACCTAAACAATATAAAGGAAAAAGACCTGAAGTTCCGTGCGATGAGCGCAAAGGCAAGTGTGGAACTCAGCCAACATGAATTTGCAAAAGCATTGGTCACCGGCGAAGAAGCACTGAAGTTAAACCCTTATAATTCAGGCATTTACGGCGTTTTGACCGACGCCAATGTGGAACTGGGTCACTACGACAAGGCCGTAGAAATGGCCGACAAAATGGTGGGCATCAAGCCTGATTTGCGCAGCTACAGTCGGGTTTCATACCTGCGTGAAATCCACGGCGATGTGCCCGGTGCCATTGAGGCATTGACGATGGCAGTAAGTGCAGGTGCGCCTGGGGCCGATAATACCGCTTGGTGCATGGTGACGCTTGGCAAACTATACTTGGAGTATGGGAAAACGTTGGAAGCTGAAAAAATTTTTCAAGCCATACTGGAAGAGAGGCCGGACTACCCGTTTGCACTTGAGGGCTTGGCTGCGGTGGAGATGGAGCGAAAGAACTACAGTATTGCGGAGCAACACCTTGAAAAAGCGAAGGTCATCATTCCTGAAGTAGGTTTTTATGAAAAACTGGCCGTGATTTACCAAGAAACTGGCCGTGAGGCTGACTATAAGCGCACGATTGACGAAGTCATCGAAATGATGAAAGACGATGCCACGCATGGCCACAACATGGATTTGGAATTTGCCAAGGTCTATCTCGAACTCTTCAAGAACCCAGATATGGCCATCAAATTTGCATTAAATGAATACGCCGCCAGACCAGAAAACATTGATGTGAATGGCGTATTGGCGAATATTTATGTGGCGAAAGGAGACCATAAAAAAGCCGAAGGGCACCGCACCAAAGCCCTTCGCACTGGCTCCAAGAAGCCCGATTTACTCGCCTTAAACTATTGACCTACAACGATTTATAAACGGGTGCAAGGAAGGCGGCGAGCGGTAATGCGCTTAGTCGTCCTTCCCATTTTTAGGGGTGGGGCGTTAGATTTTACACAATACACTTTAGGCAATTCATTGGTTATCAAAATTTTATCTAAAATCTAATGCCTAATTTCTAATGCCCAATTACTTAGTACTCCGATTTTTTAAGCTCTTTAAAGAAACGTAAGCGGGGTTTGGGGGTGCAACCCCCATTAAGCCTTCCTCCCCGCTGCGGCGCCTCCGGCGCCGCAGCGGGGAGGAAAGGGATTTTTTGGGGCGTTCCGCCCCAAACCCCTGTATTCATTACTTTAACGAATTTAAAAAATGAAGTACTTACATGCTGCAAAATGCGATAAATTGGTATGCCTGCCAATAGTTTAAACTAAGGTTACTTTTTTTAGAACCATGCCTTGCCTTTGGGCAATTTTGTCGTTAAGTTTGCAGCAGCCAATTTATTCTTCCATAAAGGACTTCTTTATTGCTCCTACACCAACTAAGTTTGACCTATTGTTTAGACCTTTCGGAGTCCGATTTCCACTTTTTGCCTGTTAGATAGCGAACAATTTTACGCCTAAGACTTTTCCATTTTACTGAAATCATTTATTGCCTGGTTAGATTTTCCAAGCCATTCAATCATTTAAAATAGTCAAAAAATGAAGCATCATTACCGATTCACCATGTTTCTCTTGTTTTGTTCAATTTGGGCAAATGCGCAGAAAGATTGTTGCGAAGCATTCGATTTGATAGGCGGGGGCGTCTCAAATGTAACTTTGAACACTGCTGGCAGTGCCAAATTGGACAATGTTAGCGCCTGCTCTTGCCTCGCTGGCGAAGGGGGGAGTTGGTGGCTTGCCTTTTCTGCAACCACCAGCGGAACCTTCGAAATCATAATCGAACCCATTTTCCAGCCTGGGCCCAATTTTGATTTTGCGCTTTGGGCTGACCTATGCCCATGCGGAAATGGTGGGGCACAGATCCCCTTTGCCGTCTCTTGCAATAACGTGGATGGCGCTGGACCAACTGGCATCTCCGACAAGCCAGAGGTAACCTTTGGCTCGCCAGCGACGCCACAGTTTTCCCCCACTGTTACCCTCGACGCAGGTAGAAATTATTACTTGCTGGTATCCAATGTGGAAGATACCGGGGTTGGTTTCAGCCTGCGAACCGCTGGAACTGCTGGAATTGGCCCAAAGATTTTGGACGATTTTGGCCTTTCCATTTCAGGGCCTTCCACGGTTTGCACTGGTGGTACGGCCGTTTTCACTGCCAGCTCACAGGCCAGCCCGTTGCAAACTTTCCATGGCTGGGAAATCCTTCAAACTGGCTATCAAACTGCTACTGGCCAAAACCCACAGGTTGAGCTACAGTTCCCTGGCCCAGGCACTTACGATGTCTGTGTAACGGTATTTAATGACGAAATTGGTTGCGGGAATTCTGCTCCTCAGTGCACCTCCATCACAGTGGAAGATTTGCCATACCCCGCAGGCTATGAATCGGATATTATTTGCACCAACAACTACTATGTTACTCCGAATGGCGAGGTGTTCTTCACGGGCGGAACTTACGATGTTACCTATCAATCATGGCAAGGCTGCGATAGTATCATTAGGCTGACCCTTGACCAAAAGCCTTCCCCGTACGTCGTCCTTACCAAAACAGTATGCCCAGGGTACTGCGTGGAGTTCAACAACCAGACTATTTGCGACGATGGCTATTATGAAAAAATTGACCCCAGTTTCTATGGTTGCGACAGCACCACGGCCCTCAACCTCATCGTGCTGCCCGTTAAAACGAATATTACGGGGTTGGATACGATAGACTGTTACACACCAAGCATCACCTTGAATAGCAACACCTCAGTTTATGCCAACAACCCCAAATACACTTGGCGGCTTGGCAACAACATCGTTGGAACCAACCCAACATTGACCATCAACACGGGTGGCACTTATTCGCTGACCATTAAAAGCAATATCGGGTTGGATACCTGTACTGATGTGGCAACGGTCGTTGTAATCCAGGATACCAACCCGCCCCAGAACTTGGTGGCATCGGGTGGCACCATCAATTGCAACAGCAGCCAAGTGACCCTTAACGCCACTACTACCACTCCCAACGTGACTTACCAGTGGACAGGGCCTAACGGTTTCAACAGCAACCTGCCAAATCCGACAACAACGGTTCCTGGTAGCTACTCGCTGACGGTTACCGGTCGAAATGGTTGCACCAAGACCGCCACAGTAAGTGTTATGGAAGACAAAGTATTACCCAATGCGATTGCCAACGTCGCCAACACCCTGAACTGCAACAATAGTAGCGTGGTGTTGAATGGGGCAGGTTCTTCAACTGGGCCACAATACAGCTATACCTGGTCCACCACAAACGGAAGTATCAACGGAAACCCCAACTCACAGTCTTCAAGTGCCAATGCCGCTGGCACTTACGTACTCACGGTCACCAATACAACGAACTTCTGTACCCGTACGGCGAGTACCACGGTCATCCAAAGGCCACCAGTGGTGGCAGCAGTGGCCAGCAGCAATAATATCAGCTGCTTTGGCGGTCAAAACGGAGCCGTCAGCATCAACGTAAGTGGTGGCGATGGTACGTACACCTATTTATGGTCAAATGGGGCAACTTCTGCTTCGCAAAATGGGCTTGGCAACGGGGCTTATTCCGTAGTGGTGACAGATGGCGAAGGTTGCACTGCCTCACAAGCTATCACCCTAACCCAGCCTAATATTTTGTTGGCCAATGCCGTTTCAACGGCGCAAACCCAAATGGGTGTGGACGATGGCACCGTCACTGCGGCTCCGACTGGCGGTGTGCCCAACTACAACTATGTTTGGACGAATGAAAGCGGCTCCAATGTGGGCAATAACGCCACAATCTCTGGATTGGCACCAGGCAATTACTCTGTGGTAGTCACCGATGCAAATGGCTGTACAGCTGTTCAGGCCGTCACCGTGATGGAGGTTAGTTGTGCGGTTGTTGTGAACATCACCGAGAACGATGCTTCCTGCTTCGGTGAAACGGATGGCTCGGCCACCATTAACCTCGACAATGCGGCACCACCTTTCACCATCAATTGGTCAAATGGCGCTGTGGGACAAACCGCACCCAATCTTGCCGCAGGCACTTATTTCGTGACGGCCGTGGATGCTTTTGGTTGTGAGGTGGTTGCGACGGCAATTATCGAGCAGCCACTTGAGTTCACCGCCAATGCCATTGCTGACAATATTTCTTGCAACGGCCAAAATGATGGTTCCGCAACCGTCAACACCAACGGTGGCACAGGCCAATTGAGCATCCTTTGGTCAACAAATGCCACTACCAGCAGCATAAGCAACCTTTCAGGTGGCACTTACAGTGTGTCAGTTACCGACGAGATTGGGTGCATAGCCGTTTCAGAGGTAAACGTGGTTGAACCTGCCCAACTGGATATTGATGTGGACGATACTGAAGCAAGCTGTGGTGCAAGCAACGGCCAGTTGACCGTCATGGTCACGGGTGGCACGCCCAACTTCACCTTGGTTTGGGAAAACGGGGAGACCACCCCAACCATTACTGGACTTGCGGCTGACTACTACTCGCTTTCCGTCACAGATGCCAACGATTGTACAGAGAGCTTTGAGATTTACCTTGGTGTGGACGATGATGTCCCGCCAACCATTCTGGGCAATGACATCACCTTGGAATTGGATGCCAATGGACAGGCCACTATCCAACCAAGCGATGTGGACAACGGCAGCACAGACAATTGTGAAATAACAGCCTACAACCTTGGCCAACTTTCCTTTGATTGCAGTGATTTGGGTGATAACTCGGTGGTTTATTCCATCACAGATGCTGGCTTGAACATGGCCACCGCCAATATCATTGTCACAGTTTTGGACAATACGGCTCCGGTGCTCAACCTTCAGAACACGACACTTGTCATTGGAGCCACAGGTTCGGCAACCCTGACTCCGGCATTGATTAACAATGGCAGTACAGATAATTGCGGTATTACCAATTGGGTGTTCAGCCAAAGCAGTTTCGATTGCAATGATGTAGGTGAAAACACCGTGGAAGTCACCGCCTCCGATGCCAGTGGCAATATGGTTTCAGGCACGGTCGTCGTGACGGTTTCCGAGACGACAGCACCGACCATCAACTGCCCAGCCAACTTGGCGCTACCTTCCTGTACCTCGGTGGCAGTATTCGATGTTACGGCTTCCGACAACTGTGTTGGCCCCGTCACATTGGTACAAACGGCAGGCTTGCCAAGCGGCTCCAGTTTCCCGGCTGGCGCTACCACGGTTTCTTTTTCAGCTACCGACATTAGCGGAAATACTTCTAACTGTAGCTTCATTGTGACTGCATCGCCCGATATGGAATTGAACGTTACCAGCGTGAACGTTGATTGCAATGGTGACGACACGGGCAGTGCAACAGCCAACCCAAATGCTGGCACTCCGCCTTTCACCTACATTTGGAGCAATGGTGCTACTTCCCAGACCGCTCCGAACTTGGTGGCAGGTGCCTACACTGTTTCCGTGACAGATGCTGGTGGTTGCTCCGCAACACAGTCCGTGACCATCACGCAGCCACCAGTGTTGTCAACCGCCTTGGTCAATATCATTAATGCCACGGTCAACCAGGCCGACGGCTCCATTGATGTGAACGTGACAGGCGGTGTTCAACCCTATACCTACAATTGGGTCAATTCGGCTGGTGTATCCATCGGCAACACACAGGACATCAGCGGGCTTGGCAAGGGCACCTATACCCTCTCCGTTACGGATGCAAATGGTTGTGTATCGCTCAGCGGCTATACCATCCAGGAAACCACTGGCACGAAGGAGGAGGAACTTGGTCGCCATATCATGCTCTATCCAAACCCGACAACAGGTAAGGTCACGCTGGAAATTGACTTGCCAAATATTGGCAACGTTATGGTAAGCGCATTCGACGTGACTGGCCGCAATGTTTTGCCACAATCAACGGTTGGCAGCAAGCATAGCCTTGATTTTTCAGCCTTGCCAAGTGGTGTTTATATGCTAAAAATCGTGATTGGTGAAACCAGCCTATCAAAACGACTGGTGGTTACCAAATAAAATGAACTGACCAAAATCCCCTTAATCATCATTGGCGAAAAGTTGCGGTGCAGCTTTTCGCCTTTTTATTTTCAGGGCTGTGTAGCTAAGTAACAGTTAAAAAATAACTTCTTGTGGTTGTGGCGGCAAACTTTAGGAAGTTGTTTTTTAATCGTTGCTAAATGAATCGAGCAGCAGCTAAGAGCCTATCCGAATAATTTTACCTTTGCCAAGGACGAACCACGACAATTGAATTATGAAAAAACTTGTATTAGCCATCCTTCTGCTTGCCTCCCTAACCCTTCAACACTCTTCCCTCACTGCCCAGGTCACCTTCCCTCGGAATGGTGTAGCTGACCAGCGGGAGGGCCTCTATGCCATCACCAATGCGACCATCTATAAATCGTGGAACGAGAAATTGGAAAATGCGACCCTCGTCATCAGAAAGGGAAAGATAGAGGCGATAGGCATGGGTGTGCCTGTGCCAAAGGATGCCGTGATTGTGGATGCCAGCGGCAAAACGATTTACCCCAGTTTCATAGACCTGTACACTGATTATGGGATGCCGGAAAAACCGCAAGCCAATGCGCCAAGGACGGGCGGAGGCGGTGGCAATCGTGGCCAACAGATGCTCTCCAACAAGGAAGGTGCATATGCTTGGAACCAAGCCTTAAAGCCTGAATATCAAGCATTTGAGAATTTCAAGACCAATGAAAAATCGGCAGCCGAACTCCGAAAAATTGGCTTCGGGGCGGTGTTGTCCCACAACATGGATGGCATCAGCAGGGGCAGTTCCGTCATGGTCAGCTTGAGCGATGGAAATGAACACGAGGTAATCGTTAAGGAGCGGGTCGGGCACCATCTTTCTTTCCGAAAAGGCAGTTCAACCCAGGCCTACCCCAGTTCGCTCATGGGCTGTATCGCACTGTTGCGCCAAACCTATCTCGATGCACAATGGTACAAGAGCGGTGGCAATAAAGAAGAAAAAAACATCTCACTTGAGGCATGGAACAACCAATTGGGTCTTGTCCAGTTTTTTGAAGTCAGCGACGAACAGGACTTGCTCCGTGCAGCCCGTTTGGGCAAAGAGTTTGGCGTGACTTATACCATCAAAGGGAACGGCGACGAGTACCAACGCTTGGACGAAATAAAAGCCACTGGTTCACCGCTTATCGTGCCCGTCAACTTCCCTGCCGCTTACGATGTGGAAGACCCAATAGATGCCATGCAGGTGACTTTGAGTCAAATGAAACACTGGGAACTTGCCCCAACAAACCCGGCCCAGCTTGCGACTGCGGGCATTCCATTTGCCCTGACTACCAATGGGTTGCAGAAAAAAGAGGAGTTCATGGCCAATGTGCGAAAGGCCATTGAGCATGGCCTGTCAGAAGCGGATGCCCTAAAGGTGCTGACCTACACGCCTGCCGGTTTGGCCAATTCACTGAACGAACTTGGCACACTCGACAAGGGCAAAATCGCCAATTTCATCATTGCCTCCGGCAATATTTTTGATGAAAAAACCAAGATTTACCATAATTGGGTCAATGGTAAACCCTTTGTTTTCAAGGACTTAGCATCACCCGACCTTGAAGGCAGCTACAATTTTGCCGTAGGCGACATGGTGCATAAAATGGAAGTGAAGGAAGGTGGGGAAGGCTTTGAAATGAACATTGTGGTGAACGATTCGACCAAAACCAAGGTGAACGCCAAAATCTATGGGGAGCGGATTACGCTCAATTTCAAACCAAAAGGCAGCGAACAAACGACCCGATTGAATGGTACCATTTCAGAAGGCAAAATGGTCGGAACTGGACAAGAAGGTGGCGGAAATTGGGTGAACTGGAGCGCCACCAGAACCGCCCCCCTGGAATCAGATTCTTCCAAATTGTCAAAAAATGAGGATAAAAAAAATGCTGCCAGCCTTGGCAAAGTTACTTACCCTTTCACAGCTTTTGGGTGGTCGGAACGGCCAAAGCAAGGCAGTTATTTACTTAAAAACGCCACCGTCTGGACTTGCGAAAAGGACGGCATCCTGCAAAATGCGGATGTGCTCATTGCCAACGGCAAAATCTCAAAAGTCGGGAAGAACCTGAGTGATGCCACTGCCACCACGGTGGATGCCACCGGTAAGCATATCACACCCGGCATCATTGACGAGCATTCACATATCGCCGTGACGAGGGGCGTCAACGAAGGCACCCAAGCGAGCAGCGCCGAGGTGCGCATCGGCGATGTGCTGGACGCCGAAGACATAGACATCTATCGCCAACTTGGCGGAGGCGTCACCTGTTCGCAGCTGTTGCATGGCTCCTCGAACCCCATTGGCGGTCAGAGTGCCATCATCAAGCTGCGCTGGGGCTTTTCACCGGAGGAAATGAAGAACGAGGACGCTAAGCCTTTCATCAAATTTGCATTGGGCGAAAATGTGAAGCAGAGCAATTGGGGCAACGAAGGTGGTACCCGCTTTCCGCAAACCCGCATGGGCGTAGAGCAAGTCTATGAAGACTATTTTAATGAGGCAAAGAAATATGCGGAACTGAAAAAATCAGGGGTTCCCGTGCGACGTGACTTGGAACTCGACGCCTTGCAGGAAATTTTGGAAGACAAACGCTTCATCACCTGCCACAGCTACCGCCAAAGCGAAATCAACATGCTTATGGAACTTGGCAAGCGGATGGGGTTCCGAGTGAATACCTTCACGCACATTCTCGAAGGTTATAAGGTGGCCGATAAAATGCGGGAGCATGGTGCAGGTGGCAGCAGCTTTTCCGATTGGTGGGCTTACAAGTTCGAGGTTTGGGAAGCCATACCGCACAATGGCGCCATCATGCATGAACAAGGCGTCACCGTGGCCTTCAACTCCGACGATGCGGAAATGGCCCGCCGGCTGAACCAAGAGGCTGGCAAAGCCGTGCGGTTTGGGGGTGTAAAAGAAGAGGATGCCCTCAAATTCGTAACCTTGAACCCTGCCAAACTGCTGCATATTGACGCCCAGACCGGCTCGCTCAAACTTGGCAAAGACGCCGATGTGGTGGTCTGGAGCGACCATCCGTTATCCGTTTATGCCAAGGCAGAAATGACCTTTGTGGATGGCATCAAGTTTTTTGATAGAAAAGAAGATGAAAAACTGCAAGCGGAGGTGGACGCCGAGCGCAACCGCTTGATTCAGAAGATGTTGGCCGTGAAAAAAGATGGTGGTGATATGCAAAAACCCGGTGGCCGCAGGCGTGGCGGTCACTATCATTGCGATACGGATGAGGATGAGGGGAACTAATTAATTCACTCACCTATCTATCTTCTCATATTGCGGCGCAGCCGCAAGAAAATCGTTGGCAAACCGAACCGAATATTCGTCCATGAGCGATTGAACCCTATCTGCATCACTTGAAGCCACTATCAAGCCAGCGTGGTTTTGCTTATGGACTCGGTAGGCGATTTCAGGTGCATCGAAGCCGCTCATATCGGGCCATTCCTGTTTGGCGAGGCATAGCAGGATGCCTGCATAGCCTGTTCTGAACTTGGGCACTTTGTAGGGCAATTTTTCCCCAGCAATTTCGATTTTCGCCCATTCCGACCAAAGGTTGAGGCCTGTGGCGTGCTCAATCACATCGGCGATATAGGCTCCCCCTACCCTTGCTGCTGTTTCAAGAAAATAAAACTTGCCATCGGCGTGGCTCTTGATGAACTCCGTGTGGGTGACGCCCCGGCGGAAATGCAGCGCCGACAACACTTTTTTGTTCAGTTCTTGAAGTTGTAGCACGTCCAGGCTCTTCCTGTTTTGGACGCTGGTCATAAAGATGCCCCCCCCTTGGATGATTTCGAGCGGTGGCTTGCCGTATTTGCTCACTTCCACGAACTTCACCTCGTTGTTGATGGTGATGGCGTCCACATGGTAAATCTCGCCCGGGACGAAGCGCTCCAACAAGTAATGGGACTGTTCGTCGCCCATCTGGTTGAGCTTTTGCCAAAGCTCGTCGGCACTGTAAACCTTTTTTATGCCAGCCGCACCTGCTTGCGAACGTGGTTTCAGTACCCAAGGCCCTGGCACCCGCATTGTGTACTCATGGATGGCCCGGTGGTTGAGGATGGGCACAAAATCAGGGCCGAGGATACCGGCCTCGGCAGTGACCATGCGCATGGCCAATTTGTCACGGAAGTTGCGGGCAGTGGTATCGCCCATACCCGGTACCCGGAGGTGTTCACGCAGGGCCGAGGCTATTTCCACGTCAAAATCGTCGAGGGGAATGATGCGGTCTATGACCTCGGTACGGGCAAGGTAGCTCACGGCGTTGATGACCTCGTCCCGCTTGGTCAAAGAGGGCATGTAATAGAACTCGTCCACGTCGTCGGTGGGCCAACCGGCATCACCCTTTAAGGCATGGCGGGTGAGCACGAAGACCCTGCAGCCTTCTCTTTTGCATTCAGTGATGAGGCGCTGGCCTTTTACATCTCCAGCAAGGATGAGGACGGTGAGTTGGTTTTGCATTGTTTTTTATTGAATGGCTAAATAGTTGAACTTAAATTTAACCCAAGACAACCCTTACTGTCGAAACAATACGGGTTAGTGCTTCTTTCACCACCTCCGTATCTGGATGGCGGACGATGATATAGCCTTCGCCTTCGTAGGATTTACTCTTTTCCTGACCATGTTTCGGGATTTTTGCATCGCAAACAAGGTGCCCAACCTCGGCATTGATTTGTTCTAAGCCAAGTACCTGTTGCACCCGTCCTTCTCCCATGCCCCGCAGGTAAGCTCCACCGACAGCATATTTCCGTTCAGGCACCTTGAATTCATCGAAAATCATCATTCGGCCCCATTCAGCGACACAGTCAAAATCATTGGCACGGCTTATCAGTGTCGTAATCTGCGCTCCGGGCGGGCGGGCAGCCACTTCCGAAATGGCAAGGCTCCCATCTTTTCGGCGAAACCACTCCAAATGGCTCAGGCCCGTGGTCATGCCAAGTGCATCCAAGGTCTTGAATGCCGCTGCTTTAATATCGTCGTGGTCGGGGGCCTCCACCTCTCTGGGCAATACTACCTGCCATTGAATCCAAGCCTCCCTCATCACTTCCAAGGGGTTGGGATAGTAATGGGTCAGCGAATGAAACACGGGCTTTCCATTTATCGAAAAAGTATCGAAAGAATGCTCGGTACCCTGTATGAACTCCTCCAACAAAACCTCATGGCCCTCCGCTGGTGGATTCAAGGAAAGCGCATGTGCAAGCTCTGCCTCATTGTTGGCTCGGAAGGTTGACTGGGAAGCGGCACCATCTGGCGGCTTTACCACGAGCGGAAAACCCGTGGCCTCTGCAAAAGCAAATGCAGCTTTTGAACTCGTCACTTTTTGGTGCTTGGCGCAAGGCAAGCCTGCCGCTCGGAGCAGGTTTTTCATGCGGCCCTTGTCCCTGAAGTTAAGGGCTGTTTCGACGCTCATGCCTGCTATGCCCAATACTTCTCGAACCTGCGCCACTGGCACTTGGGCCTGCTCTACGGCTCCCAATATCCGATGGATGGCCCCTTGTCTGGCAGAAAGCGTACGAGCGGCAGACTCCAGTTCCGAAGCGCTAAAAACATCGCCAACTTGCTGAAAATCAGCCAGCTTCCCCTGAACATCAGGGGGGAGCCAGGCTAAAGGTTCTTGGCTTACCAAGCCTAATCGAACCCCGTCCAGGTTTGCCAGCGTTCGTATGAATTTTACGGCGTTTTCTGTGTAATTCGGTGTGGTATAAATGACAAATACCATGAGAATTTGGACTGCCCCAGCTTGCAATGGCAAGGATGGTTTAGCAGTTTTTTAAGTTGGTTTTGAAATGCACGGAACGGCAGTCCGTGTTACGAGCAAAAATAAAAAAACGGGCTTCCCAAATAGCAGGGAAGCCCGTTTTTCCTAAAATAAAGTTGCAGCGGCTTATTTTTCCACCACAAACTTCTTTGCCACAACGCCTGCTTGCGTGCTGATGTTGACAAAATAGATACCGTTGACGAAATCCTCAAGCCCCACCTGTAGGCTACGAGTATCCTGACTGATTGGAAACGAAGCAATCATCCGCCCTTGCATATCAAAGAAATCAGCCTTGCCAACTCCGTTTATCGGTGAAAGGAAATTGATGTTCAACTTGGTGCTGGCCGGGTTGGGAGCAAGCAACACAGTATTTTCAAAGGTCTTTTCCTTCGTTCCCGTCAGCGCATTTTCATCAATGACGATGTTCATCTTTGGTGTACCATGCCAGCCTCCTGTGCCATCCTCTACGATAAATGTGAAGAAGTCATAGTTCGCACTTCCGTCAGTGTTCACGTAGGCGACTTTTTGCGCATGAATATCCGCCATATTGAACCGATCGCCGACTCCCAGTTGTGTACCATTGAGGGTGACGTAGCCAAAATCGGTCTCATCAATGATGGTGAATACGAGTTCTTCCCCGGAGTTGTCAACATCACTTGCGGCCAGCTCAAAGTTGTGGATTACCCTGGTGTCCAAAGGTTTAACGTAAATGGTGTCATTGTGAACCATGAAGGGGCTGTTCGGGCTAATGCTCGCACAGAATTCGATTCCCCATTTTTCGATAGTGCCACCTTCACCCTCTGAATCTATTACCTCTACTTTCAATGCCCATGCACCCACGGTGTTCTCTCCGATAAAAGCGCTGAGGGGGGACTGCGGCTTGTAGGCAAACCCGTTCAAAGGTGGGCATGCAATGGCAAAAGGCGACTCATCGTTCAGGCCAAAATTGAACGTGGAAACGTTGCCGCAGATATTTTCAAACAGCTTGACCGTCGTGCCAGCAGGGCTTACCAAGGAGATGCGAAGGTCGTTCAACTTATCGTGCTCGCCTTTTATTTGGGTAACGTTCACGTCAGAAATGGTGCCATTCTGCAAAATATTGAGGATGCTATTGATGGTTGGGTTGCCATTGGCAGGAATGGGTTTGGGCACATCAGCAGCGGTGAATGGGGAACATTGCACGGTGAAAGTCTGAAAGGTTTTGGATGTCATGTAAGGACCTTCACCGCACTCATTGTAGGGGCGAACCCTCCAGTAGTAAATCTTGCTTTCGTCCAAGGCAATGGAAGGGGTGAAAGTAGCCGCCACAAGCCCTTGGCCAGATTGGACGATGGTGCCCTGCTCAAAATTCGGGCTGGTCGATAGCTCAAAATCAAACCAGTCTGCTTGTGGCAGGTCAGTCCAAGTGAAAATTGGCTGGAGGCCAAGTCCTGATTGCCCATTAGATGGAGTCAGTGCTTCCATCGCCGAGAAATCGTTGTAAACTATATTGAAAAACAGGGTACGAACAACCGTATCAGCCCCAGCAACTGCCCGAAGCATAATCTCAAAATTGCCATCCTCAGTAACGTCCTCCATGTCGAACGTAAGTTGGGTGCTTTGACCTGGGAGGGCTGGGTTATTGGTGAAATTGACCCCAACGCCATTTGGAAGGCCACCCACGATTTCAAACCCAACTGGTGTGTCGAAGCCAAGCACTGCCCCAGTCTGAATTTCCACTGTGGCTGTGTTTGGAACGCAAACTTGTTGAATTTGAGGAGACATTACCAAGGTATAACCTGACTCCGTTGCTGGCGCAATGGAGAAATTCTGGTTGGACAGGTCGAAGAAGATATTGTCAGCAGCCTCTATCCTAATCCGTGCATTATTCGAGGTTACGTCTGGAATGAAAACTGTTTCAGAACCATCATTTGGCGTAGCCGATGCCAAAACCTTGTCGAAGTTTTGACCACCATCGGTGGAAAGTTTGATGTTTACTGCCTTGCAATTTACTTTTTGCTTATCGGTATTGGCCACATCCCAGGTAATGTTTACCTCGGTGCCTCCTACCAAGTCGTCATCGGCTGAGTTCGGGTACTGCACGAGAAATGGTCCCGCTTCAGAAGTCGCCTTAAAGGAAACATCCTTCCATGTGAAGCCACCTGCTCCCTCTGTTATGTTATTGTCACGGACCAAGCAACGGAAATTCATGTTTCGGCTATAGGTTGGCAGTACTTCCACGATTTCCGAACCATTGTTGAGGATGACAGGAAGCCTTGGAAAAACCCGCTTGGGACTTACAGATGGCACATAACTCCTGAAGGAAGGTGCATCTCCAACAGGGGTTCCAAGTTGTGAGTTAGGGCCAAGGTCTATCTGATCCCAAGAATATATCAATGGATCGCCATCAGCGTCCGTTGCCTCTGCCTCCAACTCGAAGGGCGTACTGATAGGGATATAAAACCCATCAACATAGGAAAGGCTTACCTCAGGTGAGTGGTTGCTGGTCTCAAAGGTGTTTCCACAAATACTTCCAGCGGTAAAATGGGTGTTTACCCAAAATTCTTCTACCGTTCCTCCATGATAATATACAATCGGAGCGCCAGGTAGGTTATTGGAACCACAGGAACCTTGGTACGATAGAATTGTACTTCCGCTACCTGGTTCCCAAGCAGAGCCAGGGTGGAATTGCCCTTCTTGACCCGGGCAATTACCAAAGGTATGACCCGCTGTATATTGATGCCCCATTTCATGGGCAGCAATGGAAAGCGTGGTTCCTTGCACATCGGTGCCCCAATGGCAAGTCACACCCCTGCCCTTGCCACCTGTGCAAACCGAGCCGGACACCACCCCGCCTACATCGGTGCATGGGCCAGTGAAAACATGGCCAATATCGAAGCTGGTGAGGCCCACTATCAGGTTCATCACATCTTCATTTTGGCCGAGCAGGGCACCTCCCATTGTGGAGTTGTTGTATGGGTCAGAATCAGGATGGACAAAAACGAGTTTGTCGTTATCTGGAATCAAAACCAGCCTGAAATCAGCATCTCTTTCCAAAACGCCGTTGAGCACGCTTGTTGCGAAAACTAATGTGCCAAGTGCAGATTCCACAGTGCCACCGTGACTTGCGCCATACTCCCCTGTGCACGCAAGCGCAAACCGGTACTCCCGTCGTACCGTTACCTCACCTTCTCCACCACCCCTCAGATTTACTTCTTCTGAAGGCAGGTTGGCTGAGAAATCAATGGTCGGTTCTCCTTCCATTGGCACATATTGAATGAAGGTCGGAGGCAGGTCAACTTGCTGCCAGCTCAACTCAGACCGGCTGAAACTGATATAATACTGTGTTTGATTATTGGCATAAGGCGTAATCAATGAACCTCCATCATCCGTTGTAACAAAGGAATGGAATCCAGTTGGGCCATAGCCGAACCGGACCAAATGACTTGGGTTTTCCAAGCTTCTTCCGGCAAAAGTCCGGATCATTGGATAGCGGGCTGCGAGGTCGGGGTGCATGACCTTCGACTCCCAAGCTTGGAAGATTTGGGTACTCCCGTCGGGAAGCGGAAGGAGCACTTGGAAATTGCCTGCCAAAGCCGCTGGAGAACCTTCAGCGGGCGCATTGCGGAGGTAATTCCTCATGGCATCCAAATCCAGCGAAAGCAACCGATACTGGTTGGGCATGGTCACCGTTTCGGCATTGCGAGGCAAGAAAACCTGCTGTTCAGTTACATCCTTGAAATAGTTGGGAACTGATTGGGCAGCAAGGCAAAAAGTAAGTAAAACAAAATTTAACGTAGTCAGGAGATGTCTCATCATGAATTGAAGATTAGCTATTAGAAATAGTTTTGACAAGGATGAATTTTACGTCCGGCAAGGGAACGGAAATTGGAAACTTTGGTTCGCAAATTTACAACCAAGGCAACCAATAATTTTTGTCAAATCCTGCCAAGTTTGGCAGTTTGGCGAACATTTGATGGATATAGTAACCCAAAAGCTGATTTAAGTTACACCTTACCCGCCCAACCGTTCAACGACCTCGGCCCTTTTGCGCACAGCGACGGGCACTTTTGCCCCATCAGCCATCACGATGTAGCCGCCGTCCGTCTTTATGAACTCCCGGATATGCTCGAAGTTGACCAAATGCGACTGATGCGCCCGTAGGAAGCCCGTTTCTTCCAAAATGGTCGAAAACTCCTTCAAAGTCTTGGTGAGCAGCAATTTCTGGCCATTGGTGAAATGCACTTCGGTATAGTTGCCGTCCGCTTCCATCCTCAGGATGTCAGATAGGCGAGCGATGTGGATTTTCTCGGCGGTGTGCAGGGCAATGGTCTTAGGGGTTTCTTTTTGAAAATGCTCCCGCAAAACGGGCACTTGGGCTTGGGTCGCTGGCGCAATGGCCAATAGCTTTTTGGCCCGTTCCACGGCCCTTCGCAGTTCCTCCGGGTCTATGGGCTTCAGCAAATAGTCCACCGCCGCAAAGCGAAACGCCCGGATGGCGTGCTCGTCGTGGGCCGTGGTGAAAATGAGCTGAAACTTCAGGTCTGGCACGATTTCTAACAGGTCGAAGCCAGTGCCGTCGCCCATTTGGATGTCGAGCAGGAGCAGGTCGGGCTGGGTATTGCGCACCAATTTTGCCCCCTGCACCACCCCATCGGCCTCCCCCACGATTTCCACTTCGGGGAACATCCGGGCGAGGTCGTCCCGCAGGATTTGGATGGCGTGCGGGTTGTCGTCAATGAGTGCGGTGCGGATTTTCATCGGTGGAAATGTTTGCGCAAATTTAGCCATCCATCCGACTTGTTTGCCTCGAGCTGAAACTTGCCACAATTTCTTGCTAAATTTGTCATCCAATCAAGGCACATATATCATGGCAGCTAAATACATCAATCCATATACCGACTTCGGCTTCAAGAAGATTTTCGGGGAAGAGGCCAGCAAGCCGCTGCTCACGGACTTCCTCAACTCCTTGCTGCCCGAACAGCATAGAATTAGCAGCCTTTCCTTCAAAAACACGGAACAACTTGGCACTACCGATATTGACCGCAAGGCTGTTTACGATATTTATTGTGAGAATGAAAAAGGCGAAAAATTCATTGTCGAACTTCAAAAAGCCAAGCAGAATTATTTTCGTGAGCGCACCATTTACTACTCCACCTTCCCTATCCAAGAGCAGGCCACAAAAGGGGAGTGGAACTACAACCTAAAAGCAGTTTATTGCGTAGGCATTCTTGACTTCACTTTCGACGACTATGAGACCGAGCCTGAACGAAGCGAGGTTTTGCACAGCATAAAGCTGAAGAACCAGAATGGGAAGGTGTTTTACGACAAGTTGACCTACATATATTTAGAAATGCCAAATTTCATAAAACAGGAATCCGAACTCAATACCCGCCTCGACAAATGGCTGTATTTCATTAAACACCTCGAAGACTTTCAATCCATGCCCTCCATTTTCAAGGACAAGGTATTTGAGCGTGCATTTAACAGGGCGGAATTGGCCCGAATGGGACAACCAGACAGGGAAAAATATGAAAGCAGCCTAAAGGTTTATCGAGACTTAAAAGGGGTGATTGACACCGCTTTTGACGAAGGGAAAATCGAAGGGAAAATCGAGGGGAAAATTGAAGGTATAATTGAAGGGAAAATCGAAGTTGCACGGGCTCTGAAACAAAAAGGCATGGATACAAAAGACATCTCAGACATCACCGGGCTTTCGGAGGACGAACTTTCAAAGCTCTAACCTACCCAAATCTTGAAGCCTATTATGAGGCCAGTAAATGGACAAACCAGCATTCCTTTTCGGTTTGCAATGTTGCTGCCTTTCTTTCTTGTTATCGGCGAATTGCTGCATGCCCAGCCCTACCGCCTCACCCAGTACACCGTGGGGGATGGGCTACCGCAGTCCCAAGTCTATGCCGTGCTGGAGGACAGTCGGGGCTACCTTTGGCTTGGCACGCAGGGCGGCGGCTTGGCCCGTTACGATGGGCGCAGCTTCAAGGTTTTAAATACCAAAAACGGGCTACCGGGCAACTACGTGAACGCGTTGGTGGAAGACCTCGACGGCAATATCTGGATTGGCCTCAACCAAGGCGTTTGCAAATTTGACGGCAGGAAGTTTCACTTCATCCCGTTGGAAAATGGGCAGGACATTCCCGTTTATGCGCTCGCATTTTTAGAAGACCAATTGTTCGCTGCTTCGCAAAACGGCTGCTATCATATTGCCGGAGGCAAGGCCGAAAAGCAAACCACCAATGACGGTGCACCTTTTGGCCGCCTGACTGCCGCTTTTGTGGATTCAGGCAATAACGTCTGGGTAGGTGGCGACGACGGGCTTTTCATCTATAAAAAAGGCAAATGGCAAACCATCCAGCGTCGAAAAGCCGAGGTCATGGCCATTTCCGAACTGGCGGACAAGCGGCTGTTGGTCGGTATTTTCAATAGCGGCATCCTGATTTTGGATGGGAAAAAACGCAGCTACCTCAACACCCAAAACGGGCTGCCGAGCAATAAAGTACAGTGCTTTTGGTACGACCATGAAAACGAGCAAGTTTGGATCGGGCTGCAAGACGCTGGGCTGTGCATTTGGGACCCAAGCACTGGAAAAATCGAGCAAATCACTGTAAATCAAGGGCTTGCGAGCCAAAACATCCGGGCCATTCATGGTGATTATTGGGGCAAATATGCTTGGCTCGGCACCTCCGGCGGCGGCCTCAGCAAGTTCACCCGCCAGCGGTTCGAGCATTATGACACCAATGATGGGCTGCGCTCCAATTTCGTATATGCTGTTTGCGAAGCGGACACCAACCTCTGGGTCTCGGCGGGCGACCAAGGTGTGAGCCGCTGGAACCCTTACACTGGCCAGCGCACCCATTTCGATGGCTCAAACGGCTTCTTCAACGTGAAATGCCGGGCGCTCCATCAAGACCCACTTGGCCGAATCTGGATTGGAACCGAGGGGGTTGGGCTGGCAATTTACGACGGACGTGACAGCCTACCCTTCCATTTTTATTCAAAACGAAATGGCCTCGCTGGCAACTGGATTCGGGACATCGCCACCGACCCTGCCGGGCACATCTGGGTGGCCACGACGGACGGCGGCCTGTCCCGTGCCAGCTACACCAACCAGTCGCTCGACGGCCTGCGGTTCGAGAATTTTGGGCTGGCGCAAGGGCTGCCCGACCTCACAGTTCACGCCTTGCATTTCGACAAGCGGGGGCGACTTTGGTTTGCCATGCAATCGGGCGAGGTGGGCCTTTTTGACAAAGGAAAAATCACCCTGCTGAACCGAACAAACGGCCTGCCGGGAAGCACCGTCCGCTGCCTCACCGAGGATTCTTTTGGGCACCTGTGGGTGGGCACGGCTGGCGGTGGCATTGGCTTCGTGGATATTTACAACGATAAAACCCTGACCTTCAAGCAGTTCGATGCCTCAGACAAGCTTGCCTCCGGCAATGTCTATTTGCTAAAACACGACTCGGAAGGCCAGCTTTGGGTCGGTACGGAAAAAGGGGTTGACCGCATCTGGCTCGATTCGCTTGGCGATTTTCAAAAATTAAAATACTACGGCAAGGCGGAGGGCTTCCTCGGTGTGGAGACCTGCCAGAACGCCGTAAACGCTGACACCTACGACCACTGGTTCGGTACGATGAACGGGCTAATGCATTTCCTGCCAGCCTCCGATAGCATTCATGGCGGGGCGCCCTACCCTATCATCACGGGCGTCAAGCTGTTCTATGAGCCATTGGAAAACACCCGGATGGCCCAGTGGTCGAGCAACTGGGGCGGGCTTGTGAACGGCGCCATTTTCCCTTACAACCAAAACCACCTCGGCTTCGAGTTTTTTGCCACCGACTACTCGAACCAAGAGCGGGTCATGTACTCGTGGCAGCTCGTCGGGCAAGAGGCCGATTGGTCGCCGTTCAGCCCACGCACCGAGGTGAGTTATGCCAACTTGCCGCCCAATGAGTACCGTTTTCAGTTGCGAGCAAAGAACGAGGACGGCGTCATCAGCGAACCGCTGGAAGTGACCTTCACCATCACACCGCCCTTCTGGCAGACTTGGTGGTTCCGCCTATCGGCGATAGGTGGGCTGTTGTTGCTGGTGTGGGGCTGGTTCCGTTGGCGGCTTTCGCAGGTAAAAGCAAAGGCAAAGCAGGAGAAAGAACAACTCGAACTGCAAAACCGGCTGCTCACTTTGGAGCAAAAATCGAGGCAGTTGCAGATGAATCCGCATTTCATTTTCAATGCGCTGAACGGCATACAAAGCCTCGTGAGTGCTGGCAATATGGACTCGGCCCGCCAATACATCCTCAAGTTCGGGCGGCTGATGCGGGCCGTGTTGGACAACAGCCGCCAACAGTTAATTCCATTAGAAAAAGAGATGGATACGCTCCGCAATTACCTCGAAATGGAGCAGTTTTGCCGGGAAGGCAAGTTCGATTTTGAGGTGGATACCAGCGGCATCGAAAGTCCCGACCTGCAAGTGCCGCCAATGCTGCTGCAGCCATTTGTGGAGAACGCCATCCTGCATGGCATCGGGCCATTGTCCGGGAAAAAAGGCTTAATAACGCTCATTTTCACCGAAAAGGAAACCCACCTTGAAGTGACCATTAGGGACAACGGCATCGGCATTGAGCAGTCACAGGCTCGAAAGGCAGGACAGGAGACTGAAACGAGGCAATCCGTTGGCATTGCCGTGACGAAGGAACGGCTCGAACTGCTCAAAAAAGAAACTGGCCTGTCGGGTGAAGCGGTTGAAATGCACCAACTGACAGGCCAGGATGGAGAAGTGACAGGGACGGAAGTGGTTGTGCGAATGGCGGTCTAAGCCAAGATTGGTCAGATTTTCACCAATTTCTCGCTCAACCATTGGCCGTTGGCCAATTGTATTTTTATCGTATAGAAACCAGGGGCAAGGCTTGAAACGTCCAAGCTCATATCACTCGCCCCTGCATGTACCTGTCGGACTGATTGGCCGCTAATATCACAAATGAATATTTCACCAAGAGGCTGCCTCGATTTCACCCTAACCACATTGCTGGCTGGGTTGGGTGAAATTTCGACACTCCTAATTTGCTGCTCATCTTCAATACCAGAGGATACCGTGCTCAACCTGAGGTTATCCATCAGAACAAAATCGTGGATTTCGAAGTTGGCGGGGTCAATTTCCCAAGAGCCAGCCTCGGTGAAAAGTTTCAGTAAAAGTTCGCCCTTGAAATTTTCGGGGAGCTGGTAACTATGGTGAACCACATCCCCTTCTGGCTGGTCAAATATGATGTCGCTGCCGTCCTGCGTGCCCGTCCATTTTACTTGCATCATGCTACTGTGAAGGTAGTTTTCGACCACGGCACTATCGTTGCGGAGCAACGCAAGGTCAAACTCCAGCAATGGGTTTTGAAAAGCTGAAAAATCAATGCAAGCCCGCATGGTAGTGTTGATACCACCGTAAAAATAAGAATCGAAACTGGACTCATAATCTGGGCAGTGCACAAAGGCCCCTGGGTCGGAGAAGTAGCCGGTGGAGGCAAAGAAATTATCCGATTGATAGACCACAATTGGGTCAGAGAAGATAGTCTCAATATCCAAGAACGAATCATCTGAGGCGTCAATGAAAACATTCAAGTAGTCCCCATCAATCCCTTGGCTAAAGGGGCTTCCTTGCTCTTCCTCATCGTTGTCAGGGTTGGGGTCGCCATTGCCTTCAACCCTAAAAATCACGGAAGCAAAAGGCTCCAAGCCAGAAAGGTCAACCACTGCCTCGACTACCTCTACCCCAAAGCCGACGAGGTCATTTTGCAAGGTATAAGGCATTGACCAAAGCAAGGTAGGGCCAAAACTGGAGAAGGCTTTCAGCATGACAGGTGTGCCAGCAGGCATCGTTTCACAGCTCTCATTGTTAATGAAAAAACTGGTTTTTACCTCTTTCGAAAAACAGGTTGGCGTTTCATGGTAGGTGGTAAGACTAAAATCGCTTGCCTGATGCGCTACAATCTGGAAGGCATTCCAACTGTAATTATTGGCTGAGTTTTCATCCATAAAATCCAGCTCTATGTTTACGAAAAAAGTACCTGCCTCACTTGGAATGAACCAGTCATCCACTGTAATAGTGATGGATTCGCCCGGCGCAATCGCTTGGTCGAGCATGATGGTATGATTAGGCAACATCGCTGAAAAGCCATCCAAAGTGACCGTCGCCCCCATAGAAGGCATGTAGGCTTGGCCACCGGGGTTAACTACTTGAAAAACAATGGGATAGAATTGGTCAAATCCGCAGTGGTTCGTCAACTCATAGGTTGCGCTTAAACCAAGGTCGAGTGATTGAGGGGCAGCGGCCGGAAGACCGACAGCCTTCCAAGCCTCCTGAACAGCAAGTTGTTCCGTCGAGCCAACTCCATAAAGCTCGGCAGCGGCCAGCATGGAGTATTCATATAAATTGTCGTAGTTGGAGCTTTCGGTAAGGTAGGCTGAATTGGTTAGGAAGGCGATTTGCCCCGCTTTTTCAATGCCAATGGCAGGTACATTGTAGCTCTCACCTATCTCATTGGTGCCTTGCCGCCCGTCCACTATCATTGTGAACCAAAGGTTGCCCACGGCACTGTTGGTATGCACGCCCGAAAAGTCTTCCCAAAGTTCTCCTTTATAAAAATCGGGCATTCCCACACTGGCGGGGTCGTCCATGACCCGAAACGGCTTGGCCTCCGGGGAGAGCAGGAAGGAATGGCCAAGGTCCCAGTTAAAATTATCAGGGTCGGTTTTGCGCTCCAACAACTTGCCGAACATATCGGACATGCTTTCGTTGATGGCTCCCGACTCACCGGAATAGACAAGTTTAGAGGTAAATTCGGTAAAGCCGTGGGTAAATTCGTGCCCCACCACTTCCAGTGTGGTCAATGGGCCATAATTGCAGTTGCCATCGCCGTAGTTGGTGAACTCACCATCCCAGAATGCGTTTACATCGCCCGCACCATTGTTGTGAACCATGACCTTCAGTTCCTTGCCATTCCCATCCAAGCCTTTCCAACCAAAGGATTCCAGCATCATATCATAATACACCTGTGAGCAATAATGCGCATCGAGCGCCACCTCGTCCTGGTTGGCATTGGTCAGGTCCCATTCCGAACTATTATTGGTAAAAATCTCCAGACTGGGGCTATAGACCGTAATACCATTGCCTCTTGTGGGGTCGTGGAGGTGGAAATTGTTAGGGCCAAGGCTGTCCGTGATGATGTTCTGAATGCCGTAATAACGGGTTTGTGCCTTGCTCGGCACCCCTTCTTTCAATATCAAAGGCAGTTGGTTCAAAATCTTACCGGTAAGGGCATCCACGTACAAGCGGCGTTTATCAAAAGGCTCTAAAGTGGTCAAGTCAACCTGGTATGCAAGCCTAAGCGAGCCAGCGTTCAATGGAAAATCTGGGTCAACAATGCACAGGATAGGTTGTGGCTGCTCTTCAGCGAACCGCTCGGCTTTGAGGTATTGTTTGGCAAAACTTTGGGCTGTGTTGGCATTCATCTTTGGTTGTGTCTCCGTTCGAACGCTTGGATAAAAATAGCCCGTCGCCCGCTCGACGACCCCGTTTTTTTCATGCAGCACATAAGTGCCACCCACGATGGGGAGTTCATTGAAATATTGTTGGTATTTAAAATGTGCGAAGCCGTTGAAGCCGCCAATGGTCGTTTGCAGCACCATTTCGGTACCGGGCGAAAACTGCATCGGCTCAGCCATTGCTTCGAAAAAATTGAGATGGCCGAGCGAAGCATCCTTGTTCTCGTAGTTGCTGAATTGCAGCGCATCAATCTTTCTTTCCACCGACCTGACAGTTTGGGAGGTGCCCAAAGGGAGGAAGGCAAATTGCAGGGCAACCGCCCAGGAGAGGATGTGTAATTTCATGACAAAAGGTTATTCAATGAATGGTGAAATAATGGCGTAAGATAATGGCATCGCCTGAACTGAAAAAATCCGTCATGCTTTTGGTCAGTCATTTTGCCAAAGTCGGGGGGCTTTGGTTCAAATATTCTGGCGCTTTCTTTTTACAGCGCCAATTTTTCATGACCTTGCTGGCGGAAGTTGCAGCCCACAGAATTGAAGACATGCAAAACCAATACTGCAAGTATGAATGTCGAATACAATCCGAAATACCCGTCCATTGACGACCTGCGGGAGCGTGCCCGCCGCCGCATCCCTCGCTTTGCCTTTGAATACCTGGATGGCGGCTGCAACGAGGAGGTCAACCTCCGCAAGAACACCACCGAAATCAGGGAGGTGGAGCTGAAGCCCTACTACCTCAGCCCACACCAGCATTCCGATACTAGTTGCGAGTTGTTCGGCAAAAAATACGATGCGCCATTTGGCGTGGCTCCCATCGGCTTGCAGGGTCTCATCTGGCCCAACAGCCCTGTGATTTTGGCCAAGGCAGCCGTGGCGCACAATATCCCATTCATTCTTAGTACGGTCAGCACAGCCAGCATTGAGCAAATCGGGAAGGTGACCGGCGGCAAGTTCTGGTTCCAGCTTTACCATCCTAGGGAGAATCGACTTCGTGACGACCTGCTCGACCGTGCCGAAAACGCAGGTTGCGAAGTGCTCGCAGCGCTTTGTGATGTGCCATCATTTGGCTTTCGCTACAAGGACTTACGAAACGGACTTGCCATGCCTCCGAGCATGAGTTTTCGCAATATTATGCAAATCATGGGCCGCCCAAATTGGGCCTTGAACACCCTACTGCACGGCAGACCCAGGTTCGAGACGATGTTCCAATATTTTCCCAAAAACTTGAATATCAAGCAGTTGGGCAAAACAATGAACGAAACCTTCGCTGGCCGGCTCAACGAAGAAAAGCTGCAATCCATTCGTGACCGATGGAAGGGCAAATTGGTTTTGAAAGGCGTCGCCAGCCTTGAAGATGCGGAAATGGCCATCCGCCTCGGCCTTGATGGCATCATACTCAGCAACCATGGCGGCAGGCAGTTGGATGCAGGGCAATCCACCATTCGCACCTTGCCAGCCATTGCGGAGCACTGCAAAGGAAGGATAACGGTCATGATGGACAGCGGCATCCGCACGGGCCCTGATATTGCCCGCACCTTGGCCAGTGGTGCCGAGTTTGCCTTCCTTGGCCGCAGTTTCATGTACGGCGTAGCTGCAATGGGGGAAGAAGGGGCGAATCAGGTCATCTCGTTGCTCAAACTTCAGTTGAAGCAGGTGATGGAACAGGTTTGCTGCGAACGAGTGAACGAGCTTTCAAAACATTTGGTAACTCATTGACTATCAACCATTATCAACTGTTATCAACCCTTATCAACTAAAACAAAACCAGCAGCATGACCAATACGAAACCCAACTTTCAGCGCAACGACCCCAAGGTCATCAAGGGCTGGACCATGTTTGACTGGGCCAATTCGGCCTATTCGCTTACCATTGCAGTGGCCATCTTCCCGGCCTATTTCGAAGCCATCACGGCAAGGGAAATCGCCCCTTGGGGCATTTCCATGTACAATACCACCTTGTTTTCACTGATTGTGGCGGTGGCATACATGGTCATTGCCATCATTTCGCCCATACTCTCAGGCATTGCGGACAGCAGCGGGCGGCGGATGGCTTTCATGAAATTTTTCACCACTGTTGGCTCGCTGGCTTGCATGTCGCTATTCTTTTTCGATGGAGAAAATTTGCAATCGGGGCCAATGCTCTCGCTTGGCACGTTTGGCTTCCTCATCGCCACGGCAGCTTTTGGGGGTTCCATCGTTTTCTACAATTCCTACCTGCCCGACATTGTCACAGAAGACCAATACAACAGGATAAGCGCCCGTGGCTTCATGATGGGCTATCTCGGCTGTGTTATCTTATTGGTTATCAACCTGATAATCATCACATTTCCCGGCTGGTTTGGCATTGCCGATACTGGCACATTGCCCGTCAGGCTCGCCTTTCTTTCGGTCGGTCTGTGGTGGTTCGGCTTCGCCCAATATTCGTTTCGGCGGTTGCCTCCTGACGGAAAGGGCCAACTGACTTGGAAGGTCATCAAAGAAGAGGGCTACGAAGAGTTCATGGGTGTGTGGAAAACAGCCAAGCAGTTGCCCAACCTGAAGCGCTTCCTGCTTTCCTTCTTTTTTTACAGCGCCGGGGTACAGACGGTCATCGCATTGGCCTCGTTGTTCGCCAGCCTAGAAATGAAGATGGAGTCCAATGAGCTTATCATGGTCATATTGCTGCTCCAGTTATTGGCGCTCGTCGGAGCTTGGGTGTTTGCGAAGCTATCGGATGCCATCGGCAACAAGGCTGGCCTGGTGGTCATGTTGGTACTCTGGACGCTGGTCTGCGTTATGGGCTATTTTGTGGATGGCAAGGTGCAGTTTTACATCATGGCGGCGGCAGTCGGCCTCGTCATGGGGGGCGTTCAGGCGCAATCGAGGGCATCCTATTCCAAACTTTTGCCGCCAGGCGTAAAGGACACCACCTCGTATTTCAGTTTTTATGACGTTTTGGAAAAAGCAGCCACGGCGCTCGGTTCGTTCAGTTTTGCCTTCACAGGGCAGGTATCGGGCGGGCTGCGGGTAGCTGTGCTGGTGCTGGCTGGGTTTTTCCTTATCGGCCTACTTATTTTGACTAAAGTAAAAATCGCACATGAAAAGGGAGGAACGATTGGATTGCGGAATGCGGATTAATGATTGCGGATTGAAGGCGTCGGAATGGACTACCTCTGCATCAAAATCCGAAATCCGCAATCTTTAAGGATGTGCCGCCACCCAAACTTCCCCATCTTCGAAAATCTCCTTTTTCCAAATGGGCACGGTCTCTTTTAAGGTATCAATGCAATAGCGGCAAGCATCAAATGCGGCGGCCCGGTGTGGGGCGCTAACGGCAATGACGACCGCCGCCTCCCCGATGTCGAGAATGCCAGTCCGGTGGTGCAAGGCGATGCGCTTGGCGCCAAATTTTTCAAGGGCTTGCTCCGCAATTTTCTGCATCTCGGCAATGGCCATCGGCTCGTAAGCCTCGAACTCAAGCCGCAGTACGGGCTTTCCTTTGGTGGCATTGCGCACCATTCCGATGAACACATCAATGCCACCAGCATCCTCCGAGTGCACAAAACTGATGCAGCCCAGCGTGTCCAGCCTTGTCGTAAGCAATTGAATATCAATCATTTTAAAAACAATAAGAAAATTCGTCTCCGTCAATCCGAAATCCCTTGCCATTCCCACAGGGAACCTTTTCCTCTACCCCCCACTCACTGGCGGTATGATAGCTACTTCGTCATCTTCCTTCAAGGCGTGGTCTTCGTTGGCATATTCGCCGTTCACCGCCAACCGGACGGAAGCCAGCCCTGACAGGCGGGGAAAGCGTTCAACGAGCATTGACCGTAAGGCTGCCACAGAAGCCCCATTGGACAATTCTACCGCCAAAAATCGCTGGCCAGTGATGTCCTTTGCAATGCCAAAACTCAGGAGGTTGATTTTCATGCTAAATTTTAAGTGCTCAAAACGATGTTGTAAGTGTAAAAACCACAGTTTTGCTACAGCTGCAAAAGCTTCAGCATCGTGATTACATGCCGGAAAGTTAACGGAATTTTCCTTGTTGGTAGTGGAGGCAATTGGCAACATATTTGGTTAGGGGTAAAAGAAAAGGCTAAATCCCACCCATTAGTACTCAACTCACTCAAATAACCAAGTGCGCTTAAATAGCGCTTGGCCCTCTTAAACAGTAAATAATGAACAAGCCGCTGTATCTACTAATCGAGGATTCCATACGCTTTTTCCGTGAGCGCCAATTAAAAAAGGCAGTCAATGCCGCACAAATTGCGCTTGAGTTTGGAAGCAATGGCACACCGGACAATGACGGACTTGTACGCGTACACTTGTTACTTTCCCTTTTCTACAACACCAATGGCTATTACCAATGTGACCCGACATTCTATTCCAAAGCATACAGCCACTTACAAGAGGCAAAATCAATCAATAATGAACTGAACAACAATGAAACAACTGTCGGAGTCAGCCTGATAGAAGGTCAGTTTTACCTCAACACCAAAGATTTCAAAAAATGCAAGGCATGCTTCGAAGAGGCCCTTCGATTGGCGAAAACCGTTGACAATCAGATATACGCTCATACTGGGTTGGCAGCTTTATGCATCTCCAACAGTGACGTGCCTGAAGCACTAAAACATGCCAATGCTATTGAAACATTGCTGGACGGTACGGCAAAAGCCAACGCCCCACAGCTTTGGGCGGAAATGTACCAGATTTATTCCCAATCCTATATCCTTCAACAAGAATACTCCAAGTCATTGGAGATGAGTCAGGAGTTGTTGAGGTTGGCGAAGCTGGCAGGGGATGCAGAAAAGGAGGTCATTGCGCTTCGGAACATAGCCGTGGTCTGTGGGGTTAAGTCCAATTACAAGATTGGGATGCAATACTTCTTGGAGGCCCTTACCAAATGCGAAGCCATTGGTTACAAAGAACTTATAGTTCAAATCCAAATCAATATCGGAACGCTTTACGCCCACCTTTATAATTATGAAGAAGCCATAAAACGCTACGAAAGCGTACTCGGCCAGCATAGCGAGGTGCTAGACCTGAAAACCCGAACGGTGGTCTTCAACAACCTTGGCAATATCTACCTGACTTCGGAACAGCCAGAAATAGCAATAGATTTTTTCCAAAAGGCCAACCGCCTGGCCGAACAGCAAAATTTCCAAGAGCTTTTGGCCTATTCTACTGCCCAATTGGGGCGCACCAATATTGCGCTCGGCCACATGGAGCAGGCAAAAGCCAATAGCGAGGCAGCCCAGCGGATGTTCGACCAACTGGCGACCTCCAATGGCAAGCAAATCAACCTGTTGAACCTGTCGAGAATCGCCTTTGAAGAGCAGCAATTTGACCAAGCTTTTGATTATGCCATGACAGCTGCTGAACTTTCAAGGCAAATAAAGGACGACTCCTCTGAAATTAGGGCTTACAAACAATTAGCGCAGCTCTTCAAGTTAAAAGGGGATTATGTGCAAGCTTTTGAATACCAAGAGAAATACGCAAAAATCCAGGAGGAATTTTCCAAGATACAGCGTACCCGCCACAACCTCGACATGGAAATCAGGCATGCCATCCGGGAGCAGCAGAAGGAGATAGAACTGCTGACCAAAGAGAACGAGTACCAGTCGCAGTTGCTGTACCAAGGTGAAAAAATTGCAAGGCAAAACGATGAACTGCTGAGGGCCAATGAAGATTTGAGGCAGTTCGCCTATATCGCAAGCCACGACTTAAAGGAGCCTTTGCGCATGATTGGTTCCTTCACACAAGTCATTCATAAAATAGCGAAACCACATATTTCTGACAAAGACCAAGAATACTTCAAGTATGTATTTGAAGGGGTCACCCGCATGAACAACCTGTTGGACGGGTTATTGCGCTATTCGGTCATCAGCCAAAATTCTGATGAATTTGCGAATGTTGACCTGAATGAAATATTGACGATTTGCATGGCCAACCTGAAAATCCGCATTGTGGAAACCGATGCGGTTATTGAACGAGGCTTGCTCCCAACCCTGAAGGGGACACAACAATTGTACGTGCAGCTATTTCAAAACCTGATTTCCAACGCCATCAAATTCGTTGAAAAGGGTAAGCAGCCCATTATCCGCATCACTTCATTTGAAACAGCCGAACACCATATTATTGGCGTCGTTGACAATGGAATTGGCATTTCACCAGAAAATCAGGTCAAGATTTTCGAGATATTCAAACGCCTTCACCACCAAAGCGAATACGAAGGAACTGGGATTGGATTGGCCATTTGCCAGAAAATAATGAACAGGTTGGGAGGGAATATCAAAGTTCAATCTGAATTAGGTAAGGGCACCACTTTCTCGCTGATTGTTCCAAAGAAAATTGAGAAGCCCGAAGAGATGATGGCTCAAAACAAGGTTCTGCCCCTACTTTGACTTGTACTTGGCCTGATACCTCCGGTACAGCATTTCCTGTTTATTGTCCAAATCAATGCTCCGTCCTTGAATGAAGGCATTGGTAAGTTTACAAGTTCGCATGTCCAAGGCATCGCCTTCGCTGATGAAAAGTGTGGCGTCCTTTCCCACTTCTATCGTTCCTGCCGTTTTTGAAATACCCAAAATGGCTGCGGTGCTTCCAGTGAGTGCCCGCACCGCCTCCTCGTATGGCAATCCAAAACCAACTGCTTGGCCAGCTTGGAAAGGAAGATTTCGCTGCTGCCAAAATCCGCCATGGGCAAAGCACCATTTCAAACCTGCCTTGTGCAGCAAAACGGGGGTCTTGAATGGTTGGTCAATGTCTTCATCTTCCCTGGAGGGCAATTGATGGGTAGTCGCAAAAATGACAGGAACATCATTTTCCTTTAAAAAATCAGTCAGCAGCCATGCATCATTGCCGCCGACAATGGTAGGCTTTAGTTGGAACCGCTTGGCAAACAGCACACCCTCCTGAATGCCCACAGCTGCGTTGGTGTGGATGAACAATTTTTTTGTCCCATCGAAAAGCCCCCTCATGGCTTCGAACTTTAGGTTCTTGGCTGGGTTAACGCTGGTTTTCCCGTATGCAATGGCCTGCTGGAAAAAATCGTCCAATTCCCGGATTTGGTTGGCGTATTCTTCGTTGCGTTCAGTTTGGTTTTCCTGCCAATTCAATCGGGTGTTGTTCGGCCAAATAAGGTGAATGGCAAAATCAGTGGAATAGGCGGCATCCTGCCAATTCCAGGCATCCAATTGCACGATACTGGATTGACCTGTTATCCGCCCACCAGAAGGAGTGACCTCTGCCAACAAAACGCCCATCGAGCGCACAGTAGGCGTTACTTCCGAATCGGTGTTGTAGGCAATGATGGAGCGGATGTTCGGATTGAGCGTGCCGATTTCGTCTGCATCGGCAGTGGCCCTTACTGCCGAAATCTCCTGTAGGCCCAACTCAGTGTCCGGGGCAATAAAACCAGGATAAATATGCTTCCCCTTTGCATCAATGATTTGGTGGCCGGGGAATGCCCTGCCTACCGCCATATTGCCGACAAAGGTTATTTTCCCTTGGTCAAAGGCGATATAGCTGTTTTCGATAACCTCTCCGTTGCCAAGGTGGGCGGTGGCGTTGGTGATGAGGATAGGTTGTGTCTGCGCTGGGGCGGGTACAGGCACCGATTGACAGAATAGGCCGACGCTGGCAGCAGCTGTGATAGCTATTGACAACACGGTTTGCATCCATTTCATAGGCTGAGAATTTCCAGAATCAATATTTGGCTTGCGAGCAGCGAGGGTACGTCATTACTTCAGTTCTGCCACTTCGAAGTGCATCCCATCGAGCCGGCTGAAGTGCCCGCCCCAATAGAAGCCGTTCTTGTTGGCAATGGCCACCATTTCCCGCACAGAACCTTTCTCCCCCACGAGTGCGGGAACTTGCCCGAGTTTGTTCCAGGCATAGTTGATGTCAAAAGCGGAGCCGAAGGAATGGTTGCTGAGTACCTTTCGGCTTCCCCGCACATATCGGGGCACGAAAGAGCCTTCCCAGGTTAGGATGTTTTTCATCAGCCCGGCCTTCTCCCAATCAATGAAAAGGTTGGCCAACTGCTGGGTGGCAAGCCTGTGGAATTGGATTTTGCCGCTCTGGGGCACACCTTTTATTCCTTTCAATTGTGGAATCTCGACTCGTTCTATATTTCTCTCCGCCCAGCCATCGGTGATGACGATGGCCTCGGTGCCGTCGCCAGCCGACCTGAACTTGAAATTGCCAAATATTTTCGCACGAGCCGCATTGCCCACCAGCGGGTTGAAGCTCGGTTTGTCCGGGTATTCGAAGGCCTCTTTTAAGCGATAGCCAGCTCGGAAAGCTGCCAAGTATGACTTCGGCCCCACCACGCCATCTCCCACCAGCCCGTTGTCTGACTGGAACTTGACGGTTGCGGTGTGCGTCTTTGGCCCAAAATCACCGTCGGCTATGATATGGTTGTTGCCGAGGCCAATTAGGAAGTATTGCCAGCGCTTGACTTGTGGGCTGTTTGAGCCTTGCTTTATTGTTTCCATAATTTGAAAGGAGATTTGAGTGAAAAATCGGGCGCAACTTAGGTCAATATTTTATCATTTCCAAAGATGTGATGCTGCGATGGGGATATGTTCCCTAAATAATGAATGGGCAGAAGCTGAGTGGCTGCTTAAGAAGGTGCAGTTCGCTGGAAAGTGGTAAGTTGAATTTTTGCCCTGCAAATTTTTAGTTTATCCCTTTTCTTTAAGCGTTACAGTTTATTGGACTTCAATGGCTACATTTGCTCAATAATGAAAAACTGAATCACATCAGATCAACCATGAAAAAATTCCTTGTTTTTTGCCTTATTGCAGTTCCCTTCCTCGCTTTCTCCCAGCATTACTCGAGGATAAAAATCCAGCTCGATGCCGAACACAGCCTGATTCGCTTGGCAGCCCTTGGGCTTGATGTTGACCACGGCAAGCACCAGCCGTTCAAGTATTTCATTGGGGAATTCGACCAAATGGAAATCCAAAAAATACAAGCTTTGGGATACAGAACCGAGGTCTTGGTGCCAGATTTGGAAGCCCATCGGCAGGAGTCTTCAACGGATTTGCTGCAAGAGCGATCGCTGCCGCCATGCGGCACCAACCAAACCACAGCTGAATATGAAACGCCTTCCAACTACCAGCCTGGAGGGATGGGCGGCTATTTCAAGTACCAGGAAATGCTTGATATCCTTGACCAAATGGCCCAGGAACACCCTCAAATTGTGATGGCCAAGCAGCCGATAACCACTACCTATACCACCCATGAAGGAAGGCCTGTCTATTGGCTGAAAATATCGGACAACCCCAACCAAAATGAAGACGAACCGGAGGTACTGTACACCGGTGTGCATCATGCAAGGGAACCAAATAGTCTGTCACAAATGATATTCTACCTGTGGTACATTTTGGAACATTATGACAGTGCCCCTGAAATAAAATACCTTGTTGACAACACGGAAATGTATTTTGTGCCATGCCTAAACCCCGATGGATACATCTACAACGAGACCACCAACCCAGGCGGTGGCGGCATGTGGCGGAAGAACCGCAGGGACAATGGAGATGGCACCTTCGGGGTTGACCTCAACCGCAACTATGGCTATGAATGGGGTTTTGACGACGGTGGCTCTTCTCCCAACTCAAATGCTGCAACCTACAGAGGCCCCACCGCCTTTTCGGAGCCAGAAACCCAGATGATCAAGGACTTCTGTCTCGGTCATAATTTCCAAATCGCCTTGAACTACCACACTTTTGGCAACCTGCTCATCTATCCTTGGGGCTATGTTGATGGCCCAACGGTTGACCACCCGACCTTTTCCAGCTTTGGCCCGTATATGGCCCGTGACAACAATTTCCTGAATGGCTTCGGCACCCAGACGGTCGGTTATACAACCAACGGCGATTCCGATGACTGGATGTATGGCGAGCAGACAATGAAAGGTAAAATCTTTTCGATGACCCCAGAGGTTGGCCCTAGCTTTTGGCCAAGCCCAAGCGAAATTGACGCCCTCAACAAAACATGTATGACCATGAACCTGACAGCGGCTCACCTTTTGTTAAATTTCGGCCTGCTAACACCAGGCGGCGACAAAGCAGTTGGTGACCAAACTGGCAGTGTAGTTTTTTCTTTGAAAAAAATGGGGCTGGCACCTGGTCAACTGACCGTGCGGTTGGAACCAGTCAGCGACAATATTGCTTCCGTGGGCAACCCAGTGAACTTTGGCATGTTGCACTTGGACGAAAACGCAGGAAGCATCAATTTCACCTTGAAATCTTCGGTACAGGAGGGCGACCTTGTCCAATTCGATTTGGTGCTCGACAATGGGCTTTATCAATGGCACCACCCCGTTGAAAGGATTTACACGGCCCATGCAGAACTGGCAATTTTTGATGCCGCCGACAACTTGAACGCTTGGGAAACCGATGATTGGGGCATTACGGACGAGGCCTACCAATCGGCCCCTACGAGCATCACCGATTCTCCAAGTGGCGACTACTTGCCCAACACCATCAGCGACATAGTTCTTAAGGATCCCATCACCATCAAGGATGCCATCAGTGTCCATCTGAGCTATTGGGCAAAATGGAACATCGAGGAGGATGAGGACTATGTACAGATTTTAGGAAACTTCAACCAAACAATTTTTCAGCCGCTTTGCGGGAAATATTCGGAGACTGGCACCAATGAGCAGTCGTTCAATGCACCGCTATATGATGGTGCGCAAAATACCTGGGTGCGGGAAGACATAGACCTGACGGAATGGCTGCAGCTTGATGACAGTGTCAGCTTTCAGTTTGCCTTCCAATTTTTCTCCGATGAGTTCATTGAAGATGATGGCTTTTATTTCGACGATTTTGAACTGAATGTTATTTACAAAGACCTGTCATCCAACACTATACAGTTCGACCCATCCAATTTCCAGTTGACCTCAAGGCCCAACCCAGCCAGCGACCATGTCGTCATTGACCTAAAAGGCGAGGGCATGAAGAAAGCCAAAGAGATGAGATTAGAGGTCTTCAACGCCTTTGGACAATTGGTTTCGCAGCAAAAAGTGACCGGGCAATTGTTCAAATTGGAAACATCGGGCTGGCAGTCAGGCATTTACCAATACAGGCTCTCCATGGACGGAACTTGGTTGCCAGCGGGCAGGTTCTTGATTTCCAAATAAAATGGGAGAAATAGGACCATTTGCCCGTGTTTTTTCCATGCAAAAAATAGTAAATCCAAAAAGCAGTACCTATCTTTGCGCCCGTTTTTGAAAGGCGGATGCGCATTTCAATGACATTCAAACAACATTTTAAATTAAATTTTCCATCATGTTCGCAATCGTAACCATAGCCGGTCAGCAATTCAAAGTGACGGAAGGTCAGGAGATCTTCGTCCACCGGTTAGAAGCCGCAGAAGGGGCCAGTGTTTCGTTCGACCAGGTACACCTGATTGACCGCAGCGGTTCCGTCAGCATCGGCACGCCGATAGTGAAGGGCGCCACCGTGGGTGCTACCGTCCTCAACCCGCTCGTGAAGGGCGACAAGGTCATCGTTTTCAAGAAGAAAAGGCGCAAAGGCTACCGTTTGAAAAAGGGCCACCGCCAACAATTCACGAAACTGAAAATCAATTCGATTACTGCCTGATCACTGGGCGTCATTCTTCGCTGGTTCAAAAAACCAGTTAATTTTCAACCATTAAAAATCTAAAAAATGGCACATAAGAAAGGGGAAGGTTCAACCCAGAACGGCCGGGACAGTAATGCGAAACGACTCGGCGTAAAACTTTACGGTG